>VFQQ010000181.1_pt1 | contig 158993 bp, 116 predicted proteins | sample 3512341 | NCBI WGS metagenome assembly VFQQ01 (sample SAMN10412373, study PRJNA504923) | tailings metagenome | isolation source: Relicate 2 Philex TSF1 revegetated site | place: Philippines: Tuba, Benguet | collected 2017-08-29 | reverse complement strand
TGTAACAACCTGTATTCGTCTTCGGCTGTTCTCTCATGTCTCATGTCTCACATCTCAAATCTTCTCCCGGCTGTTCACCTCCGACCTCCGACTTCGGACATCCCACCTCCTCCGGCTGTTTAAATGGCAAGCCACGCGCGCCATCTATGCGTAGCTTCGCATTCCATCTGGCTGTTTAACTATTGTAACTATGTGGTTAACCCCGGCTGTTCCTCCGTGCCCCTCTGTGCTTCTTCGTGCCCCTCTGTGTAACAACCTGTATTCGTCTTCGGCTGTTCTCTCATGTCTCATGTCTCACATCTTAAATCTTTTCCTGGCTCTCCACTCATCAATAATCATTCATCATTCACAACTCCCTCGCTCATTGTCCAATCCCCATAGCCCATTTTCCAAGGCAAATAGCCCTATTCCCAAATCTAATAATCCACTGCCCGAATCCAATAATCCATTGCCCGAATCCAATAATTCATTGCCCTAAAGCAATAATCCATTGCCCGAATCCAATAATTCATTGCCCAAATCCAATAATCCACTGCCCGAATCCAATAATCCATTGCCCGAATCCGATAATCCATTGCCCGAATCCAATAATCCATTGCCCGAATCCAATAATCCATTGCCCAAATCCAATAATCCATTGCCCGAATCCAATAATCCATTGCCCGAATCCAATAATTCATTGCCCTAAAGCAATAATCCATTTTCATCTTCCAATAACTTTAATTCATAGCGCCATAAATCAAACTCCTGAAAGCATAAACCAAAATCATTCCACACTCACCCTCTTGGCGAAGGCTATTGCCTTCATCATTCCAAGAATAATGCTTTCAGCATTACATCAATGCACATCTCCACCTCCCCAAACCCACAATCGCAAATCGCAAATCATTATTCCCGCTGTTCCAAATCATCAATCATCACTAATCAATCATAAACCTCAGTTCACGTTTTGTTTATCCATACTTTACATAGATTTACACTCAAAACAAATTCAACAATGAAAAAACTTTACACAGCACTTGCCATGATGTTTACCGTTGCATCATTCGCACAACAAATTTCAAACGGTGGTTTCGAAAACTGGAGCGGAACACCATCGCGCCCCACAGGTTGGAGCACCGTTGAATCCGCCACAGGTGGCGCAGTTACAGGCGTAACTTTTAAAGACACCACACTTCCAAACTACATCCAGGGCACAGCATCCATTCGCCTCAAATCCGATAGCGTAAATTCTCCAATTGGCAGAGTGCTTATTGATGGCATTGCAGTTTATGGCAACGTCACTGCAACCCTCTCAGGTTTATCTTTTTCCGGAATTCCCTTCACCGGTCGCCCCGACACCGTCAAGTTCTTCTTCCGCTACAACCCAACCGGAGATGACTCCGCAGGGTTAGAAATTTACCTCACTAAATGGGATGCCGGCTCGCAGCAGCGCCAAACCATCACAGCCGGAGGGCTGAAACTTGGCACAACAAACAACTTTTGGGTAAGCGCCTCTGTTGCAGTCTCCTATTTAACCACCGGAACGCCCGACTCCCTCTTACTGATTTTTGCAAGCAGTGCCGACAGCGTGTATCAAGGCTCCCAGTTGAACCTTGACGATGTTCGTTTTGTGTACAACACCAGCGTTGGCATTCAGGAAGCCGCTGTAGAACTTGCCGATGTAATACTTTACCCGAATCCTGCTTCCGAAAAATTGTTTTTCAAAACCGAAAAAGACTTGAGCAACCTCAACCTCCGCATCTATGGGCTTAAAGGCGAACTCATCAGCGAACAAACACTCAGCAGCAATTCGGCAGATGTGAGCAATCTAAGCGCAGGTTTATACTTGTTTGAAGTTTCAGGCAAGTCAGGCAGCCTGCTCAAAGGGAAGTTCAACGTGGCTAAGTAAATCCGCCAAATCATAAATTTTCTTCAAAAAACCGGCAGCAATGCCGGTTTTTTTGTTTTGCAAATCAGGAACATATTACATCAACTATTGATTTTTGACCGCTTAACGACTATATTACGTAACTCACACAGTTAAAAAACCTTTGGAACGCGCGCACGACATACTTTTTTGGGAACGAAAGCCCCCCACATCACTGCCCGATTTGCAGGCGCTTCAACTCATCTTGGAGTCATCGCAAACAGGAGTGCTGGTGCTCAACACCAAAAACGAAGCGCTTTTTTCCACTGCTGCGTTTTCAAAAATCTGTGCCAACAATTATTTCAAAACCAACTTCAACAGCCTTTTCAAATACAGCACCGCACAAGGCAACCCCGATAGCATCCTCATTAAAAGCGATGACAACGTTTCCATAGAAATCCAATCGTCATTCATTCATTGGAATGGCGAAAAAGCAGCACTGTTTTTGGTGCGCGAAATTCACGAAGCGCCATCCGCCAAGCGCGATGAAGCGCTGCACATAGCCATGCACCTGATTGAAAGTTTCCAACTCCCTGTTTTGTTCTTCCGAAACGATGTACTGGAAGCCGCAAACCTCCGTGCCATTGAGCAGTTAAACATTGATTCAAACGAATTTCACCGAACTCACTTTGCGCACCTGTTCGATAAAATCAGCAGCGAAATTTCTGCCAATGCCGTTGAAAATCTGCTTTCGGCAGTAACATCAAAAGCAATAGCACGAGGCGACACTAAGCGCAAACCCATATCGCTTGTTTCGCGCAATGTGGTGCTGGATGGCACTTCATTCAAAATGGTGCAAATGTTAAACGAAACGGCAGCAGTGGAAGTGAACACAGCAGCAACTGCAACCACCGCTCACGATGTGATGCTGATGGCATCGCACGACCTGCGCGAACCTGTTAGAACCGTGCTCAATTATGCACAACTTACTTTAGACAAACTGAAAAACGGCAAATACAAACAAGCCTTTGAATATGCCGAACTTTCTGCCGCCACAGCTCATCGAATGGATAAATTGCTCAACGACATAAAAGTGATGGTGAGCATTGACGAAAAACCCCTGGAGCAATCCAACACCAATCTTCAAACAGCGCTGAGTAATGCCATTGCTGAAATTGAAAAAGCTCACGATAAAAATTCATTTGAAATTCATGTGCAGAAGCTGCCCGAAGTTTCAGGTAATGAAAAATTGCTCACGCAACTTTTCAAACAGCTTTTGGATAATGCCGTAAAATTCAGAAAAGGTGAAAAAGCCCTGATTGACATTGCATCCGAACAGGAAGATGGCAACCTCATTATTTGCATTCGCGACAATGGCATCGGCATTCCCCGAAAGTATAAGCATAAAATTTTCGAGCCTTTTCAAAGGCTTAACCGTGTGGACGAATATCCCGGAAGCGGATTGGGTTTAACCATCGCCAAAAAAATTGCCGAGAAGCATCACGGCTCCATCAGCGTGGACTCCATGAACGGAACAGGCGCAGCATTTTACATTTCGCTGCCGCAATAAGCAACTTTGACAATTCGCACATTAAAACTTAGCTTCGTTGCATGGAGTTTAAAACAATTGTTTATCTGATTTTGGGTGTTGCCTATTTTGCCTACTCAGCATATAAAAATGCGAAGACTAAAGAGGTTGAGAAACCTAAACACTCCTCCAAGCCTGCTGCTCCAAAACCCAAGAACTGGCTGGATGAAGCCATTGAAAAAATGCAGCAGGAAGCTGAAAAAGCCAAGCAGCAAGCACAACCACGCGCAAAGCCCTTTCAACAGCCCAAACCCGCAGCATCAAAACAAAGCAGAAATCTTGCCCGTGAAACTTTAGTGCGGGAGGTGTCGAGCCACCAACCTTTTGAAGAAGGTGAATTTGCCGGAGCTACTTATGAAAGACCGCTTACCGCAGAAGAAATTTTGCACAACGAACGAATGCGCGCAGCGCAAAACATCGAGATAGTTGCAGTTGAAGAAGAAACAAGCTCCATCAATGCACGCGAAGCTTTCATTGGTTCGCTTATCTTCGAGCGAAAATTCTGATTAAACCTTTCCATCAAATCATTCTCTGACACTCCGTTTTCAATCCACTTACTTTTTATGAAACTTCTCACCACCACACTACTCATTGTTTCCTCATTGTTTTCAAGCGCTCAACTCTTCAAGTTTCAGTGCGAAACCGTTGACCAGTATCCCGAGTTTCCGGGTGGCGATAAAGCGCTGGTTTATTACCTGCGCGACACATTAAGCAACACGCTGCAACGCAAGGGCATTCCGCAAAGCGGTGAACTGCAAGTGATGGCAAACATTATGGAAACCGGAATGGTAGCCAATGTAAAAGTTCAAAAAAGCCCTAACGGTGAACTTTCAAACGAAGCATTGGCGCTGATTCAAAACATGCCGCGCTGGGCACCGGCAGTGAATGCAGGCAAACCGGTTGCATGTCAAATTATTTTCAGCATTGATGCTTCGGGAAATGTAAATCGCGAAGAGCGAACCGTTGAAGGCGTTTCAGTGGTGGTTGCACCCGAAAATAACAATAACGCATCGGAGCAAACACTTTCCAGGCTTGCGGGTGTGATGCAAGATTATCTGTTGCAAAAACTTCCGTTTGTAACCACATCCAATGAGTTTAAAGGCGCGGTTACGGTGCGTTTTGGCATGTACCCTGACGGCTGGGTTGGAAGAACAAAAGCGCTGAAAAGCGACAACAAAAAATTGGAAGAAGCGGTGATGAACACCATAAACCTTTTCAATGCAGAGCTTGCAGAAAACAGGGTGAATTTTAAAGATGAATTGATGCGCACATTCACCGCAACCGTGTCGTTTAAAAAATAGCTACTCCACAATTATCGTGTCGTTCCCAACATTGCTTTCATAAACCCTGCTTATGGGGATTCCTGAGTGCTGGCGAAGCTTTTTATACATCAGGTTTTCATCAACCAAACCAACAACTTCATCTAACTTTTTACCGTTCACATCAAAAAATAACATGGTTGGAAGTTGACTTACTTTAAACTCATTATTCACCTCCAAGCCTTCAAAACTTTCAAGGTCAACATACTTTACCAAAAAATGGCTGTTGGCAAATGAAGCAATCACATGATGATTCAGCACATCGCGCTTAAGTGCATGGCATGGCGCACACCAACTTGCACCAAACAACAAAATAAAAGGTTGCTTCAAACGCACCGCCTCTCGCTTTAATGCTTTATGTGAACCATCAAAATACTTCAGAGAGTCAGGCGGTAATGAAAACAGCAGCGATGTTTTCAACAAAGCCGCCACAAAAAACACAAGTTTAAAACTGCGCATTCATCAAATGTTTCGCATGTAAACAATGAAAGCTTCATCGCGTTTAATCGGCTCAGTTTGCGATTGATAAACAGGCTTCCAAATCTTCAGAAAATCAGGATATTGAATTGGCACGCTCATCAACAGTAAAACACTGTCAGTGGGCTTAAAATTTTCCTGCACCATGAAAGGAGCATAATCACCATTATAGCTGAGGTAGTTATTAAAAAAAACAGTGTCCAAATAAACAAAACTGCCATAGCGTTTTTGGTCAGCATACCATATTTCTTTCCCTTTTGGAAGGTAAGGCACCACAGCCGACACGGCATAAGACCGATGCCCCACAATAGTGTATTTATCCAATCCATTTTTATTGATGAACTCGGCAACATTTTTCGCATCAGAAAAATTCCGGTTCCATTCATCGGTGATATAATTGAACGACTTAAACACCAATAACAACATCAAAAAGGCAAACACCCCTTTTGTGGATGTTTCTAACCAACGCAGGTTTTCAAATCTTTTCAATGCAGATTCATATCCGGCAAGTGCAAAACCACCAAAAAGAAAAATGAGCAAAAAGCCGTGATGGCGGGTTGTTCCCTGAAACTGATACAACGAAAGATAAATGTAACCTGCTGTGGCAATAAGCAAGAATGCCATCACTTTAGGCTTGCGGAAAAAACTGATTACAACTGCGGCATAAATCAGCACTGCGGGCAAACCATTTTCGGTGTTCAAAAACAAAGCATTTCCAAAAGTGGTGTAAAGTGTATATAGCTTATCATTCGATTCCTTCGAGTAGCTGCTTTTCATGCCGGCACTCAGCAGCAAAACAATCATGGCTAAAGCACCGGCAGCCATCAATGCAAGTGCCAGAAAATTTTTCGGCTGAAAGCGTTTACCCGCCACCACATCCCAAAGAAAAATGGCGCCAAGCCCGGCACCTGTGCAAAACGCTAAAACATTGGTTTGAAAAAGCAAAAAGATGATGAGTGCAAATAACAATGGCTGCTCAAATCGTTTTTCATACATCATGGCTGCCAATGCAAGCAGCAATGCCACAATGGAGTAGTTGCGTGCTATCACAGCATATTCATAAACGAAATAGTAGGAAAACAACAGCGGCAACGAGAACCAAATGGCAAGCCGCAAGCGAAACAGCACAATCCATGCAAAAGCAATAATGATGAGGTTATGAATAATGTTTGCTGTGGCATAAGGGAAACCCAGCTTTGCAAATGGCATTAAAATTAAATACCACAATGGTGGATGTCCTTCATTTGGCAAGTATTGAAACAAACTGAAAAGCGAATTCTCACGCGCAATCAACCAGCTTTGCGCCTCATCGCGCCACGGCTCGTGCTGAGCGGTGGTGTAAAGCACCAAGGCAGCGTAAATTCCCCAAACTACCCAAAGCACCACCGGAGGAATCACAAAATTTTGTGCTGTCGGTTTTGAAGCAACTTGCTTCGTTTTTTTCAAACTCATTGAATCAAAGTTTTACCAAACAAAGGAAAAAGAATTTTGCCTGCTGCCAACTTCAATAGTTTTTAAACACATCAGTTGAAAACATTAGGCGGCACAACTTGTAATTACGTTCAATGATTTCATCTTTTGTGGCATGAATAACAACGACATTGTTTTTGATTTTATTGAAAAAGAACTCCACCGCCAGCGTGAAGGCGTGGAATTAATCGCATCTGAAAACTTCACCTCGCAGCAAGTGATAAAGGCAATGGGCAGTTGCCTCACCAACAAATATGCCGAGGGCTTGCCCGGCAAGCGCTACTATGGCGGTTGTCAGTTTGTGGACGAAGTGGAAACTATAGCCATTGAACGTGCAAAAAAATTGTTTGGTGCAGTTTGGGCAAATGTTCAGCCCCACAGTGGCGCACAGGCAAATGCAGCAGTAATGCTGGCAGCAGTGAAACCGGGTGACACCATCATGGGTTTCAACCTTTCGCATGGCGGGCATTTAACGCACGGCTCACCGGTGAACTTCTCGGGTAAGTTGTATCGCCCTGTTTTTTATGGTGTGGAAGAATCCACCGGAGTGATTGACATGAACAAAGTGCGCGAAACTGCGCTTGCCGAAAAACCTAAACTTATCATTTGCGGAGCATCAGCTTACTCGCGCGATTGGGATTACAAAACCTTTCGTGCCATTGCCGATGAAGTGGGCGCAGTGCTGTTGGCTGACATTTCGCACCCGGCAGGTTTAATTGCTGCTAAGTTGCTGAACAACCCAATTCCGCATTGTCACATCATCACCACCACCACCCACAAAACGCTTCGCGGTCCGCGCGGTGGAATGATTTTCATAGGCGAAGATTTTGAAAATCCGTTTGGCGATAAAACATTAAAAGGAGAATTAAAACCGTTGAGTGCAGTGCTTGATGGAGCGGTGTTCCCGGGCACACAAGGCGGTCCGTTGGAACATGTGATTGCCGCAAAAGCAGTTGCATTTGGCGAAGCCTTAACCGATGATTTTGTGGCATACCAAAAACAAGTGATGACAAATGCAAAAGCGCTTGCCGATGCTTTAGTGGCAATGGACTACAAAATCATTTCAGGTGGAACAGATAATCACCTGATGCTGATTGACCTGCGCAACAAAAATGTTTCGGGTAAGCAAGCCGAAAATGCATTGGTGACAGCCGACATCACTGCCAACAAAAACATGGTGCCATTTGATGACAAATCTCCGTTTGTAACTTCAGGCATCAGGTTGGGAACGCCCGCAGTAACCACGCGCGGCATGAAAGAAAAAGACATGCAACACATTGCAGCCTGGATAAATAAAATCATCACCAACATTGAAAACGCAACGGTAATTTCAAGCGTTAAAAGCGAAGTGAATGAATACATGAAAGCTTTTCCGCTCTATGAATAATTAGCCAAAATCCGACACATGATTACACGCATTTTCGCAGCAATTTGGGCGCTTTGGGGCATCACTGTGTTTATGACAGTGGTAATTTTACTCACCCCTGTTTACGCAATCACACTTGGCATCGGAGACAAAAAAATTGCAAGCAGTTTGATTGCTATCAATCAAAAAATAGCATCTCCTTTCATCCTGCTGATGTGTGGAATAAGGATTGAAATTTTGGGCAGAGAAAACATCAACATGCATGAGTGCTATGTTTTTGTTTCCAACCACATCACTTGGATAGACATTCTGTGCAATGCGTTTGCCACACCTATGCCAATCAGATTTTTGGCAAAAAGCGAACTCAAAGCATTCCCGGTTTTTGGTTTCATGGTGAAAATGCTTGGGATAATGGTGAACAGGAAAGATAAAGAAAGCCGTGAAAAAAGTTTCAACTACATGGTGCAGGAATTACAAAATGGCAACTCGGTTTTTATTTACCCCGAAGGCACGCGCAACCGAACAAACCAACTTTTGAAAGATTTTAAAGATGGAGCTTTCCGTGCTGCCATTGCCGCGCAAAAACCTTTGAGCTGGCAAGTGATAATTGGCGCCAGAAAGCTGAACAAGAACGACACCGCATTTCTGTTGCCGGGTAAAGTTCGTGTGTGCATCGGCAAACCCATTTCAACCATTGGAATGAAAGAAGAAGATGTGATGCAACTGCATACCACAGTGAAAGAAGAAATGCTAAAAGAATTGATAAAACAAGGCGAAACGGTCTAACAAAACTGCTTTTTCAATTCGTTTAAAAAATCCTGTTTAATCTTACCCATGAATGGAAGAAAACTTCAACGAAGAATTTCTGTTGCAATTAGGTGAAGACCTAAACACATGCCGCGAGTATTTGAGGCAAGTGTCAAATGCTATGCGCAAAGGCGAGGTGAGCAAGTATCCCATTTTTGTTGCTCATCAGGACGATGTTGACTTGGGTGTTCCCATCATTCACAAATCTGAAATGGATTTAAACTGGAACTTCAGCGCATCACATTTAGAGGACTTTGTAAACCGAAAAATCATCTTGGATTCCAAAGCGCCTGAGTTCATCAATGCTTATCGCGACCCTGCTGTTTTTATGTGCATTTTTTTAATTGATAATGAAAAAGGACACTTCATTTTCATTCCCTACGAAAACCGCGAACACGCTGCTCCCAACAGCCATCCGGAACTAAACTGATTCGTAAATAAAATACCTTATCAATACTTAACGATTCATTCATTTCGTAACACACAAACTAATTCATTTCTATTGAATCATCATTTACCCCTTATAGCTCACAACTCATCATTTCCTCTATTTTAGCAGCATGGAATGGTTAGCCATTGTTGTTTTCTTGTTGCTCATCGCTTTTTTTTCAGGCATTGAAATTGCATTTGTGTCAGCCAACAAACTGCGCATTGAGCTATTAAAAGAAAAAGGTAAAACCGCGGCAACCATCATTGCTAAATTCAACCGCGAACCTGCAAAGTTCATCAGCACATTACTCATTGGCTTAAACATCTGCGTGGTGGCATTCGGCAGCATTTCTGCCGACATACTGAAACCTGAAAGATTTGGATTTTCACCAATTGGAGAAGCATCGCTGATGATTATTCAAACAGTAATCACAACCTTTTTCATCCTCATTTTCGGTGAACTGATTCCTAAAATTTTATTCCGCGTTAACTCCGATTCAACGCTGTTGTTGTTTGCCTATCCTGCAAAGGCGTTTTACGTGGTGCTAAAACCACTCACCAATCTTTTTCACTGGACTTCGCACCAGCTTATCAAATTGTTGTTCGGTAAGAAGCAGTTGGAATCAAACACAAACTTTACCGAAGAAGACCTTGAGTATTTAGTGAAAGAAACTGCTGCCGGAGAAGTGAAGGATGATGATGATGACACAGACGATTTAAACAGTGAAATGTTTGAGCGTGCCTTGTATTTAAAAGAAGTGAAGGTGCGCAACTGCATGGTGCCTCGCCTTGAAGTTGTAGCTGTTGACAAAGAGGAAGGCATTGAAGGCGTGAAGAAAACTTTTATTGAAAGTAAGCACTCGCGCATTTTTGTTTATGATGGTTTGATTGATAAGATTGTTGGTTATGTACACCACTTTGACATGCTGAAAAACCCTGCCTCCATTGAAGAAATTTTATGGCAACCGGTGGTGGTTCCTGAAAGCATGAATGCGCGCGATTTACTTACCACCTTCACCAAGGAAAAGAAAAACATTGCATGGGTGGTTGATGAATATGGAGGCACTTCGGGCATTGTTACGCTTGAAGATGTGATGGAAGAAATTTTTGGAGAGATTGAAGACGAACATGATGATGACACCTTGGTTGAGAAAAAAGTAAACGACAACAGCTACATTTTTTCAGCACGCTTAGAAGTAGATTATTTAAACGAGGAATACGAATTCGGCATTCCCACCGGAGACTATGAAACACTTGGAGGCTATCTGGTTCACGCAAACGAAGATATTCCCGAACAAGGCGATTTGATTAGTGCTGACAACTTCACCATCAAAATTTTAAAAGCCAACGATAAAAGAATTGAATTGGTGGAATTCAACATCAACCAAACCTCAGATAAGTCTTAGCTGAGCTTTATTGCCAAATCTGGAGGGGACTCGGGCAGAAAAAAACACTTAGTATTGCAAAGTGAGTTTCACAATAGCAATAATTGGTCGCCCGAATGTGGGCAAAAGCACTTTGTTCAATCGCCTGATTGGCGAAAAAAAATCCATCACCGATGACATTAGCGGTGTTACCCGCGATCGCATTTATGGCGAAGCAGATTGGGGAGGCAAAGTATTTAATGTAATTGACACCGGAGGTTTTGTTCCGCGCAGCGAAGATGTTTTTGAAAAGCATATACGCGAGCAGGTGATGATAGCTATTGAGGAAGCATCGCTGCTGCTTTTTGTGGTGGATGTAACCTGCGGCATAACAGACCTTGACGATGAGTTTGCCAAACAACTGCGCAAAACACCCAAGCCTGTTTTTTTGGTGGTGAACAAAGTTGATAACTCAGAAAGGCACTATGATGCAGCCGAGTTCTACAGTCTTGGAATTGACAACATATTTTTTCTTTCGTCCATCAGCGGCAGCGGCACTGGCGAATTGCTGGATGCTGTGATTGAAAAAATCCCTGATGAACAACCTGAGCAACCTGATGAAAACATCCCGCGTGTTTGCATCATCGGGCAGCCGAATGTGGGGAAAAGCTCATTGGTAAACGCACTGCTGGGTGAAGAAAGAAATGTGGTTACACCCATTGCCGGCACCACGCGCGACAGCATTCATGCCCGCTACAAAAAGTTTGATAAGGAACTGCTGCTTATTGACACAGCCGGCATCAGGCGAAAAACCAAAGTGCACGAAAATCTTGAGTTCTATAGTGTTATCAGAGCCATCAAAGCATTGGACGAAGCCGATATTGCCATCATTGTTATTGATGCGCTAAACGGGGTAACACAGCAGGACCTTGCCATTTTCAGGCTTGCAGTTAAAAAGCGCAGGGGAATTGTTGTGGTGATGAATAAATGGGATGCCGTTCCCAACAAGGAAACCAACACCATGAAGTACTATGAAGATGCCGTAAAAGCCAAGCTTGCGCCATTCAATGATGTACCGGTGTTGTTCACCTCGGCTTTGGAAAAGCAGCGCATCTTTCAACTGGTGGAATTAGTTGAAAAAGTTTTTGCAAATCGCAAACAAAAAATTTCCACTTCAAAACTGAATGAGGTGATGATTCCATTGATTGAGCGTTATCCGCCACCACCCAACAGCGGCAGATTGATTTCAATAAAGTATGTTACACAATTGCCTACCCCCACTCCTACTTTTGCATTTTTCGCAAATCACCCAAAGTATGTGAAAGAAAACTACAGAAGCTACTTAGAAAACAAACTGCGCGAGAAATACGACTTCTCCGGAGTTCCTATAAACATAGTTTTTAAAGAAAAATAAAAATAATTACGAGAAAAATTTGGTAATGTAAAATGGAACTTTGTTTATTTGCATGTCTTTTTTAACTAAATCTCAAAAAACAAAAAGAAAATGAAAAAAGTATTTTTCGCTTTCGTTGCTGTAGCTACACTTGCGTTAGTTTCTTGCAACAACAACCAACCTGCTGCTGAAGAAACTCCTGCACAAACTGAAGAAACAGCTGCACCTGCTGAAACAGAAGAAGTTGCTGCTGATTCAACAGAAGAAGCTGCTACAGAACAAGCGCCTGCTGCCAACTAATTCGGCAACAGTAAAAAACAATAAAGAGCCTCGCCAAATGCGGGGCTTTTTATTTTTAAAAAATTAACTGCTTTAAATCAAGCCATAATGGCTGTTTTGCGTCTTGTAGAAAATAGAATAACACAAATCTCTTATGAACAAATTTTTGGCGTTTTGCTCATTGCTGAGCCTCACCATAATCCTCGTAGCGCAAACTAAACCAACAAAACCTGCAACCTCGGCAGGCACCAACATCAAACTCACAGTGAAAGGGCTTGAAAAATCAGAAATGATTCTTGCCTTTTATAGTGGCGATAAACAATATGTGAAAGACACCGTGGTTTCCGATGCCAAAGGTTTGTTTCACATTAAAGCAGACACACTGCTGCCGGGTGGTATCTACCTTGCAGTTTTTCCAAAACTGGGCAACAGATATTTTGAACTCATTATCAGTGAAAACAATTTCCAAATGGAAACCGATTCGGCTGAACTTGCCGGAAAGATGAAGGTGATGAATTCATTGGAAAATCAGTTGTTTTATGACGATATGCTTTTTCTGAACAAAATGAGAAAGCAATCTGATTCCATCAGCACACTTTTAAAAGCTGCCGAAAATGATGCCGCAAAAGAAGGATTCAGAAACCAATTGAAAAAAATTGACACCGATGTGAAATCCAAGCGTGAAGGCATCATGCGCGACCACCCCACACTGTTTTATGCGCGGTTGATAAAAGCAATGAAAGAACCGGAAGTGCCTGAGTTTCCGCGCGATGAAAAAGGAAACATCATTGATTCTGCCTTCCAGTGGAAGTACTATAAATCACATTATTGGGATAACATTGATTTGAATGATGACCGCATGTTGCGAACGCCTATTTTCCACAACAAACTGAAACAGTATTTCACCAAAACAGTGGTGCAAATTCCCGATTCATTGATTGTAGCCTGCGATGAACTGCTCAGCAAGTCTGACCCCAAAAGCGACATTTATAAATACATGCTTGTTTACTTTTTGAATAACATGGCAAATGCCAAATTGATGGGTATGGACGCGGTGTATGTTCACTTAGTAAAAAACTATTATGCCCGCGGTTATGCCACATGGGTGGACTCGGCACAGTTGAGCAAAATCATTGAAAGAGGTTTCATTTTAGAGCCGTTGCTGATTGGAAAAAAAGCGCAAAACTTTTCACTTGCCGACACTACATTGAAAAAGTTCCACACCCTGCACAACCTGCCAAACAAATATGTTGTGTTGTGCTTTTGGGACCCGGATTGCGGACATTGCAAAAAAGAAATTCCTGTGCTGTTGGAGGCTTATCATAACCTGAAAAAAGCAGGAGTTGATGTGGAAGTTGTTGCTCCTGCCATCATGGGCAAAGAGCATATTGATAAGTGGACTTCATTCATTCGCGAGAAAGGTTTGGACTGGATAAACGTTGCCGACCCCTATCGGCAAAACAACTTCCGCTATGAGTGGGACATCCAAAGCACTCCACAGATTTATGTGTTGGATAAAAACAAAGTGATTAAGGCTAAAAGAATTGGCGCTGACCAAATTGAGGATTTTATCCTGCATGAGGAAAACCCGAATCACAAGCCCAAGAAAGTTTACACCGAATCGGAAGACCAGCGTTCAGCAGAGCCACACTAATGGCAACAACTACATGTTGATGATTTCCTCAACCAACCCTTCATATTCATGGGGTTGATTGGATGCAATAATGATAGTTGCGCTGCCGGAAATTTGCTCAATTTGATTTCTATACCAGCCTTCCCACATTTTATCGAAGTTGGAGGTTGGTTCATCTAAAAAAACCACTTCGGCTTTTGTAAAAAGTGCTAAAGCCAGCTTCAACCTTTGCTTCATCCCTGATGAAAGGTCGCCAATGAATGCTTCCGGTTTCAAATTTACTTCGCGCATCAGCTCATTTCCGGAAACAATCAATTTTCGGTGCGTTGAGTGAAAATCTATCAGTTCTGCAACCTTCAACTCCTCCGGCAAATCCATGTAAGGCGCGCAATAGGTTATTCTGAGTAAAAATTCATCAGGCGAAAGCACATGCTCAGCATGGTAGGAAATTCGCCCTTCGTTGGGCGTGAGCATTCCTGAAACAGTTTTAAGTAGTGTTGATTTTCCGCTACCATTAGCGCCTGTTACAGCGTAGGATTTATTCGATTCAAAAGTGTAGGTCAAATCGCTGAAAATTCGGCTTACACCAAATTTTTTTCCAACCTTTTCAAGTTTAATCGTCATTGTTGTTTGCGCTGCTGAAACCTTTCATAATGCCGCGAACACTCTCGCGAACAAATGCAACAATTTCATCTTTTTCGGGGCTTGCTTCAATTTCGGCTTCAATGATTTTCAAAGCATTTGTTGTGTTGTAACCACGCACAAAAAGAATGCGGTAAATACCAAGAATGTGATTGATAGTTTCAGAAGAGAAACCGCGCCTGCGCAAGCCAATGGAGTTTACACCCGCATAAGTGGTTGGATGGCGTGCTGCACGCACATAAGGCGGAATATCTTTATTCACTAAAGTTCCACCGGAAAGAATACTGTGCCTTCCGATTTTTACAAACTGCTGAATGGAAACGTTTCCGCCAAGAATAGCATAATCAGCAATTTCAACGTGCCCTGCAAGGTTCACATTGTTTGCCAATACACAGTTGTTGCCCACCATGCAATCGTGCGCCACATGCACATAAGCCATCAACAAGGAATTGTTTCCAATTATAGTTTTTCGAGTTGCCTCAGTGCCACGGTTTACGGTTACAAACTCGCGTATAACTACATTATCGCCAATGTGCACCTCGCTTTTTTCGCCTTTAAACTTGAGATCCTGCGGCACTGCCGAAATCACTGCACCCGGAAAAATTTTACAGTTCTTCCCTATCCGCGCGCCTTCCATAATGGTTACATGCGAACCAATCCAAGTCCCTTCACCAATCACCACATCTTTAGAAATAGTTACAAAAGGCTCCACCACCACATTATCGGCAAGTTCTGCCTGCGGGTGAATAAAGGAAAAAGGTTGATTCATGTATTTAACTTAAAGGCGTGTGAAAGTATGGAATTATCAAAGCAATGCAATGCAAAGTGTGTAGCATAAAAAAGGCTGCCCGGAAGGGCAGCCTTTTGATATTCATTTGAAGTAATTATCCAATAAGCTCCACACCGCTTTCTTGCTGAACCTCATTCTTTTCAACTGCTTTCTGCATGGCTTCCTTCGGAGCAACAAAAAGGCTTTCAAATCTGCGCAAGCCGGTTCCCGCAGGAATGCGGTGACCAACGATAACGTTCTCTTTCAAACCTTCAAGGTAATCCTCGCGGGCAGCAATAGATGATGTGCTCAACACTTTTGTTGTTTCCTGGAACGAAGCAGCAGAAATCCATGAACCAGTGCTCAATGATGCACGAGTGATGCCCTGCAACTGCGGAGTGGCGGTTGCCGGAATAGCATCACGGAACTCAACAATGGCTTTGTCATTACGCTTCAGCAATGAGTTTTCTTCGCGCACTCTGCGCAATGTAACAATCTGCCCCGGCTTCAATGTTTCAGAACCACCGGCATCGGTAACCACTTTTTTGTCAAACAACTCATCATTCACACTCAACAGCTCAAACTTCTGAACGCTTTCGCCTTCCAGCAATCTGGTGTCGCCAGGGTCTTCAACAATCATCTTGTTCATCATTTGGCGAACAATCACCTCAATGTGCTTATCGTTGATTTTAATACCCTGCAAGCGGTAAACCTCTTGAATTTCATTCACCAAATACTCCTGAACGGCAAATGGTCCTTTGATGTTCAAAATATCAGTTGGCGTGATAGCGCCATCTGAAAGCGGAGTGCCTGCACGCACAAAGTCTTGCTCCTGAACAAGGATTTGCTTTGAAAGCGGAATAAGGTATTTTGCAATTTCTCCTTCGCGGCTTTCAACAATCACTTCGCGGTTGCCACGCTTGATGCCTCCAAAACGAACCACACCATCAATTTCAGCCACCGCGGCAGGGTTGCTTGGGTTACGTGCTTCAAACAATTCGGTAACACGCGGAAGACCACCAGTGATGTCTTTTACCTTGCCCATCACACGCGGTATTTTGGCAATGATTTGACCGGGCTTCAAAGTTTCACCATTGTCAATGCTGATGTGAGCACCCACAGGCAAGCTGTAGTTTTTCCACTCTTTTCCGCTTTCAACAACAATGGTTGGAGCTTTGGTTTTATCTTTCGATTCAATTACCACTTTCTCTTTGTGTCCGGTTTGTTCATCCATCTCCTCACGGTAAGTGATGTTTTCAATGATGTTTTCAAAACGAACTTTTCCGCTAACCTCAGAAACGATAACGTTATTGTATGGATCCCACTGGCAAATCACATCGCCTTTGCTCACCTTTTTGCCATCCTGAACAAAAATGAATGAACCGTATGGAATGTGAGCGCTCAACAACACCTTATCGCTGTCAGGCTTCACAATGCGCATTTCACCGGTTCTGCCGATAACAATGTTGCGCTTTTCACCGTTTTCATCGGTTGCAGTGATAGCGCGCACACCGTCCAATTGCAAAATACCATCGAACCTCGCCTCGAGTCTTGACTCGGTTGTTCCCATGCTGGCAATACCACCCACGTGGAAGGTACGAAGTGTAAGCTGAGTTCCCGGCTCACCAATAGACTGCGCTGCAATGATGCCCACCGCATCGCCTTCTTCGGCTGTGCGGTTTGTGGCAAGGTTTCTGCCATAACATTTCACGCAAACGCCTTTGCGCGCTTCGCAGGTAAGCACCGAGCGGATTTCCACAGTTTCAATACCTGCCGCTTCCACTTTTTTCGCCAACTCTTCAGTGATGTTTTCACCGGATTCAACGATTAAAGCATCGGTTTCAGGATGCGTGATATCATTCAAAGCACTGCGACCCAAAATTCTGTCAGCCAATGATTCCACAATTTCATCACCATTCTTTATTGCACTAACAGCAATGCCACGCAGCGTGCCACAATCTGTTTCGGTGATTACCACATCCTGCGCCACGTCCACTAACCTACGGGTAAGGTAACCGGCATCGGCAGTTTTCAAAGCCGTGTCGGAAAGACCTTTACGGGCACCGTGAGTAGAGATAAAGTATTCCAATACCGACAAACCTTCCTTAAAGTTTGCAAGAACCGGGTTTTCGATAACCTCGGCACCTGACGAACCGGCTTTACGCGGTTTAGCCATCAAGCCCCTCATTCCCGAAAGCTGCTTAATTTGCTGTTTAGAACCCCTCGCGCCCGAATCCAACATCATATAAATACTGTTGAAACCTTGGCGGTCTTTGGTAATTTGATTCATCAACTTAGAAGTAAGTTGAGTATCTGTGATGTTCCAAATATCCACCACTTGGTTAAAACGTTCTTTATCGGTGATGAAGCCCATCTGATAGCTTTCCATCAACTCATCTATCTTCTGATGCGCCTGTGCAATTAATTTGTCTTTCTCAACAGGCACCAACACATCTCCAAGGTTGAAACTCAAACCACCTCTGAACGAGTAGAAGAATCCAAGACGCTTAATATCATCAAGGAATTTTGCAGTGGTAGGAATGTTGGTGAGTGCAAGAATATCGCCAATAACGTTTTTCAACTCTTTCTTGCCCAACATCTTGTTCACAAAACCAACTTCGGCAGGCACCGCCTGATTCAAAAGAATTCTTCCTAAAGTGGTTTCAATCACTTTATTTTTCAATTCACCGGCTTCGCGAACGCTTACGCGGCATTTCACAATGGCGTGCAAATCCACACGACCTTCATTGAAAGCCACCACGGCTTCCTCAGCACCATAAAAAGTCAGCCCCTCACCTTTTACAACTTCTGCCTCAGTGCTTTTCTTGGCTTTTGTCATGTAATAAAGCCCCAAAACCATGTCCTGAGAAGGAAGCGTGATTGGCGTTCCGTTCTGCGGGTTCAAAATGTTGTGCGAAGCCAACATCAGCATTTGCGCTTCCAAAACGGCAGCATTGCCAAGCGGCACGTGAACCGCCATTTGGTCACCGTCAAAGTCAGCGTTAAACGCAGTACAAACCAACGGGTGCAATTGAATTGCTTTGCCTTCAATCAACTTAGGCAAGAAAGCCTGAATAGACAAACGGTGAAGCGTGGGAGCACGGTTGAGCAACACAGGGTGTCCTTTCAGTACGTTTTCAAGAATATCCCAAATGATTGGCTCTTTCTTGTCCACCAATTTCTTGGCACTTTTCACGGTTTTCACAATACCCCTTTCAATCAGTTTGCGGATGATAAACGGCTTGAACAATTCAGCAGCCATGTCTTTTGGCAAACCACACTCATGCAGTTTCAATTCAGGACCCACAACAATTACCGAACGACCGGAGTAGTCAACACGCTTACCCAAAAGGTTTTGACGGAAACGACCTTGTTTGCCTTTCAATACATCGCTCAATGATTTCAATTGGCGACCGCCCTCTGCCTTCACGGCATTCGACTTACGTGAATTATCGAACAATGAGTCAATTGCTTCCTGCAACATGCGCTTTTCGTTGCGCAAAATCACCTCAGGAGCTTTAATTTCAATCAAACGCTTCAAACGATTGTTACGAATGATAACCCTGCGGTATAAATCATTCAAATCGGAAGATGCAAAACGACCACCATCCAAAGGCACCAATGGGCGCAACTCAGGTGGAATAACAGGCAAGTGCTGAACTACCATCCACTCGGGGCGGTTTTCCACATGGTCATTCGCTTCGCGGAATGCTTCCACAACACTCAAACGCTTCAAAGCCTCGCTTTTGCGCTGGCGCGAAGTTTCGTTGGCAGCAGCATGGCGAAGCTGATAGCTCAATTCATCTAAGTTTATGCGACTCAAAAGCTCCTTAACCGCTTCTGCACCCATTTTGGCTACAAATTTGTTAGGGTCTTCATCATCCAACTGGTAGTTGTTCTTCATGTTTTCGTTATCGAAAACAGACATATATTCTTCCTCAGAAAGCAAGTCGAGGTAAGCAAGGTTACGTTCCTCCTCCCCTTTCTCGGTTTGCAGGGTAACACCCTCGGAAGCACGCCCCGGCTGAATTACCACATAACGCTCGTAGTAAATGATGCTCTCTAATTTCTTTGAACTCATTCCAAGCAAGTAGCCGATTTTGTTAGGCAGACTCTTGAAATACCATATATGCACAATAGGCACGGTAAGTTTGATGTGCCCCATGCGCTCTCTGCGCACTTTCTTTTCGGTTACTTCCACACCGCAGCGGTCACAAACGATGCCTTTGTAGCGAATACGCTTGTATTTGCCGCAGTAGCACTCATAATCCTTGGTTGGACCAAACACTCGCTCGCAGAAAAGCCCTTCCATTTCAGGCTTGTAGGTTCGGTAGTTAATGGTTTCGGGCTTTTTGATTTCACCGTGGCTGCGATTCAGGATAGAATCAGGGCTTGCCAACATAATGGTGATTTTTGAGAAGTTCGGATTAAGGCGATTTTCTTTTTTAGCCATGTATGTAAATTATAAATTTGAACTTTATCCTCAACTGCAAAAAATGGTTTTAAACCCGGCAAAACGCTTGCCTGACAAGGGTTTACGCTAAATTTATGATTGAAAATTTGCCCACTTTCCGCAAAAAAGGAACGCAAAGATAGCCGATAAGGACAAAAAAGCAAGTGTGGCACAAAAATTGTGGTGGGCAACCCCCTTGTGTGGTAAACACCCTTGGAACCCCCAATGCGGCATCATAACTTTAAAAAAACGAAAACACATACATGACAAATCACAAAACCCAAACTGCAATTCAGGAAAATTGTAGGTTTGGTGTTGACTGATGGATTTTGTGAACGCTACCAAAAAATTTCTGCTTTGCTACGCTGCCCTGCACTTTTGGGCATTTGCTTGTTCTTCCCAGCAAATTGATGCAATTGTAGCGCACGACCACAGCAAGTGTAATCATGAACACGATAAACCATCAGCGCTTGCAATGAAGATTGACAGCTTTCAGCAAACCATAGCAGGCAAATGGAAGTGCAACGATGGCAACACATATACCTTTTTACTGCCACACGATTTGATGATTCAACCCGGGTTTTCGGAAAATGGAAGATGGGAGTTGCTTGGAAGTGAGGAAAACATAACCCTAAGGATGTGGACACCATTAGAAAACGGACAACTCAGCCCGCGTTTCTATAATGTTCACGATTTAAGCAGCAAAAGTTTTATGCTGGCAAGAGCATTTGGCGGCTCCGATACACTACTGTTCTCATCGCCTGACAAAAAAGTTTTAAAAAGCAAAAATCTTTTGGGCAAAAACAGTGCTCCCAGAAGATGAAATTAACTTCAACAGATAAAAACCCGTTGCATGTTCCTTTAAGCTTATTTTTTTCACATCCCCTGCATCATTTTCCATTTTCACATCCATCAACCTGCCTGCAAGGTCTGTTAGCTGAACTGTGTAATCATCACTGAAGCCCGGTGATTTTTCAATGGTAAAACCTCCATGAAAAGGATTGGGATAAACATTGAACCGTCTTTCACCGGCAACTTCGCGCACACTTGAAACCTCGGTTACACAAACCACATGCTGCACCAAAAAATCACGTATGGTCCAAATGGTGGTGTCCATATATGCCTGATTAAACACAAATGGCACGTGCCCTGCACCTTTAAAAAGATATATGGAATGCGGCAACCCCACATTGGTGGCGCGGGTAATTAAATCTCCCGAACCAAACATTAACGCTTCCACACTATTGGCAGCTTTTGCGCTATCAAAATAACATGGAACAAGGTTATCATTCAATCCATGCACTCCGCAAAGCACAGGGTCGGTGGGCATCAGCCAAACGGTGTCGCCAATAGCGCCCGCAAGGTTGATAACACCTTTTACATTATTGCTGTAGCCCGGATTACCACTGTTGCCATCAATGCCTCCCACTTCGGCAAGCGCTTGGTCAACATAAGGCGGACGCACCCTCGAAAGCGTGTCGGCTTTTCCGTAAGCCAGATTCAGTGCAGTGAAACCACCGGCACTCACACCGCCAATAAAAATTTGGTTGGTGTCTATTCTGTACTTATTGTCAGTGGAAGCATCCTTATAGAAAAACCGAATGGAAGCACGCATATCCTGCGCAGCGCGCATCAGGGCTTTGAATTGGTTCGTGTCGCTGTCATTATTGTTTTCAAACCCCAAGCGATAATCAATAGCAGTTGTTACATAGCCTTTCTTTGCAAACTCGTTGCAGAGTTTCACAATATCGGGGCTTGTTTTTGAACCAAAAGTGAAACTGCCGCCAAATGCCAAAAGAATTAAAGGGCGTGTTGGGAAAGTATCATTCTCAGGCTCGTAGATGTTCAAATAAAGATTTTGATAATCGCCATTGAATCTGAAGTTGCCGCCATATTGTATGTTTTGTGTCAGCTTAACATTGAAAATGTTGTCATAGTAGCGACCATCGGAACACTGTGCGAAAGCACTTTGCCACAAAGCCGAAACCAAAACCAATGCTGAAAGGAAAAATCTTACCATGTAAAAGTTGATTGAGTGAACAATACTTCAACCAAACTTAAACGAATTTTCCTAAGCAATGTGAATACTAAAGTTTTAAAGCCCGCTGAATGAAGATGAGCATACTTTTCTCAAAACCTTAAAGTGGAAACCTTGGGGTGCTTGCTGTTGGGGAAAGCAATGTAAAAAGTTGTTCCGCCATTCACCCCCGAGTCAATCCAAATTCTGCCGTTGTAGAAGTCCATAATTTTTTTGCACATCGCCAAACCAATGCCTGTGCCTTCAAACTCCGATGCTGAGTGCAAACGCGAAAACATCTTGAATGCCTTGTTGCGCTGCTCTTCAGGAATGCCGATGCCATTATCGGAAATAGCAATGATGATTTCATTGCCTTCCGAAACATCAGTGATGTGTACAGTTGGAGTTTCACTCCTGTTGTATTTCACTCCGTTTGCCGAAATGTTTTGAATCAACTGTGTCATTAAACTTTGGTGTGCAAGCACGGTTGGCAGCTTTCCGATGTGGAATTTCGCATTGCGCTCTGTAAGGAAACTTTTCAGGCTGTATTCCACCATGTTTGCCACTTCGTTCAAATCAACCGCTTGTGCGGGTCCTAAGTTTTTATCGAGTTTACTGTAAGCCAAAAGGTCTTCAATCATGCGCTCTAAATGCTTTGCGCCATTCACCGCAAAGGCGATATACTGTCGGTCGGCATCGTCAAATTTCTCTTGATTTTTTCTTTCCAAAAGCTGCATGAACGATGAAATCGTGCGCAAGGGTGCGCGCATGTCGTGCGAAGCAATAGACGCAAACATCTGCAAGTCGGCATTCGATTGTTGCAACTCCGTTTTTTGCCTTTCCAACTGATGGCGTATGTTCTTGTTCCTAACCTGAATCACCTTATCCTGATTCAGTATTTTCTCATTCAATTCCACCACTTTCCTGTAATAAGTTGTTGCCTGGCTGTAATCCATCATGCCTTCATACACTTCTGCAAACAGTTTGTAGTTGTTCAATGTATCCAAACTTATTGCTGCAACATCATTTGATTTGATTTGTTCTTTATGCTTAATGGCATACTGCAATGCTTTATCGAATTGCCCGGCAATTTTGTAAGCCTTGCACATGGTGTGGAACACATCACCCATCAACCTCTTGTTTTGCATAGATTCTGCAATTTCCAAAGCCTTGTTCAGGTTCAGAACAGCACTCTCCCAGTCGCCTTTACTCACAAACAAGCAGCCGATGTGGAAATAGGTTTGCGCCACCAATCGCGAGTTCCTGTCAACGGATTGACTCCACCGCAGCGACAACTGGTGATAGTGCAAGCTCCTTTCAAAATCAGGATTATTGCTACTGTAGGCTAAGCCAAGATTTGTGCAAATCATGGCTTTTGCATTCACAATCTGAGGCTCGTTGGTTTGCACTGCTTCCAAAATTTCTAACGCGCGCTGATAGCTTTGAACGCCCTGCTCCAATGCACCCATTTTCATTTGTGCCGAAGCTATGTTGTTGAGTGTGGTGGCAATCTGCTTTTTATCATTCACCGATTCTTGCAGCCTCAGTGCGCTATAGTACAACTCCAAACATTTATCATAATCGCCCAACTCGCCATAAATCATGCCCAGCAAACGCTCTGAAATGGACAAATGAAGGTCATCCTCAAACTTACGGAAAATGTGTTGTGCCGCTTGGTTCGATTCAAGCGATTTCTCAATGTCGCCATGAAACCAATGATATGCACTGTAAAGCAATTCAGCTTTGCCTATGCCGGCTTCGTACTTAAAGGTTTTCGATGCTGCAACAATTTGCTTGATGTAGCTAAGGGCAAGGCTGGCATCAATGTTCACCATACTTTGCGCCTGCGAAAACATGGTGTGCACTTTCGCAGCCACGTTTTCCGCAGTGATGGTTTCATCAAGTTTAACAACGCCCTCGCCAGACATTTTTGAAAAGGTTTTGAGCGAACCCAATTCGGGCTCACACCTTTTCTACGCATAGCTGAATGCTTTGTTGCATTTAGTAAGAAAACGCAAGGTCTGAAAACCCTTCTCGTTTACTCCTTCACGAACCTCAATCTGAATTGATTTTCCTTTTCAGCAGATTGAACAAAGTAAAAACCCGATGCCAAATGGCTTATGTCAGCCACTCCGTTCACAAAATCAATCGGAATTGCCTTGCCCTGAATGTCAAAAATTTGAATAGCCGCATCATCTATCTTTTTGGATGAAAGCACAGCAATAGTGCTCCATGCAGGGTTTGGAAACAAAACAACCGGTGTATTGCTTTCGATGTTTGAAACAGAAGTTGGGTTGGTGGTGGTGAAAGAAAACACTTCCGACCATGGTCCAAATTGAATACCCCTTCTTGTGCGCACACGCCAAAAGTAAGTGGTGTTAGTTGCTAATGGATTGAATGGCGTGTAATTACTCTGCGGCATAGAAACATAAAGCGGAACTGCGCCATTGAAACCTGAACTGATGGCAATCTCGCCTTGAAACATGTGTTGGGAAACTATGGAAGGAAAATAGGTTACATCTGTCCAGTCAAAGAATGCCGATGCAGCATTCACATTTGTGGCGCCATTCGGTGGGCTAAGCAAAGTGATTAAATCTTTTACCGTTGAAAACATCCACGAACCTTTCCATGCACCCGCTTGGTTTCCATTCTTTGCCCTCACTCTCCAGTAATAGGTTTTGTTGATTTCAAAGTTTGTCATAAAGGCCTGTGCAGTCGAATCGGAAATTTCAAAGGCTTTAGCAGTTTGAAATGATGACAAAGTATCAAAACTCACTTCATACTTTTCTGCCCCAACTGCTCTTGTCCATCTCAACTCCGTTTCGTTTGGCACCTCAGTGGCGTTGTTTGCAGGCGCAACCAGCCTGAAAGAATCTAACTGTGGAACTGTGGAGCCAAAAAGCCTTGCCACTATGAAGTTGTTATCCGAGTAGCCCGCCACCACAATTTTGTTATCGGGCTGAATCACCATGTCAAAAAACTTAAAGTTGTCGTTTGCGCTTCCAAACAAAACATCATTGTCATTCGGGTCAGTTCCAAAGGTTAAATCGGGTCTTCCATCACTTTTAGCTTTTGAAACAAACCCAATGTTTTCACCCACATCAAAGCCCTCGCCTGCCATAAAAAAACCGCCATCTGCACTGAAAGCAACCGCATTAGCCTCACCTTCATAGTAGCCGCCCAAATAATAACAACACGAAGTAGTTCCTGAAGCATTCCATGAATCGGTGATGCCATTGGTGCCTACACGGGCTAGTTTTACCCTTATCTCTCGATTGAAACCATCAAAGTAGGAGTTATGCCCACCTGCAATGTAAATTTTGCTGTTAGCATTATCATACAAAATAGCATTGATGTAAGTGTGCGCATCCCAAAGAGTTTGTCCGCTGGTTCCAAAAGCATTGTCGGCAGTTCCGTTTTCGTTCAGTTGAATTACCCAGCCGTAAAGCACATTCAAATGATTGCGATAGCTGTGTCCGGCAGCAAGAATTTTTCCGTTCGGAAACACATGTAAATCGCGCAGGTAATCCTTGTTGTTTCCCAAACCTGTAAGCATGGAAATGCCGTTTGTGGCAAAAGTGCTATCCAACGCTCCATTGGCTTTGTAGCGCACCACTGCGCCTTTTGATGAAGCGCTGTTTATCACCGATGAACCCACTGCTACAACTTTTCCTGTGGCGGCATGAAACTTAATTTTGAAAAAAGTTTCCGTGTTTGTTCCTGATATGCTTGTAATCGCTTTTCCATTGCTGCCAAATGTATTGTCTAAGTTTCCGGTGGAGTTAAACTTTAAAACCATACCCGATTGTTTCGTTCCGTTGTTTGTGCTTCCGCCCACAAAAAAGTTTCCGGTGCTTTCGTCCACTACAATCGAATAAGCAATATCGTCACTGCCTGTTTGAACGTCCACCTTTGCCACACCACTTGTGCCAAAGGAGGTAACTAATGCCCCTACGCTGTCCAACTTCAAAACAAAAACATCCTCGCCTGTGCTGTTACTATAAGTTGAACCGGTTACTAAAAAAGAACCATCATTCAACAAAGCAATAGCTCTTGCTTTTGAAACCCCACCACCAACAGCGGCAAGGCGGTAACCCGTGGTATTAAAACTCAAATCGAAAGTGCCGCCAATCTGGGTATGGGCACACGCCCAAAAGAAAACCAATGCAAGAGCTATAAAATTTTTCATGGTAATGATTGAAGAGCTAATATAATTTATACCTCACTGATTGATTACAAAAAACTAACCCCACTGCTCTTCCGGCTCCGGCTGTTCTTCCAGTTCAATGGTTTCAGCGGCATCGTGAATCGGGCGGCTGTTGTTCAAGCCAAGTTCCACCTGTGGCATTAGCGCCAACTCGGAAAGCATAGGCGATGAAAGCTCAACTTTGAATCCCGACTTCAGTTTTACTTCAAAATTTTCGGCTGCATCGCCAATGGCAACCCGCACCGGAATGTTGCCTTTGTTGCGCTCGCATATATCTGCAAGTTGCTCCACCAGCTGCGCGGTGGCATCTTGCTGTTGAATAAAAAAAGTAACCGATTGCGTTTGTTTCTGGCGCACTTCGCTCAATAGCTCCACGCGCAAAATTTTAAACTCAAATTGCTCTTGATTGCCGAAGCGCGGCTGGTAACGCCCGTGGATATGCAGAAGTGCACCCTCTTGCGTAATGTATGGTTTGAAGTTCAGAAAATCTTTGCCGAAAACAGCAAATTCATGCGAGCCGTCATAATCTTCCAAAGTGAAAATGGCAAACTGATTTCCGTTTTTTGCCACGCGGGTGTTGGTGGATGACACAATACCTGCAATGCGCAAATCGGTTTCTTTCCGCTTTTCAATTTCGGTGAGTTTGCAGTTGGTGAAGTGCTTTATCTCCAATTTGTAATCATCCAATGGATGCCCGCTCAGATAAATGCCCGTAACTTCTTTTTCACGCTTTAGCTTTTCCAGCAGGGGCCACTCTTCGCGCTTGGGCAAAGCAGGCTCCACCATGTCGCCATCGGCAGTGCCGCCAAACAACGAATTTTGCTGCATAGCCTTGTTTGCCTGAAAGCGGTTGCCAAACTGAACCATGTGGTCAATGCCGCTCATTTCGCGCTCGTCTTTTTCAAAATACATGCTGCGCGTGATGTTGGCGAAGCAATCGAAAGCCCCTGCCAGCGCAAGGTTCTCCAATGATTTTTTGTTCACCGAACGCAGGTTGCAACGTTTAGTTACATCAAACACCGAGTTGAATGCGCCCCGCTCATTCCGTTCCTCCAGCAGCGATTCCACCGCTGCTTCGCCCACACCTTTTATGGCAGAAAGTGCATAGCGCACTTCGCCTTTTTTATTCACTGCAAACTTTACCGAACTTTCATTCACATCGGGTCCCAACACCTTTAAGCCCATGCGCTTACACTCATCCATGAAGAAGGTGATTTTTTCAATGTTGCCCATGTTGTTGGAAAGCACGGCAGCCATGTATTCGGCAGGGTAATGCGCCTTGAGGTATGCCGTTTGAAACGCCACAAAAGCATAGCAAGTGGAATGTGATTTATTAAATGCGTATTGCGCAAATGCTTCCCAGTCCGTCCACACTTTTTCGCACACTTTTTTGTCTAAACCTTTCGCTTCAACACCTGCAAAAAATTTCTCTTTCATCTTGTCCAGCGTGGCTTTGTCTTTTTTCCCCATCGCCTTTCGCAGCACATCGGCATCGCCTTTGGTAAAGCCCGCAAGCTTCTGCGAAAGCAACATCACCTGCTCCTGATACACCGTGATGCCATAAGTTTCACTCAGGTATTCTTCCATTTCAGGCAGGTCGTAAACAACCGGCTCTCTGCCATGCTTGCGTGCAATGAACTTTGGGATGTATTCCATCGGACCCGGGCGATACAAAGCGTTCATCGCAATCAAATCATCAAACTTATCGGGCTTCAATTCTTTCAGATACTTCTGCATTCCTGCACTTTCAAACTGAAAGGTGGCGTTGGTTTCGCCTCGCTGATAGAGTTCATAAGTTTTTTTATCGTCAAGCGGCACATCATCCAGCACAATTTCCACTCCATGATTTTGCTTCACCAAATTCACGGCATCGCGCAGAATGGTAAGCGTTTTCAAACCCAGAAAATCCATTTTGATTACGCCCGCATCTTCAATGATGGTTCCTTCAAATTGCGTTACCCAAAGGCTTGAATCTTTGGCGGTGGCAACAGGCAGAATGGTTCTTAAATCATGTGGCGCAATGATGACCCCCGCAGCGTGCACACCGGTGTTGCGCACGGTGCCTTCAAGTTTCAGCGCTTCGCGCAACACTTCAGTTTCAAAAGTGTTTGCCTGCAATTTTTCTTGCAGCTTTTTAATGTTCTCAATGTCATCGCCCTGATAACCTTCTTTGTCTTTCAATCCGCCTTTGCCTTCAATGGGCGCAGTGAGCACGCGCTCCAATGAAGTGCCGGGGCGGTCGGGCACCAATTTCGCCAAAGCATTGGCTTCCTGCAACGGCAAATCCAACACCCGCGCCACATCCTTGATGCTGCTTTTTGCTGCCATGGTGCCGTAGGTAACAATCTGCGCCACCTGCGCTTTGCCATATTTCTCCACCACATAGTCAATCACTTTCGCTCTGCCTTCATCGTCAAAATCAGTGTCTATATCGGGCATTGATTTGCGGTCGGGGTTCAGGAAACGTTCAAACAGCAGGTTGTATTTAATGGGGTCAATGTTGGTGATGCCAATGCAATAAGCCACTGCCGAGCCTGCTGCCGAGCCACGCCCCGGACCCACCACCACGCCTATGTCTCTGCCTGCTTTGATGAAGTCGGAAACGATGAGAAAATAACCGGCAAAGCCCATTGTTTTAATAGTAAACAATTCAAAGTTCAGTCGCTCTTCAATGTCGGCAGTGATGGTTTCGTAGCGTTTCTTTGCGCCTTCAAAAGTGAGGTGGCGCAGGTACTCCCATTGGTTCAGCACATCTGGCGTTAGCTCGGTGTCTTTATGAAACTCACTTTTGGTGTGAATCTGAAATTCGTTGGGAATGGGAAAGTTGGGCAGCAAAATACTTTTCTTCAAACTGAGCACTTCCACCTTGTCCACTATCTGCATGGTGTTGTCCACCGCTTCGGGTATGTCATCAAAAAGCGATGCCATTTCCTCGGTTTTCTTGAAGTAAAACTCATCATTGGGGAAGCCGAATCTTCGCGCATGATTTTTTAAATCGTCCTCATCCACTGCATCTTTGGCAATGGGGGTTGCCTTTTTTTCTCCGGTGTTGATGCAAAGCAAAATGTCGTGCGCATTGTAATCTTCTTTCTCCACATAGTGCGAATCGTTGGAAGCAATGATGGTTACATTGTGTTTGCGGGCAAATTTGATGAGCACGTTGTTCACCTTTTCCTGCTCGTAAATGCGGTGGCGTTGCAGTTCCACATAGTAGTCTTCGCCAAACAAATCTAACCACCACTTGAAAACCTTTTCACCTTCCTCCTCCCCTTTTTTTAAAATGGTTTGGGGCACTTCTGCACCAATGCAACATGTTGTTGCAATCAAGCCTTCATGGTGCGCTAAAATCAGTTCTTTGTCAATGCGCGGATACTTGCCATACATTCCTTCAATGTAGCCAAGCGAACAGAGCTTCACCAAATTTTTGTAGCCCGTTTCATTCTTTGCCAGCATCAATTGATGATGGCGCACGTCTTTATCATCTTTGGTGAAGGCGCGCTTGTGGCGGTCGTTCACTACATAAAACTCGCAGCCCACAATTGGCTTGATGACCGTGCTGCCTACCTTTGAATTGATTTTTGCAGCCTCAGCCACAAACTCAAACACACCAAACATATTGCCATGGTCGGTGATGGCAATGCCTTTTTGATTATCGGCAACTGCCTTTTTGTACAGCGCAGGAATTTTTGCCGCGCCATCCAATAGCGAAAACTGTGTGTGGCAATGTAAGTGAGCAAACTGCATAACGAAACGTTTTGGAAACAAAAAAATCAGGGAGCAAGCGAATGTAAGCCGCTGCGCCTTTTAGAAAATCAACATTTCGGAAAAATGCAGTGCAAATCTTTTGAAACCTATGGTTTCAAAAGGTGAAACATGTGCAAAAAACTTTTGCTGAAACTATTTCATCGGTTTGTAGCGCTCGGTGTAAACAGGTTTCACCGATTCACCGAAAAATGATGCCGTGTAAAACTCACCTTTCGCCCAGGTGCTCACCATGTTATCGTAAAACTTGCTGCCCGGATTGCCGCTTTGCCCACCCGGATAAACCACATAGCCTTTTCGCTCACCAAAATCAACCACCATGCGCCAGCTTGGTCCGTTGGTGGAATTGGTGGCGTTGATAACGCCAAGATTACCGCCATTGTAAACATTCAAACTGCTGAATGCATCGAGGCGCGCAAGGTGTTCCACTTTAGTGGCTTTATACTTTCCCCAATCTAAATTGCTCACATCATCTAATTTGTGCGGTACATCCACACCGTAAGGTTCATGCACTTCAATGAATTCATTTTTGCGAATGCTTTCGGCTATCACTTTAAAAGATTGCATCACAAGGTCTTCGCGTGTTTCTTTTTCGGGCGTTGCTTGGTTGTCGTAAAAAACCGATGTGCTGTCGTTTGCCAGCATTTGCACAATCACATAAAATGTTGGCTGCTTCATGGAAAGCTTTGGGTCTTGCAATTCATCAAAAAGCATTCTGCGCAATTCATTCCACCAAATTTCAAAATACACGGGCGCTAATTCTTCTGGGTTGTTGTAGTGAGTCCAAGTCTTCATCACATTCAAAACCTGCTGCTCTTCTGCATTCAGTTTGCCTTCATCCAACAGCTTGAATAACACCGGCAAAGCCTCTGCTGCCAACAAAAAATAATTATTGTCCTGCATCTTCATCATGTCGCTGGCAGTGATGTTGCCCGACTTACGCAGTATGTCATTAATCACCCTATTGCGATAGTTTTCATAAACGCCAACACCCGGATAATAGTGCTGATAATTTTCATCTGTAGGGTGCTGATTGGCGCTGCTCACAAAGCCGCGCTCAGGATTTTTCACATGTGGGTTTTCTGCATAAGGAATATAATCCGTCCAATCGTTTTCCGATTTGCTTTCCAAAATGTATTTGCCTTGTTCGGTAGCGCGATTGCGAAACGGAAATTTCCCCTGCTGCTGAATAGCAATGTCGCCATTGGCACAAGCGAAAACAAAATTTTGCGATGGGCAGGTGAAGTGCTGCAAAGCCGCCTGATAGTCGTCATAGTTTTTGCCGCGATTCATTTTGTGAAAGGTCATAAACTCATTGGAAGGCAAATGCGCAGTCCATTTCATCGCCAGATTTTTTTTGATGGACGATTCACCAAAAGTTCTGTCATACACCACCGGACCAAATTTGGTCATCACAATGGTGTCCACAAATTCACCCTTGCCGGCAATCTTGAATTTTTCAATGCGGAAAGAGGTGGACTGCCATTCACCATCAAGTTTGTAGGCAGTTCGAGTGTTGTCCTGAAATTCGGTTTTGAACCAGTCGCGCACATCGCGCCCGCCATTGGTTACACCCCATGCAATGCTATCGTTGAAACCGATGATTACCGCAGGCGCACCCGGCAATGTGGCTCCATAAACATTCACCGTTGGCGATTTCAAGTGCATTTCATACCAAATGGAAGGAAGCGAAAGTTTTAGGTGCGGGTCGTTGCACAAAATGGGTTTTCCCGTAGCCGTTTTGCTGCCTGCCACCGCCCAATTGTTCGATGCCATTGCCACATCATCGGTGGGATGAAAAGGATTGGTGATGGAAGCGGTTTGAAGTCGGGTGTCCGATGTCCGATGTCTGATGTCCAATGTCTGAAGTCCAATGTGCGGGGCGGGGCGAAGGGCGAAGGGCGAGGGGCGGGATAAATTTTGATTTTGCAATGAAGTGGATGACAATTTACTCTTGGAAGTTTTCAACTCCCCCATTGGGGGTTGGGGGGCTGGTATTATCGGGTCTTCCGCATCAATGAAATCAGGATAAAGTTTTCGGAATTCCTCCATGCCATATCTTTCAATGAAGGCAGTGTTTTGAATATCATATTCAAAAATGCTGAGCATGTTCGCCATGTTCTTCAACAGCAATGCCACTTTAATAGATTGCCATTCTTCAGGGGCATAGCCCAGCAGCTTATACTCAATGGGATAATTTCTGGGCGATAAATTTTTGATATAGGCATTGATGCCGTTGCAATATGCCTTCAACATCTTTTTACTTTCCTCATCTTTTTCAATGAAAGCCTGAGCCGATTCTGCGCCAATGCCCATGCCGATTCTGCGCATCAGGCGGTCGTTGTCCAATGCTTTTTCGCCAACAATTTCACTTACTCTTCCTGCTGCGGCATGGGTGGAAATTTCCATTTGCCATAGGCGATGCTTTGCAGTGATATAACCTTGCATGAAATACAAATCCTCATCGTTTTTTGCTTCGATGTGCGGCACTAATCGTTCATCGTAAACCACCTGCACTTCATCTTTCAAACCTGCGATGCTGCCTTCGCAGTTATTAAATTGTTTTTCAGCCACAGCATTTTGCCAAAAGCCTTGAAACGGGTTCAGGAACTTGCCAAATGCAGGAGCGGGTCCAAGTTTGTTGTTTAATGTGTAAGTGAGTGCAACGGTTGCTGCCAATGAAAGCAGCGCATAGAAATACTTCATTGAAAAAATTTTCTACGCGCTAAGATGAAGTTTGATTTGATGTGTGCAAAACTTACACTGCCACCGAGTGTTCGCGCAGGGCATCGTTGAGCGAAGTTTTCTTATCCGTGCTTTCTTTTCGCTTGCCGATAATCAGGGCACAAGGCACTTGATATTCACCCGCAGCAAACTGCTTGGTGTAGCTGCCCGGAATCACCACACTTCTTTCAGGAACAAAGCCTTTGTATTCTTTGGGTGCTTCACCGGTTACGTCAATAATTTTTGTGCTGGAAGTAAGCACCACATTGGCGCCAAGCACTGCCTCTTTGCCCACCCGCACACCTTCCACCACAATGCATCTTGAACCCACAAAGCAATTATCTTCAATAATCACCGGAGCAGCCTGCACAGGCTCCAGCACTCCGCCAATACCCACGCCACCACTCAGGTGAACGTGCTTGCCGATTTGGGCGCAACTGCCCACTGTTGCCCATGTATCCACCATAGTTCCCTCGTCCACAAAGGCGCCTATGTTCACGTATGATGGCATCAGAATCACACCCTTTTGAATAAACGCACCATAGCGCGCTACAGCATGAGGCACCACACGCACACCCAACGACTGATAGTTTCGCTTCAACTTCATTTTGTCGTGAAACTCAAACGGACCTACTTCAATCACCTCCATCTGGCGGATGGGGAAATACAAAATCACAGCCTTTTTCACCCATTCATTCACCTGCCATCCGCCTTGCACAGGCTCGGCAACACGCAGCGTTCCGGCATCCAGCTGTTCTATAACTGCTTCAATCTTTTCCTGATTATTTTTCTCTTTCAGCAATTCACGATTATCCCAAATGGCTTCTATTGCTTTGGCAAGTTCAGCAGTGTTCATCTTGTTTATTTTTTGTGCGCGGCAAACCTGCATGAAAATTCCGATTGCTTAAATGCCCTTTTTAAAAATAATTGAGGCAGCGCTCCTCTGCCTTTTTAAACCCGAATTAATCAATAGAAAACTTCATCGAAGTTTTTTGTTGATTCAATGAGGGTAATCCCGACTTAGCGTTGTTGAAGCGATTTGTTATACCAAATGCACTTGTCAAATGTTTTCTTGTATAATGCCGTAGCAACAGCCGTTTAGTACAATGAAATTGGACTATTACGGATGTGCTAACGGTATAAAATCGCTGATTTACAAACGCTTAGTCGTTTCAGCATTTCTAATGCTGAATTTGGGTTAAAGCACCCAAATTGTGAACAAATGACACAAAAGAGGACGGCACAAACAGACAAATGTTAGTTGTGCGAAGAATTAGTTTGTTCATTTGAAATAAAGGATAATTTTTGCCTGTAATAAAAATACACTCCATCATGAATCGTTTTTCCGCGTTGGCAGTTCTTTTGTGCGGCTTTGGAATGGCTTTAAATGCTCAAATTTTCATTAACACAGGTAATGAGAACCTTGAGCGCTACAAAAAAGAAAATCCTAACATCGAAATTTTCGAAGAGGGCAAAACCACTAATCAACCTCCTAAAGCAACCGCTCCGGTGAAGGAAGAAAAGGAGAAAGTTGTGAAACCGGCTGCTCCGGCACCTTCCACCACCTCAACACCAAAAGCACCGGCTGCGCCTGCAGCGCCTGCCACACCTGCGGCTGCTGCAACCCCTCCAACACCTGCAGCGCCTGCCACACCTGCAGCGCCAGCGGCTGACATGCCACCAAATGCAGAACCCGGAAAATGCTATGCGCGTTGCTTGATTCCCGACCAGTTTGAGTTCAAAGAAGAACAAGTGTTGGATAAGCCTGCTTCATTTAAAACCAATGTGATTCCTGCAACATACAAAACGGTTGAAGATACAGTGGTTATCCGCAAAGCATTCGTCAAAAAAATAAATATCCCTGCCGAGTATGAAACCACAACCGAAGATGTTTTGGTAACTCCGGCAACCACAAAATGGCAGAAAGGCAAAGCCGATGCATCATGCCTGAGTGCTAACCCGGCTGATTGTCAGGTAATGTGCTTGGTGGAGGTGCCTGCCGTTTACAAAAAAGTAACTAAGAAGGTTTTGAAAACCGCAGCAGCTGTTCGCGAAGAAGAAGTGCCTGCCGAAATAAAAGTTACCACACGCAAAGTGGTTGACCAACCTGCCCGAAACGAGAAAGTTGAAGTGCCTGCAACCTACAAAACCGTGATGAACAAAGTTTTGGTTTCAAAAGGCGGTTATCAGGATTGGCGCGAAGTGTTGTGCGCTGATAAACTAAATGAACAACGCATCCTTGCCATTCAAAAATCTTTGAAAGCCGAAGGTTACGACCCGGGTCCATTGGATAATATGTTTGGTGCCAAAACCAAAGAAGCGCTTATCAAATTCCAGCAAGACAAAGGTTTGCCTGTGGGCAACCTGAACATGGAAACCTTGAAGGCGTTGGGTGTGAATTAAAATTTCACAAGCAATCATTAACGAACTCCTCATGCAGTTATGCATGGGGAGTTTTTGTTTAACCCTCATTGAATCAATTTTCAAAACCGCTGATTTACAAACGCATAGTCGTTTCAGCATTTCTAATGCTGAATTTGGATTCATTTGAAAAAAGGGTTTGTAAAAAGCTAGTGGAAATGCTTAAAGAAGTTCTTAGTATTGAAATTGAGTTGGCATCGTTAGGTTTATAGCTTACGTACAGAAAAAATGGAAACATTACTCATATTTTTTAAAGTCCTCTTAGCATTTGTTTTATTGTTTGCTCCAATGCTGATTATTGGCAGGTGGGTAATCAAAAACACATCGGACAAACACCACCCTGATGATGATATATCTGTGTTGGACTAAGTCTCTATTTTTTAGCATTAAAATTTAAGAGCCGATTGAAAAACAAAAAAGGGAAACCCATTTGCGACCCGCAGAGCTTTTAACTCTGATTCCGCAAACGAATTTCCCTTTACAATTCTACGCCATGCAGATGAGGAAAGCGAAACTATTCAGCGGGGGTAAGCCAAAGCCCTGAATTGTTTACAGATAAATCAGCTTTTTTGAGAAGATGAAATCATCGGAAACAACAGTAGCGGTGTTGCAGCCCTATATCTTCAAAGATATTCCGACTTCACCGCTACTTTAAAAGCAATAGCTTCTCGTAGGTTTCCCATGATAATGCCACTATCTTTCGTTCACAAATAAAGTCATTAAAACATTCAGGTCAATCGCACAAACAACAAATGCAACGCGTTCGTTCACAACTTCCTCTTTTTTAAAATCACTTGGGTCGTAAAGTATCTTTGAAATCATTGAACACAACGAACAGAAGTTTTTGCTCCTCTTCCCGGGAGTTGTGAATTGCTATCAGAAAGTATCTTTGAAATCATTGAACACAACCCTGAGTTCAAAAGTGTGAGCGTGATGGGTGTTGTGAATTGCTATCAGAAAGTATCTTTGAAATCATTGAACACAACGAAAGCAACATTTGCAAAACAGTTGGAACTGTTGTGAATTGCTATCAGAAAGTATCTTTGAAATCATTGAACACAACAACTACGTTAAATTTATCATGCAGAAAACTGTTGTGAATTGCTATCAGAAAGTATCTTTGAAATCATTGAACACAACCAGAACCTTTGTAGCTACCAAGCCCGGCAAGTTGTGAATTGCTATCAGAAAGTATCTTTGAAATCATTGAACACAACTTGATTGATGAGCGGGCAGCGAAAAAAACAGTTGTGAATTGCTATCAGAAAGTATCTTTGAAATCATTGAACACAACCAAAGGCAATCAGCAAACAAACCCTTTTGGGTTGTGAATTGCTATCAGAAAGTATCTTTGAAATCATTGAACACAACCCCGCTCCCCTTCGCTCATTTGTTGCACAAGTTGTGAATTGCTATCAGAAAGTATCTTTGAAATCATTGAACACAACGAGCAAACGCGCGAGCTGAAGCGAAGAAAGTTGTGAATTGCTATCAGAAAGTATCTTTGAAATCATTGAACACAACGCCACTTCGCAAAGCAAATCCACGTTATCGGTTGTGAATTGCTATCAGAAAGTATCTTTGAAATCATTGAACACAACTCACTCTTTTCTTGCTCCGAAAAGCAAAGTGTTGTGAATTGCTATCAGAAAGTATCTTTGAAATCATTGAACACAACAAAACAAAACAACATGGAACCAACCAATCGTTGTGAATTGCTATCAGAAAGTATCTTTGAAATCATTGAACACAACAAGATATAGCAGTTGAAGTTCAAAAAGAAGTTGTGAATTGCTATCAGAAAGTATCTTTGAAATCATTGAACACAACCTTATTTTGTTCAACTCCTCATCGGCAATGTTGTGAATTGCTATCAGAAAGTATCTTTGAAATCATTGAACACAACAAAAGTATAAAGGCTACCATACCGATATGAGTTGTGAATTGCTATCAGAAAGTATCTTTGAAATCATTGAACACAACTCATCAAGATGATTGATAAGATGCCAAAGGTTGTGAATTGCTATCAGAAAGTATCTTTGAAATCATTGAACACAACAGTAGCAATTTATAATACACAAAGCTCATGGTTGTGAATTGCTATCAGAAAGTATCTTTGAAATCATTGAACACAACTTAAAAATAATTTTACTATCAATAAACTCTGTTGTGAATTGCTATCAGAAAGTATCTTTGAAATCATTGAACACAACTCGCTATTCCCCCTCAATGTTTATCAATAGGTTGTGAATTGCTATCAGAAAGTATCTTTGAAATCATTGAACACAACAATGAGTAGCTGCGAGCATGACCCATTTCGGTTGTGAATTGCTATCAGAAAGTATCTTTGAAATCATTGAACACAACTGATAGCCCCGAATACACTGCCGGGGCGTGTTGTGAATTGCTATCAGAAAGTATCTTTGAAATCATTGAACACAACTTCAGATAATAATAAACAACATACAGGCTAGTTGTGAATTGCTATCAGAAAGTATCTTTGAAATCATTGAACACAACTACCGCTTTTGAATATAAACCAAATTGCAAGTTGTGAATTGCTATCAGAAAGTATCTTTGAAATCATTGAACACAACCCATCCCTAAATGCTGCCACCAACTTATCCGTTGTGAATTGCTATCAGAAAGTATCTTTGAAATCATTGAACACAACTCATGGTTCAACGTGGAACTGAAAGAGTAGGTTGTGAATTGCTATCAGAAAGTATCTTTGAAATCATTGAACACAACACTCTTTTTGGTATTCCGATTCCTCCTTCTGTTGTGAATTGCTATCAGAAAGTATCTTTGAAATCATTGAACACAACGCGTTTTTTTGCGGAGTGTTGATGGTGTCCGTTGTGAATTGCTATCAGAAAGTATCTTTGAAATCATTGAACACAACGGAACTCTTAGCGATGTTGAAGATGTGATTGTTGTGAATTGCTATCAGAAAGTATCTTTGAAATCATTGAACACAACAATAACACTGTTGGGAAAGTAGTTGTGTTCGTTGTGAATTGCTATCAGAAAGTATCTTTGAAATCATTGAACACAACAATTGGCAAAAAGGTTCACCTCAGCCATCAGTTGTGAATTGCTATCAGAAAGTATCTTTGAAATCATTGAACACAACGATTGAGAGAAGGGCAAAATACTTTCGGGAGTTGTGAATTGCTATCAGAAAGTATCTTTGAAATCATTGAACACAACTATCTTTCGTTTTTTCGGGACGCTTGAGCCGTTGTGAATTGCTATCAGAAAGTATCTTTGAAATCATTGAACACAACCTTTTCATAAACACGGCCGTGGAGTAATAGTTGTGAATTGCTATCAGAAAGTATCTTTGAAATCATTGAACACAACATACCCTTGCTGAAAGCGAGTAGTGGCAATGGTTTCAGGTTGATTATCACAATTAAAAATTTGTGTTCAATCTAAATCCCGTCCGAGGTGTCGGACGGGATTTTTTTATGCTACTCCCCTATCAAAGCACCAACTCTATAAACTGCTCTCCGCTTTTGGTATATACTTCACCCAAATCCTTAATCTTCGGAATCAACTTTGCTGCATCTTCCATGCGCAGAGCAACCAACCCTTCCTCTTCAAACAACACACCGGCTTCGTCCATCCAATCTTCAACCGCTTCAATGGTTTCGGCAATAGCATGGTCTGCATTCAAAAACTTTCGCTTAACCACAAAAATTCGCTCTCCATTTCCGTAATCTTCACCTTCATCCAAGCGGGTGTGAATCATGTCATAGATGCTGTCGTTGGCGGAATGTTCCACCAAAAATGAATAGTAATCATTTTCGCTTGCACTTAAATCGAACCGGGTAACTGTGTTGTTCGCGTGTTTAAGTGTGTAGTAAGTTGGCGATTCAAGCGTAGTGAGCGCAGCCACATGAGCCGCATCCAACTCCGCAGTTTTCTCCTTCAACAAAAACAAAGCCACCGACACATTCTCCCATGTGGCGGCATCAGGCTCTAAATGCGCAATCTCTGCCTGAACATCCACTGCCCCAATGTCTATGAGTTTGCTTAGCAAGTGATTTTCTTCAGCCGGTATAAAACCGATTTTCCGTTTGTTGAAATGCAACGCAATCGCATTCGGGTCATATTTATTTTCGGGTTCGCGAACCAATTCAAGCATGTCGCCAACCCTCATCTTGCCCAGCATTTTCGGTCCCTCGTAATACTGAAACCCGCGCACAAAGCAATGCAGCAAATAATACTTCTGATATTGCTTTATCCAACGCTTAGGCAAAGCGCTTATCCCCGCCCCCAACAATGTTTTCTTGATAAATTCAAGTCTGTTCATTTCTAAACTTAACTCACACTTCTGCAATCTAAAAATCCCATCCCTACCCATTCACTATATACTGACATCTTACTACCCGCTACTCACTAATGTCTATTTACTAACTACTATTTACTAACTACTCAATTCTCAAAACATCTCCAACTGCAAACCCGCAAATTCACTTTCCTGCTTCTTCAATCCAAAAAACAACTCCATCATCCCAAACTGCTTGTCTGTGATGCACAATATCCCCACATGCCCATCGGGCGGCAGGCTGTCTTTCACGCGTTTGATATGCACATCGGCATTTTCCCTGCTGGCGCAATGCCGCGTGTAAATGCTGAACTGAAACATCGTAAAACCATCCTCCAGCAAGCGATCGCGGAACTTGGTATAGTTCTTGCGGTCCTTCGCATCCTCAGTCGGCAAATCAAAAAACACCATCACCCACATAATTCTGTAAGCATTTAATCGTTCCAAAAACACCCTCTTCTATTTAAAATTTATTGATTTCAGATTTTAGATTGTAGTCCTCGCACTCATCACTTATCAAACGCTTTTTGGTTTCTGCTGTTCATCACAAGTCAAATCCCTGTTTCTCATCTTCAAATCCACTCATTTTAAAATCAAATGGTTGTTCCTCCGTGTTGCTCTGTGCTCCTTTGTGTAACCTTGTGTAACAATTTCATTCAGGCTGTTCGGCTGTTATCTCATGTCTCATGTCTAACATCTCATGTCTGAGTTCAAATTGTTCACTCAACCCTCACCTCCCAACCCTCACCCCTCATAACTCCGGAAACGCAATCCTCCTCCTCCCTCCTTCAAAGCACTTCGCTAAGCTTGCTGCCGTTTTCTGCACCGCCACCATCAGCGGACTTTGCTCCTCATTTATCACCACCGTGTGTTCAGGCAATTTCAGCAACTGTTGTTTAATGGGCAAAGTCAATTCCGCATAATCACCCTGCTTCATAATATCAATCACCAACCTATCCACATAAGGGCGATAAGGCTCCATCACATCATCAGCCAAGCAATAGGCATTGTACTTATTTTTATGGTGAATCCCCAGTGTTGGCAGCAAGCCACTGCCCACCAATGCCCTTGCCACACAAGCCCGCACAATCGAGTAACCATAATTCAACAAGTTGTTAGGCGGCTTTCCAAACCTGTCGCGCACAAACCCACCGCTATTGCGGCTGTTTACTCCCTCTCCTTTGGAGAGGGTCGGGGTGAGGTGGTCGGGGATAAGCCCTGAAAACACATTTTGCCAATACACTGCGGCTCCTCTTGCTTCATAGTTTCCGCTATCACCGCTTTTCACATCATCCGCCAAATTCTCCAAAAGCTTTATTGCATTCCTCCTCTGCAACTCAGCAACCTCGTCTGGCTGTTCATTCCCTCTCCTTTGGAGAGGGTTAGGGTGAGGTGGGTCAGGGGTGTGTGGCTGTTTATTGTTATCAGAATAACGCAAACACATCGCCTGATTCCTCAACTTCGCACTCACCGTTTGTGCCCACAGTTGCTTTTTCAAAGGCTCACTGGCTTCCAACTGCGCTCTGAATCTTTCGTTCTGAATGGTGTTACCGTTGAGCGGCATAAACAATCCGCTCGGTAAAAAAGTATCATCACAACTCACCACCGCCACATTATGCTCCATAAAAGTATTCAGCAAAGCATGGGTAAGCGTAATTTGCTTATGCTCCAACACCACCATCCCAATATCTTCAATGGGGCGGGTCATCACCTTATCTAAATCATCTGTTTCTTCATGCTTGTTGATGCTGATGCACAACTGCTGCCTGCGCATGTAAAGGTGTGCCGGATTGCCGAAAAAGAGTGTCCGTTTAAGCATGAACTAAATGTTATTCTTATGGATAAGATAGCACCCGCTTGTGGATAAGTCAATACCGCCTCCTCACACCTACCCACACACTTATGGCGCACAACGCAAATTCAAAGGGCTTTAGCCCTTCATTAAAACATCTTCCGTTGAATCACCCACAGCCATAGGTTTCAACCTATGGTTCAATTATTTCTCCTTACTCCTCAAAGCCGCAATTTTTTGAAGTTCCTCTACATCGGCTTGGTCTTTCAGTCTGCCTGCCAAAAGCTTACTCACTATCAAATCATCCAAGTTTAAAAACGGAACTTCCTTCCCTTGAATTGTCAAAAACCTTCTGTCAGCAAATGCCTTTTCAAAATTCAATCCCTGCACCTTACTCAAAAAATCAATACGCTCCGGCTCATCGCCAATGTGAAAAACAACCACATCCGTGAAGTCCATCAAACGCAACTGTTTTAAGCCATCCAACTCAAACTCCATTTCCTTAAAAGCATTCAGCAAACGTTCTTTGTTCTCATCCGTAGGTTTGAGCCACACATCCATATCACCCGTTGCTCTGATGTAGCCATGAAAAATAACTGCATAGCCGCCAATAAGCAGAAATTCAACTTCATGCTTCAGCATCGCCAAAATCATTTCCTTATGTGCAGGATGCGTAAAGTTCATTTATCTATCACAATTTTCTTTTTGCTCCAATCCGGTTGCTCAAACTTGTAAAACCTATGCATCAACGCATGAAAATCTGCAAAGCATTGTTCAGGTGTCAAGCCTGCAAAGTAACGATGTTGTGCTTCCTCTGCTTCTTCAAACGATTTATAAAAAGTAATCCGATGCTTTACCCCCGCGCTGACATACTCCGCAGCAGGCTCATTCAGTTCATGTTTAGGTTTGTTTTTATCGTCTTCCATAAACAGAGATTTCCGTTAGCAGCACTGAACTAATACTCCCCAACCTTTACAATGTCACCAATGTGATTTAATCTAACTTTTACGATGTCTTTTAATGCGCCTAATCCAAGCTGCGGCTTGTATGATATGCCTTTAAGCTCTGGCTTTTCCTCTACATTGGTTTCTAAATGTTGTCTAAAAAAATAATTCTTAGTTGCCAGCTTTTGTACCCTAAACAAATTTGGGCTAATCAACTTCTTATTCTTCGGGTCTAACAAATCAATTTCATTTGGATTAAAACCTAACTCCTCATTTGGAAAAACAAAGTATTCATTCTGCTTCATGGTAAACAAAAACCTCCATCCCAATCCTTGATTGTAAGTCTTATCTATCACAGGCTGTTTGGCATTCACTAACTGAACAGCCTCAAAAAAAGAAACAACTCTCTCCTGCAAATTTCCATTTTCATCCCTATAAATAGCAACGTGATGATTGCTTCCCGTGCTCACAAAATCCACAGGGATTTGTTTACCCTCCTCATCCAAAATAAACTGCCCCAAATGATCCTTCTTATAGTGTAATGGCGCTGCATTTTTAACTCCTCTGATAGTTACACGCTTAATGCTAATACCCTTTGCTTCATTATGCCAAATTGGGTTCTTCTCTAAATCCGAAAAGGCTTTCTTGGGGTCTTTGTCAAAGTCATAAAAACGTTTCAGTAAAATTCGTTTTATGCCTTCATCCAATACCTTCTCAATTGTCTTTTCATCCTTAAAGTTATCCGGTGTAACATCCTTTCTTATAGAATAATCTTCTTCAAACCAAGTCAGCTTTACTTTTTCGGGTAGCACCTCTGTCTTCTCAGCATTTAGATAAATCGGATTTTTACTCAAAGCATTTTTCCCGGCAAAAGCTTTCTTAGGGTCATTCTCATTCTCAGCTAACCGTTGTAACAAAAGCGACTTATACAGTGGATTGCTTACTTTCTCAACTGTCTCCAAGTCAAACTTTGCGCTCACTTTTTCTTCCTTGCTTTCATAGAACTTGTACTTTCCGTAAACAGTCTCTTTATGCAATTGCCCTCGTGGTGTCAACTCCGTTTTCACCTTTTCACCCTTAGCGGTTTTTATCTTGTTCTTGTTTTTTGTAACAACCTTGTTTTTGGCTTTGTGCGACACTAGCACATTTTCCAAATGTTCTTTTGCTAATTTTCTAAAGTTGGGAATGGGTAAACTGAAAACCCTTTTACTATTTCCATTATCCTCTTTTTCTACATGTGTTTCCTTCTCCTCAATTCCCTTAATGTTTGAGTGCAACTTATGCCCTTCATTATAGCGAGCATTTAGGTAATTTAGGTATTGAATATGGTTATGCTTGGTAAATGCAACTGTCAAAGCATCCATTGCATGGTGGCGATGGTCATTCCGCTTACTCCAATCTACAATTCGCTCTTTAAAAGTTCCGTCCTTTTTCTGAACCTTTTCTATCAATCCTGACTTTCTAAACTTCTCAAAATTGAGTTCCTGCATGATGTTTATCAACCCCCAATCTTCACGAAGCCTATCTGTTATACTGCCAGATGTGGGCACCACAGAGCGGGTAATATCAAATAACATAGCCTTTGCCTTTTTGGCTATGTATTGACTGTCTCGTAAATCCCTGTCAATAAAACCATCGCCAATCTCCGATTCTCTCTTTTGCAGCTTTTGAAACTTAGCCTTAGAGATTCCCTCATCAATATTCTTCTTTCCAAACTCAAACAACATTTCAATTCGTTTCAGAAACTCTGCGGCTTTCTCATTTCCATACTCTGCTTCTATGTAATCAATTGCTGTTCGGTTTCCCTTTTTTAAATTTTCACCTCTAAATGTTACAGTCTTGTTTGAAAAACTATCATCAAACAATCGCGCCTGCGGAATAATATGGTCAACATCAATTTGCTTGCTAAACAATATCTCCCTTGGTATATACTCATTAGTGTACAAATCTTTGTACCCATTATTTTTCAACTCTTCATAGAGTTTGTAACGAATAATGTCGTTTCTGCTTGGGTTAGGCACATTAAACTCCCCTTGTAAAATCTTCACAATCTTTTCATGCTTAGTTTTTGCAGAGTTGATATTCAAAGTCATTTCTGCGCGCTCTTTGGCATTCTTCTTTAACTCTCGCGCCAACTCAATCCGTACTTCATCAAACTTAAAATACTCAACAATATTACCATGCTCATCTTTCTTGCTGTTAGTTTCTATCAGGGTATTAACCACATTCACCATTTGGTTAAGAATCTTCTCCACCACAGGGTTGCGCAAGCTGTTTTTCTTCAGCAATTCCAATTTATCTTTTAAAGGGCGATTAGCAATTTCCTCACTGGTTAATGATGATGCTGAGTGTCTATATCCTGCCAACTCACAAGCAACACTATACTTATTTTCCTTTATATGCGGGTATATCTTCCGCATCGCCTTGCTGCTCAAACTTCCATAGTCATCGCTAAAAACAACATTCGCTAAAATTTTGCCATGCTCCCTGTTAAAACCAAATTTCTTTTCTAACAATTCATACAGTTTCTCATTCCCACTTTGCGAATCATCACCTTCGTACGAATACAACAAATGCCACAACTGATAAGATGCTTGCTGCTCAAATGCTTTACCTTCCAATTCTGCATCAAAATCTAAAATCGCTGTATTGATTTTAAGCACATAAAAAATGGACTTAATCATTTCCCTTATTTCAAAAGCGGAAACAGACAAGTCGTCCAACTCTAATTCATCTTTATTCGATTTTACTTTCAGCAACTCCTTTACATCATATCCCTCAATTTCTAAAATTTTCAGATAGGCTTCATACAGCACCTTATTAGTTCTGCTACCTTCTAATTCTGTGAAATTTTTTAACTCGACTTCCTTAGAGTTGAGCGCCAATAGTTCTATAACTTTTGAAGCCTTCAAATTTCCCTTTACATTCAGTTCATTAAACAAAAAGTCTTTTTCCTCTTGCTCTAACGCTCTTTCGTCTTTACTAATTTTACTTCTGATGTCAACATTGTGCAACATCTGCCAAATCTTAAACTCCTGAAACAATGGGGATGATTTCGGAGCCACCTTAAACCCAATAGTTCTCTTCTTGCCATCTACCTCAACAACCTTGCTCTCAAACTCACAAAAACTAATTAACCCCTTTTGCGATTTCAATTTGCGCTGATAGAAAATGGTAATATCCCTAATCTCCACCTTTAGTTCATCCGTCAATTCTTTGTGGTGTTTTGCTTGCTCAGTCCAAATTGCCTCAAACTCATCCAAATAATCTTGACGATAAAACACTTGATTTTTCAAACGCGCATGTGGATTCTTCTTCAACTGGGAGTATAAATATTGACCAACTGTTTGCTTGTTAAAATACAACTCTTTACTCCTATCGCTTATTGCACCCAAATACCCACTCGACTTATTAAGGTTGCTGTTGATTTCCATCAAAACATAAGCCACTTGTTCTTTAGCTAACTTTTCAGTTACGGCTCGGCTTCTCCAATAATATGCTTGGTATTTCTTTTTCTCTCTTAGGTTCAGCTTGATGGTGCTTTCATTCTTTAAGTCGTCATCTAAATCCTTTATCTCTGCCACATTGAATTTATGCTTACCCCAAAAAGAAGCAGAAAATGCCTGTTGCCCCTTTCCTTGCAACTCCTTGTAAAACTCCTCAGTAAAAATCTCCGGGTAAAACTGCTTTTGAAAGTTCCAAACCTTATCAAACTCCGCCTGCAAATCCGAACGATAAAAGTCAGGCACATGTTTCTTGCCCTCCTTTAACAATTGAAACACTAACTGTCCGGGTGTGAGATTTTCATCATATAATCTTTTAGCAACTCCCATGCCGTCTATGGCTTGTCCTTCATCCTCATTCTTCGCTTTGCGGCTGCTTTTGTAACCTCGTTTTTTATTAATCGCCAAAAACACTCGCGCTAACTCACTCTTTTCTATTCTTTCAGTAGCTGCATTAGCCCTTAACTTCCACGTTTCGTGTGTGGTAAATTTGCCATCCTCTGCAAGCTTTGCCTCCTCATCTATGAAACCTGCTTTTTTAAGCACCTCAATCAGGTTATCCCTCCGCAACTGGTAGCGGTCAAGATTCCTTCTCATGCCACGCTTTAGGGTTCTATCTGCATTTACCGAAACAGGTTTCCCCTTTTCAAAATTGGTTTGCTCGTCTGTTGTTAATGGATTTACCCGCACCCCTATCCTTTCAATGGATGAAAGCTCAGGCTTATCTCCTTCGACTATATGTGCAAAACCGATGGATGTGGTTCCGAGGTCTAAGCCGAGAATATGTTTTCTGCTCATTGTGAATATTTTTTGCAAATATAAAAATTCAGTTATCAATATGTTTTTTACCTTTGCTTAAATTGAAAAAGATATTTTCTGACGAGAAGGTATTATTAGTGTCCAAAGCTAATTTAAATGACATCCAAAATCATTTACTTTTTCAATAAGTTATTGAGTTATCAATTGCTGTTTGATTGATAACTGTTGTGAATTGCTCACAGGGCTATTTCTAATCTTTTAGATATAGCCCTGTTTTAATTTAGAACTAATTGCTGTATCCTTGCACCATAGCAATTCACAATAATGGATTTTTCCGTTGTGAGAACATTTAGCGCCTCGCCTATCTGCGGGGCTTTTTTATTTCCATAAGTTTCCTATACTTACATCACGATTACGCCTTTAGCGCTCCTGCTCAAACCATTGTGAGCAAGCACAGCCCTAAAGGCTTTTTTCATGCCCCCTACCCACCATCCCCACTCCCATCATTTTCACCTCAAACCACACCCATTTTACCTACACACACGTTTTTACTATGTGCATCAGCCGTTATCCCTGACACACTTAATTGAACGCTCTCCGGCTGTTCAATCACCCTTCTAAAATCTAAAATCTAAAATCCTCCCCGCACCACACCTACATCTCTCCGCACTTTACTCCCTTCTCTCTGCACTGCATTAACTTCTCTTTACACTTAAACCTTGTCTCTCCGCACTTAAACTCTGTCTCTCTCCGCTTAAACCCTGTCTCTCTCCACTTCAATCCCTTCTCTCCGCGCTGGCTTAACTTCTCTTTGCACTTTGCTCCCTTCTCTCCAAGCTGAAGGCGTATCTCTCGGCACTTGAGGCATTTCTCTCTCCACTTAAATGGTTTCTCTCCGCACTTAAACCATTTCTCTCCGCACTTTTTTAACTTCTCTTTACACTTTGAAGGTTTCTCTCCACACTTAAAACATTTCTCTCTCCACTTCAATCGTTTCCCTCAGCACTTACAACTTTTCTCTATCCCTTTTTCCAACCTCTCATTCAACATGTTTGGTACCACTCCTCGCCACAAAAACAACACATCACACAAAACAATCATCACGCCCCACATCCCTCATTTCAGCCCATCAATGCTCACATATCACCAATTCAACATGCTTTTGCTCACTTTAAGCGCTTCCTATGTGAATCAAAACATCCTTGATGTAAACAAAAGAAAGTCTTAAAGAGTATTTACTTGCAGCTATTCAAACAAACAATGCGCTATTACCTTAAAGCACACCATTCATCAAAACTGATAACCCACCTGGAAGGTGTAGTTGCGTGGCGCTTCAATCAAACCCGGGCGCAAAGTATATTCAGTGTTGGTAACATTCTTCACCATCACATTGAATGTCAACTTATCACGGTATGAATAACCCGTTCTTAAGTCCATAACAAAATCGCCTTTATCGTGCCCGGCACGGAATTGGGTAATACTTTGAAATGCACCAATACCTATCTTATCAATTTCGCGCATAAAGCTGTTGAAGAAGCAACGCATGCCCATCATAAAGCCTTTGTAATTCGATGAAATGTCAGCTTTAAAGGAATGCTCAATGCGATATTTCAGAATGCGGCTATCTAAAAAGTTACTCGGGTCATAAGCCAAATTTATTGGATTCAAATAGGTGTAGCCAATCATGAAATTCAGCGGAATGCCATAGATTTTACCGTTGCCTATTGTAGAAACTTCGCAACCGGCTATGCGCACAGATGGCACGTTCTTCGCTCTGAAACCAAAATTCACACCCGGAATTTCGTTTGGCTCAAGCGATTGAAACTCAATCATGTTGTTATAGTAACTCACAAAACCCGTAACATCAGCAAAAAATATCCAGCGGCTGAATTTCACACCTTGTTTCACACCCAACTCAGCACTCCACCCTGCCTCGGGCATCAGCGACTCGTTCGGGAACACTTGCACACCGCTGCGAACGGTTCGGGTAAACTTTTCGGCAATGGCAGGGTATCGGAATCCTTGCCCCCACGATGCCCTGATGTAAGTTCCCTCAGCAGCCTGATAGTTCAAGCCAACACGAAACACGGGTATCACCGGAGAAACTGCACGAGGCACTGTTCGTTTCACCCCGCTGTTGAAACTTAATGACCATATATCTGCGGTCTGCACAATGGTGTCTAACTTGGCAAATTCAAGTCGCACCCCTGCATTGAGCGTAAGCCGGTTAAAAAACTTTTTATCAAACTGAAAATAGGCTGCTGCATTGTGCGCATCTTTTGTGTTGAATGTTGAGCCTCTGCCTGTGGTGTAGTGATAGGTTGCTCCGGTTGAAATAACCAATGCAATTGCTTTGAATTCTTTAAGAAAGGAATAATCAAAATAGTGCTGCCTGCTTTCCGATGAATCGCCACTGCCGGCAGTGTTATACATTTGCGTGAAATAGGTTCTGTGTTTAAAACTGTGGCGATTGTCCTGCTTATCGTAATAGTTAATGAACGGGTCCACATTCACGGTGGTGGTTAATCTATTTGAAAGCTCTACCGGAAAATAAGCAAAGCTATCGGCATTGGTTTCGGTGAAAGGGGGAATGCCGTAGGCTATGCGCGCATGCGAGGGCCAGCCGATGCGCACAGTGTCATTGCCATAACCCCACATCACAAAAAAGTCCTGATAATCTTCGCGCAGCACGCCATAGTTCACACCAATCGTCAGCCTGTCAAACTTTTTGGGTATGTATCGCAACTTTCCAAAACCGCGAATCACACGCGAACGATTGGCATATCTGAAACCTTCGTCTTCCTGATATGCCCCCGAAACCAACACATCCACATCGCCATAGCGCTTGGCATGAGTGAACTGAAACCCACCAAACAGCGGGCGGTGCAGGCGCGAAGTGGTATCTCCGCTGCGGGTAACTTTGCGTTTGTTCCAAAACCACGACATCTTTTTGTCCTTTGGCTGTTGATACAACCCAAAGTTCACCAGCAACTTGTTATACATCTCAGGCTTAGCCGACATGGTGCGGAAGTTCATAATACCATTCATTGCGCTCGAGCCATAAGAGGCAGAAGCCGCACCTTTAATAATTTCAACTTGCTCCACAGCCTCCAGCGGCATCCCCGACCAGTTCACCCCTCCGTTTTCGGGGCTAATGATTGGAATGTCATCCAACATCACCAAAACCCTGCTGCCCGCACCATCTGCAAAGGTTCCGCCTCCGCGGATGCTGGTGTTCTTCCCAAGCATATTCACCCCGGGCACATAGTTCAATGCCTCTTCGGCTTTTGCGTTGCTTTGCAGAATTTGCTGCCCCTTCAACACCTCCATCGAAACAGTTTCCTCGCCAAGTTTTTTATCGTACTTGGCTCCTGTTACCACCACAATCTCCAATTCCTTCTGCGATTCAGTGAGTTTGATGTTCAACACACGCATTTCACCTTCTTTCAACACAAGGTCAATGGTTTTGGCATCGTAGCCCATGTATGAAAAAACCAGCGACACTTTTCCCGCTGGTGTCTCCAACTGAAACTTTCCCGATTCATCAGTGGTAACCCCTTGTGTGGTTCCTTTAATTACCACACTCACGCCAATCAATTCGCTGTTGTCTTTGTCATCATTAACCGAGCCTTTAACGCCCGTTTGTGCCACACACCAATTAAAAGAAATGATAACTATTGCCAGTAAAAGTCTTTTCATCCGATTTCCGTTTTGTTATTTCATCACCTCAACACGCACACACATTTCGCGGGCGAAAATAGAAGATTAAGATTCGTTAAGAAATTGCTATGTGGATAAACTCCATAAAGCAGCATTAGGCTATTCTTTTGATAATCTTAAGCCGATGCGAGTATTTTTTCCTTTCAGCATGGAAAATACCGAAGTGGTCGAGGCGGTCAATGCGCACCCTGCCGCTGGCATGAATAATTTGTTGGTCTTTCAACACAATGCCTACATGCGTAATCTTATCCTCCTCATTGGCAAAAAACGCAAGGTCGCCAGGCTGGGTTTCTTCCACAAAATTCACCACTGTTCCCTGCTCAGCCTGCTGAAATGCATCGCGCTGAAGGGGCACAAACAAACATTTGAAAACCACCTGCGTGAAACCTGAGCAATCTATACCAAATGGTGAGCGCCCACCCCACAGATAAGGCGCATTTAAAAAACGAAAGGCAATTTTTTCAAGCATTGCAGGCTGCTGTTGACCTTCTTTTATTGCTTGCCCATTGTAAATGAACTTCTCTTTGTGCAACCTGAAATTGATGCCGTCAAACAGCGGAAGATTACTGCCACATAAAATGGGAATACTTTGGCTATCGCCTGTTGCTGCACTCACCACATCCAATGCAACTGCTTTGGGGGCGTCAGTAATTTGTGCATATTCCTTTTCGGTGATGGCGTGAAACGAGGCTTCATCCATCCAGCCTTCATAGCCATCATAGTTGCAACGGACCTGAATCCACTTATGCCCCTTTTTATCTGTTACTTCATAGGTTTCGCCAAAAAGCAACTGACTCACCTGCTCGCTTCTGTGCGATGGTTCTTTGCGCAATGGAATAACCGAAACGGTTGCAATGCCGTGGGTCATGATGATGATTTTGAAAGTTGAAAAAAGGAAAATGTGCTTTGCAAGCGTAAATAGTTTTGCACAAATGCCAATTCGGTTTCATGCAGTTAACTGAAAAACAACAGGTGTTTACTTCACCCTGTCAAGCAAAGAATTTATCAACTTCTGCAAACACAAACTCCAAATCAGATTTTGAAATACAATAAGGCGGCAACACATACAATGTGTTACCCAGAGGTCGCAGCAAAATTCCCTTTGATAAAAAGTGATTGTAAAGCACATCGCGGATGCTGTTAGTGTAGCCGCCTTGCTCATTTGTTTTTACATCAAATGCAAGAATGGTTCCGCAGGTGCGAATGTTTTCAATACTCCGCTTTTTACGCAGTTGGATGGCAAATGCATTTTGCCATTCCTGAATGGCTTGCACTTTTTCAAACGTACGCTCCTGCTCCCAAACTTCCAGCGAAGCACAAGCCGCTGTTAGCGCCAGCGGACTGCCGGTGTAGCTGTGCCCGTGAAAAAACATTTTTGATTTTTCATCGCTGAGGAATGCATCGTAAATCTGTTGTGTGCATGTGGTGGCGCCCAGCGGCAAAAAACCTCCGGTGATGCCCTTTGAAAAACACATCACATCGGGCTGAACATCAAGATAATCGCAGGCAAACATGCTTCCGGTTCTGCCAAATCCTGTCATCACCTCATCTGCAATGCACATAATTTGGTTGGATTTTGAAACTTCCATCAAACGATTCAGCACTGCTGCATCATACATCAACATTCCTGCACTGCCCAAAACCAATGGCTCAAAAATAAATGCAGCAATTTCGTTCGCATGGTTTGAAACGTGTTCCTGAAATTGCCTTACCACTTCATCGGCATTTTGTGCATCGGGGGTGTCCACAAACAGCACATCAAACAATAGCCTGCCAAATGGTTGCGTGAACACCCCGCGCGCACTCACACTCATGCTGCCGAATGTATCGCCATGATAAGCATCACGAAAGGCAATGATTTTACTGCGTTTTTCCCCTGTGTTGTAAAAGAATTGCAAAGCCATTTTTATGGCAGCCTCCACTGCCGTTGAACCGTTGTCGCTGTAAAAAATTCTCTTCTGATTCCCCGGAAGCAATGGCATGAACTTTTCGGCAAACCTCACCGCAGGTTCGTGCGTAAAGCCTGCAAAAATCACCTGCTCCAACAGCTCTGTCTGCTTTGAAATTGCTTCGGCAATGTGCGGATGAGCATGACCGTGGATATTCACCCACCAACTTGAAACCGCATCAATGTACTTATTGCCATTTTCATCTATCAGGTATGCTCCTTCCCCCCTCACAATACCAACAGGCAAAGCAGCAGTTTGCATCTGCGTGTAGGGATGCCAAATGTATTTTGAGTCTCTGAGCGAAAGTGATTTCATACGAATTGCTTTATTAGCAGCACAATCATTAACAATGAACAAAACCGCATACGTTTTTCCGGGGCAGGGCAGCCAGCACAAAGGGATGGGAAAAAATCTTTTCGAGCAAAGCGAAACTGCAAAGAATCTGTTCCTGAAAGCAAATGAAGTGCTGGGATTCAACATCACCGAAGTGATGTTTGAAGGAAGCGATGAAGATTTAAAACAAACTAAGGTTACTCAACCTGCCGTTTTCATTCATTCCGTTATTGCTGCAAAGTTGATTCCCGATTTCAAACCTCAAATGGTTGCCGGGCATTCGCTTGGCGAATTTTCGGCTTTAACTGCCGCTGGCGTGGTGCGCTTTGAAGATGCGCTGCAATTAGTTTCGGTGAGGGCATTAGCCATGCAAAAAGCCTGCGAGTTGAAACCTTCCACCATGGCTGCGGTAATTGGCTACGAGAGCGAAAAGCAGGTGGAGGAAATTTGCGCATCGGTGGAAAATGAAGTGGTGGTGGCTGCCAACTACAACGCACTCGGGCAGTTGGTAATTTCAGGCAGTATGGCAGGCATTGATACCGCCATTGAAAAACTTAAAACAGCAGGCGTAAGGCGCGCCATTAAGCTGCAGGTTGGCGGGGCATTTCACTCGCCACTCATGGAGCCAGCCCGCGAAGAATTGGCAGCAGTTATCAACGCCACCGAATTTAAAAACCCTGCTTGTCCGGTTTATCAAAATGTGAATGCAAAACCGGTGGTGGACGCAGTAACAATCAAACACAACCTGCTGGTACAACTCACCGCACCGGTGCTTTGGGCACAATCGGTTCAGCAAATGATTGCCGATGGCGCAACTGAATTTATTGAGGTGGGACCCGGCAGTGTGCTGTGCGGTTTGATAAAAAAAATCAACCCTAACGCGCAGGTTTCAAGTGCGCTTTCGGAAGCCTAACAAGTGGCTTACTAATGATGCACTAAACTCCACAACATCAACTATTCGTATCTTCGCAAACCATGAGTGAAAAACAAGTTGTTTTAGAAAAGAAAAATGTAAGTGTTTTTAATGAAGATGTGCGCGAAAACAAAGGTTATCGCTACACCAGCAATGCGCCTTTTTCATCGGTGGTGGCAAATCTTCGCCAAACACAGGAAACCGTAAAGCTGATTCCGGCAAACGCAAAATCGTTGGTGGATATAGGTTGCGGTGATGGAACCTACACTATTGAATTGGCAAACGCACGCCCCGATTTGCAGGTTGCCGGCTTCGATCCGGCAGCGGTTGCCATTGAATTGGCAAAGGAAAAAAGACCCGATATTGACTTTCAGGTTGCCAACCTTTTAGATGCCAACTCTTTGCCCGATAAAAAATATGATGTGGGCGTAATTCGAGGGGTGCTGCATCACCTCACCGACCCGCCTTTGGCAATTGAAAATGCTGCGCGAATTGCGCACAAAGTCATCATCATTGAACCAAATGGCAACAACCCTATTTTGAAAGTGATTGAAAAAACTTCTAAGTATCACATTGAACACGAGGAGCGTTCTTTTTCACAAAAATTGCTTACGCATTGGTGCCATGAAAAAGGGTTAAAAGTGGAATCATTAACGGTGATTGGATTTGTGCCGTTTTTCTTCCCAACTGTGCTCGCTAAAATTATCTACTTTTTTCAGCCGTTTCTGGAATTGTTCTGGCCCCTGAAAAAATTCTTTGGAGCACAGATTGTGATTGTAGCTTCAAAAAAATAGCGCTATAAAATTCAATACAAGTCTGCAGCCTTAAACGCAACAAATGAAAACCGAAACAATTCTAATCACCGGAGCCTGCGGGCAGTTAGGAACTGAACTCACCCTTGCGCTCCGAAAAAAATACAAGCATGTTATCGCCTCCGACCTCCGCGATGCAAATGATTTGCTGCGCGAATCGGGCGAGTTTTTAAAAGTAGATGTATTGCACCGCAGCGGGCTTGCCGAAGTGGTGCAAACGCACAACATCACTCAGATTTATCACCTTGCTGCTATTCTTTCTGCAACAGGTGAAAAACAACCGGAGTTCGCGTGGCGAATCAACATGAAAGGATTGCGAAATGTGTTGGACGTTAGTGTAGAATGTGGTGTTTCAAAAGTTTTCTTTCCATCTACCATTGCAGTTTTCGGACCCACCACACCCAAAACAAACACACCGCAGCACACAGTGATGGAACCGGGAACAATTTACGGAATCAGCAAACAAGCCGGTGAACTTTGGTGCAAATGGTATTTTGAAAATAAAGGTTTAGATGTTCGCAGTTTGCGCTATCCGGGTTTGATAAGTTACAAAACAAAAGCCGGTGGAGGAACAACAGATTATGCGGTAGATATTTTTTTTGAAGCCATTGAAAACAAAAGCTACTCCTGCTTTTTAAAAGCCGACACCACACTGCCAATGATGTATATTCCCGATGCAGTTCGTGGAACCATTGAATTGATGGAAGCGCCATCAGATAAAATTTCGGTGCGCACGGGCTATAATTTTGCAGGCATGAGTTTTTCGCCAGGCGAACTTGCCGAAGAAATCAAGAAGCATATTCCCGACTTCAAAATCAACTATGAACCCGACTTCCGCCAGCAAATTGCTGATGGATGGACACAAAGCATTGATGATTCCTTTGCAAGAAACGACTGGAATTGGCAACCGGAATTCAACATTCAAAGCATGGTTGCCGACATGCTTAAAAACATTCCTGCAACAGCACTACACGATTGAATTACTTTTCAGGAATTCAGACTTCTGCTGTAGTTCAAAATAATATTAATGCTGGTTTGGCTTGGCTTTAACCGCAATTCATCCAATGTTTCCTGAACGTCAACTATGCGTTGAAATGTTTGCTCATCATCTTCGTTATACAGCATTTCGGTGTGCAATTCCCTTGCCGATGATGCGGGCAACTCTCCGTAAGCAGCCAATAAAAAATGATTAGGTGTAAAAGTTTGTATCATGATTTTTAAATTTTCAGTGATAAAACGGTAAATCATTTTTTTTATTGCGTTAGCAAATTAAATTTTGCTCAAGCAGCTTTAAACTTGCTGAAAACAGAACGCTCACAGCAAAAATTTTTCAAAATGAAAACTTCAATCATCCTGTCAACCATCGCACTGCTTTTAGGCTTTTCATCATGCAGCCGTTGTGTAAAATGTACCAAAGGGGCTGATGAGCGCAGTTTTTGCGAAAGCAATTTTTCAAGCGAAACTGCTTTTGATGCAGAAGTAACCACTTTTGAAGCGCAGGGCTACACTTGCACCTCGGGTAATTAAAAAATGTAAGCATTTTGAAACCTGTGGGCGTTTGATTTATATTCACCGCTCTCATAAATTTTAAACAAAAAACAAAACAGGTTTCTATGAGCAACTTCACCAGACTATTTGATATTCTGCCTACCCAATTGGCAAAATATCCGCAGGAAGACGCTTTTGCCGCGAAAGAAAACGGCTCATGGCGCAAGTATTCCACAAAGGAAATTATTGAAACCGGAAACAAAGTGAGCCTTGCGCTGCTGAAACTCGGTTTGCAACCCGATGACAAAATTGCCATTGTGAGCAACAACCGCCCTGAGTGGAACATTGTGGACTTTGGCATGTTGCAAGCCGGCATGATAAACGTGCCTGTTTACCCCACCATCAGCGAAGGCGAGTACAAATTCATTTTCAACGATGCAGAAATAAAGTTTGCATTCGTTTCAGATGAAAACCTCTACAATAAAATAAAAAACATTCAGGCAGAAGTACCTTCACTTAAACACATCTACACTTTCGACAAAGTGAATGGTGCGCCACATTTCAGCGAGTTTCTGAAACTGGGCGATGGTGGCGACATGAACGAAGTGAAAAAAATCAGCGACAGCATTAAACCTGAAAACCTTGCCACCATTATTTACACTTCCGGAACCACCGGAAACCCAAAAGGCGTAATGCTTTCGCACAATAATGTGGTGAGCAACATCAAAGCGGTTTTACCGCTGCTGCCCTTAGCTTCAGACAAGCGCGTGCTCAGCTTCCTGCCACTCTGCCACATTTTTGAAAGAATGGTGGTTTATGTTTACAACTCTGCGGGGGTTTCGGTTTACTATGCCGAAAACATGGAAACCATTGCTGCAAACCTTAAAGAAGTGCAACCGCATTTCTTCACATCCGTTCCGCGACTGTTGGAAAAAGTTTATTTGAAATTAGAGGCAGCCGGAGCCAACCTTACTGGATTCAAAAAGAAACTTTATGAAGGGGCAATGGCGTTTGCCAACGAGTTCAGTTTAGAAAAGAATTATGGCTTGCTGGACTCGCTGAAATACAAAGTGTTTGACAAGTTGATTTACAGCAAATGGCGCGAAGCCTTGGGTGGAAACTGCGAGGGCATTTGCACCGGAGCAGCCGCGTTGCAACCACGTTTAGCGCGTGTGTTCACATGTGCCGGCATCACCATTTGCGAAGGTTACGGACAAACCGAAACATCACCGGTAATTTCAGTTTGCTTGTTTGACCGCGAGCGTTTGAAGTTTGGCACCGTGGGTCCGGTGGTGGAAGGAGTGGAAGTGAAACTCGACCACCGCGAAGGCATGAAAGAAGGCGAAGGCGAAGTTTTGGTGAAAGGACCAAACGTGATGATGGGCTACTACAAGCGTCAGGACTTGACCGACCAAACTGTGAAAGACGGTTGGTTGTACACCGGTGATGTGGCAACTTTTGTAGAGTACAAAGGTTTGAAGCATTTGAAAATCACTGACCGCGTGAAGGAGCTATTCAAAACAAGTGGCGGCAAATACATTGCCCCGCAGGTGTTGGAAAACAAAATGAAAGAAAGCTCATTCATCGAGCAGATTATGGCAGTGGGCGAAGGCAAAAACTTTGTGAGCGCTTTGATTGTGCCAAACTTTGCCAACCTGAAAGAATGGTGTGAAAAGAACGGTGTAAGCACAGCCAGCAATGCCGACATTGCCAAGTCGGAAAAGGTTATCAATTTGATTAAAGCTGATGTGGACAGATTGAACAAAAACTTCGGGCAATGGGAAACCATCAAAAAGTTTGAGTTAATACCTCATGAGTGGACAATTGACGGAGGTGAACTTACACCAACCATGAAAATCAAACGCAAAGTGGTTCATGAAAAATACAAAGCGTTAATTGAAGGAATGTATTCCAACTAAGGCTTTGGCTTGAAAAATAAAAGGCTTGCAATTCAAAAACTGCAAGCCTTTTTTATTGCAAAAAGTCTTTCAATGCTTATTTAAAACTCCAGTCAAAACCATCCAACTCGCTCACGCACACCTTCAGCAAATCAATGGATGCACGCACATCCTCCTTATGGCACATTTCAATAACCGAATGAATATGCCGTGTGGGAATGGAAACAGCTCCGGCAATAGTTCCATTAGTTGCCATCCGCTGCATTCCGGCAGTGTCGGTTCCTCCGGCAGGCAACAGTTCCGGCTGCCATTTAATGTTGTGTTTCACGGCAGTTTCTTTCATGTAGCGCACCATGCGGTAATCACAAATGGTGGATGAATCCATTATTTTAATGGCAGTTCCATCGCCAAGTTTTGTAACGCGCTCTTCAGGTTTCGATTCGGGTGTATCGAAAGCAATGGTGGTGTCTAACCCGAAACTGAAATCGGGGTTGATGTGATGCGCAGCCACATGCGCGCCTCTGATTCCCACTTCTTCCTGCACTGTGAACACGGCATAAAAATCGAATGGAATTTCAACTCCTTTCAATTCACGCAGCGTTTCCATCAACACAAAAACCGAAACACGGTTATCCATGCTTTTGCAATTTGCACAATCGCCCATTTCAATTAATCCACGTTCTCGCGAAACCGGATTACCTACTTCAACATATTTCAGCACCTCATCGCGCTTCATGCCCAGGTCAATAAAGTAATCTTTGATTGCCATGTTTTTCCCGCGCTCTTCGGCTGTCATTAAATGAATAGGTTTTGAACCCATCACGCCTATCAAATCTTTTTTTCCATGAACAATCACGCGCTGTGCAGTGAGTGTTTTGGGGTCGAAACCACCAATGGGGTGAAAGCGCAAAAAACCATCATCATCAATGTGGCTGACAATGAACCCAATTTCATCCATGTGGGCTGCGCTCATCACTTTCTTTTCTGCCGACTTTCCTTTTTTCAATGCAATCAGATTCCCCATTTGGTCGGTGTAAAGTTCATCGGCAAAAGACTTTACCTCACGCGTTACCAACTCCCTTACCTTTTGCTCAAAGCCTGAAATTCCGGGAGTTTCGCAGGTCTCTTTTAGTAATGCAACATTTATCATATCAAAAATTTAGGCAGCAATGATAGCAGTATCCTTCTACCCTTTTCACCAAACTGGCAGAAATGATTTCTTGCAAATTAGAAACCGAATGCGATACTTTGGATTCAATTAAACAATTTCACCACCATAAACTTGGAGCATGTCGAATCAATTATTGAAAGGTAAACGCGGAATAATTTTTGGCGCATTAGATGAGCAATCTATTGCATGGAAAGTAGCTTTGGCTGCTCATGCTCAGGGAGCCACCTTCACACTCACCAATGCACCAGTAGCGCTGCGCTTGGGCACCATCAATCAACTGGCAGAAGCTACAGGTTCAAAAGTTATTGCTGCCGATGCCACTTTAGTTGAAGACCTTGAAAAACTGCTGAAAGAAAGCCAGGAAATTCTTGGAGGTAAAATTGATTTCATGCTGCACAGCATTGGCATGAGCCCCAATGTGCGCAAAGGAAAAGCATACACCGATGTAAACTATGAATGGATGCAGAAAACACTTGACATATCTGCCATGTCATTGCACAAGTTACTTCAAACCGCCTATAAAATGGATGCCATCAGCGAATGGGGAAGTGTGCTTGCGCTTACATACATCGCTGCGCAAAAATCATTTCCGGGTTATGGCGACATGGCTGATGCTAAAGCCACATTGGAATCTATTGTCCGCTCATTTGGCTATTACTATGGCAATTCAAAAAAAGTGCGCGTAAATTCCATTTCGCAATCGCCCACCAAAACCACTGCAGGTAGCGGCATCAAAGGGTTTGACACCTTCTTTGATTTTGCTGAGAAAATGAGTCCGCTTGGCAATGCCAGCGCTGATGATTGTGCAAACTATTGCATCACTTTATTCAGCGACCATGCGCGAATGGTTACTATGCAAAACCTCTATCACGATGGAGGGTTCAGCAATGTGGGTGTGAGTGATGCCATCATGAATTTATTCATGGAAAAGGACTAACACTTTTCATACACAATAGCCATTCCCTGCCCCACTCCAATGCACATGGTTGCCAAACCAAAACGCGCATTGCTGCTGCGTTTCATTTCGTGAAGCAGTGTTGCAGAAATTCTTGCTCCTGAGCAGCCGAGTGGATGACCAAGCGCAATGGAACCACCGTTCACATTCACAATTTCCGGGTTTAGTTCAAGGTCGCGCATGCAGGCAAGCGACTGCGATGCAAAGGCTTCGTTTAGTTCCACCAATGCAATGTCATTCACGCTGATGTCGGCACGCTGCAATGCTTTTTTTGTTGCAGGCACCGGACCAATGCCCATGAATGCAGGCTCAACACCTGCCACTGCCGATGAAACAATTCGCGCCATGGGTGTAAGGTTAAACTGCTTCAATGCATCTTCGCTAACCAAAAGCAAAGCCGCTGCACCATCATTGATGCCCGATGAATTTCCGGCTGTAACAGTTCCATCTTTTGCAAATGCAGGTTTAAGTTTTGCTAATTCCTCCAAAGTAGAAAGACGCGGATGTTCGTCTTTTTCAAAAAGTTCTTTGCCGGCTTTTCCCTTATCAATTTCCACGGCAATCAGCTCATTGCTGAACTTACCTGCCTCATGAGCTGCCTGGTATTTCTTTTGTGAGTGCACTGCAAATTCATCTTGCGCCTCGCGGGTGATGTTCCATTTCCTTGCAACGTTTTCTGCTGTTTCACCCATAGCGTATGTTATTTCCGCAGCAAATTTTTTGTTTGTGAATCGCCAACCGATGGTGGTGTCAAACATTTGCTGTGCACGGTCAAAAGCAGCGCTTGCTTTGCTGAGGACGTAGGGTGCACGGCTCATGCTTTCCACACCACCTGCAATGTAAATGTCACCATTGCCTGTTTGAATTCCTTTGGCTGCATCGGCAATTGCCTGCAAACCCGATGCGCAAAGGCGATTTACAGTTACTCCGCCAATGCTTTGCGGTAAGCCGGCTAACAGCAAAGCCATTCTTGCAACATCGCGATTGTCTTCTCCGCTTTGGTTGGCAGCCCCAAACACAACATCCTCGATGCGCTCCACATCAACATCATTGTTTCTTGACATTAGCGCTTTAATTGCATGTGCAGCAAGGTCATCGGGGCGAACAACACTTAGTGCTCCATTAAACTTACCAATTGGCGTTCGGAGTGCATCAACAACATAAACTGCTTTCATCGCGTTTAATTTTTCAGCGAAACTAAAAAAGGGCTGCGCTTGCCGAATATTACATCACCGAATTGTATGCTTTTCGTTATGACAAAATAAATGACCGCAAAAAAATGTTGAAAAGCAGAAGCCTAAAACACGATAAAGTGTTGCATTACAACAGCATTAGAGAAAAGCGCGTCTGTGTTGAAAACAAAGTTTGTGAATAGGTAATCATAAGCCTAATAGCAATAACTTTAAACAACAAAATTTTAAGATTATGGAATCACTTGCAAACAAGCCTTGGAGAAGGTTAGATGGAACAAGAATCGGCAAACCAATTTGGGAAGCAGTGGAAGATTCATTGGTGAAAGAGCGCGAGTTGGGAAACCCGATTAAAGTGTGCATTGGCACCGATAGTCAGGTGCGCGGAGTAGAAACGGAGTTTGCAACCGTAATTGTGATTTTGCGAAAAGGGCGCGGGGGTTACATGTTTATTCAAAACGAGAAAAGCACGCAGAAAATGAGCCTTAAAGAAAGGTTGTTGATTGAGGTTTCACGCTCCATTGACATTGCTTACAAACTTTGCCCGCTTTTCGACCGGCACAAAACCGAGTTGGAAGTTCATGCCGATATCAACACCAATCCGCGTTTCAACAGCAACATTGCATTAAGCGAAGCAATGGGCTACATACTTTCAATGGGATTTACATTTAAAGCAAAGCCGGAAGCCACTGCTGCAAGTTGCTGCGCCAATAAAGTGGTGTGATAATTCTTTAGGCAAGTTGCGTGTCTTACATATAAAACACTTTGTGTTGGAGTGGGCATTGCACTTACCTGCACAACGGGAATGAAATCTAATTTCACTCCCGTTCATGTTTCATCCAGGCAAAACTTTATTGTTTCTCATTTGTGTTGGTGCATTGTGCGCGCTCACCGCCTATATTTTCCCTGAGCATGGGCTGCAATTAGGCGAGTATCATTTTCGCTTTGCAAAGCTTGAAAAAGTTTTTGCACTGCCCGACACTTCAAAACCTAAAGCAATAGCCGTGGAAGATTTGCTTGCCATTTATGCGGCAGAAGATTCCATTGTGGCATCTAAGGATTTTGACAAAACACTTAAAGAAAAAAATGCAACATCAGCACTACTTGCAAACCTACATTTGCAATACACGCATGGAGGGAAACACCCACTGCACAACTTCTTTTCAGGGCTGTTGGGGCTAAAGCACGAAGGCACTTCTTTGCGCGTTTTGCACTATGGCGATTCACAAATTGAAGGCGATAGAATCACTTCATTTTTGCGCAATGAGTTGCAAATGAAATTTGGCGGCAGCGGACCCGGCATGTTGCCTGCTGTTGAAGTGATTCCCTCCATTGCCATTCAGCAAACAGCTTCAAACAATTGGATGCGCTATGCCTTGTTTGGTGGCGCTGCGCATAACTTATCGCACAACAATTTTGGCGCGCTTGCAGCAATGGCAAGGTTTGAAAACAGCGGAGAAAATTCAACGGCATGGATAAAATTTTCGCCATCGCGCAACAGCTATGCAAAAGTGAAACAATACAACAAAGCAGTGCTTAACATTGGAAACATTGAAACCGATTGCAGAATAAATTTTTTGGTGAATGATGAAATTGTAAGCAGCGAAACAGTTGCAGGCGGAAGCGATTATCAAAAAATCACAAAGTATTTTCCATCCACACCCGATGAACTGCGAATTGAATTTTCAGCACCGCAATCACCCGATGTTTATGGTGTTTCTTTAGAGAGTAATTCCGGAATTATTGTGGACAACATTGCCATGCGAGGCGGCTCCGGCACTGTGTTTCGCAAGATTGATAAAGAACATTTGCAAGCAGCATACAGCGATGAAAACATAGGTTTGATTTTACTGCAATTCGGTGGCAACACAGTGCCTTACATCACCGACTCGGCACATGCCGAGCAGTATGGCAATTTCTTTGCTGCACAAATAAAGTATTTGCAAAGCATTCAACCGCTGGCATCATTTGTTGTCATTGGTCCTTCAGACATGAGCACAAGCATTGACGGTGAAATGAAAACTTATCCAAACCTTGTTTATGTGCGCAATGCACTGAAGCGCGCTGCTATTCAAAACGGCTGTGCATTTTGGGATATGTTTGAAGTGATGGGTGGCGAAAACTCGATGATAAACTGGGTAAATGCTTCGCCTCCGCTTGCAGCATCCGATTACGTTCACTTTACGCCTGCAGGTGCAAGAAAAGTGGCAGAACTGTTTACAAAACATCTATTACTTGAATTCGATGAGTGGAAAAAAAGTGTGGCTGCTCCTTAGCGCATTCTTGCTGGTTGCCGATTTGCCGATGGCTTCGGTAAAATTCTTTTCAAACAACAAAAAGTTTGAAAAGCATGTAATTGAATTACGCAGCCCTGCATCATGGGACACTGCAAAAATCATTCGTGAGTATCCTTTTATCAACCTCAACAGAAATGAAATTTTGTATGCAGGCGACACTAATGCACTGAATTCATTCTATGAAAAACTTTATGATTTAGTTGTTACTAAAACAGGCAAAGTGAATGTGATGCACATTGGAGGCTCGCATGTGCAGGCAGGAACACTAACAGGAAAAATGCGCGAAAACATTCAGCAAATGACAAGTGGCATACACGGACAATATGGATTTTTCTTCCCCTTCAAAATGGCTAATACAAATGGACCTTCTGAGATAAAAGTAAATCACTATGGCGCTTGGAAAAGTTGCCGGGCAGTGCGCAATAGTGATTCTTGCAGCTGGGGTTTGGCAGGCATTCAAACAGCAACTTCTGATAGCGCAGCAGGATTTTCAATTAAAGTGATGCGCAAAGATTCCTCTGTTTACAATTTCAATTCAGCATTGGTTTATCACAACCCAAGCAATGCTTATCGCCTCGAAGTAGTAAATCCAGAATTTGCTGATTTAGGGTACTCCAACGCGAAAGGATTTACGCGCATCAATTTTAAAAAACAAGCAGATAGCCTTGAACTGCGTGTGATAAAACAGGATGATTCAACAAGCGAAAAATTTGAATTACAAGGCATTCAGTTTTTGAATGACATAGCCGGTGTAACCTACACGGCTGTTGGCAACAATGGCGCTTCTGTGCCCACCTATTTGCGATGCGATAAGTTTGTTCAACATCTGGAAACTGCAGTTCCCGATTTGGTGATTTTCGGCATCGGTATTAACGATGCTAATCTGCCTGCAAATGAGTTTGGCAAAAATGAATACAAAGCGAATTACAGAAAATTGATGGAGCGCATTCAAAGTGTGAATCCTGATGTTCGATTTCTTTTCCTCACAAATAATGACAGTTACTTCAAACGAAAAATCCCAAACAGAAATGCGCTAAAAGTTCGCGAAGCTATGATGGAACTCAGCGCTGAATACAATGCAGCAGTGTGGGATTTTTTTGGTGTGATGGGAGAACTGAATGCCATAAGAAAATGGGAGCTTGCAGGTTTGGCAAAGCCTGATAAAGTTCATTTAACCAACAGCGGATATCATTTGATGGCAGATTTGATGTTCGATGCTTTGAAGCGCGACTTTGAAAAGTTTATTGAAAAGAAAAACACTGAAAAGGAATAGTGAGTGATTGGCTGAAATACATTTTCTTCTACAACCCGGAGTTGCCTTTGATTTTTACAGGGTTGTATTTTTGGTTGTTTTTGGGGTTTGTGCTTGCTGTTTTCACGCTGGTTTACAAACAAAAACCTCTGCGCAACGCCTTCCTTTTTTTCGCCAGTTTGTTCTTTTACTATAAAACAAGCGGGTTGTTTTTCCTGCTGCTGTTATTCAGTACCATTTCCGATTATCTGCTTGGGTTTCGCATTGCAAAAACAGAAAAAATACATGCAAAAAAACTTTGGCTAACTCTAAGCATCATCATTAACCTTGGCGTATTGGCTTACTTCAAGTACGCCTATTTTTTTGCTGATTCCTTTAATTCGGTTTTTGGAACTCAGTATCACCCCATCAACCATTTTTCTTCGCTTTATAATCAGTTATTCGACCCTACTTTCAAGGTTAATGCCATCATTCTACCCATAGGAATTTCATTCTATACTTTCCAAACTATGAGCTATGCCATTGATGTGTATCGCGGTAAAATCCAACCTGTAAAAAGCCTGCTTGACTTTGGATTTTATGTGTCGTTTTTCCCTCAGTTGGTGGCGGGTCCCATTGTTCGGGCAGCTGACTTCATTCCTCAATTGTACAAAGATTACAGCCTAACAAAACACGAGTTCGGCATTGCGCTCTTTTGGATTTTAAATGGATTGGTGAAGAAAATTTTCCTTGCCGATTTTATTGCAATCAACTTGGTTGACAGAGTTTTTTCAAACCCTGTTTCATTCACAGGTTTTGAAAATCTTTTAGCGCTTTATGCCTATTCATTACAAGTGTATGCAGACTTCTCAGGCTACACAGACATTGCAATTGGAGTGGCAATGCTGATGGGATTTTATCTTCCTAAAAATTTCAACTCACCTTACAAAGCCGACAGTGTTGCCGACTTCTGGAAAAGATGGCATATCTCGCTTTCCACATGGCTGAAAGATTACCTCTACATACCAATGGGCGGCAACAAACGCGCATCGTGGTTTACTTACATTTCGCTGTTGCTGATAACAGGTTTCATTGTTGTTTCCGCTTCAAGTGTTGTGGTGAAATACATTGCCGTGAATGTTTTTGGGTTGATGATGGTGTTTGCAATTATGTTTTCAAAATTCCGCAAACAACTAACCACCAACACCAACATGATGATGACAATGCTGATTGGCGGATTATGGCACGGAGCAAGTTGGAACTTTGTGATTTGGGGTGGATTGAATGGCATGGGTTTGCTGGTTTACAAGTATTGGAAACGTGTGGTGAAAGGAGCAGGTGAAAACCTATGGTGGCGCAGAATCATCGCTGTTTTCATCACATTCAATTTCATCACATTCACAAGAATTTGGTTTCGCACCGGTTCAAAAAACACATGGAGTGAGTTGAATGAAACACACGATATTTTATCGGAGTTTTTTGCTGCCGGTGATATGTTGCACCAGCTGATTTACAAAATGAACTTGAATGTGGCAATGGATGTGGTGATAGGCTTCAAAGATGTTTGCGCAGTTATGCTAATCGGTTTTGTGATTCACTGGTTGCCTGAAAAATGGAAGGTGCAGTACAGAAACTACTTTGCAAAATCGAGGTTTGCTGTTCAACTTATTGTAACACTGATGGTTGTTTTTGCGGTGTTTCAAGTGATTTCAATGGGCATGAATCCGTTTATCTATTTTCAGTTTTAGTAAAACTGTGCTCATGCATTTTTTAGATGAATTGCATGAGCACAGTTTTTAATTTCAAGCACTGTTTTACCGTTTACTTGTCATGCCAATGCTTTGAGCGGTTTGTGCCAGCCTGATAAATTCGGCACGGTAGCCGTCTTCATCTTTTCCTTTCGATGCTTTGGCAAGTGCAATCACTTTATCGAAATCGAAATTGCCCTTGTGTTTTGAATCGCGCAGCAACATGCCAAACGAAGCCACCGCAGCCGAGAATTTGAAATTCTCGGAAGTGTTAGCTAACGCAATGCCCTTATCGGTTACGGGCGTTTCAATCAATTTACTCACCGAGCCATTTGGTTCTTTGTAGCGAATCTTCACGGTGAGCCATTCTCGGCTGTTGCTCACATCAACTTCTTTTGTTTTTTGATATTTCAGTTTATCAGTTTTTGAAAATTCTTCCAACTCTTTTTCATCGGTGATGATTTCATACAAAGCCGTTACACCCGCGCCCGCACCAATTTCACCTGCATCTTTAGTGTCGTCATTAAAATCGCGGTCGGCAAGCAGGCGGTTTTCATACCCAATCAAGCGGTAACCTTTTACATGAGCCGGATTAAATTCCACTTGGATTTTCACATCCTTGGCGATGGTGTGCAGCGTTGCGCCCATTTGTTTCACCAGCACTTTGTTGGCTTCCAGAATGTTGTCAATGTAGGCATAGTTGCCATTGCCTTTGTCGGCAAGTTGTTCCATTTTACTGTCTTTATAGTTGCCCATGCCATAGCCCAACACCGAAAGGAACACGCCACTTTCGCGCTTTTCTTCAATCAACCGAATCAACTCAGCTTGGCTGGAAACACCCACATTAAAATCGCCATCGGTGCAAAGAATCACACGGTTGTTTCCATCTTTCAGGAAATGTTCTTTTGCCACTTTGTAAGCCAACTGAATGCCTGCCGCGCCAGCGGTGCTCCCGCCTGCTTCGAGTTTTTCAATGGCATCAATGATTTTGTCTTTGAATTTGCACGAAGTGGAAGGCAGCACCAAACCGCTTGCGCCTGCATAAACCACCATAGCAATGTGGTCGCGCTCATTCAATTCGTTCACCAACATGCGCAGCGATTGTTTTACCAAACCTAACCGATTAGGACCCCACATGGAGCCGCTCACATCAATGAGGAAAACCAAATTTGATGGTGGAAGATTTTGCTTTTCAATCTCCCTGCCATTGATGCCAATGTGCATGAGTTTGCGCTTGGTGTTCCACGGGCAATCGCTCATTTCGGTGTAAATTGCAAACGGCACATCGCCTTTTGCCTTGTGGTATTCGTATGGGAAATAGTTTAGCAATTCTTCGATGCGCACGGCATCTTTTGGCGGAAATTTTCCGCTGTTTAAGCTGCTGCGCACCAAACTGTAAGAAGCTACATCCACATCAATGCTAAGTGTGGAAAGCGGTTTTTCGCTCACGCGTTGAAACTCATTCTCTGTAATTAAATTAAACTCGTTGGTGTTGAATTCATCGTCAGCTTCGCCTTCTTCCGCATGGGTTTTTGTTCTTACTCCATCTTCGTAGTAGTCAATATTTTTTTGACGAGCGCCACCCATTCTCATGCTGCCATCTGCCGTTGCCGGAGTAGGGCTTGGAAGAAAAAACAACTCCTTTGCAGATGATTTCATCGAGCGAATGGATGCGGCTTGAACCATTACTTCTTGCACGGCTGTTGCGGAAGGTTGAATTTGAAAGTTGATGGAAATTATTGCCGAATCATTTTTTAATGAAGCAAATTTGGTTTGAGCTTCATAGCCAATGTAGTTGCACTTTAATTTGTATTCCCCTGCGCTCAGATTTTTGATTTCGTATTTCCCATCAACATCGGTTTGCGCTCCTTTGCCTATGTTGTTTCCTTGCTTGCTAAGCAAAACCACATTTGCTCCCGGAATAGCATCCCCATTTTCATCGGTAACTTTTCCTGTGATTTTTGCTTTTGCTTGATTGGTTTGAAACAGCGCCAAAGCGCCTGCTGCGGAAAAAAGCAACATGCATAATGTTGCTATGGTTGTGAACTTTTTCATGATGAACCGATTTAAAAAATGAAAGAATGATGGATAGATGTGCAGCCCGAAAAATTCCATAACTGCCATCCGGTTCTATCAGAAAAAAAGTGGCGCTACTCAATTTTTGATACAATGAATTTACGCAGCTATGGATATTTTATTGTCAGCAGAATGTAACAATTACTACTCCTGAAATTTTATTTACAAAAGCATGACAATCGTTCAATCCGAAAAAAATCGGAACATTGTGTTGCAATGAATGAGCAAGCACAAGAATTGATAAACGACTTTAGGAAGTTGGAGGTGTTGTTTGAAGACAACCATTTGCTTGCCGTAAACAAACCTTCGGGCATTATGGTGCAGCCCGACAAGGCAGGCAACCACAGCATGGAAGACATTGCAAAAGATTATTTGAAACATAAGTACAATAAGCCGGGCAATGTGTTTGTTGGGGTGCCGCACCGCATTGACCGCCCAGTTAGCGGAGTGCTGATGCTTTGCAAAACATCGAAGGCATTAGTACGGTTTAATGAAATGCTGCGCAATCGCGAGGTGCAAAAAACCTATTGGGCAGTGGTGGAAAACAGACCCGAATTGTCCGAGGACACTTTAATTCACTGGCTGCGAAAAAGCGATAAAGCGAATCTTTCAAAAGCATTTTTAAGTGAAGTTAAAGGCAGTTCAAAATGTGAGCTTGCCTATACGTATTTGCGCAGCAGTCAGTATTATCACCTTTTGGAAGTGTATCCGAAAACAGGGCGGCATCATCAAATTCGTGTGCAGCTTTCGTTCATCGGCTGCCCGATTAAAGGCGATGAAAAATATGGCGCAAGGCGCGCCAACCGCGACCTTTCCATTCACCTTCATGCCCGAAAATTGGAGTTTGTTCACCCTGTTTCAAAAGAACCGGTTGAAATTATTGCCAACCCAAATGCAGGCGATAAAGTTTGGGCGGCTGTGATGTAAAACTTAATGGCTTAGGAATTATTTAATTTTACATTTACCATAACAAAACGTTCGGAGCATTTTCATTATTTAAAAAGTTCTGTATGAGGATTTTTTTTGCGCTCGTGTTCTTGCTTATTGCGTCAGTTACCAATGCCCAAAATAACATAGGTATAGGTACTGCCAACCCTCACCCAAGTTCTATTTTAGATTTAAGCGCTACCAACAAAGGGTTCCTTCCACCACGCCTTACTGCCCAGCAGATGCTTGCCATAGCCAATCCTGAAAATGGTTTAATTGTTTACAACACAACTGCCAATTGCGTGTTTTATTTTGATGGTAGCACATCAACATGGAATTCATTGTGCAATAGCGGCAGTGGCGCTATTGGAGCTACAGGTTCAACAGGCGCTACCGGAACACAAGGCATTCAGGGAGTTACCGGAGCTACAGGCGTTACGGGCACATCCGGAGTAACCGGGGCTACAGGTATTGATGGAACATCAGCATCGCAAGGAGCTACCGGGGCTACCGGAGTTCAGGGACCACAAGGTGAAACCGGGGCTACCGGTGCAACAGGTACACAAGGCATCCAAGGCACATCCGGTGCCACAGGAGCTACAGGCGCGCAAGGAATTCAAGGCGTTAGTGGTGAAACCGGTGCAACGGGAGCACAAGGAAATCAAGGAGTTACTGGGGCTACAGGAGCTACCGGCAATACCGGAACACAGGGCTTACAAGGTGCAACGGGTGCAAGTGGGATAACAGGTGCGACAGGTATTCAAGGCACAACAGGCGTAACTGGTGCTACGGGCCCTGTTTGGACTCTTACAGATTTAGTTTTTAACCCAACAGGCACTTTGAATCTTACCACCAATTTTCCACAAAGCCTAACAACCAATCAGGCAGCTTGGCTCACCATTGGCAATTCAGGAACAAACCCAACAAACAATTTCATTGGCACAACGGATAACCAAGGATTTTCCATAAGAACCAATAGCACCGAAGCTGTTCGTATTACACCGCAGCGCGATGTGGGTATAGGAACTGCCACACCTGCCCGCAGACTTCACATAGCCGGACCAGCATCTAATGCAGCGGGTTCTGGTTCGGGCAATCCCACCATTTATAACCCTACCATCAGGATTGATGGCTTAAATGCCACTAACACCGGCTTTGCAGTAAATTCATATCCAAGAACCATTGGGGTTGATGCTAATGGTGATGTTACTTTGGTTTCTGCTCCAATCATTCGCACCGTTACGGGAACAACAGACATCAGCACCATTTTTGGTCCGTATGTATCAACAGGATTAACCTTGACTTTTACAGCAGTAAAATCAAACGCAATCATCTCCTACTCTATTTCAGGGCGAAGCGACCCCACCGGTGCTGATGTGCACCAAAACGTCAGAACAAGGCTCACATTAAACGGAGCGCCATTTGGTGGCGCAGCTACACCCGGGCAGGACATTAACACATCAGGCGGAGTGGTTACTGCATGGAATATTGCTTTTTCAAAACCAACTGCACTTGTGCCCGGCACCAACTACACACTTGTGTTGCAGTGGGGGCGCGAAACCTACACCGGTGGAGTTGCAAGAACCATTTTTTGCGAACCTGTTGCTGCGCCCGATGTTGGTCACAGAACCATCACTGTTATTGAGTATTAAACACCACCGGAGTTAGTGAAACATGAAATTTTATATGCCGATGACTCGGTGATTGTTGTGAGTAAGCCAAGTGGTGTTACGGTGATTCCGGGCAGAAGTGGCGCAAAAGAAAACTCATTGTTGGGTAAGTTGGAAAGCAGCTACAATAAGCTTTTTGTGGTTCACAGAATTGATAAACCCACCAGTGGAATTGTTTGTTTTGCTCGAAATGCTGAAAGCCACAGAAACCTCAACATTCAGTTTGAAAAACGTCAGGTAAATAAATACTACTTAGCTTTTGTGAAAGGCAGGTTGAAACAGCCAAATGGGACTATTGATTTAAGTATAGATGAGCACCCTGCAAAGCCCGGAACCATGAGGGTTTCATCAAAGGGTAAAGAAGCCATTACCGATTTTGAATTGGTTGAGCAGTTTAGGCATGCAGCCCTTGTTAAGTTCAACATTAAAACAGGCAGGATGCATCAGATTAGAGTACATGCCGCTGCAATCGGGCATCCGCTTTTAGTAGATGATATATATGGCAGCTGCAATGCTTTCTACATTAGTGATGTAATCAAAAACTTCAAAACTTCGGATGAAGATAAGCGACCCACCATCAGCAGGCTTACATTACATGCGCATCAAATTCAATTCAAGCATCCTGAAACTGATGAGCTTCTTAGTGTGGAAGCGCCCTTAGCCAAAGACATGGAAGTGTTGCTAAAACTATTGCGCAGACATGACAAATAGTACAGCAACTATCTATTGATTTACTGAAACCATTTCGGCAACAGTTGTTGCAACATATTCAATTTCATCATCTTTTAAAAAAGGATACATTGGAAGTGACAAAATCTTTCCTCGATAGGCTGTTGCAACCGGATAACTTGATTGGCAGTTGAAAACTTCATTCAATAAAAATGGATAATGATTTCCCCACTCAACTTGCAAAGCATTGAGTTTATCTGTGATTACCGAGCGCTCATCTGCCTGAACAACATACAGATGATAAACATGCTTACACTCATCTAACTCAACCGGAACTTTTATGTCTGGAACCCTATGAAAAAATTTTGCATATTTTTCAGCAACTACCCTTCTGCTTTCATTCCATTCATCCAAAAAATTCAACTTAACATTCAACACGGCTGCCTGGAGTGCATCTAAACGGCTGTTGCGCGCTATGCGTTCTATGTTGTTTTTGCCTCGCTGACCGCAGTTATTTAACTCACGTATGGTTTGCGCAAGTGATTCATTGTTGGTGAGCACACAACCACCATCGCCCAATGCACCTAAATTTTTTGAAGGATAAAAACTGAAACATGCAGCGTTGCCAAAAGAGCCAACTTTCCTGCCCTTGTAAGTTGCACCATGTGCCTGAGCACAATCTTCAACAACGAGCAAGTTATGTGCTTGCGCAAGCTGCATAATCTCATCCATTTGGCATGGATGTCCATACAAATGCACCGGAACTATAGCCTTTGTTTTGGGTGTGATTTTCAGCGCTATTTCAGATGGGTTGATGCAATAAGTTTCAGGATGCACATCGGCAAAAACCGGAGTAGCCCCTACACGTTTCACAGCGCTGGCAGTTGAAATCCAAGTGTGAACAGGCACTATCACTTCATCGCCTTCCCCAATATCCAAAGCTTCGAATGCAAGTTCCAAAGCATCAGTTCCATTAGCGCAGCCAATGCAATGTTGCACGCCAACATAAGCTGCAAATGCCTCTTCAAATTGTGCAACAAACTTCCCACTGATGAAAGAACCCGATGCAATAACCTGATTAATAGCATTGCTGATTTCACCCTGAATGGGCAAGTGCATTCGCGATAAATCAACAAAAGGAACTCTTAACATGGAGTTTAACAGAGAGGGGTAAAACGAGGCAATAAAACTACTGTTTGTAAATTCTGTAGGAATAATTGTTTCCGGCAAATGAAACCCTAACAATGTAAATTCCCTTACTGAAAACTTTGTCTTCGTCCAAAGCAATAGCAATCTCCCTCGATGGCTTAGAAATTTCAAAACTATTAGAGAACACCACGTTGCCTATCACATCAAAAACTTTCACACCCAATTGCCCACTCAATGGAGTTGAAAACCGCAAACTCAAATCAGTGTTAAATGGATTCGGATAAACACTTATGAACTCTGTCTCAAGTTTCCTGCTTTCGGTGAAAGAATTTGCGCTTGTTGAAACTGAATAAGTAATCAACATAAGCATCATCAAGTAGGTGTAAAAATGCTTCATACGATTAAAGATAACACGCTTATGACTTTTATGCAAACCAAAGGTTTGAATGACGCGTTAAAATCACTCAATAAGGATTTACAGTTATCACACTCATGCCCATGAAACCATGCATTTCAGTTGTGAGCGGGCGATTTTGCAGGAACATGCCAATGCCGGGTAATCTTATGTTGCGCACAGCTGTGTAAACATCCATTGCAATCCCTGTGTATTCTCCCATCTCTAAATTTGTAACATCAGGAAATGCGCCCCCCGCAACATCGCGCATACGAACAACTGTTATCAACCTTCCGCGAACGCGCTGAAGTCCAAATCGCAATCCTAATCCATCTCCCATAACATTAAGTTGATAGGTGGGTGTTCCTCCAACATTTGCAACGTCAATTCCGCCAGCAATCACAAACCCACCGTTTTCATTAGTTGTTGTGTGCGGATTATTGTAAATGGGAATTGGATGGTGTCCGAATGTTTGGTAGATGGTTGTCCAAGTGCCGTTCACGCCAATAATATGATTCAAACCTATAATGGCATTTCGCAAAGGACGATTAAATGTGTCGGTTAAAATCCCTGCTATGTAAAATGGTCTAATCATCTTTTATGCACATTGAAGTTGAAAGTGAAAATACATTTTCCCGGAAGGTAACAACATCAAAAAAATCATTTCACAGTTGTCATGCAAAGAGAAAAAAAAGAGCATTTACATGCGCTCAACTGCCAGATTTTATACTCTCCAAATCATTTACATTCGCGCCCGCATGGATAAGAAATTGCGCGCGCATTTGTTTCTATTAGCTGTAAACCTGTTTTATGGAGCAGGTTTTTCAGTATCAAAATTAGTGATGCCGCAATACATAAAACCTTTTGGCTTCATCTTCATCAGGGTTTCTGTAACCACACTGCTTTTCATACTCATCCATAAGTTTTGGATAAAAGAAACTCCGGCAAAAAAAGACATCCCACTCATTATTCTCTGCTCACTTTTTGGTGTAGTGTTGAATCAGGAAATGTTTTTTCTGGGTTTGGAAATTACCACACCTATCAACGCTGCACTGATAATGATTACCACTCCCATTTTAGTGTTTGTGATTTCATTTCTGATGCGCTATGAAAAAGCTGCATGGCAGAAAATTGTAGGAATTATTTTTGGTGCAGGTGGAGCATTGCTGATTTTAAGCGGTAAGGATTTCAACTTTTCTTCTGCCACATTACTTGGCGATTTATTCATTTTAGTAAATGCAACCTCTTATGCCATCTACCTTGTGATGGTGAAACCGCTAATGAAAAAATACCATCCGCTAACGGTTATCACTTATATTTTTGCTTTTGGCTGGATACCGGTTGCAATTTTCGGAGCAAAGCAATTCAGTGAAATTCAATGGAGTAATTTTACACCCGCAATATATTCCGGTGTTACATTCATTGTGGTGTGCACCACCTTTTTGGCATATCTGCTCAATGTTTATGCGCTTCGCGAAGTAAGCTCATCGGTGGTGGGCGCTTACATTTACTTGCAGCCTGTTTTAGCAAGCATAATTGCCATCAGTTTGTCGCAAGATGTGCTGTCGGCAGAAAAAATCATTGCCGCTACAAGTATATTTTTTGGTGTTTACATGGTTTCATTCGGGGCAAAAGGGTTGAAAATTAAGCATCAGAGAAATGAAGCACATCAAAGCAATTTGTAAGTATATTTTCATCCTTATCATTCTTTCCATAGTGATGATTTCCTGCAAATCATCAGTGTCCGCTTCTTTGCAAACAGAGTATAGTGCTTGCTTCAAACAACTATCCGACTAATTGTCAGTAAACACCGCTTGGCACAGTGTTTGAAGAGTTGGGTCAACAAAAATTTCTGAACACATGGAAAAAGGTACCATCTCAGTTTCTACGGAAAACATTTTCCCTATCATCAAAAAATTCCTCTACAGCGAACAAGAAATTTTCCTGCGCGAGTTAGTGAGCAATGCTGTGGATGCCACCACTAAAGTGCGCAAACTGTCGGGCATGGGCGAAGTGAAAGGCGAATTGGGTGAGCTGTTCATTGAAGTGCTGATTGACAAAAACGCTAAAACCCTCACCATCCGAGACCGCGGCATAGGCATGACTGCCGAGGAAGTGAAGAAATACATCAACACCATCGCCCTTTCGAGTGCCGAGGAGTTCATCAAAAAATTTGAGGGCACCGATAAGGCAAGCATTATCGGGCATTTCGGTTTGGGTTTCTACTCGGCTTTTATGGTGGCTGATAAAGTGGAAATTTTCACCAAAAGCTATAAAGATGAACCTGCCGCGCACTGGACCTGCACCGGCACCACCGAATTTGAGTTAGCACCACACGACAAAACTGACAGAGGCACTGACATTGTGTTACACATCAATGAGGAATCGAAAGACTATTTGGAGGATTACAAAATCCGCCAGATGCTGGAGAAATACTGCAAGTTTTTGCCTGTGAACATCCGCTTCGGCACCGAAGAAAAAGAGAGCGAAGATTTGAAAGATGCCGAGGGCAAACCGGTGAAACAAACCGTTCCGCGCATTATCAACAACACCGAGCCGGCATACATCAAATCGCCTTCGGAATTGAAAGATGAAGACTACATCAACTTCTACAACGAACTCTATCCGTTCAGCGAGCCGCCTTTGTTTTGGATTCACATCAACACCGATTTTCCTTTCAACCTCAAAGGCATTCTTTACTTCCCCAAATTCAAGCCCACTGCCGAAATCAGCCGCAACAAAATTCACCTCTACTGCAATCAGGTGTTTGTTACCGATTCGGTGGAGCAGATTGTGCCGGAGTTTTTAACGCTGCTGCAAGGCGTGATTGATTCGCCCGATATTCCTTTAAACGTGTCGCGCAGCTACCTGCAAGGCGACCCTAACGTGAAGAAAATTTCGCAACACATTGTGAAGAAAGTGGCGGATAAACTGCAAGAGATTTTCAAACAAGACCGCACCGCTTTTGAACAGAAATGGGAGAGCCTCGGAGTGTTTGCAAAATACGGAATGTTGAGCGATGAAAAGTTTTACGACAATGCGCAGAAGTTCTGTTTGTATCAAAATACCGATGGTAAATTTTACACTTTCGATGAACTGAAAACACAAACCGAAACGCTTCAAAAAGACAAGCACGGCAAGCTGATTCAGCTTTACACCACCGACAAAGAAACACAGGACAGCTACATTCAAAACGCGAAGAAATACGCTTATGAAGTGTTGCAGTTCGATACTTTGATAGACCAGCATTTCATTCAATTCATTGAAGGCAAACACACCGATGTGCAGTTTAAGCGCGTGGATGCTGATACCATGAACAAGCTGATTGAAAAAGAAGAAGAAGCGGCTTCGGTGCTCACCAAAGAAGAGGAAGAAAAAGTGAAAACTGTTTTCACAAGCATCATCAACGATGCAAAAACACAGGTGGAACTGAAAGCGCTTTCGCCAGAAGATGCGCCCGTGCAAATCACGAAAAGCGAATTTATGCGTAGGATGGCAGACATGAGCAAATATGGTGGCGGTCAGTTTGCCTTCATGGGCGAAATGCCGGAGCAAATCAATGTGGTGGTGAACAGTAACCACGCTGCCGTGAAAATACTATTGGAAGAAAACGAAAACGCCACCGCGCAACAACTCTATGACCTTGCATTGCTGGCACAGGGAATGCTGAAAGGCAAAGCGCTCACTGATTTTATTCAGCGCAGCATTTCACGAGTTTAGGAAAAGATGTTAAAACATCCAACATGCAGGAACATGCTGTAAACTTTTTGGCGGCTTAAGGCGTTTTTAGAGTCCATAGTTCATGTGGAATTGGGTGAATAAGGCGGCTCCGCTCAACAGCGGGGCTGCTTTTTTTATGTAGTGTTTACATCACATTTCCACACACAGAAATTCGGTAAAGTTTTTATGCAAACGCGTGTTTAAGGTTATCATTGCAGTTCAGCGATGATAAAACTACTTCAGTTTATTGGCAGCCGCTTGCTAAGCGGATTTTCGGTGATGATTGGCGTTGTAATCATCATTTTTTTGCTGTTCAATGTGTTGCCGGTGAACAGTGCGCGGATGACTTTAGGGCAAAGGGCTGATGCGGCTTCGGTGAAAGCCATTGAAAAAGAATTTCGCCTGAACCTGAAGTGGCACGAAAGGCTTTTACTTTATTTCAACGACCTCTCCCCCATTTCCATTCACAATTTGGGTGATGAGGATTCACCTACTTTTATTGAAAATGATGAAACACCTTTCACGCCTTTGGTATCAGGCTCAAAACTTTCATTAGTGCTGAAAATGCCCTACCTGGGTAAGAGTTTTCAAACCCGAAGAAAAGTGAGCGAAATTTTATCGGATAAAATTTTACCAACTGCTGTGCTTGCACTTTCTGCCATGTTTTTTGCATCAATTATCGGAATTGTGTTGGGTGTGTTTGCAGCCATTAAGCAGTACTCATTTTGGGATAATACTATTCTGATTCTATCCACCTTTGGCATTTCGCAACCCGCTTATTTTTCAGGCATCATTCTTGCCATGATTTTCGGCTACTACCTCAGCGATTTCACCGGCTTAAATGTTCGGGGCTCGCTAACTGATGTGGACATTCTTGGCGATAAAATTTATGTGTGGAAAAACCTTTGGTTGCCCATGTTAGCATTGGGCATTCGCCCCATCTCCATCATCACTCAGCTTACACGCAGCAGTATGTTGGATGTAATGAATCAGGATTTTGTACGCACTGCAAAAGCAAAGGGATTGAGCAACAACATTGTGATTTTTAAACATGCGCTCAGAAATGCTTTAAACCCTGTTGTTACATCCATTAGCGGTTGGTTAGCTGCATTGCTTACCGGAGCCTTTTTCATTGAAAAAGTTTTTGATTACAAAGGGCTTGGATTGCAAACTATTGAATCATTAATGGCTTTTGATTTTCCGGTTGTGATGGGTGCGGTGTTGTTTGTTGCATTTGTGTTTGTGGTCATGAACATTCTAACCGATTTGCTTTATGCAATGTTAGACCCGCGTGTTACTATCAGTTAAATTCAATTTTAGTATTGTGAAAAGAATAATTATTGGTGTTGGTGCCGGCTTGATATGCAGCATTGCAGTTATTGCAGGAGTTGAAATGCTTGCGCACAAAATTTCACCAATGCCACAGTTAAAGCCATCCGATAATGCAGCTTTTATGAATATGCCGATTAAGGCTTTCCTTTGGATACTTGCTGCATATGCAATAGGAGCCTTTGTTGGAGGTTTAATGAGTTCTTTAATTGAAAAAACAGGAAAGTATTTACCATCGCTCATTGTGGCAGGAGTACTGATGCTTGCAGGCTTTGCAAATTTTGCCACAATTCCTCATCCGATTTGGTTCATGGTTACTTCTTCGCTGTGCTACCCGTTTTTTGCAGTTCTGGGTGCCTTAGCTGCCAAACGATTTCTGCAGAGATAACTTTGGTTATTGTACAACAATTTTGCGGACAGATATTCCGCTTTGGGCAACAATTTTCAAAAAGTAAACTCCTGCGCGCAGCGCATTGATGTCAATAAAATTTGAGCGAGATTTTGCAACAACTTTTCCATTCAAATCCATAAGTGAAAATTCCTCTAAGCTGCTTGCACTTGCGAAAAGCTGCTGACCATTGCGAACAGGATTCGGGTAAACAATTTCATGAACCCCAAAATCATCCACCCCCGATGGAAAGTTTTGGTGAATCACCCCTATGGCATCCAAATCGAAACCACCACTTTCAAATGGTGTGGGGAAGGGGTCGTTAATTTTATTTCCGAAAGCATCGTGAGTGGCAAAAGCGTTATTCAGACTGCCCACCACATCAATCACTTTCACGTGTGTGATGTTGTTGATGTTCAACTGCGGAATGCCTGCAAGTTCTTCCAAATCAAAAGGTGTTCCATAGCCTGCCTGATACTTTCCGGCAAGGTTATTCAGCTGTGTTGCATCCAACAAATCGAAAGTTCCTTTTTGCACAGTTGTGTCGGTAAGCGAATGTGCAGGAAACCGAAAAAAATCAATGCCATTGCTGCTTACTTCTACAAATGCAAGTTCGAGAAACAAACCATCAAAACTGTTTTCAAACACAGCAAAATCGAACCCGGAACCGTTCCTTATCGGATGTTCGAAAGTGCAAACCGCATAGCCGCCATCGCCAAGGCTCAGCACACCGTTTGCACCGGGCTTTCCGGTGGGCGATGCTTCATTTCCAACTGTTGCTTTTCCAAGCGTGGTGTCGCTGATGTTTTGCCAACCGCGCACCACCGTGCATTGTGTTGCCCAATTCACGATAATGCTGCTATCGCGCCAAATGGCTGTGGAACCGGGCTGACCGGCTGGCGGAGCATACTGTGCATACAAACCCACATGAAAAAAAAGAAGAAGAAAGCATGTGCGCATGGTTCAGTTGTGCTTTGCAGTTTTGGCTTGTGCCGAAACATGCTTTCGGTTTGAAACATGGTAGCGCACGTTCAACAAATAATCAAGTTCATTGTGCTTCATCAGGCGATGTTGAATTTGAACAATCAACTTTTGAACTTCCTCAAAACTTGCTTCCACAACGGTTTCCATTGCATTTACACTGAATGGCAAACCTGAATTTTTAATCACAGCTATGCAATCGTCAATGATGGAAAAGCCCTCGACTTCGCCCGTAAGCGGCACCAACTGAATGCCTGCATTTATATTAAAGTTACTCATGGCATAAACTTAATTGCAAAACATGATGACCTTTGGCGAGCGCACATAATTGCTGAAATGATTTGCGCGGTCTTTAATCAATAAACCAAACTGAAATGTGTCGATAGTTTTTAGTGGCGCACACTGCAACGAAGGTGTTTCAAATTCAATTTCACCCTGAATGGATTTGCTTTTGCCGCGCTCTGGAATGAATGGCGTGCCGATATATTCGAGGCAGCTGTCACCATTGCGAATTACATAATAGAAAACATTGAAAGTTGGGTTGTCTAATATCTTGCGAAAAAGTGTGTCAGCCTGTTGCGCTGATTTTCCAAAACTGCAATTATCGGTAACGGGGTCGGGCGGAGTTGGTGTTCCTTCTCTGATTCCAAAATCGCCATCGCCATCTTTAAACGAAAGAATGAATTTGATTTTATCGCCATTATTGAGGATGGTGTCCTGAATGGATTTCAATTCAATGGAAGGCTCGATGGGAAACTGCGGCTCATCTTTTACACAAGCAACAAGCAACAGCAGCATTGTGAGAGGCAGAAAAAGATTTTTTTTAGAAAGTATCATGGAAAGTGAAATTAGCGCAAAGCAATCAATAGTCACGCTCCTGAAGCATTTTTGCAAGGTCTTTCAGCGGTTGCTTGTATTCTTCTTTCACCCGAATGGCTTCTAAATTTGAGAACGCATTCGTGTACAAATGTTCGATTGCCTGCTCTGTTTTTTGCTTTACTTGCAGTACTTCAAAAATAGCCAGCACTCCGGCAATCTTTTTATCCTCGTCTTGCTCATCAATTAACCGATGCAGCACTTGCTTTTGCTGTTCATTTGCGTTGTTCCACGCAGTAAGCCACAGATAAGTCTTCTTGTTGCGCAGAATATCTCCTCCAATTTTTTTACCCACTTTTTCGCCTTCGCCAAAAGTGTCGAGGTAGTCGTCTTTAATTTGAAAAGCCAATCCCAGATTCAAGCCGAAGGCATATAACTTTTCTTGCTCGGCAGCTGATGCACCGCCTATTACTGCGCCAATTTGCAGCGCTGCCGCCAACAACACCGATGTTTTATACTCAATCATTTTTAAGTACTCTTCCACTTTCACATCCATTCGCAGCTCAAAGTCCATGTCCATTTGCTGCCCCTCGATGATTTCAATAGCTGCTTTGTTAAACACATTCAGCACATCGGAAAAACAATTTGCAGGCACCTTGAGCAAATACCGATGGGCGTGCAAGTGCATGGCATCGCCAGCAAGAATTGCTTTGTTTAATCCCTCGGTTTTATAGAGTGTGGGTTTGCCTCTGCGCAGTTCGGCATCGTCCATAATATCATCATGCACCAAAGTGAAATTGTGAAACAACTCGATGGCAAATGCGGCATTCATGGAATCGTAAACATTGCCGCCAAATAAATCAGTAGCCATCATCAATAACAGCGGACGAATGCGCTTGCCACTGTTTGCCATTGCCGCATTGATGGGTTGGTAAAGACTTTGCGGCTCGAAAGTGAAAATGTCTTTCTTGAAATGTTTATCGTAAATGGCAGCTATTTCTGGTAGAGTGTGCATGAGCATTAAAACCGATGTGAAATGAATTTGTTGCAAGAATAGTAAGTAACAGGAGATTTTAGATTTCTGTTTTCCAACCTCTGTTTTCTAATTTCTGTTACACCCATTAAAATTCAAATAACTTCGCTCCAATGGAACTTCACCAATTCATTTCAAAGTTTGCCGATTGCTTTGCCGCCACCCCCGCCAGCGAAATTCATGCAGGCACCGAATTTAAAAGTTTGGAAGAATGGGGTTCGATGATGGCGCTGATAGTGATTGCAATGACCGATAGCGAATATGGCAAAACACTTAACGCAGAAGATTTACGCAAAGCAAAAACTGTTGAAGAATTGTTCAACATGATTGCTGCAAAGTAATGTCCATTGCTTTCCGAAAGTCATTGAAACCACATAGGCGTAAAGAAAACATCAGTAAACACAAGCAATACGCACAATCAGCAGCACAGAGATGTTGCGCATGGCTTACCATGAAGCTAAAAGAGTCTGTCTCACATTTTCGATGAGGTGTTTTCTGTTTGGTGCTGAAATCATGAAATAAAAAACGCCCGCATTTTCCGATGCGGGCGTTTCTGTTTTATTAGGTTTTGCGTTTTAGCGCATCACCGCTATGGTTCCTGTCATCAATTTTTCAGCACCATCATAGTATTTCACTTTCAATTGATAAACGTAAGTGTCGTATTGCACTAGTTCTCCTTTGAAAGTTCCATCCCATGCATCAGGATTGTCCACCCCGTTTGCCTGATTCATGTTTTCATAAATCATGTTGCCCCAACGGTCGTAAACTCTCACTTCTGCTTCAATAGCGCCAAGAATATCAAACACAAACTTATCGTTCAATCCATCACCGTTAGGCGAGAATGCGGTTGGCATGAATGCCGATTGTGCTGTGCTTACTTCGATGCGGATGGTGTCAGATGCAGAGCAAGAGTCTTCATCCATTACCACAACGGTGTAAATGGTGGTTACCTGCGGAGCCACACGCGGGTCGCTGCAATTTGCGCTGTCGGCACAGTTACTGAAGTTGAAAGTTCCAACCGGTGTCCACACGTGGCTGATAACCGACTTGGTGGAGTTGGTAACTGCCGAAAGCTGTGCTTCCATACCACTGAGGATTACCTGCTTATCAGTGAACAACTGCACACTGATGTCGTTTGGCGCTTCAATGGTAAATGTTGACACGCCTTCACAACCATTCACATCGCGCACCAAAATGGTGTAAGTGCCGGGTTGCAAGCCTGTAAACTCATTAGTGCCCTGAGTGATGTTGTTTAGGATGTACACATAAGGCGGAACACCTCCGGTTGCCGTTGCCACCACTTTGCCTGTAGGGCTGTTGGAACACTTGGCAGCAGTTGAATTGGTAGTAACCACAATGGCATTCGGCTCGGCAAGTGTTGCCGTATCTGTTTTCACACAACCCACTTTATCGGTTATGGAAACCACATACACTCCGGCTTTAAGTGTAGTTGCCGTGGCGCCTGTTTGCGCTGGAGTGGTGCTCCATGAATAAGTATATGGAATTTGTCCACCCGTAACCACAACTGAGGCAAAGCCTGTGTTTCCTCCACCGCAAATCGGATTGCTCACACTCATGTTGGTGTAAAGCGGTTCACGCTCGCCAACAGTGTAGGTTGCCACCACCGTGCAATTTGTTGCATCAGTAACAGTTACCGTGTAAGTTCCAGCGGCAACGTTATTCAACACATTGGTTGAAGGTCCGTGTGCCCATGTGTAAGTATAAGGTCCAACACCGCCCGAAACAACAAGCGAGATGCTGCCGTCATTCACACCGTTACATTTTGCATCCAACACAGTTGCGTCAATCACAATCTGCGAAGGTTGATTTACGATTGCAGAATCCACTGCACGGCAGAAGTTAGAATCGGTAACAATAACAATGTACTTGCCGGCTCCAACGCCCGTTTGGAACGAGTCCACCTGGAAGTTGCTCCACAGGTAGTAGTAAGGATACATGCCGCCAGTAACCACCGCAGCAACAGACCCTGTGCTTGTTCCAAAACATGTTGCATCGGTTTTCTGTACAGCAACCTGAAGCTTTTGCGGCTCAAACACCACATACACCGCATTAACTGTACAACCATTGCCATCAGTAACTGTTACAATGTAGCTGCCACCCGAAAGCGAGCCAAGGTCTTCGGTAACCGGACCGGTGCTCCACTCAAAGAAGTAAGGCAGCGTTCCACCATAAGCAGTGATGTCAATAAATCCATCGCTGTAGCCAAAGCAGCTAACATCGGTGATGAAGCCGGTGGTGTAAAGCGGAAGCGGTTGCGACACGTCAACTGTGTCAACTGTGGTGCAGCCTTTGTTGTCTGTAACAGTTACCACATACAACCCTGATGGGATATTGAACAAGTCCTCTGTAGTTTGACCTGAGTTCCAATTGAAACTGTATGGAGGTGTGCCACCTGAAACAATCAAGTCAATACTTCCGTTGCTATCGCCTGAACAACGCGGTGTTTTAACCAAAGCGTTGGTGTTCAACACCGATGGGTTAACAATCACTACCGATGTCAGAGCAGTACAGTTTTGTGCATCAGTAACTGTTACTGAATAAGTACCTCCCGGAAGTAGGGTGAGATTCTGCGAAGTTGCATTGTTGCTCCACGCAAAAGTGTAAGGTTGTGTGCCACCGGTAACTGTAAGCGTGATGGAACCATCATTTGCATTAAAACATGAAATCTGCTGAACGCTTGTTGCAAGCGTAAGTTGCTGAGGCTCGAAAACATCTGCGCTATCGCGTTTTTCGCAGCCCAAGTTATCGGTGATGATTACAATGTAAAGTCCACCATTCAAGCTGCTAATGTCTTCACTGCCTTGGAAGGTACTCCACAAGAAAGTGTAAGGAGGGGTTCCACCTGAAACAGTGAGGTCAGCTGCGCCATTCTTCAAACCGAAACAAGTTACATCGGTAACTGCCACTGACGAAACAATTGGTGTTGGTTCGCCTACGGTGAAAGTGCCGGTTGCAGTGCAGTTAGCAGCATCGGTAACGGTTACTTCATAAGTTCCTGCAGGAACATTATTCAAGTCTTCCGTAACAGCATTGTTAGACCAAGCAAAGGTGTAAGGAATGGTTCCTCCCACAACTGTAATATCCACCTTGCCATTTGATGCGCCATTACACAATGCATCCACAGCAATACCAGTGAGTGATAGCAACACCGGCTGAGTAACCGTAACGCTGAAAACTTTAGTACAGTTATTGAAATCGGTAACCGTAACGGTATAAACTCCTGCTGCAACATTGGCAATGGAATCATTGGTCCCGCCATTGCTCCAAGCGTATGTGTAAGGAGCTGTTCCTCCAACCACGCTCAACTGCACTTCACCGTCATTTGCACCAAAGCATGACAGGTTGGTTACAGTGGCTGTAACCACGATTGGCTGCGGCTCCAGAATTTCAACGCTATCGCGCAGTTCGCAGCCGTTTTTATCACGAACAATCACATAGTATTTACCACCACTAACAGCATTGATGCTTTGATTGATAGTGAAATTGCTCCAGAAGTAAGTGTAAGGCAGTGTTCCTCCGGTAACATTCACTGTTGCAGCGCCATTTGCCGCACCCGGACAATCCACATCAGTTTTGGTAACTGTTGAAGCCAAAGGTTGTGGTTCAAGCACTGTGTAAGCAGCCACTGCAGTGCAGTTGTTGGCATCAGTTACTGTGAAGTTGTAAACTCCACCGCTCAAGCCTGACACATCTTGAGTGTTAGCAGGAACGTCCCAATTGAAAGTGTAAGGCTGCACACCGCCAACAATTGCCTGTGTGATTGCGCCATCGGCTGCGCCTGCACAACTTACATTTTTCACCACGCCACTAATTTGAATAGCAGCAGGTTGAGTGATGGTGTATGTTTGACTGGCAGAGCAGTTGTTGGCATCGGTAACCGTTACAGTGTATGTTCCGGCAACCAAGCTGCTGATGTCTTCGGTGTTGAATCCATTAGACCACTGTATGCTGTAGTTTAATGTTCCTCCCGCGATGCTGATGTCAATAGCACCGTTTGCGCCACCGTTGCAGCTAACGTTTGTGATAGCATTCAAAGTAATCACCAAAGGCTGCGGCTCAGTGATGCTGATGCTGTCGCGTGTGGTGCAACCATTCGCATCAGTTACAATTACAATGTATTTGCCTCCGCCAATTCCGTTCAAATCCTGAGTGTTGGCAAAACTGTTCCATGCATAAGTGTAAGGAGCTGTTCCACCTTGAACATCCAAATCAACCGTGCCATCTGCCGCGCCAGCACAGCTTACATTGGTTCCTGAAATGGAAGTAGTAAGCACTGATGGCTCAGTGATGGTGTATGTTTCGGTGGCAGTGCAGCCATTTCCGTCAGTTACGGTAAGTGTGTAAACTCCGGCACCCAAACCACTTTGATTAGAAAGATTAGAACCGTTGCTCCATGCATAAGTATAAGGGACTGTGCCGCCAATTACATTGGTTGAAACTGTGCCGTTCGCAAAACCGTTGCAACTCACGTTGGTTGAAGAACCAAAGATTGCCAATGGAGCAGCAGGCTCAGTAACTGTGGCAGAAGTTCGTGCAGTGCAGTTACGCGAATCAGTAACTGTTACAGAATAAACTCCTGCAGGCAGGTTGAAGATATCTTCTGTTGTGGCGCCACCTGTCCAAATGAAGGTGTAAGCCGGAACACCTCCCGAAACTGTAAGATTCACACTACCCGTTGAACCGCCATTGCAAGCTACATTAGTTGGCTGTGCAATCAATACAATTGGTGTTGGTTCAAAAATAGTTACCGTGTCGCGCGCTGTGCAACCGTTGGCATCAGTAACTATCACTGTGTAGAATCCGCCACTGATGCCTGTGAGGTCTTCGGTGTTGGCAAAGTTGCTCCATGAGTAGGTGTAAGGAGCAGTTCCGCCACCCACTGTCAAATCTACTGCGCCATCAGCCGCAGCTGCGCAGCTTACATCGGTGCCGGAAACAGATGCTGTTAACACAGTAGGTTGATTGATGGTATATGATTGAGTTAAAGTACATCCATTAGCATCGGTAACAGTAACGGTGTAGCTATTTGCTGCCAAGCCTGTTTGGTTAGGCAAGTTAGAGCCGTTGCTCCATGCGTAGCTGTAAGGAACTGTTCCACCTGTAACATTGATGCTAATTGAACCCGATGCGCTTCCATTGCAATTGGCATCGGTTGCAACACCAGTGATTGCCAAACCTATGGCAGGTTGCGTGATGGTGTAGCTCGCTGTTTTGCTGCATAGGTTGCCATCGGTTACTGTTACGGTGTAAGTTCCTGCAACATCAGTAATACTATTCGTATTGCCGCCATTGCTCCATGCGTAGGTGTAGCCACCTGTGCCGCCTGTTACGTTTAAGGTAACTGTGCCGGTTGCTCCATTGCACAATGCGTTGGTTACGGTTGATGCTATTTGAATGGCTGCCGGCTCGGTGATGATGATGCTATCGCGTGCGCTGCAGCCGTTCACATCCGTTACCGTTACAAAGTATGTGCCGCCATTTAGGTTGCTGATGCTTGCAGTGTTAGCAAAGTTGCTCCAGTTATAGCTGTATGGTGTTGTGCCACCTGTTACGCTTACGCTTGCTGTGCCATTGCCGTTTCCATTACAGTTCAGGTTAGTTCCGCTCATCACGGTTGCCAAGCCTGAGGCTGGTGCATTTACATTGTAAGTATTGGTGAACGTACAGTTGTTAGCATCGGTGATAGTTACCGTGTAACTGCCGCCTGTTAAGCCGCTGATGTTTTGGCTGGTGGCTCCGTTGCTCCATGCAAAAGTGTATGGGAAGGTGCCTCCGTTTACATTCAAGCTGATGCTGCCTGTGTTGCCACCAAAGCAGTTTACATTCACTACGCTTTCATTCACCACTATAGCTGTTGGCTGTGTGATGGTATAGCTCGCTGTTTTGCTGCATAAGTTGCCATCGGTTACTGTTACCGTGTAAGTTCCTGCAACATCGGTGATGCTGTTGGTGGAACCGCCATTGCTCCATGCGTAGGTGTAGCCACCTGTGCCGCCTGTTACATTTAAAGTAACTGTGCCGGTTGCGCCATTGCACAATGCGTTGGTTACGGTTGATGCTATTTGAATGGCTGCCGGCTCGGTGATGATGATGCTATCGCGTGCGCTGCAGCCGTTCACATCCGTTACCGTTACAAAGTATGTGCCGCCATTTAGGTTGCTGATGCTTGCAGTGTTAGCAAAGTTGCTCCAGTTATAGCTGTATGGTGTTGTGCCACCTGTTACGCTTACGCTTGCTGTGCCATTGCCGTTTCCATTACAGTTCAGGTTAGTTCCGCTCATCACGGTTGCCAAGCCTGAGGCAGGTGCATTTACATTATAAGTGTTGGTGAACGTACAGTTGTTAGCATCGGTGATGGTTACCGTGTAGCTGCCGCCTGTTAAGCCGCTGATGTTTTGGCTCGTGGCTCCGTTGCTCCATGCAAAAGTGTAAGGGAACGTGCCTCCATTTACATTCAAGCTGATGCTGCCTGTGTTGCCACCAAAGCAGTTTACATTCACTACGCTTTCATTCACCACTATAGCTGTTGGCTGTGTGATGGTATAGCTCGCTGTTTTGCTGCATAAGTTGCCATCGGTTACTGTTACCGTGTAAGTTCCTGCAACATCGGTGATGCTGTTGGTGGAACCGCCATTGCTCCATGCGTAGGTGTAGCCACCTGTGCCGCCTGTTACATTTAAAGTAACTGTGCCGGTTGCGCCATTGCAAAGTACATTATTTACTGTTGAAGCGATAGTGAGGTCAGCAGGCTGAGCGATGGTAAATGCGCCTGTTGCGCTGCAACCATTTGCATCAGTTACAACCACGCTGTATAAACCTGCGGTTTTTCCTGCAATATCTTCTGAAGTTTCAGATGATGACCACAGGTAAGTTCTGTTTCCTGTTCCACCAGCTATGGTGATGTCAATCGCACCGGTATTCAAACCAAAGCATAGAATATCGGTAATCACCGGATTCACAATTTGCAATGGAGTAGGCTGGGTTACGCTGATGGTTTCAATTCTAATGCAACCACCTGCATCAGTAACCGACACATTGTAATTGCCCTGAGGAACATTCAACAAAGCAGCTGTGGCGGCTCCGTTACTCCAGTTATAGGTGTAAGGAGGAGTTCCTCCGGCTACAGTAAGGAATACATTTCCGTTGCTGCCATTGGTACAGCTAACATTGCTCACGGCAGCAGTAACCACAAGTGTTCCACCTGCACTCACATTAAACGACTGTGCTTGCTGACATCCACCACCATCGGTAACCGTTACGGTGTAAGTTCCTGCTGCAAGCAAACTCAAGTCTTCGGTATTGGCTCCATTCGACCATTGGAAAGCATAAGGAGTTCCTGCACCACCTGAAACGGTAAGGTCAATAGCGCCATCAGGTCCACCGCCACAAGTGGCATCGGTGATGTTGGCAGCAATGCTGATAGAATCAGGCGCACCAACAGTAAATCCTTTAAAGAATCCGCAACCTGCACCATCAATCACAGTAAGTGAGTAGTTGCCTGCGGTTAGTCCTGTCAAATCTTCGGTAGTGGCTCCATTGCTCCATGCAAAGGTGTAAGGTGTTGTTCCACCTGTAACCGTTACATCAATTTCGCCATCCGCACTGCCCGGGCAAGACGCATCGGTGATTACTTCTGAAACAGCTATGTTGTTGCTGATGTCGTTTACAGTGTAGCTTAACGTTCCGGTGCAGCCAAGTGCATCGGTAACAATCAACACATAAGTTCCGGCAAAAAGATTATTCAAATCTTGTGTGGTAGCAAAGTTGTTCCACAAGTATGTGTATGGCGGAGTGCCACCTGAAACACTTGCATCAATGCTTCCCAATATATTGTTCACACAATCAGCATCTGTGCCGGTTGCCGTTGCCACCACCGGAGCCGGAGCGGTGATGTTGTATGTTTGGACCGATGAACAGTTGTTGGCATCGGTAATAGTTACGCTATAGCTGTTTGGTGAAAGGTTAGAGATACTTTGAGTAGAGTCTCCGGTATTCCAAACAAAAGTGTAAGGACTTAAACCTCCGGTTACATTCAGGAAGATACTTCCATTAGTTCCGTTGAAACAATTCGGGTTATTCACCGATGCAGCCACATTGATAGCAGCAGGTTGACCTAACACAAATGTTCCTGTTTGCGAGCAACCGAAAGCATCTGTAACGGTTACGCTATAAACCCCACCTGCAACACCCACCAAATCTTCAGTGGTGAAGCCATTGCTCCAGTTAAAGGTGAATGGCGCACTTCCACCGTTTACAACCAGATCAACAATACCTGTTGGTGCACCAAAGCAGTTAGCATTGGTGTTGATGTTGGTAAGCACAATAGGTGAAGGCTCGTTGATAATAAAGCTGGAAAGGAACTGACAATTGTTATTACCAATATCGGTAACCGTAACCGTATAGAATCCTGCACTGAGTGAACTTCTGTTTTGTGAAGTTACATTGTCATTCCACAAGAAAGCAAAAGGTCCTACACCATTGTTCACAGTGATATTGATGCTGCCATCATTAGCACCATTACAAGAGATATTGTCGGCAGTTCCTGTTACTGAGAATCCTGAGGCCTCATTTACCACAAATGTTTTTGCAGTTGTGCAGCCTTGATTGTCCTGTACAATTACGACATAGTTGCCTGCAATCAGGTTAGAAACATCAGCAGTGGTTGCTCCATTGTAAAGCCACAAGTAAGTGTAAGGAGCAGTTCCGCCTGTTGTTAAAGTTGTGATGGCACCAAGTGTGCTGTTGCTGCAATCCGCATCGCTCACGGTTCCTGAAACCACAATTTGAGTGTTGCCACCAACAGTAAACGATCTTACTCTGATACAACCTTCGTCATCGGTAACCGAAACAGTGTAAACACCTGTACCAACATTTATCAAATTAGGTGTTGCAGCACCATTGCTCCACGCAAAAGTGTATGGAAGCGTTCCGCCAAATGTGTTGGTGAAGATGCTTCCTGTGCCTGTGCCAAAACAACCTGCATTTGAAACAGTAGCCTGAATATCCAAACTTCCTGCCTGACTGATATTTACAAAACCGGTTGCTGTGCAAGCATTAAAATCAGAAACAGTAACTGTGTAAGTTCCTGCAACCAAACCTGTGATAGTGGCAGTAGTTTCTGTGTTAGACCACAAATAAGTGTAGGTTGGAGTTCCTCCAAACGCTACAACATTTGCGCTGCCTGTTGCACCCGAGCAGTTTCCGTCAATAGCATTAAAATTCAAAGAAATTGGATTGGGTTGCGAAACGCTCACACCCAACTGATAAACACATCCCGATTGATCGGTGATGGTTAAATTATATAAACCTGCGCCTACAGCAAGGAGGTCTTCGGTAGTAGCGCCATTATTCCAAATGAAGGCGTATCCCGGATTACCGCCTATTGTGGTAACATCAACAACGCCATTAGCACTTCCAAAACATGAAGGCGGAGTAACTAAGGCTGTTGCAAATGGTGCAGTAGGATCATTCACAGAGAAGGATGCAATTTGAGTACAGCCTTTATTATCAGTAACGATCAAAACATAAGTGCCGCCAGTAAGTCCGGTGATGTCTTGCGTGGTTGCTCCATTGCTCCACAAGTAAGTGTATGGTGCATTACCACCTGTAACCGAAACATAAACATGACCGGTTTGGCTTAATGAACAGTTTGCGTCTTTCAAACTATCAAGCGTTACTGCCAATGCAGCAGGAGCAGTGATGGTGAATGAAGCCACAGCAATGCAGCCTGCAGCATCGGTAGCGGTTACATCATAAACACCCGGAGCCAAACCGAATAAGTTTGGTGTAGTGTCGCCAATGCTCCAACTGTAACTTACAGGGAAGGTAGCATTCGTTAATGTTGTTGTGATACTGCCACTTGAACTTCCACCGCACACAATTTGATTAGCCACTCCGGTTATGGCAAAGCCATTGGTTTGGCTGATGGTATAAGAAGCTGTTTTTGTACAGTTGTTGAAATCTGTAACGGTTACTTCATAAACGCCTGCCAACAAGCCTGTGATAGTAGCGGTGCTGCCGCCATTGCTCCATGCATAAGTGTACGGAGTAGTTCCTCCCGTAACATTTACTATAATGCTTCCAGGATTACTGCCATCGCAGTTAGAATTAACAGCGGTTCCGCTGATAGCAATGGTATCCGGTTGAAGAATTGCGTAGGTGTTCACCTTGCTGCAATTGTTGCCGTCTGTTACCGTTACTGAATAAGCTCCAGCAACATCGCTGATAGCGTTTGTGCTGCCGCCATTGCTCCAAGTATAGGTGTAAGCACCTGTTCCACCTGTTACATTCAAAGTGATACTTCCATTCAAGCCATTACACAATACATTGATGATGGTTGGCGAAACAGTAACCGGTGCAGGGTTTACTAAAATGATGGTGTCACGTGCAGAGCATCCGTTTGCGTCAGTTACAATTACCGTGTATTTCGCGCCTACCAATCCATTGATGGTTGGTGTGTTATCAAAATTACTCCACAAATAGCTGTATGGTGTTGTACCGCCTGATACACTCACGCTTGCCGTTCCATTTGCGTCATTGTTGCATAGTGGATCGGTTCCACTCATTAAGGTTACTAAACCTGTAAGTGGTGCGTTTACATTGTAAGTATTGGTGAACGTACAGTTGTTGGCATCGGTGATAGTTACCGTGTAGCTGCCGCCTGTTAAGCCGCTGATGTTTTGGCTGGTGGCTCCGTTGCTCCATGCAAAAGTGTATGGGAAGGTGCCTCCGTTTACATTCAAGCTGATGCTGCCTGTGTTGCCACCAAAGCAGTTTACATTCACTACGCTTTCATTCACCACTATAGCTGTTGGCTGTGTGATGGTATAGCTCGCTGTTTTGCTGCATAGGTTGCCATCGGTTACTGTTACCGTGTAAACTCCTGCAACATCAGTTATGCTGTTGGTTGAACCGCCATTGCTCCATGCATAAGTGTATACTCCCGTGCCGCCTGTTACGTTTAAGGTAACTGTGCCGGTTGCTCCATTGCACAATGCGTTGGTTACGGTTGATGCTATTTGAATGGCTGCCGGCTCGGTGATGATGATGCTATCGCGTGCGCTGCAGCCGTTCACATCCGTTACCGTTACAAAGTATGTGCCGCCATTTAGGTTGCTGATGCTTGCAGTGTTAGCAAAGTTGCTCCAGTTATAGCTGTATGGTGTTGTGCCACCTGTTACGCTTACGCTTGCTGTGCCATTGCCGTTTCCATTACAGTTCAGGTTAGTTCCGCTCATCACGGTTGCCAAGCCTGAGGCAGGTGCATTTACATTATAAGTGTTGGTGAACGTACAGTTGTTAGCATCGGTGATGGTTACCGTGTAGCTGCCGCCTGTTAAGCCGCTGATGTTTTGGCTCGTGGCTCCGTTGCTCCATGCAAAAGTGTAAGGGAACGTGCCTCCATTTACATTCAAGCTGATGCTGCCTGTGTTGCCACCAAAGCAGTTTACATTCACTACGCTTTCATTCACCACTATAGCTGTTGGCTGTGTGATGGTATAGCTCGCTGTTTTGCTGCATAGGTTGCCATCGGTTACTGTTACCGTGTAAACTCCTGCAACATCAGTTATGCTGTTGGTTGAACCGCCATTGCTCCATGCATAAGTGTATACTCCCGTGCCGCCTGTTACGTTTAAGGTAACTGTGCCGGTTGCTCCATTGCACAATGCGTTGGTTACGGTTGATGCTATTTGAATGGCTGCCGGCTCGGTGATGATGATGCTATCGCGTGCGCTGCAGCCGTTCACATCCGTTACCGTTACAAAGTATGTGCCGCCATTTAGGTTGCTGATGCTTGCAGTGTTAGCAAAGTTGCTCCAGTTATAGCTGTATGGTGTTGTGCCACCTGTTACGCTTACGCTTGCTGTGCCATTGCCGTTTCCATTACAGTTCAGGTTAGTTCCGCTCATCACGGTTGCCAAGCCTGAGGCAGGTGCATTTACATTATAAGTGTTGGTGAACGTACAGTTGTTAGCATCGGTGATGGTTACCGTGTAGCTGCCGCCTGTTAAGCCGCTGATGTTTTGGCTCGTGGCTCCGTTGCTCCATGCAAAAGTGTAAGGGAACGTGCCTCCATTTACATTCAAGCTGATGCTGCCTGTGTTGCCACCAAAGCAGTTTACATTCACTACGCTTTCATTCACCACTATAGCTGTTGGCTGTGTGATGGTATAGCTCGCTGTTTTGCTGCATAAGTTGCCATCGGTTACTGTTACCGTGTAAGTTCCTGCAACATCGGTAATGCTGTTGGTTGAACCGCCATTGCTCCATGCGTAGGTGTATGCGCCCGTGCCGCCTGTTACATTTAAAGTAACAGTGCCGGTGCCGCCATTGCAAAGTACATTATTCACTGTTGAAGCGATAGTAAGGTCGGCAGGCTGATTTACGTTTGCTACATTAGTAGTTGTGCAACCATTTGCATCGGTAATAAACACAGTATATGTGCCGGCAGTAAGAGAACCAATATCCTCAGTAGTTGCGCCATTGCTCCAGAAGAACGTGTAAGGAGCAGTTCCTCCGTTAACGGTCAAATCAACACTTCCGGTGTTTCCTCCAAAGCAACTGATTCCAAAAACAATTGAGGAAGAAGTAAGCTGAGCAGGCTGTGAAATATTTTGCGAAAGCGTAACGGAGCATCCGTTTTTGTCGGTAATGGTTACTCCATAGTTTCCAGCAGGAATGTTTATTAAATCCTCGGTTGTTGCCAAATTACTCCAGTTGTAAGTATATGGAGGCACGCCACCTGCAACTGAAACATCTATATAACCGTTGCTTTGACCGAAACATTTCACATTCTCAAACGAAGCGATTGTAGCTGCCAATGGCAAAGGCTCAGATATAGTTGCTCCGCCAACTGCCGTACAACCCTTACTATCCGTAATGGTAACATTGTAAGTGTTAGCGGCAACATTCAAAAGGTCTTCGTTGGTTGAGCCATTGCTCCAACTGAAAGTATATGCAGGAGTTCCGCCACCGGCTGAAATGAATATACCCCCTGTTGCTCCGCCACTGCAAAGTGCGTTTCTCACAGAATCAATTAACACCGTTAGTAATGCAGGCTGAATAACACTTGCGTTTAGGAATTGCGTACATCCTCTTGAGTCGCGAAGTGTTACAACATAGTTGTTAGCTGTCAATCCTGTGAATGCCGGAACAGGCTGGAAGGTAACGCCATTGATAGAATAGCTGTAAGGCAACACGCCCCCACTCAATGTTACATAAACCTCACCGTCATTTCCGCCAAAGCAAGAAACATTCTTTACCGAGTCTAAAGTGGCAGTAAGCACAAACTGATTATCTAATGTAACTGTGTCAGAAGCAGTACATCCATTACCATCTGTTACAATCACTACATAAACACCTGCAGCCAAATTGTTGAAGGTTGGCGAAATTTGGTTCGGACCTCCATTCAGTGAGTATTGATAAGAACCAACTCCACCCGATGCACTGGCAACTACTCTGCCGTCAAAAACGTTGGCACAACTTGCATCCACTGAGTCAATTATGGTTGCCACCAACAATGTTGGCTGGTTAATTACAACCGGGTTGGCATTGAATGTGTTTGAACACAAACTATCATCGCGGATAGTGAGATTATAGTTACCAATGGTTAAACCTGTGAATGGACTTGGCTGAAAAGGATTGCCATTCAATGAATACAAAACACCTCCGTTTGCCGATGAACCGGAAACGCTGATAGTACCATCACTGCCACCAAAACACTTTACATCAGTTTTTGAAACAGATGATATTATTGGAAGAGGTAGGATATTCACAATGCTCACAGGACTTGTGGATGAACAAACGCCAGAGGTAACTACTCTTCTGTACCAACGTGTAATACTTGTGGTTGCAGGGTCATAATCTTCAGTATTATTCACACCCGGTGCAGGACTCCATGTTGCACCATTATTAACACTTTCTTCCCACAGGTAAGTATAAGTTCCGGTTCCATTTGTTGGCGTAGCGCCATCAATTATAGCCGGATTACCTGATTGACAAAATCTTTGATAGGTTGGGTCTATGGTATTGTCTGTAATGGAAGGAACAATTTCAATAGTTACCACATTCGACTCTGCAATGTTGCAACCTGTTCCATTCCTGATGTATAAACATCTGTATTCCGCAGTGGCAGTAAGTAATCCAGTGTTGTAGGTTGGCGAATTTGCGCCAGGAATGTTTACCCAAGAAAATCCGTCAAACTGTTGCCAAATGTATGTGGTTGTTCCTACCCCACCTGAAACAGCAGAAGTAAGTATTTGTGTGGTGCTGCCACAGTACGTTCCACTTGCAGAAATTGTAATCTGCGGATCATCAACAACAGTTATGGTTACAGTATTCGAAATCGCCTGATCACAGCCATTACCAGCCGTTGAATATAGGCAGCGAAAATCAGTTGTAGCACTTAATGGATTTGTTGTGTAAGAATTTGAAAGTGCACCAATAATGTTCACCCAAGTTGAACCATTCCAAAACTGCCATTGATAAGATGGTGTTCCGGTTCCTCCGCTCACGTTTGAGTTTAGTGTTACTGAACCACCTTCGCAAATAGTTTGCGAAATCCCAATGCTGATGGAAGGGTCACTTACAACCGTTACCACTGAAACATTTGATGTGTCTGCAATACAACCTGATACTGTTGGGGTAAACACTACACGATAGCTTGTGGTTGCAGCAAGTGGACCTACATTCAAAGAAGGCGAGTTTAATCCGGTTGCTGTCCATATTGAACCATTAAAAAACTGCCATGTGTAAGTACCTACACTCACTCCGGTAATATTAGCTGTTAAAGTAACTAAGGCACCCGAACACACAGTTTGAGATGAAGTGATAGTTACATCAGGTTGGTCTAAAACATCCCAAGACGCTATTGTAGTAAAAGACGTTCCGGTACACCCTGTACTTGAGGCACACCCATCTCTTTTCACCTGAATTTCAATTCTATTAAAACCAACCGATGAGAGGTTGGTACCGGAAGTATAAGTTGCCCAAGCACTCCAAACATTTGAGAGATCACGTCTTCTAAATTCATAAACATCTGTACAACCTACACCATCGGTGCCCGGATTAATGGTTGCATTTACGTTTGTTCCCGAACAAATCTCAGGAGAATTTGGTGTTTTCACATTTAAACTCGGTGAAACCGGTTGGGGATTTACAACCCAAGAGGCTACGGTATTAAAGCCGGTAGAATTACATCCACTTAAGGCAGTACAGTTTTCGCGTGCTACTTGAATTTCTACCAAATTATATCCTAATGTGGCTATTGAAGTGCCCGAGGTGTATGTAGTCCACGGTTCAAAGGCATTAGCCACAGTTCTTCTTCTGAATTGGTAAACATCGCTGCAGCCTAATCCACCCGAACCCGCATTGATAGTTGCATTAACGCTCTGCCCTTCACAAACAGTAGCTAAATTCGGGGATTTTACATTTAAGGTTGGGGATACCGGCTGTGCTATTACCGTCCATGATGCCAACGACACATAAGATGTACCAGTGCAACCTGCACCTACTGTGCAACCTGCCCTACGACCTTCAATGCTAATGGTTTGTCCGGCTGTGGCTGTGTTGCCTATATTCGTTCCTAATGTGTATGCTCCTTGCGAAACTCCATTGATTAACCATCTGTAATCATCGCTGCATCCTACACCTCCGGTTCCGGCAGTTGTTCCGGAAAGACTAACGTTTGTTCCTGTACATACGCTTGCTAAGTTAGGAGACTTCGTTCCTCCGCTTGGTCCTGTTGGCTGTGCTGTTACTGTCCATGATGCGAGTGATGTATATGCAGTACCGGTGCACCCCGAACCTGTTGAACAATTTGCCCTGCGACCTTCTATGCTGATGGTTTGTCCGGCTGTGGCTGTGTTGCCTACATTCGTTCCCAATGTGTATGCACCTTGCACAACTCCATTGATTAACCACCTATAATCATCGCTGCATCCTACACCTCCGGTTCCGGCAGTTGTTCCGGAGAGACTCACGTTTGTTCCAGCACATACGCTTGTAAGATTTGGTGATTTTGTGCCTCCGGTTGGACCAGTAGGTTGGGCAGTTACTGTCCATGTTGCCAGAGTTACATAAGACGTGCCGGTGCAACCCGCTCCGGTTGTGCAACCTGACCTACGACCTTGTATCGTAATTACTTGCCCAGCTGTTGCTGTGTTGCCGACATTAGCACCAAGTGTATAAGCTCCCTGTGATGTGCCGTCTATTAACCATATATAATCATCACTGCATCCAACACCTCCGGTTCCGGCAGTGGTACCGGAAAGACTCACATTTGTTCCTACACAAACACTCGCCAAATTAGGAGATTTAGTACCTCCACTTGGAGCAGTTGGCTGAGCTGCCACTGTCCATGTTGCGAGTACTGAATATGCTGAGCCTGTACAACCCGAACCTGTTGTACAATTCGCCCTTCGACCTTCTATAGTAATGGTTTGTCCGGCTGTGGCTGTGTTGCCTACATTCGTTCCCAATGTGTATGCACCTTGCACAACTCCATTGATTAACCACCTGTAATCATCGCTACATCCAACACCTCCGGTTCCGGCAGTTGTACCAGATAGACTTACGTTTGTTCCTGTACATACGCTTGCAAGATTTGGAGATTTAGTACCTCCGCTTGGTGCGGCTGGCTGAGCTGCTACTGACCATGTTGCTAGAACTGTATAGGCTGTACCGTTACAACCCGAACCTGTTGTACAATTTGCCCTGCGACCTTCAATGGTAATAGTTTGCCCTGCTGTGGCAGTGTTGCCTACATTCGTTCCTAATGTGTATGCTCCTTGCGAAACTCCATTGATTAACCATCTGTAATCATCGCTGCATCCTACACCTCCGGTTCCGGCAGTTGTTCCGGAAAGACTAACGTTTGTTCCTGTACATACGCTTGCTAAGTTAGGAGACTTCGTTCCTCCGCTTGGTCCTGTTGGCTGTGCTGTTACTGTCCATGATGCGAGTGATGTATATGCAGTACCGGTGCACCCCGAACCTGTTGAACAATTTGCCCTGCGACCTTCTATGCTGATGGTTTGTCCGGCTGTGGCTGTGTTGCCTACATTCGTTCCCAATGTGTATGCACCTTGCACAACTCCATTGATTAACCACCTGTAATCATCACTGCATCCAACACCTCCGGTTCCGACTGTGGTGCTTGATAAGTTAACATTTGTACCTACACAAACACTTGCCAAATCAGGAGACTTTGTTCCTCCGCTTGGTGCCGCTGGCTGAGCTGCTACTGTCCATGTTGCGAGTGATGTATATGCAGTTCCGGTGCAACCCGAGCCTGATGTACAATTTGCCCTGCGACCTTCAATGCTAATGGTTTGACCTGCTGTGGCTGTGTTGCCTACATTCGTTCCCAATGTGTATGCACCTTGCACAACTCCATTGATTAACCACCGGTAATCATCACTGCATCCCACACCTCCGATTCCGGCAGTTGTGCTTGATAAACTCACATTTGTACCTACACAAACACTTGCCAAATTAGGAGATTTGGTGCCTCCACTTGGTGCGGTTGGTTGTGCTACAACTGTAAAGGTTATTTCGGAAGTACATGCACCCACAGTTGCACCAATAACAACCGTGCCAGTAGCACCAGAGTGGGTATAAGTAGAGCCACTTACAGTTCCACCCGCAGTTCCACCTACTTTTGTAAAGGTAATAGTTGGATTGTTGTGGGTACCACCAAGTGTGGCGGTCAAGGCCTTTGTTCCATTGGCACAAATTGTGGCTGTTGAAGTGGTATTCGTAACCGTTGTATTTTGCCTAACACGCAGCAAAGCTGAAGTTCCGGGCCAAACCTCACCGCAAATGTAATTGTGAACATAAGCTTTTACAGTTCCATTAAAACCTGAAGTCCAATTTAGTGAACCAAACCAGCTATTGGTACCTGGACAATTACCGAGATTATCTATATCTGACGATGTAAGTAAGGCATCCGAGTTATCTCTTAGTGTAAGTGTTGAGCCACCCGTCCATGTAGCTAATCCATTTGGATGACATGTAGCAACAGAGTAGTCAACTCCGTTTACAGCGTTAAAGGTTCTGTATGCAGTAGATGGGATATTCGCATCTGCGCCAAAGGCATTACACCCTACAGCAACAGTCCCGGCATTGTTGGTAGTAGCCGGACACTGCGCTAGCAAAACCTGCGATAAAAACACTAAAGAGAACAGAGCGAGTAATAACTTTCTCATGCTATTAAAAATTAAATTGTTGGAATAATTTGAATGGTGAAAACACCCGCAAGCAATAAGGACGCTTTGCCCGATAAATGGCAGAATGTTTTGAAAAAAACTTTAGACTCCATAGCCGTTTGTAATCCGCCTCACCAAAAGCGGGCAACGAAAGTAAAAAGTTTTAATTTATCCTAAAGACCAAACTTTATTTTAACACCGCTCCGGCTCAAATTTCATGAAAGAAAAAAAGGGATAACGTTTGCGTAACGCTATCCCTTCAATAGAATTAACTTCTCAGGCTTTTATCTTACATTGAACTTCTTCACCACCACATTATCGCGGTTGTTTTTGTCCACCACTTTAGCGAAGTAAAAACCTGAAGCAAATTTGGAAACATCAATCAACAAGTTGTCTTCAAAATCGGCTTTCATAATTGACCTTCCCGAAACATCAGAAATGTAAACTTCAAACTCCGAGAATTTGTTCACAAACAACTGAACAAAATCAGATGCAGGGTTTGGAAACAAGTTCACATCAAACGGAGCCACTTTCTCAGTTTTATCAATGGAGGAGATGTAATCATTAGAATTCCAAACAGGGAAAACTAAGCTGGTTGCCATGTCGGGTGCGAATGCAACGCGCTGAACAGCTACGCGAGGTGCCATATCCACCCCATTAAAGCGGTAACTAACCCCATCACCAGGCTTTCTGCGGAAGAACTCGCCTTCATTCAAGGGCAGGTTAGGATTAACTTGATAGCGAGTGTAGTTTGAACTCGAAATCAACACACGCAACTTATGCCCCCTTCCGAAAGTGTATCCAATAGGTTGAAATTTGAATACATATTCATAAATCTGACCAATGTTGATATTGGAATAAGCTATAAATCTGTCATCCGGGTCTTCCTCTCCATTCATGTAAGTAGGATGGCTTGGGTTTATACTCATGCTGTCAACCAAGGCACGAGCATAGTCGCGGGCGCGAGCATTTACACAGCCTTCTTGCACAAACAACATTCTGCCATCAGGAAACTCATCGAATAAACGTATAAACCAATCAGTGTCAGTTGGTCCATTTAAAACTCCACCCGGATTTGTTCTTGCATAAAGTGTGCAGAGCGGGAAACCAAGGATTGAAAAAGTGTCGGTAAGCGGATCGGAAGCAAAACTGATTACACCTTCACGGTTCATTGAAAAAGGAGCATTTTCAGGTGCCGCAACATCCATTTGGCTTTGAGTGTTCCTTGTTCCATCAGGTGAACGAACAATCATATTATTACCTCCAACTGTTAGGATTGGATCATCAGGGTCATGAATGAAAGTACGGAAACCTTCATTTACAACAGGCTTGTTGTAATCAATTTTTCCGTTTTGGTGGAAATACATTTTCCTCCATTCAATTCCTGTTTGTGGTGGAAACTCTTCCATTCCCAACCAGTAGTTACCCACATTGTCATTGTCTATACCTAAACTTTTGTCGGCATCATAATCCGGACCTGCCATGTACAAGCGGTAAGCAGGAGTTTCGTCTCTGAATTCAGGAACAGTAATGCCTGAAGCTTTGTTTCCTGCAAGTGCCGGAAGAATTGGTCCATCAGGCTTAATTGGAGGGAGTGGAAGCGTCAGAACGTTTTGTTCGGTTCTGATTTGAACAGTTAAACCGTCAATGCTGTCTGATCCTGCCAGGAAATTAATCATTTGTGCAAACGGAATGATTACATCATTTGCGGGCATGCGTACTTCGCGCACTGTATCGTACTTTCCAAAAATGAAAAGCGAGTCTAATTTTTGCCAGCGTGTTCCGGCACGAAAAATGAACTTAGGCTCTCCAAGTTTTACATCAGAATTGTAGTTCAAGTTGTAACGGAACCATGTAATAAGGTCTGATGAGATAATTTTATCCAATGGTATATCATCCAATTTCACATCACCAATGTCCACTCTTGTGATGTCAGCAACATTTTCAGGGTAACGTGAATCGCGCCCCGTAACAGGGTCAATTCTCCTATCGCCCGAAGTACGACTGCCGATGGTTTGGTGAGCCCATGGTCCGATCACTGACTTCTGCATTTTCCAATATGGCGAGCCTAATTTTTTCAACTCGCGCACTGCAAAATTATGGGTGTAAATTTGCCCTTCAGTGAAAATATCCCACCAGCCGGTAACGTGCATCACCGCAGTTTTCAGGTTGCGGTAGCGGTTGTAAACCAAGTTTGGCAGCGGCTCTTCAATCCCATTGCCGAGTTTTTTTACCGACTCACCAAATTCATTAACAAAAGCAACACTTGCGTCCATGTCAGCCCGTCCAACACTTCCCGGATAAAATCCTGCAACATCCAACTCTCCGGTGGGCCATTTTGGATAACGCTTTGATGAGAAGTGGTCGATACAAATATTTGCAGCGTCAAACTTATTCTGACCAAACTCCCGCACCACTCCATTCACTTCAAACGATTTTGGCAAATCATAATCGGCAGAAGAGTGAATGTTATTTTGACGGTCAAAATCAATTGGAATCAAATCGTCATCAGTGCCGCTGAAAATCTGACCTTTCAACCAACCTGTAACAATCCTGTCACGAAACACACCATTGTTATAGCCTGTTGAAAGATAGTGCTCGGTTGTTGCAACAATAGGCATCAAACACTTCAACCATGGTAATGAGTCTCTCACATCGTGTGCCAAAGCCAACTGCAACTGGGTGTTCCCCAATGCCGATGCACCAAACATGCCAATGCTTCCATTATTAAATCGGGTGTTGGTGTGCGGATAGCCCTTGTAAAGGTTTTCAGCCATTTCTGGCAATCCCAACTCCACCAAATATGCCGAGTCTATTTTGGCAATGATTTTTACGCTCTCAAAGCCATCTTCGTGTTTGTTACTGTGCTTGGGATCATTAGATGGTAAATAATCCAAAACGTGCGCCCAATTTGGGTGGTAAGCATTTTTATTCCAACTATCTGAATACATCGGAAAATATACGCCCTCACTTTGGTAGCGACCGCGCATGTCCTGAAAACAATAGTTGTAACCCAACAGCGCAAGAATGGCACCAACAGGGTCAGTGTAGTCAGGCTCACCTTTGTCGTATGGTGTTCTTGTAAAAATTGTAGGCAACTGAAAAGGGTTCGGGTTCGGCTGTCCGTTCACGGTATCGTAGAAAATAATTTGCGCACCTTTCTCCAAAATGGTAGGGTTGCCTTTAGCGCGGACAGTGCCAATGAGCGGAATAGTTGTTTCAATGTTGAACTCCTGCACCAATGAATCCCTCAAGCGCGGCAGATAAAAATCTGTGTAAAGTTTAACCCCATCGGGCAACAACATGGGCACCGTGTATTTGGTGGTAAACTCCTCAAAGGCATCCAACTTGCCATTGTTTTTCCAGTTGTTTGGCTGGGCATAAATTGCCACACTCAGCGTCAGTATTGCAATAAGCGTGCTGAATTGTTTCATAAAAAATCCGTTTTGTTACTGTCGTTTTATTAAAAGTTTAATTTGAAGCGAACACGATAATAAAGAGAAAGTTTTAAAACTTGTGAACTTTGCCCCAACTCGCCATTTATTTTTTTGATAACCAACCAATAATTTTTTTTGACAAGCATTCATGGGAACATTTAAAATTGATAACACCACCAAAGAGCAGGAGAAAGCCGTTTTAGTTGCTTTGATTACCAAAGACCAAAACGAGGAAAAAACCAACGAGTATTTGGACGAATTGCAGTTCCTTGCCGAAACTGCCGGAGCCATCACCCTACAGCGATTCACCCAACGCCTCCCCCACCCCGATGTTGCCACCTATGTGGGCAAAGGAAAGTTGGGCGAAATCATTGAATATGTAAAAAACAAAGGCATTGATTTGGTGATTGTGGACGATGAAATTTCGCCTTCGCAGCAGCGCAACATCGAAAAGGAAGTGAAGTGCAAAGTGCTCGACCGCAGCATGTTGATTCTCGACATTTTTGCCCAACGTGCACGCACCCTTCAAGCCAAAACGCAGGTTGAACTTGCTCAACTTCAGTATATGCTTCCGCGCCTGAAAGGATTGTGGACGCACCTTGACCGCGTGAAAGGCGGCATAGGCATGAAAGGTGCCGGTGAAAAGGAAATTGAAACCGACCGCAGAATAGCAAAGCATCGCATTGGTTTACTGAAAGACCAACTGAAAGAAATTGACAAGCAAAATGCCACCCGCAGAAAACACCGCAGCGAAATGATTAGGGTGGCGCTGGTGGGCTACACCAATGTGGGCAAAAGCACCCTGCTGAACTTGCTGGCAAAAGAAAATGTGTTTGCCGAAAACAAACTCTTTGCCACCCTCGACACCACTGTGCGCAAAGTGGTGTTCAACACCGTTCCTTTTTTGCTTAGCGACACGGTGGGCTTCATCCGGAAACTTCCCCACCACTTAGTAGAATGTTTCAAAAGCACTTTAGATGAAACTTTAGAAGCCGATATTTTGCTGCACGTTGTGGACATTTCGCATCCCGCATTTGAAGACCACATTGCCGTGGTAAACAAAATTCTGGAAGAACTGAAAGCTAACGACAAACCAGTAATTTATGTTTTCAACAAAATGGATTTGTATGAAGCGCGGTGTTTCGATGAATTTTTGCCCGATGAGGTGCGCAGGAGTTTGCTGAACGAACTGCAACAAAGCTGGATTGCACGCACCAAAGACAATGCCATTTTCATCAGTGCCACCCAAAACCGAAACACCTCCGAACTGCGCGAACTTATTTTCAAAAAAGTGAAAGCGCTATACCTGCAACGCTACCCCTACAAAGCCGGCTACTGGCAGGATTACATGGAAATTGCGAACGACTAAATCTAAGCAATAACAAACACTACATAAACCCTGTTTTAGTTAATTGTTCAATTTTTGTTTTAATGCACCTGGGTGTACTGAAATAGTTAAATAAACACTAAAATGTTTATTGCAAACTTTTCAATACATTCGTTCTGAAAATTATTTATTGTTCAGTTAACAATACCGAAAACAATGATTAAACAAAGTACACTTCTGCTGTTCGCGGTGGCTGTTTTTACCAACGCACTTCAGGCACAGTTAAAACTCGGCACCAACCCGAACACGCTCAACAGTTCGGCATTGCTAGAAATGGAAAGCATAGATAAAGGCTTTTTACCTGTGCGCATGGCAGCCGCTCAGCGTGGCGCCATAGGCAGCCCTGCAACAGGTTTATTGGTGTATCAAACCGATGGTACAACAGGTTTCTATTACTACAACGGTAGCACTTGGGTGCGCTTGGATGCAGGCACCACACCCAGCCAATGGACAACCACAGGCACTGATATTTACTACAACACCGGCAATGTGGGCATTGGGGTTACTTCTCCTTCATCAGCATTGCAGGTGAGCGGCAGCGTTCGTTTTCAATCATTGAGTTCAGGCATCGTGAAAGCAGATGGCAGCGGTAATCTAAGTTCAGCCGCTTTAAGCGCAGGCGAAATTCCTGATTTGGATGCTGCGAAGATTACAAGCGGAACCTTTGCGGATGCACGTATTCCCAATTTAGCTGCAAGCAAAATTACCAGTGGCACTTTTGATGCAGCACGCATTCCAAGTTTGAACACTTCTGTTTTGAATGCAGGAACTCTTGGAATTGCCAGAGGCGGAACGGGAACAGGCACAACCCCAAGTAATGGTCAGCTGTTGATTGGTAATGGAACAGGATACACCTTAGCAACACTCACCGGAACTGCAAACAGAGTAACTGTTACCAATGGAGCAGGCACAATAACACTTTCGGGTCCTCAGGATATTCACACTGCTGCATCCCCTACCTTTAGCGGGCTTAGCATTACCAATAACACTACTGTTGGAGGAACGCTAGGAGTAACGGGTGTTACCACCACAGGTGGATTATCATCCACAGCTGCATCCGGAGCAAGTAATGTTTTAGCAAGAGCAGGTGGCGGTTCTAACTGGTTTCCGTTCACGGATGGCAATAACTATATATCATCTGATTTAACAAGAGTACGAACTGTTGCAAATGTGGCAATAGCAGAGTTCACTTCTAACGGTACAGCTGTTTGGAACAAACTTATTTTCAAATCCTACCATAATAATTCTTCTCCTCCGGCAACAGGTAAAGTTGAAAGAATTTGGCAGGGAAGTGTTACTGCATCCTCAGGCAACCTTGTAATTTTTAATGATGACCTATATAGAATCAGGCTGAGTAACCAGAGTTTACAAATTGGAAGGTCTGATGCAGCCAATGCCGTATTTTCAACAATTGAAATTGGAGGAGCAACAGGTGGAGGCTCTAACACCGGGTCTGCTGCATTATGGAATACCTTTATTGGCTCAAGTTTCCCAACAAGTGACCATACAGGAGCTTGCAGAATTGTATCAGAAGATATAGCTGATGCTTCTGCAACCTACAGGGTTTGTGTTCAGCGCAAGGGTGGTACTGGCAGAACAACTGTAGTTATTGAAGCATGGTACAGACAATAAAAAATTTAGATTCGCAATAAACATTCTTCTATGCGTATTTTAATTTTGTCTACAGCATTATTGGTTCTCTTTAACTGTGCATTTGCCCAACTCAAACTCGGCACCAACCCGAACACGCTCAACAGTTCGGCATTGCTGGAAATGGAAAGCACCGATAAAGGCTTTTTGCCTGTGCGCATGACAGCCGCACAGCGTGGCGCCATAGCCAGCCCTGCAACAGGTTTATTAGTTTATCAAACCGGTGAAAGACTTCAATTTGCAACTAATTAGGAAAAGTACATGAAACTAATATCTACATCCTTCGCATTACTTGCGGCTGTTACTATAACCTCTGCCCAGCAATTCTTTGGCTCAGCTAATGATTTTCACATTGAAAACGCTACCTTCTTTGGCGAAACCGAAATTGCCGACCCAAGCAAAGGCTCGTTTGGTTCAAGTTCCAATGTGATTTTCCGCAATGATTTAACCATCGGCACAGGCACGCTACAATCGGATGGTAAATTCACTTTCACCAACACTGCCGCACGCGATATTGACGGTAACATTGAAGTGGATGATTTAGAAGTTACTTCAGGTTCAGAGGTGAGACTGCTGAGCAACAAAGCCATCACAGTAACCAACCAACTCACCAATGCCGGCACATTCACGGTGCGCAACAATGCCGCACTTGTGCAAACCACCGGCAGCGGATTAACCAACTCCGGAACTTTCAATGTTCAAAGAACCATTCCTTCACACAACGGCTTCCGCTTCATTGGTTCACCCATCAATAGCCACAGTGTAAGCGGGTTTGGCGTAACCCCATCAGGCACCAATGGCGCACAACTGCAACCAATTGTGGGCAACTGCAACCCCGATTCCATTTCGCCCACTTCGCCTTTCGGCAACATTCAGGAACTGCGTGAAAATGCCACACTCATTGACAACTGCTCTCACTCACTTTGGCATGTGAAATCATCAGGTAACCTTACCAATGGCAGAGGTTATTCCATGAATGTTACCGCAGGGCAAACACTCACCTTCAGCGGAACAGTGAATAATGATAATGTTTCATATTCAGGATTAACGCGCACCGCTGGCTCGGTTGGCTTGCCCGGTGGCGGCACTTCAACTCGCGGTTGGCATTTAGTAACTAACCCTTACCCAAGCCCGATTGAACTCACCGGAGCAGGCTTGAACAGCATGGGCTTCGATGCACAAGTTCAGTTTTGGCAACCAACCGGAAACTTCACCGGCAATTGGGTGGCAGTTGACCCGCTCTCCACTGTAAACATTGCTGTTGGTCAGGCATTCCAAATTCGCAAAACCAATGTTGGAGGAACTTCAACATTCATGGTTACGAATGCCATGCGCAACACAGGAGCAGCAACATTCTTCAAAGCCCCACCCCGACAGTTTTTCATGAATGTTACTTTGGACAATGGCACTCAAACCGATAACACTATGGTTTACTTCTACCCAAATGCAACCGATGATTTCGACCCTGCTTTTGATGCCAATCGTTTGCAAAGCAGTTGGAGCATCCCGCGACTATTTACCATTGCATCAGGAGAAAAAATGAGCTATAATGCTTATGAAATTCTGCAAAACGGGCAGAGCAAATCTGTGCCGATGGGCTTTCACAGCGCGCAACCCGGCAGTTTCAAACTCACCTTCACCGATGTGAGCACCCTCATCAACGACAACATCAAGGTGATGTTGGAAGATGTAAAACTCAACATCTTTGAAAATGTAATTGAAGGAACAGAGTATCAATTCACCAAAGCATTTGGCGATGATGACAATCGCTTTGTGCTGCATTTCAACAAAACCTTTATCATCAGTGGGGTTGATAATGAGCAGCGCAATGCCATTAAACTCTTTCCAAATCCATCAACAGGTTTGGTAAACATTTTGAGCGAAAAGCCTGTGCGCAACATCGAAATGTTTGATGCCTTAGGCAGAATGGTAAAATCGGTTTCATCTGAATCAGGCAGCCTGAATCTGTTTGACATGAGTGAACTTGCTGTGGGGGTTTATCACGTTAGCATTAACCACGAGAAACAAAACACCCAACGCATTGTTAAGCATTAACACACAAGAAAATATGGACAGAGCAATTATTAAGAAGGGAATATTTACGCTGCTTTTGGTGGCAACTACGGTGGTTTGCATGGCGCAGATTCCGCCAAGCGGAACTCCGGGTCAGGGTTCAACACCTCCACCTGTGGCAGTGCCAATTGATGGTGGCGCAGTTGTATTGTTGGTTGCCGCTGCTGCTATGGGTGCCAAAAAGTTGACAAGCAAAAAAAAGATAACAAAGGAAGCGTAAACTACACTTGTTTTCTTTATGCCCAAAAACCCTATTGTTTATTCAACATTTAAAAGAATTGCCATTAGTGCAGTTCTTTTTTTTACTTGTTATGTGGCAGTAATGCTGATGTACAATGGCTTAGTAACTTTGCTAACACTGCTGCAAAACTTCGAACCGGTTTTCACCTACAATGAAATCAAAAATCTTCCCAAACTTTCAAAGTATTGGTCGAAAAACCGAATCGTTTACACTTTTGCCACACCACCGATGCTCATTTTTATTCTCGGTTACTTCTTACTGCTGAAATCAAAAATTCGTCAAACTGTCCGTTTTTCAAGGTTTGCAGCGTTTTGGTTCAGTTTGGTTTGTATCAATTTTTTTATCACACAATTAGTGGCTTGTTCTTCTTATCACATTGATTATGAGTGGGGCTTGTATCAAGGTTTCGCTAATGTGTTCGCATGGTTCTATGCGCCTTGGTTCGTTAGCGGAATTTTTTCCGTTGCAGGTTTGGTACTCACATTCTTTTGGGGCAGAATGGTGAGTAAAAGATTTTTTACATACTACTTTCCAAAAGGAGAACGATGGGAAGAAGTACAGGTGAAAAATGCCTATTTCTTTGAAATGTTTTTTGCGCCCATTTTATTGGCGACAGTTCCGATAATGTTACTTGCAAATGCCTATTCCTTTCCGCTGCACTTACTTATGCTCCTCACACTTTTGCTCTCGGGTTTAGGAATGATTATGGGCAAAAAAAGTACTGTCTATCTAGAATCATCCAAAACTCCCGATGTGTTCAGTTTTTGAATTGAACTTTTCAGGTAAACGTTTTGTAGTATGGAAAACTAAGCAATAGAAATTGATAAAGCATAACTATTATTGACCTCCGAATTTTAAACGTATGTCGAAATTAGATTCCAGAATTCCTGATGGTCCATTGGCAGAGAAATGGACAAAATACAAATCCACCGTTCCTTTGGTGAACCCTGCAAACAAGCGCAGTTTGGAGATTATTGTGGTGGGTACCGGGCTTGCAGGCGCATCGGCTGCGGCTTCATTGGCTGAAATGGGCTACAAGGTGAAAGCCTTCTGCTTTCAGGATTCGCCTCGCAGGGCGCACTCCATTGCAGCGCAGGGCGGCATCAACGCTGCCAAGAACTATCAAAACGATGGCGACAGTGTTTATCGCCTTTTCTATGACACTATTAAAGGTGGCGACTACCGCGCCCGCGAAGCAAACGTTTATCGTTTGGCGCAGGTGAGCGGCAGCATCATTGACCAGTGTGTGGCGCAAGGAGTGCCTTTTGCCCGCGAATATGGCGGCTTGCTCAGCAACCGCTCGTTTGGCGGAACTCAGGTGCAAAGAACATTCTATGCTGCGGGACAAACCGGGCAGCAGTTGTTGCTGGGTGCTTACAGCGCATTGCAGCGCCAAGTGGGCATGGGCAACGTAACCCTTTACGCCCGCCACGAAATGCTTGAAGTGGTAACCATTGAAGGTAAAGCACGCGGCATTATTGCACGCGATTTAATTTCAGGAAAATTGGAACGCCATTTCGGTCATGCTGTGTTGCTGTGCACAGGCGGCTACGGAAACGTTTTCTTCCTTTCCACCAACGCCATGGGCAGTAATGTAACAGCCGCATGGAAAGCGCACAAAAAAGGCGCCTATTTTGGCAATCCCTGCTTCACGCAAATCCACCCCACCTGCATTCCGGTTTCGGGCGACCATCAGTCGAAATTGACTTTGATGAGCGAATCGTTGCGCAATGACGGCAGAATTTGGGTGCCGAAAAAATTGGAAGATGCCAAAGCCATTCGCGAAGGCAAACTGAAACCCAACGACCTTAAAGAAGAAGACCGCGATTATTATTTGGAAAGAAGATACCCTGCGTTCGGAAACCTTGTGCCGCGCGATGTGGCAAGCCGTGCAGCCAAAGAGAGATGCGATGCGGGTTTTGGCGTGAATAAAACAGGGCAGGCGGTGTTTTTGGATTATGCTGCAGCTATTGAACGCTATGGTAAAATAGAGGCTACAAAAAGCAATTTACATAATGCCGACAAAGCCACCATCACCAAATTGGGCAAAGCGGTGGTGAAAGAAAAGTATGGCAACTTGTTCGACATGTATGCGCAAATCACAGGCGTGAATCCTTATGATGAACCCATGCAGATTTACCCTGCGGTACACTACACCATGGGCGGCTTGTGGGTGGACTATAATTTGATGACCACAGTTCCGGGCTTATATGCCCTTGGCGAAGCCAACTTCAGCGACCACGGTGCTAACCGCCTGGGCGCATCGGCATTGATGCAAGGTTTGGCAGACGGCTACTTTGTGATTCCTTACACCATTGGCGCTTACCTGAGTTCCGAAATCAGAACAAAAGCCATTACCACCGACCATGAGGCTTTTGTGCAGGCGGAAAAAAATGTGCAGGAACAACTCAACAAGTTGATTGGTATTAAAGGCACAAAATCGGTGGACTATTACCACAAGCGATTGGGCAAAATTATGTGGGATAAATGCGGTATGGCGCGCAATGCCGAAGGCTTGAAAGAAGCTATTGCTGAAATCCGCGAATTGCGCAAAGAGTTTTGGCAGAATGTGCGCGTGCCAGGCTCCACCAATGAACTGAATCCTGAATTGGAAAAGGCGTGCAGGGTTGCCGACTTTTTGGAGTTGGGCGAACTGATGTGTAAAGATGCTTTGGAAAGAAACGAAAGCTGTGGCGGACACTTCCGCGAAGAATACCAAACCGAGGAAGGCGAGGCATTGCGCGATGATGAAAACTACAGTTATGTAGCCGCTTGGGAAATGACCAACAGCACCGATTGCCAATGGCAACTGAACAAAGAAGAATTGATTTACGAAAACATCAAAATTGCTGCGAGAAGCTATAAATAGATTCAAGATTTGAGTCATGAGACAATAGACCTGTTTCAGCATGAAAGGAAGGAGCTACATAAAATTTTTTGAAGAAAAAAAGTTCGCCCGCACTTAATTTTCTTAACTTCTTAATGGTTAAAACAAATATGAAAATCACACTAAAAGTTTGGAGACAAAAAAATACTAAAGACAAAGGCAGGTTTGAAACCTATAAACTTGACCATGTGGAGGAGGATATGTCTTTCCTCGAAATGTTTGATGTGCTGAATGAGCAACTCATCAACGAAGGCAAAGAGCCTGTGGTGTTTGACCACGATTGCCGCGAGGGAATTTGCGGCATGTGCAGCATGTATATTAACGGTCGCCCACACGGACCAAAGCAAGGTGTAACCACTTGTCAGTTGCACATGCGTTCGTTCAGCGATGGTGACATCATTGTGGTGGAACCGTGGCGCGCAGCGGCTTTCCCGGTGCTGAAAGATTTATCGGTTGACCGCAGTTCCTTCGATAGAATTATGTCGGCAGGCGGATTTGTGAGCGTGAACACCGGTAATGCGCAAGATGCTAATGCTTTGCCCATTGGCAAGGAAATTGCCGATGAAGCATTTGCCAGCGCGGCTTGCATAGGTTGCGGAGCATGTGTGGCAGCCTGCAAAAATGCCAGCGCCATGTTGTTTGTTTCGGCAAAAGTTTCGCAGCTTTCCTTGTTGCCGCAAGGCAAACCCGAAGCACATAAACGCGCTTTGGCAATGGTGGCGCAAATGGATGCCGAAGGCTTTGGCAACTGCACCAACACCGGTGCCTGCGAAGCCGAATGCCCGAAAGAAATTTCTATATCCAACATTGCGCGATTAAACAGAGAGTATCTGAACGCAGCATTGGTGGCAGAGTAGAAAAATATTCATTTAAATTATCAAACCCGATTGGCAACAGTCGGGTTTTTTGTTTTCTGATTTTTGGAAATACTACCTATCATTATCATTCAAAATCTATTCACATGAGCAGTTTTACTATACCCGTTGTGGACTTAAAAAAATACATTGAAGGAAACGAAGATGAGCGGATGGAATTCGTTCAAGAGTTAGGCGAAGCATTTGAGGATGTTGGCTTTGTGAGCGTAAGTAATCATGGTGTAAGCCAAGTGCTAATTGATGAATATTACAGCTTGGTGAAAAAGTTTTTCGACTTGCCAACTGACGCGAAGAAACAGTATGAAGTTCCTGCTTTAGCCGGGCAGCGCGGTTACACTTCGTTTGGTAAAGAAACCGCCAAAGGCTATGATGCACCTGACCTAAAAGAGTTTTGGCAGCTAGGTCAAACCGTTGAAGATGGCGACCCGATTAAAGAACAATATCCTGATAACATACATGTGAGTGAACTTCCTGAGTTTACTCAAAAAGGCAATGAACTTTTTAAAGCATTTGAACAAAGCGGAAGCTATTTGCTGCGGGCAATCGCCATCCATCTTGGCTTGCCTGAAAGCTATTTCGATGAACACATCCACAATGGCAATTCCATTCTTCGTGCCATACACTACCCTCCTATCACACATGAACCTAAAAGCGCCATCCGTGCCGAACAACATGAAGATATCAACCTGATAACGCTGTTGGTTGGAGCATCGGCTGATGGCTTGCAACTTTTAAACAAACAAAATGAATGGCTGAACATCACTGCACCCGAAGGCTGCATTGTGGTGAATGTAGGCGACATGCTCCAAAGGCTAACCAACAACAAACTAAAATCAACCACACACCGCGTAGTGAATCCAGCCCGCGAGTTGTGGCACACATCAAGGTATTCAATTCCTTTTTTCCTGCATCCGCGCAGCGAAATGCGTTTAGACTGTTTAGACAGTTGCGTTGATGACTTTAATCCTTTGGCTTATGCGCCAATTTCGGCTGGTGCGTACTTAGATGAAAGGCTAATAGAAATAGGGTTGAAGAAGTAGGGAAACATATCTTAAATGTAGAAGTTTGATGTTTTCTTCATAGACGACAGTTTTGAACTGACGAAAGTTTCTTAAAGAATAAGCTGTAAAAAAAAGGGCTGCCTCGGTTGAGGCAGCCCTTTGAGTTTATACAAGCTATTTAGAGCTTACTCGGCAGCGTTGTTTTCGTTGCCGGCTTCGCTTTCAGCAGCCTTTTCCTTTGCAGCTTTATCCTCAGCAGCTTTCTCATCCATTTGATCTTTGATTTGGCTTAACACACCCAAATCGCCCAAAGTGGCTTTCTCAACTTTCTGCTGAAGGTTCTTAACAGCTTTTCTGGTTTTTTCAGCTTCAACTTTACGCTCGTTGCTTTCAGCTTGCTTATCATCTCTCAGTTTATCTTCCCAAATGCGGGCATGAGAAACAAGAATGCGCTTGTCGTTGCGGTTGAACTCAATTACTTTGAACTCAGCTTTTTCGTCTGCGCCAACAAGTCCGCCTGCTTCTTTTGAAAGATGTTTCTTAGGCGCGAAAGCTTCCAACCCGTAAGGCAACAGCACTAATGCGCCTTTATCGTCAACACTCATTACTGTTGCTTCGTGCACTGAACCCACAGGGAACACATCTTCAAAAGTGTTCCACGGATCTTCCTCGATTTGGCGGTGTCCGAGGTTGAGTTTGCGGTTGTCTTTATCAACTTCCAACACAACAACCTCCAACTGGTTGCCCACTTTGGTGAATTCGCTTGGGTGGTTGAAACGCTTTGTCCAGCTTAGGTCGCTTACGTGAACCATGCCACCGATAAACTCATCCAATTCAACAAACACACCATAAGGCGTAAGGTTGCGAACAGTTCCAGTGTGTTTTGAACCAACCGAATACTTGTCTTCAACTTTTTGCCAGGGGTCTTCGGTTAAGCGTTTGATAGAAAGGCTCATTTTGCGCTCTTCGCGGTCGAGGGTCATCACAATTGCTTCGTGGTCTTCGCCCAATTTGAAGAAATCGCGGCTGTTCACAGGTGCTGCACTCCAGCTTACCTCGCTAACGTGCACCAAGCCTTCAACACCCGGAGTGATTTCAATGAATGCTCCGTAATCTTCGATGTTCACCACTTTGCCTTTCACCTTGCTGCCGATTTCAATTTCTTTATCCAAAGTATCCCATGGGTGAGGCAACAATTGCTTCAAGCCCAATGAAATTCTCTTCTTGTTGTCATCGAAATCCAACACCACCACGTTCAATTTCTGGTTCAATTGCAACACCTCGTTCGGATGTGCAATTCTGCCCCATGAAATGTCAGTGATGTACAGCAATCCGTCTAAGCCGCCCAAGTCAATGAACGCACCGAAGTCGGTGATGTTTTTGATAACACCTTCCAACACCTGCCCTTTCTCTAAGCGGCTGATGATTTCTTCGCGTTGTGATTCAAGGTCGCTTTCGATAAGCGCTTTGTGGCTCACCACTGCATTCTTGATGGCCTCGTTCACTTTCACCACTTTCAGTTCCAGTGTTTTGCCAACGTAGATATCGTAATCGGTGATAGGTTTCACATCAATTTGCGAACCAGGCAAGAAGGTTTCCAAACCATTTACATTGGCAATCAAGCCACCTTTGGTTTTTGAAGTAACCTTTCCTGTAACCACAATTCCGGTTTTGTGAGCATCCACAATAAATTCCCAAGCCTTGAGCAGCTTCGCGCTCTTGCGGCTTAGCATAAGGTGTCCTTTGCGGTCTTCTTTATTTACTACGTAAACATCAAAAACATCGCCAAGTTTGAGGTCTTCCACATCGCGGAATTCGCTCAATGGAACCATGCCATCGCTCTTGAAGCCAATGTTCAAAATCACTTCAGCGTTGGTGATGCCCACCACTGTGCCTTCAACAATTTGGTTGTCTTCTACCGAGCGCAAAGTTTTTCCGTAAAGCTCATCGTAGTGAGCACGGTCGCTCTCGTTGTAGTGAACAACATTTCTTTTGTCCACGCTCCAATCGAAATCGTCATGAGCTGCTAAAGTTTCTGCAACAGGAGCGGTTTGGGTGGGGGTTGTTTCAACCGTGGTTTCAACGGTTTGTTCGGTTGTTTCTAATTCTTCAGACATGCGTCTTTGTTCCGTTATTGTTTATTCCCGCCCGGACACGCGGGTTTTTGTTGTTTGAAAAAAGGAGCGCGAAGGTAGGTTATTTATTCGGAATAAGGTGAATTTTGTTCAAAACCACCAAAACGAAAAAAGGGCTGCATTGCTGCAACCCTCCTCTGACTATGGACTCTTTGGGATATTTGGGATTAGTGGTTAAAGAGCGTGGTTGTTAGGATATGGGGAATGTGTCGTGGTCTGGGATTAGGAATATCTTAATTGCTTGCTAATTCTACACTTGGGAAAGTGCGTGTGGTGCCGTCTTTACCTACAGTTTTGATGCGGTAGAAACTCACTGAGTTGTTTGGCAAGGGGTATTTGTCGGCACGGAACACATAGTTGCCGTCTTCAATGTCTGCCCCTTCGGTTTGCACATATTTTACCTGGCTGAAGAACTCTCCGCCATTGCCGCTGCGCTCGATGATGATGTGGTCGTATTGCTCCATATCCTGTGCAAGGATGTGCAGGGCAACTTCGCCTTTGTTGCGTTCAACTTCCAAAGCTACATCGGCATTGGCATCCTTGAACACATGCTTGGCGCCCGGATTAGAGGCAAAAGCACAAACTGAGAAGGTTGTTATTGCTGCTAAGGTTGTTATTACGTTTTTCATGGTTGCTTATTTTAGCGGTTATGCACTCTGTTACGGTAATGCAGATGGAAAGGTTTCACATGAATGAAAAAAAGTTGCAAAGCCGGCATGAACCAATTGTGTAGGGCATTGTTTTGCAACTAAAGTTTTTGAAAGTAAAAAACTGTAACTTCGCAACACCATGAATGAAAATCAGGGAAACAACAAACAGGTTGCCGGCTTTTCAAAACTCAACAAACGGGATAAAATATATTGGATAGCCAAAAACTTCCTTTACGCTAATCCTGTTGATATTTTGAAAGAGTTTGCGGAATACTGGCACGACAATGTGGAAGCGCAAAAGCTGCTTGATGGCTTTTCAGAAAACACACTCACCAACTTTCCTGTTCCATTTGGCATTGCACCAAACTTTCTCATCAACGGCAAAATTTATGCCGTGCCGATGGTTACCGAAGAAAGCAGCGTGGTGGCAGCCGCTTCCAATGCTGCAAAGTTTTGGTTGGATCGCGGTGGATTTTCAAGCAAGGTAATAAGCACCGTGAAGGTTGGGCAGGTGCATTTCACCTACACAGGCAGCCGCGAAAAATTGTTCAAATACTTCCATTCAGTTAAAGATGAATTGCGCGAAGGGGTAAAGTCCATTACCACCAACATGGAGAAACGTGGCGGAGGAGTGCTGGACATGGAACTGATTGAGTTTCCTGAGGAAGATAACTACTATCAAATCCGAGCCTATTTTGAAACGGTGAACTCAATGGGCGCGAACTTTATCAATTCCTGCTTAGAGGAATTCGGCAAAATGCTGCGCGAAAAAGTGCGCGACAGCGTGATTTTCAATGATGACGAAAAGAACATTGAAATCATCATGTGCATTCTTTCAAACTACACGCCAAACTGCATTGTGCGCTGCGAGGTGAGTTGCCCGGTGGAGCAACTCGGCACGTTTGCCAATGGCACAGTTTCAGCTGAAGAGTTTGCATGGAAGTTTGAGCGTGCGGTGCGCATTGCCTGCATTGACCCTTATCGCGCCACCACACACAACAAAGGCATTATGAACGGTGTAGATTCGGTGGTGATTGCCACCGGCAATGATTTCCGTGCGGTTGAAAGTTGCGCACACACCTATGCCTGCCGCACCGGGCAATACAGAAGTTTATCAAACGCAAAGGTTGAGAACGGAATGTTTCATTTCTGGCTCGACTTACCCATTGCCATTGGCACAGTGGGTGGTTTAACTTCGCTGCATCCGCTTGCAAAACGCTCGCTGGAACTTTTAGGCAACCCCGATGCAAAAGAACTGATGCAGATTACTGCCGCAGTTGGCTTGGCGCAAAACTTTGCCGCAGTGCGCAGTTTAATTACTACCGGCATTCAGGCAGGGCACATGAAAATGCACCTTACCAACATTTTGGCTCAGTTTCAAGCCACTGAGGTGGAAGAGGCTGAAGCCAAATCATTTTTTGCCAATAAAGTGGTGAGTGTGTCTGCTGTGCGCGATTTTTTAGAAAACCTGCGCAGGTCCACTTCATTTAACATCAGTCCGCTTTAAGCAAGAAAGCTGTCAATTGCCAGCACATAGCTTTCTAAACCAAAACCTGCGATGATGCCGCGGCACACTGCCGAAAGCAGCGAATGTTGCCTGAATTCTTCGCGTGCATAAATGTTTGAAATATGCACTTCAACCACCGGAGTTTTAATGGCTGCAATGGCATCGCGAATGGCTACGGACGTGTGTGTGTAGCCGCCTGCATTCAACACAATGCCATCAAAACTGAAACCGGCTTCCTGTAGTTTATTCACCAACTCCCCTTCCACATTGCTTTGGTAGTAATGCAACTGCACATCTCCCTGATAGATGTCTTTCAATTCCTCAAAAAATTCATCGAACGAAATATTGCCGTAAATATCGGTTTCGCGCTTGCCCAGCAAATTGAGGTTGGGTCCGTTGATGATGATGATTTTTTTCATGGTTTAAGTTAATTCTTCCGGTTTACGCGGCTCCAAAGGCGGACGGATAAAATCACCGGGATACTTTTTGAAAAATCTCCAAAGAATAGCCCAAAACTCAGGTAGATTTTTGAACTCTACACCACGCGATTTCACCGCCACAATAAATGCCAATGTGAAACTTACAAGGAAGTTGATGAAGCCAATACCCAACACACCAATGAAACAAACTAAATAGGTTTTCCAGCCGATTAAGTGATGGGCGCCAAGAATGCCAATTGCATAATTTCCTGCAGCAATGGTGATGTGGCGGATGTCGTATGCAATTCCGAGCATCACACCAATGGAGGCTGCTGTGCCCAAAAAGAAACCCAACGCAAAGTTACCAACCAAAGCACCCGCATTAGTTTCCACATAACTTGCAATGGCATCCAATTGCCGCGCTGAAAACAAATTTTTCAGGCGCGGGTGTTGCCTGATGCGCTCGGGGATTTGTGCATATATCACACGGTTATCCCAATAGCCTGAAATAATTCCACTAAGAAACAAAAACACACCTGTGAAGGCAGCATAAAGCCACGCCAGCGACTGAAACGGATTGATGCCTTTCAACATACCAAGCGCTTCTTTTTCACTAACAAGTGTTTCGCCCATCAGCATAGAAATGAGGTAGGCAAAAAGAAATGGAAGCGGAAAAACAATGAGCAGGTTTCCGGCAAACGAAATGATTTGCGAGCGCGTGGTGCGCGCCACCAAAATGGCAAGTCCGCGCAGGTCTTTTTCGCCCTTGCGCGAATCGAGCGAAGCGGCAATGCGCGAAGCGGTCATGGCTGGTTGCTTGGTGGCAAGCGCAGAATGGGTAACGTGAATGATGATGAACCCCGCGGCATAATTCAGCGAAAATAGCACTGCCTCCCAAAAAGCTGCTACGTGCGCATGGTGAATGAAAATTTTTGCAATCACCACAAAGGCAATCACCACACCACCCTTGCACGATGCCACAAAAAAATCGCGAAAATCTTTTTTGGTGATGGTGATGTAATGCTCGCCCGATTTGCTTTTGTGTTCGGCAATTTGATAGGAGAGTAAACCAATGTTTTGATTAAACAACTCACTTACTGCATAGCGATTAACCGTGTAATAAACACTGCGTTTAAAGAATGCTATCAAGTCATCATTTCCAAATCCACGCTCGGAAAACAACATGGCGGCTATCATTTCCATTTGTTGCAACTGCGCCTCAATTCTGCGCGAAAGGAAAGTTTGCTCCAAACTTGTGCCATGCACCAAACTTTGTTCTTTGAGTTTGGTAAGTGCGGCATGGCACTCCTTAAGGCGAATACGCAACTGTTGATATTTTCCGTGAATCGCCTGCACATCGGTTGCCTTCAGCGCATCTAACAAAGCATCGGTTGCCACTGCTTGCTCCGAAAAAGTTTCAGCCAAAATTTCCACCGGCAGCCTTTTGGCAATGGGTTTTTCCAAACCCGATGATGCCACTTTGATGGACAACACACTGAGTGATGTGCTCAGCTCTGTTTCCAAATGTTTGGTGCGCCATTGCGAAGCAGGCGTAACCAAACCCAAAAGCCTGTGCCACAATTTATCATTAATGGCTTCAATCCACTGCCAATCGCCCGAATACGGAAAAACAACTTGCAGCACTTTTGAAAGATGATTTTCAGGTGTTAGTTCAGGTAAAACTTTATGGCGAAGCCTTCCGAAAAATTCGGTTGAAAAATCATTGCGCACAGGAATGCCCGTTTCGGTGAAAAACTCCACTAACCGCGATGACTCTATGATGTCGAATATGCACTTGGCAAATGCAATTCTGATATCCTCATTCAGCTCCAACACATCAATGGCATCGGCAAGCTGAGTGGAAGCATAAGTGGTGTTGCTGAAAGTGCCGGGGCGCAATGCACGAACAAAAGCCGCCAGCGCCTCAATTTTTTGCTGGCGAGTGAGTGCTATGGTAAATTCACGTAAAACTTCTTTCATGCTGGGGGGCGAAAAATAGCAGATTATTTAATCGTTTAATTTGCAAATGTGTTTATGCACGTTTCATCAACAACTAAATCTTTTACAGTGAAAAGTTTGGCAATTGTTATTCTCTTGTTTCCTGCACTGCTTTTTGCCCAGCTCGACCGCAATCAAAAAACATTATATGGTTTGCTTCATGCGCATTCCATGATTTGCGATGGCGTGGGTACACCAGAACAGGCATTTATTACCGCACGCGACAGCGGTCTTCATTTTTTTGCCATGACTCCGCACAACCACAGCGCAGCCGAGCAGGGTGCAAAAGACAGAAGGGATGATGTGTTGATTGCCAACCAACCCGATTTATACAGCGGCACACAAAATGTTACCGTAACCCGAAGGTGGAAAGAAGGCAACAACACCCTCACCGAAACTTTATCGGTGAAGCCACTGATAAAAGCAGCCCGCGAAATTTCAAACCAAAAATTTGTGGCGCTATATGGGCAGGAATTTTCCACCATTTCAAAGGGCAATCATGTGAACGTGCTGGGCATTGATAAGCTGCTGGATGTGGAAGACGGCAACTTCCGTGCCATGCTGAGTGAACTGGAAAAAGCAAGTGCAGCAGGCTTTGCTCCGGTGGTGCAACTGAATCACCCCGATGTGCAGGAAGATTTGTTTTACAACGGCAGCAACAGTTCAACACGCTCTAAAATGTTTAACGATTATGGAATTGACGAGGGTGATTTGGGTCCGCATTTTTCGAGCATGATAAATGCTTTAGACCCCTACACACACCTGATTGAAGTGCTCAGCGGACCCGCCATGGCAACCGAACGCAGACCCGATTTTCGCTATAATCCCAATGAGAATGATTACTTTTTTTATTTGAAACAGGGCTTTCATATCAGTCCATCGGTGGGGCAGGACAACCACTATGCCACCTGGGGTTTTGTTACCGATGCGCGCATGGGTGTGGTGGCAAATGAACTCAGCGAACAAGCGCTGTACAATGCATTCAGAAAACAGCGAACTTTTGCCAGCGAAGACAAAAATTTGAAAACCATTTTCTACCTCAACGATTCGCTGATGGGCGCCTCGGTGCGGGCTGCCACGGAAAGCGAACTGAAAATCAAAGTACTGCTTGAAGATGCCGATGAGCCAAACGCTAACTACACCATCGAGCTTTACGGTGGTGAAATCAACCCCGAACTAAGCACCACTGCAACCAATTGGAAACTGCGCGATGGATTGATTGAAAGAAAAAATTCATCAGGCAATAGCATCGTGAATTTCAGTTTGCTGCTTGCCACCAACCAACCGGTTTTCTATTTCGCTAAAGTAATTCAGGACGGCAAAGACCGCGCTTGGACCGCGCCTGTGTGGGTAAACGATAAACGCGCAACGACCGTGGTAATTTCCCCTCCACTCCCGCGTTTTGCATGGTCAAAATCAAGTTCATCGAAGGTTTACCATTTGCGCGGCTGCTCTACCATCTACACCATTAAAGAAGAAAACCTTGTAACAGGCGACACTCCGCCAACCGGCAGAACACCACATGCCTGCAATGTAGTTGATGAGGAGGAAGGACACTAAGCTGAAATCCGGTTTAAGAAAATCAAACACTTAACATTTACCACTTGAAATTTGCGATGAAAACCTATAAAATGCACAATGCCTTAGAGATTGATTAACATAAACGTAACGTTGCGAGGATAGCTTTGCGTCAAAATTAAAAGAATGGATACCAATGATATTAAGATTCTGTTAGTGGACGATGAAGTTGATGTGCTGGACTTTATGAAATACAACTTAGAGCGTGAAGGCTTTTGGGTGCACACCGCATCGAACGGAATTGAAGGAATTGAAATTGCCAAGAAAACACTTCCGCATATCATCATCCTCGATTTGATGATGCCTAAGTTAGATGGCATTGAAACCTGCCGCGAACTGCGCAATCTGCCTCAGTTTAAAGACACCATCATCACTTTCCTCACTGCGCGCGATGAAGACTATTCGCAAATTGCGGGCTTTGAAGTAGGCGCTGACGACTACATCACCAAACCCATCAAACCGCGTGTTTTCATCAGCCGCATCCGTGCTTTAATGCGCAGGTTGGAAACTTCCGATAAGCAAACCCGTGTTTCGGCAGGCGGCATAGAGGTGGACAGGGAAAGATATTTAGTAATCAAAGAAGGACAAGAAATTTCGCTGCCGCGCAAAGAGTTTGAATTGCTGAATCTGCTCATCAGCAAGCCGGGCAGGGTGTTTAAACGCGAAGAAATTTTAAGCAAAGTGTGGGGCAACGACACCATCGTTGGCGACCGCACCATTGATGTACACATCCGCAAACTGCGCGAAAAACTTGGCGATGACAACTTCAAAACCATCAAAGGCATCGGCTATAAATTTGATGCATAAGCGCTAAACGCGCACAGAAATTTTTTGGTTTGCCAAATAATTTTTCAAATCAGGAATCGAAATTTCGCTGTAGTGAAAAACACTTGCTGCCAATGCTGCATCGGCTTTCCCAAGTGTGAATGCATCGGCAAAATGTTGCATGGTTCCCGCACCGCCCGATGCAATTACCGGAATGTTTACCATGGATGATAACTGCGCCAAAGCGACATTGGCAAAACCGTTTTTGGTGCCGTCATGGTTCATGCTGGTGAACAAAATTTCGCCAGCACCGCGCTGCTCCACTTCCATTGCCCATTTAAACAAATTTTTCTGCGTTTGCTTTTTCCCGCCATTCACATAAACAACCCAATCTCCCCATTCGTTTTGCTTGCCATCAATGGCAACCACCACACATTGGCAACCAAATTTTTCAGCTAAAGCGTTTATCAAATCAGGAGTGCGAACAGCAGCAGAATTTATGCTCACCTTATCTGCTCCGGTTTTCAGGATGGCATCCACATCGTCAACTGTGCTGATACCTCCACCCACTGTGAATGGAATGTTGATTGCCCTCCCCACCTTGCTAACCAATTCAAGCAAAGTTTTCCGCCTTTCATTGCTGGCAGTGATGTCAAGAAAAACCAACTCATCGGCACCTTCATCGCTGTAGCGTTTGGCAAGTTCCACTGCATCACCGGCATCGCGCAAGCCTTCAAAATTCACACCTTTCACGGTGCGCCCATCCTTCACATCAAGGCACGGAATAATTCGCTTAGTAAGCATAAATTTAAAAGAATAGAAAAAAGGTTGCGCCCTTACTTGATTACATCTAAGCGCATAAATTTCTCGAAGTAATGCGTGGAAGCCGGAACTCCCGAATTACCCAACGCCTGCATGCTGATTTTGATGCGCACCTTGTGCCCAATCTTAATCGAGTCCTTTGTAAAAGCACCTGTGTAGGTTTTCTTGTTGTTGTTTGGAATGGAATCGAACAACACAAATACGGTGTCGCTGCCGGCTAAATTAAATTGCCCTGAATTGGTAGAGTCAATGGAATACAAAGCCTGCGCGTACACAATAGGGCGATCGGTTACAAACTTAATTTCAAGCGGCATGCCATCTTTCTGATTATACTTTGCCACCACCGAATCGGGCTTAACAATAGTGATTGGCTCGAAAATTTTTTCGGTTTTGGTTTCCTTTTCGCAAGAGTGAATCATCAATAAACCACTCATTACAATCAGCAGCGTAACCAATGGCACTAAGGCATTTATTTCTCTGAAGTTCATCGCTTAAAAATTAAAAATCCCGCAAACCAATGTGGCTGCGGGATGGCGAATTTAATTTTAAATCAAAAATGCGAGGCAGATTTTATGTGAAATAAAAGCAGCTACACTAACCATCTCAACATGAAGTTTATCAGCTTGCGATGGAAACCTTTGTAAGGCGGGTAAAGCATTTGCATGGTTGAGCCGCTGTGCAGCTGTTTCACCACCGCGCGCTCATTGCTGAATTCTTTAAAACCATAGTGCCCCATGCTTTTGCCGATGCCGCTGTTGTTCACACCGCCAAAGGGCAAATTTGGCTGCGACTGATGCACAAGATTGTCGTTAATCACCGTTCCGCCTGCGCTGGTGTTGTTCAAAATAAACTCTTGGTTTTTTCGCTTTTCACTGAAAATATAAAGTGCAAGCGGCTTTTCGCGGGCATTGATGAATGCTAACGCCTCATTGATGTCGCGGTATTTAATAAGCGGCAGCAACGGTCCGAAAATTTCCTCTTCCAAAACCTGTGCACCAACCGGAACATTTGAAAGCACTGTTGGGGCTATATAGTTTTCGCCTTCATACACTTGCCCTCCTGCTTCAATTTTCGCCCCCTGACTCACTGCGTCATCTAAAATACGCTTGATTCGATGAAAGTGTTTGTTGTTTACAATACGGCACAAATCGGGCGATTGCTGAGGATTATCGCCAAAGTTTTGCTTGATGCGTTCGCGCATTTTTTCAATAAACTCATCGTGTTTGCTTTCGTGAATCAGCACATAGTCGGGCGCGATGCAAATTTGCCCTTCGTTCAAAAATTTGCCCCATGCAATCTTCATTGCAGCAGCCTTTACGTTTGCCGTTTCATCAATAATCACCGGTGATTTACCTCCAAGTTCCAGTGTAACTGAAGTGAGGTTATCGGCAGCAGCGCGCATAATGTGCTTGCCTACAGCCGGGCTTCCGGTGAAATGAATGTGGTCGAACTTCAACTTCAACAATTCGGCTGAAACAGTGTGGTCGCCTTCCACCACTGCCACTTCATTTTCAGGAAAAACTTTTGCCAGCAATTCTTTTAAATATGCCGATGTGTGCGGTGTGAACTCACTTGGTTTTAAAATCGCAGTGTTGCCGGCAGCAACGGCAGAAATGATGCCTACCAACGGAAGTTGAAAAGGATAGTTCCACGGAGTGAGGATTAGCGTGTTGCCCTTTGGCTCAAACACCACTTTTGATGCAGTACCCAAAAAAACAAGTGGTGTGTCCACTTCCTTTGGAGCCATCCAGTCATCCAAATTTCTTAGTGCGTAATTAATTTGAATAATCACCGGAGCAATTTCAGAATAGGCAGCTTCAATGGCAGGTTTTCGGAAATCTGAATAGATGATTTGCTCAATCTTATCTTGATTTTCAAAAATTTCATCGCGCAGTTTTTTCAGTTTTTTCTTGCGGTCTGTGGCAGTGGTGTTGCGCACATTCCACTTGTTTTTAAACTGCGCATCAAACACCTTAAGTATTTCTTCAAACTTTGTGTTTGGGCTAATTGGAATTTGCTTCGGTGCAGTAGTTGTTGTTTCCATCATCCTGAAAATTTAGACTTTAAAGAAAATGCTTTGCATCAACAATACAAAACTGTTTTTGCGAGTGCTATCAATATCCAAAAACTTCTTCAAGTTTTAACTCCTTCACTGTGCCAAACTGCTCCAAGTCTTTAAAGTTAACGTCTTTTTTATTGCCTATAACGCAGTAAGTAAACTGCTTGCCTTTAATGTGTTGATTGAAAAACTGCTCCACCGTTTCCAAAGTTTCGGTCTTGGTTTTTTCATATATCAACTTACGGTAATCTTCGTTCATGTTCAGTTTCTGAGCACGGTCAAACTGCCAGTAAATGTCGGCTCCGGTAATCCACTCGGTTTCAATGCTTTTTAAAACATTGCTGCGCGCGCCTTCAAATTGCTGTGGCACTTTCGGCATTTCGTTCAGCAGTTTGTTGATTTCGGTTAATGCAGTTTTCAATTTATCGCTTTGTGTGCCCACATAAGCTGCAACATAGTGCGAGCGGTCGGCATATTGCGGCATATCAAACCAGCTTGAAACCGAATAAGCCAAAGCCATTTTTTCGCGAATTTCCTGAAACATAATGCCCGACAAGCCTCCACCAAAATACTCGTTGTACAAGTAGTAAGGCACAAACAAATTCTTGTCAAACAAAACGTCTTTTGCCATCATGCGCACTTCGGTTTGCCGCATGTTGTAATCGCAGAAATAAACCAATGAAGCCGCATTATCCAACTCAGGATATTTCACTGCCTCAGGGTAATCTTTCAATGGCGCGGTGGGTTTGTGGTGTTTTGCCACAATAGTTTTTGCCTCGTTTTCGCCCAACTGTCCGAAATAAAAAATACGATGCTTGTAGCCTGAGAGTTCTTTGAGCAATGCAATCAGTTCTTCGGTTTTGGTTTCATTCAAATCCTGTGTACTCAACACATTGTTAAACGGATTTTTTGCGCCATACTTTGCATAGTTTGCCAAACCCTGATGCAGAATCTGCCCTTTGTTCAGTTTAGCATTTGCGCGCGATTGCATGATGTTTGCCACCATGTCATTATAGGCTTCTTCATCAGCCTGAACATTTGCAAGAATGTGCTCGAAAAGCTCAACGCCTTTATCTAAGTTTTCCTCTAAGCCACTGAGGGTGATGTAAACTTTATCGCGCCCGGTATTCACATCAAAAGTCAACCCAAGTTTGTAAAACTCTTTTTTCAAATCTTCGGCACTGTATTTATCGGTTCCCAAAAATTTGAGATAATCCACCGCCAAGCCCAGCTTGCGGATGTTATCGGAACCCATATCGAAAATGTAATTGAGCGAGAAAGTTTTGTTGAGGTCGTTGCGGATGTAATGAAACGCAACATCATCATTGAGCGTAAGGCGCTTAATGTCCTTATCAAAATCAATAAACTTAGGCTGCACCGATGGCAATTCCTCCTTTTCAAATCCTGCTTTGAAAACACTTTGGGTGTCTTTATTCATGGCTACAGGAGTAATTTGCGGCTTCTGCACTTTGTGGCGGTTAGGCTCGCCCATGCGCTTGTAGGACACTGCATAATTGCTGCCATAGTGCTTGTTTGCAAATGCCACCAAATCGGCTTTTGTTACCTTGCTTAATTGTTCAATTTCTTTGGCTTTATCTTTCCATGGAATGTCTTTCACAAAAGCGTCCATAATAGTGTAAGCCCTGTTTTGATTGTTCTCTGCAATTTTCATCCATTCCAATTTTTTGTTCAGCACAATGGCTTGCAACACCCAATCTTCAAACTCGCCTTTTTTCACCTTTTCAATTTGTTCCAACAACAAATCTTTTGCTTCCTCTAAAGTTTGCCCTTGGCGCGGCTCGGCATACAGCATTTGCACGGTGTAGTCTTTCAGGTCGTTCACATAGGAATAAGCCTGTAGCACTTTCTGCTTTTGCACTAAATTCAAATCAATCAAACCGGCTTGCCCGTTGGCAAGAATGGCATCTACCAATGTAACCATCAGCGCATCATTTGTGCCTGCACCTGCAAAGCGATAGCCAACAAAAACGTGCTGCGGCTGCGGCCCGAAAGTTTCGGTTGAAATGGGTGCAGCAATTTCCACGGCAGGCGCTGCGGTGAACTCAGGAATATCTTTTGCTTCCCAACTGCCGAATTGCTTTTCAATTTCTGCCACGGCTTTGTCGGGGTCAACATCTCCGGCTAAAATGATGGCAACATTGTTGGGGCGATAGTAAGTGTTGAAGTAGTTATGAATGTTCACCATCGAAGGGTTTTTCAGATGCTCGCCTTCGCCAATGGTGGTTTGCGTTCCGTAAGGATGGTTGGGCATCAGGCTTTTAAGGATGTTCTGATAGCTCCAGCGTCCATCGCGGTCTTGGCTGATGTTGAACTCTTCATACACTGCTTCCAATTCAGTGTGAAACAAACGCAGCACCAAAGTTTTAAAGCGATTGGCTTCCAACTTTAACCACTTGTTCAAAGCATTGGATGGAATGTCGTTTACATAAACCGTCATGTCGTTGGATGTGAAAGCATTGGTGCCTTGCGCGCCAAGCGAAGTGGTCATTTTATCGTATTCGTTGGGGATGGCAATTTTTGAGGCTTCAAAGCTGAAACTGTCAATGCGCTTGTAGATGGCGCGTTTCACAGCTTCATCCTTTTCGTTTTTGTGGATTTCAAACAAAGCTGAAATAGAATCTAACAAAATGCTTTCCTGCTGCCAGTTCATGGTGCCGAAATCGTGTGTTCCTTTAAACACCATGTGTTCGAGGTAATGCGCCAAGCCGGTGGTTTCAGCCGGGTCGAATTTTGAACCTGCTTTCACGGCAATCATGGTTTGCACACGGGGCGCAGTTTTATTCACTGAAATGAAAACTTTCAAGCCGTTTTTCAGCGTGTATTCTTTTACCGGAAAATACGCTTCACCGTCAGATGATTTATCGGTTTTGCATGAAGTTTGAAACAACAGCAACAATGCAGTAAGGGCTGCAACAATAGTTTTTTGCATGATTATGTTTTGAGTTTGCGAAAATGGGAATTAGTTGGAAGTTATGCTGATGAATGATGAGAGTTGAGTTGAGGATTTGTGATGAAGTTAGAAAAAAATGAATGACACAACTCAACCTACAATTTTGATGCTGCTGCTATGGCTTGTTTCATTTCGGCTTCGTCTGCCAAGCCGAGTTTGCGCCACACTTCTTTGCCTTGCTTGTAGAGAATAATCAGCGGAATGCCGCTAACATTCATGTAGTTTGCCACGGCAGGATTTTTGTCCACATCAATGTCGAGCAGTTCCACCTCTTCCGACATTTCTTTTACCACATTTTTCACCCTTGGCTTCAGCACTTTGCAGGGTCCGCACCAAACTGCATTGAAATCAACCAGCACCATTTTTTGCTTGTTGATGGCTTGCAGGTAATCTGCCTGTGTCATTTCCTTCGACTTTTGAGCTTTTTCTTTTTCTACCGGCTTGCCGTTGTTCATCCATGCCAAAATGCCGCCTTGCAGGTTGTAAACTTCTGTGAAGCCATTTTTCATTGCCCATTCGGCTGCGCCTGCGCTTCTGCCGCCACTCAGGCAGTAGAGGTAAAGCGGTTTTGACTTATTGAGGCTATTCATTTCTGTTTCAAAATCTGCGCTGTTCACATTGATGTTTCGCGCTTTGGCAATCCGCTTTTCGGCAAATTCTTCGGGTGTGCGCACATCCACCAACTGCACCTTGCCCGATGCAACTGCCGATTGAAAATCTTCTGCTGAAAGGTTATTGGACTTTTGCCCCGAAAGCGAACTGCATGATGCCAAGATTAAAATGGCAGAGAACAGCGCAATGACTTTTTTCATAAAGCAAATGAATGGAAAAGCAGAGCGAAAAAAAGGGAAAAAGTGTGAATGCACATCCATCATTTCTTCGGACGGGTTTGGGCGCGGGGGAATGTGGGTAAGTGGTTGATGAATTGGGTTTATGGGGCAATGAATTGGGCTTATGGTTTACGGAATCAGGATTATTGGAAGATGAAAATGGATTATTGCTTTCGGGCAATGGATTATTGCTGTCGGGCAATGAATTATTGGATTCGGGCAATGGATTATTGGATTCGGGCAATGGATTATTGCTTTCGGGCAATGAATTATTGGATTCGGGCAATGGGCTATGGGAGCCGGAAAGCGGGTTATTGGGGACGGAATTGGGGTGATTTGATGAGGTGTGTGCGTTATTGGACATGAGAATACTGTCAAACACAGTAGGATTGATTAGCGGAATAGCTGAGTGGGCTGAGAATTGGAAACAGCCACTTCAATATGTTACCGAACGGATGGGGACTTGGGGGCTATCAGATATTGCCTTTCATTATCTCGCGGCTAATGACGAGTTTTTGAATTTCGGAGGTTCCTTCACCGATGGTGCAAAGTTTGCAGTCGCGGTAGAATTTTTCTACCGGAAAATCTTTGGTGAAGCCATAGCCGCCAAAAATTTGCACTGCTTCGTTGCTTACAAACACGGATACTTCGGATGCGTAGTATTTTGCAAAAGCTGATTGTTTGGTGAGTTTTTTGCCTTCGTTTTTCAGGTAGGCAGACTGGAAGGTGAGCAGTTCGGCAGCTTCGATGCGGGTTGCCATGTCGGCAAGTTTGAAACCAATGGCTTGGAAGTTGGCAATGGGTTGCCCAAATTGTTCGCGCTCTTTGGCATATTGCACCGATGCTTCATAAGCACCTTTGGCAATGCCCAAGCTGAGGGCTGCAATAGAAATTCGTCCGCCATCTAAAATTTGCATGGCTTGCTGAAAACCGTTGCCCACGCCTTTTTCGCCACCCACCACATTTTCATCGGGCACAAAGCATTCTTCAAAAATGACTTCGGCAGTTTCGCTGGCGCGCATGCCCAGCTTGTTTTCTTTTTTGCCGGCTTTCAATCCTTTGGTGCCGCGCTCGATGATGAATGCCGTCATGCCGCGCGAATCGAGCAGCTCGCCTGTGCGCACAATAGCCACCACCACATCGCTGGAAATGCCGTGTGTTATCCAACATTTGGTGCCGTTGATTACCCAACCGCCATCTACTTTTTTGGCGGTGCATTTCATGCGCATGGCATCGCTGCCGGTGTTGGGTTCGGTTAAGCCCCAGGCGCCAATGTGCTCGCCCGAAGCAAGTTTGGGGAGGTATTTTTTCTTTTGCTCCTCGGTTCCGTGATAGTAGATGTGCCCGGTGCAAAGCGAGTTGTGCGCTGCCATGGAAAGCCCAATGGAACTGCACACTTTCGACACTTCAACAATGCCGGTTACATATTCAAAGTAGCTGAATCCGCTGCCACCGAATTTTTCGGGCACAAACATGCCCATCAAACCCAATTGCCCCATTTTATGAAACAAATCTTTGGGAAAGTGCTGGGACTCGTCCCACTCCATCATTTTGGGTTTAATTTCTTTGGCTGCAAAATCGCGCACGGTTTGCGCAATCATTTTCTGGTTCTCGTTGTAATCGAAATTCATTATCCGTTTCTGTTTTTTCTTTATCAGGAGCGCGAATATATATTATTCGGAGTTGAAGTTTGGGTGACGGATGACCGATGACGGGTGACGGGGGACGGATGACGGGTGTCGGAGGTCGGAGGTCGAATGACGGGGGACGGATGACGGGGGACGGATGACGGGGGACGGAAGTCGGGTGTCGGATGTCTGCTTTCTGCTGCCTAATTACCAATCCCCAAGCCACTTTCACCTCCCAATTTTTAATGATTCGTGCAAATTCTTGTTTTCAGCATTTCAATATCTGAAAACCGCCATTTACATTTGTTTGTAAATTTTAAAACGCACAAATTTTAAACAGACACACACATCCTGCTTCGGGCATCCGACTTTCCATCACACTTCTAAAATCTAAAATCTGAAACACATGAAAAAATCTTTACCACTGCTAACACTTTGTGTGTGTGCACTTTTTGTAACAGCACAAAATCAGGTGCAAAGCATAAGTCTTCCAACGCTTAACAGTGGGACAAACGGAGTTTTAGCCATGAAAATTGACAGCGCTGAGAATGTGCTTTGGATTGGAGGCGAATTTACCACAGTTGGCGGGTTTAACCGAAGAGCTATTGCTGCTATTGACTTAACCACATACGCTGTTAAACCATGGACATTAGTAGCTAACCCTGCTCTTTATGTTTCTGCAATCGAAATTACGGATAGTTTAGTTTACTATTCAACAGGCAATCCTTTTGCCGAACATGTTAGAGTTGCTAACAAGTTTACAGGCGATACGATACCCGGCTTTTCTCAAAGGACTTTTCTTCCAGTATCATCCGGCTATCCAGCTATAAGCATGTTGAAAGTGGTGGGCAATTTTTTATATGTTGGTGGGTATTACCAGCCTGTTTCAATTTTTCAAAATGATACGATTGCTTTTTTCTGTAGAATTAACCGCTTTAACGGTTCGTTGGACTCAACATGGAATATCAAACTAAATGATGAAGTCTTAGCTATGGAGGTAAACGGCAATCAGGTTTTTATTGGCGGATACTTTACAAAAGTTTTGGGGCAAACGCGCAATGGTGTAGCTGTTTTAAATCTTTCAAACATGAGTCTAACCGGAGTGAATTATAATTTTTCGGGTATTTATTCAGGAAACTATTTTAAGGCATTTTTGCGAAGACCAAGTGGTGTATTAGCGCAAGGATACGGGTATAATTATTCTAAGCTTTTCCCTAATGGTACCATGGTAGAGCGTGCAAATAGTTATGTAAACCGCGGAGTTGGTGTTGGGCAGATGAAGAGAGCGCTTTTGTTTGCCCGTAATAATGGTAATGCTCAATATGTAGAAGTATTGGACACTAATTTTGTTTCAGTACCTTTTAATGCAACTTTTCCTGCATTGCCTTCAGGATCGCCACCGATTGGACAACCTTCTTCCCCTACTGTTTTTGCTTCATCAGGCGGCAAGATTTTCGTAGCAAACTATTCTACATCTTCTAATACTATTAAGTTCTTTAGAGGGTATCATTTGGTGGTTATTGACTCGGCTAAAATTCAGGGTAATCTCACGATTGTTTGCCAAAACCAGAGTTTTAATGTTACTGTAAATGCAGAGTCCAACTTCAACGCTGATAATAAATTTATTGTTGAAATAAGCGATGCGAATGGCAGCTTTAACTCCCCCACACAGATTGGAAGTTTAGACAGTAGTTTTTATGACTACCGCAATATGGTTATTCCTTGTGCTGTGCCCACCAACGTTCCGGCAGGATTGCAGTATCGTGTGCGCGTGAGAACAACTTCCCCTGCTTCTATCAGTTACCCCAATGGCTCAAACTTGAGAGTAACAGGAGTTTCTTTAACCCCTGATAGTATCTACATCAGGAGGGTTTCAAACAATGTTGTTTACAATTCAAACACCATCTGCGATACCCTGAGTGTTTACCTTGAAGCCACCTACACCAACAGTGCTAATCAACTGAACAACACAGGCTATACTTGGAATATTCCATCATCGTGGACATGGTTAGATACGCTCAATTACCCCAAAAACAGCAGAGTGATAAAAGTGAGACCATCAAGCGGAGTGTTCCCTGTAAGTGTAATAGCATTTAATGGGTGTGGGGCTGCGCAGCCGAAAAGTGTAACTATCACATCAAATCTGCAAATCATTAACCCAACGAACATTAGAATAATTAGTGATAAACTTTGCTTGGGCGATACGATTCGTATGGTAGCCGATTTGTCATCAAACACACCCGGACAAAATTATCAATGGAGCGTGGGTTCATCCCATAACATTATTATGGGTGGCACACAAAATAAGGATACAGTTTTAAGTAAAGCAAGTAATGGAATGGCAGGTAACATTCATTCAATGAACCTAAGGGTTTTCAATGAATGTGGCGTAGGAACTCAACTTAATCTACCCTATCAGGTTTACACAACTCCTCAATTTGGTTTTAACAACACAATTCTTGGGACAAGAAGGATATGTAGCCCAGACACCATTAATCTTACCGTTTCAGGATATAATTATGCTTCTGTTGATTCGTTTTTGTTTACAATTAAAAGTGGGTCTATTCCTATTACACCAACTATTTCTGCTTTACCTACATTTAGTTTCTTTGCAACAAGTAGTGACACAGTAGAGGCAAGAGTGAGAAATTATTGTGGCACGACCCCCGGTTTTCTAAAACACATTCTAAGTTTCACTTCGCCAGTTGACTCTATTTTTGCACAAGACTCTGTATGTTCAGGGGGTAGCCCTGTATTCTCACTCTACCCACCTAATAATAATTTCGACTCTGCTTTTTGGACTTATCCGGCAGGATGGAATACCCAATTTCTTTATGATAATTATAACATGCGGGTTGACAGGTCGTTTTTTACTCTATCTAATTCATATACCTCAGTTTATCAAAGCGGTGGCTTTGTTGGTTCTTACCCTTCTTTCAGGTATCAGTCTGGATTAGTAAGCGTTACGGCTTACAATCCTTGTGGCGTTTATCAGTTCAGCAAATACATAAATGTTACTAACTACCCATTCCCTTCAGGCACACCCAACAATTCTATTCATAACACGTACTCAACTATTGACAGCGCATTTTGTATGTTAGACCCATTCACAATAACTGCGCTATCTGACACTTCCATTACCAGATACAATTGGTTCTTGCCTGTTGGTTGGTCATCCATTGGTGACACTACCTCAAGTTCAATTACTGTTCAGTTATCAAGCATGTTGTCGGACACTATATTTTACCAACCATCAAATCGGTGTTACAATAGTATTTTTAAGTACCCAAAAGTTGTTTATCCGGGTTCTATAGCGCCAAACAGCCCCGATTCAATTTCTATCCTTGGCTCAAGCTGCATTGGCGACACCATTGCTTTGCAAGCCTCATTTGTAAACAATGCCAAAGCTTATGTGTGGGAAGTTCCTGCGGCTTGGATTGTAGTTGGCAAAGCCGACAGCAGTCTCATTCGCGTGATTGCCACTACAGAAGATAGTATTCGCGTGCGTGCAGTGAACTCCTGTGATACATCTTCGTCCAGCGGTTTCAAAACCATTGAATTGATACCGGCAGATAACATCTTTACTGCCGCATCAGATTCAGAGGCTTGCAAAGGCGGTGTGATAACCTTTTCGTCTTCGGGTGGGCAATCGTATTTGTGGCAGGGCTTAGGGCAAAATTCAACCGATTCGGTGGTGCAGTTCACTATTAACACATCGGGGAAAGTGGTTGCCAATGTTATCGGCAATTGCAAACAAGTGGCAGATACTTTCAACATTCGGTCATTAGACGAATTGGTGTGGCCCGGTGATGCCAATAATGACAAAGTGGTTAACCAAAACGATATTCTCGCTATTGGTTTAGCGTTTTCCGAATCGGGTCCTATCAGAAGAAATGCTTCAGCGCTTTGGACAGCGCAATGTGCCGCCTCATGGCAGGGAGCCTTTTCAACCGGAGAAAACTATGCTCATGCCGATGCCGATGGCAATGGAGTGGTTGACTATTCCGACACTACTTTGGTATCGCTGAACTTTGGTTTAGTTCATGCTAAAAATGCAGCTGAGCGTTCCGGCTCTATTCCTTTGGTTGTTCAATTGGATAAAGCATCCGCTAAAGTTGGGGATACAATAACCGGACAAATTGTTTTAGGCAACATCAATGAGCCTGCAAATGATGTGTATGGCATTGCCGGACAGTTGGATATTGGGCTTAGCATTAAGCAAGGGAGTTTGAAGTTTAATCAGCAAACAAGTTGGTTAACTTCAGCCGCAGACTTGCGGTTTAACAGACAACTCAGCAACAGCACTTTTGCTTTTGCGCAATCTAAAATCAACAGACAGAATGTTTCGGGTTATGGCACTATTGCCAGTTTTGTTTTCGTTGCTGACAGCAACACAGCCGGGCAAAAAAATGTAACCCTTGCGGATGCAATTATCATCAACGCTTTCAACGACACCTTAGGCGTTAATGCTTCAAATGCAACATTGAGCTACAGCAGCACATCAGTTTCTGTAAACGAGGTAAGAGAAATCAATATTCTGGTTTATCCAAATCCTGCGAACGATGTGGTGTTTATTGATGTAAAAGCCAATAATTGCCTATTGATACTCACCGACCTTACGGGTAGAACTGTAAAAAAATCAGGTTTAGAGAATGGTGTGAATGTTGTGGATGTTAGCACGTTGCAAACCGGTTTGTATCACTACAGCATTGCTGATGAAAAAGGTGTTTTGAAAAGAGGGAGTTTGGTGGTGCGGTAGGGTGGTGATAGATGAATTATTAAAAATACTACCTGCTTAAATTTTTATATCCCCATAAAATCTGAAATACGTGAAAAATATCATTACGCTCATTATTACCATCGCAGCATTTGCAAGTCTGTTTGCCCAAGAACCCAAAGCAAAAGTGAGTTGCGGAACAGAATATCCAATTTCAAGGATGGGACAAGGCATTTTGTTTGGCAACTTAAGCAACGGTGTAATGGGCTACTCATCACTCAGCAATACTATTCTACTGCAAAAGTTTGATGCAAAGCTCTCATTTGTAAAAGAAAACGTTGTTGCGCTCAAAGACTTTCCAGACGACTTATCCATCATTGACTGTTTTGTTTGGAAAGGCAAGCACTACTTGCTCTTCGAAACATGGGTTCGCAAAGAACAAACTGAGCGATTGTGGATACAAGAGTTGGACTACAACACCGCCAACTTTGCAGGCAAACCCAAGGAATTGTTCAACAGTGGTAAAATTGACCGTTGGAAAATTAAAGGCGTGAATATGTGGATGAACGAAACGCGCTATAAACACAATCCAATATTCGCATCTGATTCCTCTGCCTTGTATTTCTACTGTAAATTCCCGCCTGAAGCAAAGCAAGAAGCTTTCGGTTTGTGGGCTTTCGACCCCTCGCTCAATCAGCTATGGAATCGAAAGGTAAAACTACCTTACACCGAAAAACAAGCCGACATCAAAGACTGGTATGCCGATACCGATGGTAATATTTTTGCCCTGCTGAAAGTTTTTAAAGACGATTCAAAAAAAGATGTGGCAAATGGCGAGCCAAACTTTAAATATGAAATCAGGCGTTATTCAAAAACCGAAAACGGCACGGTTCAAACCATTGATTTTGGCGATAAGTTCGTAACCCAAATCAAGTTAGCCAACGACACTAAAGGCAACCTCTATTGCGTGGGCTACTACGCACTGCGCAGTTCAACCGGGAAACTTAATTCCGGCAAGCAAAATGTGGACGGAGCATTTGTTTATAAATTTGAAAGCTCTGCAAACAAATTCACTCCTTTCGGGCAAGGTTTCTTTGAATTGCCCGACAACCTTTTCGCTGATTATGAAAGCAAAGAAGGTGGCGACAAACGCGAAGTGTCGAAAGCGGCTGATAATAACTTGCAGGCAGACCGGCTGCAACTTCGCAATATACTTTTCGATGGAAATGGAGTTTACATTGTGGGCGAAATCTATGACTTCGTCATTCGCCAATCTACTTTGGGAGGGCAAACTACAGAATCTATCTACCACAAATACAAAGATGTTTTTGTGCAACGCATTGATGAGAGCGGAAAGCAAAGCTGGGCACGGAAAATTCCAAAGTATCAAACCGGCAACAACTCCAATTTCGGGCTAAGTGTCCGCCCGTTCAAATTCCAAAACAATTTCTACCTCATGTTTTTAGACAACATCAGAAACATGAACCTTTCGGCAAATCAAACACCAGCCATCCACAGCGCAGGTTGGAACGGCATTCTGATGGCGGTGCGCCTGAATGAACAGGGGGAAATGAAAAAGATAAAAATTGCCGACACCCAGCAACTCAAAATCAGTATTGACATCATGGCTGCACTTGAATTGAGTGATGGAAAGTTTTTAGACAATGCCAATGCTGCATCGGTGATGCCCGGCAACCGTCAGGCACACACAAGACAAAAAAATTGTGTGTTGGAGTTTGAGTAATATCTTACTCAATAACAAAAAATCAATTTTTAGTAAAAAGTAAAAACAACACACATCAATGAATACTTGCTTCAAGAGCTACTTATTTTGTATTACACTTACTATCGTTGGGTTTTCAGTCCAATCATGCCGAAAATGTAACGGCACTTTTTGTGTGAAAAACGTTGGTCCAAGTGCGTTCGTTTACTCTTGGGACAGCAATTTTCTTTCAGACACCCTGCAACCAAACGAAAAAACGTGTATAACGGATATTAAAATAGAACTCACTCCAACCTCTGAAGAGTATCTGATTATACCCTTCAATTCCAGTGTTGGCGATTATTTGTTTGAAGTAAAAGAATGCCATCAAACGGTTGAGCTTTTATGATGTAAAACGGCTTTAGTAAAGTGCAGTTAACCTCAGCGAAAATCAGCGAAGCTATCTGCGTAAATCAGCGGGGAATACATTTCTTCCCGCAGATAAACGCGGATGAAACAACACGCAGATGAGCGCAAAAAACCTCAGCGAAAATCAGCGAAGCTATCTGCGAAAATCAGCGGGGAATACATCTCTTCCCGCAGAGGAACGCAGATGAAACAACACGCAGATGAGCGCAAAAACCTCAGCGAAAATCAGCGGGAAACAAGTAGGATTTCCAATTCAAACCCCCTCTGAGGAACTGAATGGATGACGAGGGATGGATGGCAGAAGTCGGAGGTCCGATGTCGGAGGTCGGAGGTGGGGTGTCCGAAGTCTGATGTCTGTTCTCTGCTTTCTGATGTCTAATAATCGCCAATGGTTTCTTCCAACTGCCCGAGCGCGCGCTCCAATTGTTCGTTGTTGGGCGCCACGCCATGCCACTTGTGGTCATTCATCATAAAATCAATGCCGAAGCCCATTTCTGTTTTCAGAATCACAAACACAGGTTTGCCTTTGCCGAGGCGTTGCTTAGCTTCGTTCAAAGTGTTGATTACAGCCTGTAGATTATTGCCTTCATTCAAGGTGATAACATCCCACCCGAAAGCCTCAATTTTTGCCCGCACATCGCCCAGCGAAAGTACTTTTTCGGTGGTGCCATCAATTTGCTGACCGTTGTAATCCATGGTGGAAATGAGATTATCTACCTTGTTGTGCGCAGCAAACATCAGGGCTTCCCAAATTTGCCCTTCCTGAAACTCGCCATCGCCATGCAGCGAAAAAACAGTGGTGTTGTCGTTGTTCAGCTTTTTCGCCAAAGCCGCACCTGCAGCCACACTCAGCCCCTGCCCCAGCGAGCCTGAAGCCATGCGCACACCGGGCAAACCCTCGTGGGTGGTGGGGTGCCCTTGCAGGCGTGTGTCTAACTTTCGGAAAGTAGCCAATTCACTAACCGGAAAGTAGCCACTGCGCGCCAGCACGCTATACCAAACCGGTGAAATGTGCCCGTTGGAAAGAAAGAAAACATCTTCGCCCAGGGCATCGGGGTTGAAGGCGTTGTTGTGCTTCATCACTTCAAAATACAAAGCCACCAGATATTCCACACAACCTAATGAGCCGCCCGGATGCCCGCTTTGTGGTGCGTGAACCATTCGCACAATATCTCTGCGCACCTGCGTGCATATTTTTTGCAAATCTTCGATGGAAGCCATAAATGAATTTTTGCGCAAAAGTAACATCAGCAGTTATAGAAACAGGTAAACATGTAAACCTTGTGTGGAAAGCACGGGGTGAATAACTTTCGCAAAACATTAACACCTTTGCAAAAACACAGTTTGAAATGGAAAACTTCAGTGAAGAACAAAAAGCCCCTTGTGTGATAACCCTTAAAGGCAGAGGACCTGTTGCCATCATGGGCGATTTTATCATCATTGACGAGGAGGGAAATGAATTGCCGAAAAGGGAAAAACTTTCACTTTGCCGCTGTGGCATGAGCAAAACTTTACCACTTTGCGATGGTGCACACAAAGGGCTTTCGTTTTAGTTTGCAAAAACACCATTCAATCACTTTTGCAGAAATAATGCATGGCAATTTTTTCGGTTGAAAATGTGGCGATTGAAGGCATAGCAGCAAGCGTGCCGCAACAAAAGGAAGACAACCTTGAATGTGCGCTGCTTGCAACGCCTGAGCGGGAGCTTTTTGTGAAAACTGTGGGAATAAGATACCGAAGAGTGGCGCCAGAAAAAATGACAACGGTTGATTTGTGTTTTGCCGCAGCAAAAAAATTGCTGGAGGAAAGCAACACCGGAACAAGCGAAATTGGTGGCTTGATTTTTATTACTCAAACACCTGACTACATCATTCCCAACAGTTCATCGGTGCTTCAACATCAACTTGGCTTGCCTAAAAGTTGCATTGCATTTGATGTAAACCTTGGTTGCTCGGGCTATGTGTATGGCTTGGCAATGGCAGCGGGTTTTGCTTCGCGCATTCCTGACAAGAAAATTTTGCTGCTGGTGGGCGATGTGTCCACCAAGGTGATTTCAAAACGGGATAAAAGTGTTGTGCCGCTATTTTCTGATGCAGGTTCGGCAACACTGATTAAACACAAAGCCGGTGAACAATTTTGCTTCAACCTTCAAACGGACGGAGCCGAGTTTGACGATATTATTATACCCGATGGCGGAATGCGTAATCCAATCCATGCGAACTCATTTGTTGAACAAGAACATGAAACAGGCATTGTGAGAAATAATATGCAGATGAAATTAGATGGCATCCGCATTTTCAACTTTGCATTGCGCGAGGTGGCGCCCAACATCCATGCACTGTATGAAAAATTCAGCTTGCAGCAGGATGAAACTGATTTCTTTTTCTTTCATCAGGCAAACAAACTGATGCTGGAAAGCGTGCGCAAAAAACTGAAAGCAGAGGCTTCAAAAGTGCCTTACTCGCTGCATGATTTCGGCAACACAAGTTCTGCCACCATTCCACTAACTATGGTTGCAAACACAAGAACGCAACTAATGAATAACAAAAACAAACTGCTGCTTAGCGGCTTCGGAGTTGGTTTATCGTGGGGAAGTGTTTACTTAGAAACCGAAAAACTGATTATCCCCGAACTGATTGAACTTGCATGAGCGAAATTGACTACTCGGTTGTTGTTCCTGTTTACAAAAGCGCAAGCACCATCAAAGAACTGTGCAGCGAAATTCATGCTTTGTTTGCAAGCATCGGCAAAACATACGAACTGATTTTGGTGAATGACGCCAGCCCCGATGCCGATACATGGAACAGCATTAAAGAAGTAAAAACCGGCTCAAACGCAAAAATTATTGCAGTTAACCTTGCAAAAAATAGTGGACAGCACAATGCTTTGCTGTGCGGCTTTCAATATGTTACGGGTAAATTTGTAATCACCATTGATGATGATTTGCAGTTTCATCCCAAAGATATTCAACTGTTGATTCAGCAGCAGGAACGCACCGATGCCGACCTGGTTTATGGCATACAAAACACCCGCGAACACACTTGGTTCAGAAACATAGGCAGCAAGTTCGTGGCATTTTTGTTTCGCAGTTTTGCAAGCACTCCGGGCAAAGGCTCTTCATTCAGGTTGGTGCACAACAACATCATTCAGCAGATTAAACACTTCAATCACCGCTATATTTTTTTAGATGAATTGCTGGCATGGTTCACCACCAATCCGCAATTTATTGAGGTAAGCCACAGCAAACGAAAAGAAGGCAAATCGGGCTACACCATAGGTAAGTTGATATTGTTTACACTGCGCATCATTTTTGCCTACACCACTTTGCCTTTGCGCATCATGACTTACTTTGGCTTGGCTGCGTTTTTAGTTTGTTTGGGCTTAGTTGTGTTTTTCATTTATCAAAAGTTCAACATTGGGGCTGAACTTGGATTCACAGCGCTCATCACTTCCATTTTTATGAGCACAGGTTTAATTTTGTTTTGCCTAGGCATCATTGGCGAATACCTGAACAGGTTGTTCCACCTGCAATACAAGCGTCCGGTTTATTACATTAAAGAAGTATTATAGCACCGATGAAAGTGCATCGCTACGGAGTTACGCTGGAAAGATTAAAGCATGAACATTTGGAAATGGTTCGCGGTTGGCGCAACGATAAAAAAATTGCCAAGTTCATGTTCCATCAGGGTGAGATAACACCCGAAATGCAAAAAGAATGGTTTGACAGCATCAACAACCTCTCCAACTTTTTCTTTATCATTCATTACCACAATAAACCGGTTGGTTTAATCAATATGTCGGCTATTGACTGGGACAAACACGAAGCGTTCAGCGGGCTGTTTATTTATGAAGATGATTATTGGGGAACTGATGTGCCGGTGCGCGCATCGCTTGCACTGCTGGATGTTTTTTTTCTTTTGGCAGGCATAAAAAAAGTGTATGCAAAAGTGCGCGGCAACAACAAAGTGGCACATCGCTACAACAGTTCGCTTGGTTTCTTGCGCACAAAAAAAATTGAACTCGGCTTGGGTTATGAATATGAACTTGAGCGCATTGACTATTTCCTGAATGCAGACAAGCTGCGCAGGTTAGCTGCCAAAACCAACAGCAACAAAACACTGATTGAGTTTGAGGAAACACCAATGGATGAGCAACTGAAAAACCGATTTGTGAACATTTCGGAAACAGCCCGCGAGATGCTTCAGTTGGAGGTGCAATAATGTTTCACCGACTTTAATTACACATCAAAGCCAAGTTTCTGACGCAACACAGTTGAAAGTTTCGGCAGTTTGTTTCGTTCAATCATGAACGAGGTGAGTTCGGCAAACTCGGCAAAAACATAGTGTTTCTCAACGGTGGCGCGCAGGTACTCTTTCCCTGTGCTTCCGCCTGTGCCCACTCTGGTGCCAATCATTCGGTGCACCATGTTCATGTGCCTGTAGCGCCAGGTGGCAATGCCCTCGTCAATTTCCAACAACACATTCAATAAGTTGAACGGCAATTGCAGCAAAGGAAAATCGCGATACATCATAATAAATAATGCGGCTCTGCGAGCTTTTGGCGATAAGTTCCACTCAGGTTTTTTCTCGCTGCCCAAAAGCAATTCTTCAAACCTGCTGAGGTTGAATTTTTCGGCATCAAGCAAACTTCCGCCATAGGCATTTTTGTAAGCTTCCCAAAATGGATGGTGGGCGCCACTGCCATCAAAATCTTTCCAAAATTCATTCTGTTCAAAAAATGGCATGCGCTCTAACCAATCATTTACAAGGTCAATAAGCGGACGACTTTTCTCTAAATCTTCAATTATCTTTTTGTCTTCGGGTTTCAACTGGCTGGTGTAATATTCCTTCCCGAAACGATGGTTCATCCGCAAACCCAGCTTTGCTTCCAGCACTTTAAACTGAACGCTTTGAAAACCTGAAGCCGGACGCAAACGATTTCTGAAATCTAAAAAATCGAGCGGTGTCATGGTTTCGAGTATATCTATCTTTTGCACTAAGGTTTGCAAGATGGTAACCACTCGTTTCAACCTGTGGTTCACCACAAACAAATCGGGTGAGTTATCGTGGATATTTGACTGCGCCATGATGTCCATCACCGAGCTTACTTCAAACAAAATTTGCTTGAACCAAAGCTCATAGGATTGATGAATCACGATAAACAACATTTCGTCATGCGCATGGTCATTGGCTTTGTCGCTTTCCAAATTTTGCGCACCAAGTATTTTATCTAATTGAAGGTAGTCGCTGTAGTAAACTCCGTTTGTCATTGCACTGAATTTATTTGTGGCGAAGATGAAAAAGTTAGTGTAAGCATCAGGGTGATACTCGTCAATCAGAAGAAAAACAGGGAGCCTCTAAAAACCAACTTAACCACATAGACACATAGTTGAAGTAGCATATTTGTGATGACTATGAGCAACTATTATCACTTCATTAGTTCGAAATCAATAAACCAGAGAGCAGGTTTATTAGATAAACAAGCATATGGACAAAGTCAATTTTAACCCAAATTCAGCATTAGAAATGCTGAAACGACTAAGCGTTTGTAAATCAGCGATTTTATACCGTTAGCACATCCGTAATAGTCCAATTACATTGGACTAAACGGCTGTTGCTACGGCATTATACAAGAAAACATGGACTATTTCATAAGTGCATTTGGTATAACAAATCGCTTCAACAACGCTAAGTCGGGATTACCCTTCCCGATGTAGCATCGGGACAAGCTATGGAATCAACAAAAAACTTCGATGAAGTTTTCTACTGATTAATTCGGGTTTAACCTTGCTTTTGCCACTATGTGGTTATTGTATTTTCATTATTGAGTTTTCAGAGGAATTCAACTTTCTTTAAAAAAAAGACCCGCAGGTACTTTGAATACTTGCGGGTCTGCAAATGCCTTTTGGGGCAGTTATTTTCTGTCTTTCAAACTTACAAACGGGCGTTCTGCCGGACCGTTGTAAATTTGGCGCGGACGACCAATGTCTTCATTCTTTTCGCGCATTTCTTTCCACTGCGAAATCCATCCGGGCAAACGACCCAACGCAAACAACACAGTGAACATTGGTGTGGGGAAGCCTAATGCTTTGTAAATAATTCCTGAGTAGAAATCTACATTCGGGTAAAGTTTTCTTTCAACAAAGTATGGGTCGTTCAATGCAGCTTGTTCCAACTCTTTGGCAATTTCCAACAAGGGGTCGTTAACACCAAGTTTGTTCAGAATGTTATCGCAAGCAGCTTTGATGATTTTGGCACGAGGGTCGAAGTTTTTGTAAACCCGGTGACCAAAACCAAACAACAAACGCTTTTTGTCTTTTGCTTCGGCAACCGCTTTTTTCACATCCCCACCGCCATTGTCGCGAATGTCTTCCAACATTTCCAACACTTCCTGATTGGCGCCACCATGACGCGGACCCCACAAAGCGGCAACGCCTGCGCCAATAGATGCGTAAAGGTTAGCATGCGAAGAGCCAACAATGCGCACCGATGAAGTGGAGCAGTTTTGCTCGTGGTCGGCATGAAGAATCAGCAATTTGTTCATGGCATCCACCACCACAGGGTCAGCATGATACTCCTCGGTTACATTACCAAAAGTCATGTGAAGGTAGTTGGTAACATAATCGTGTTTATTCTGCGGATAAAGCACCGGATGCCCTTTTCCTTTCTTCTGAATCATGGCGCAAATGGTTGGCATTTTAGCCAACAAGCGGATGATGGTGAGGTTGGTTTGTTCGGGCTTGGTGTTTGGATTCAATGAGTCAGGATAGAACGATGATAAAGCTGAAATCATAGTCATCAACTGCCCCATAGGGTGCGAACCGGTTGGGAACACCTCAAACACTTTCACCAAATTTTCGTGTACCAAAGTGTGTGCAGTAATGCTTTTTTCAAAATCGGTAAGCTGTGTGGCTGATGGCAACTCACCATAAATTAAAAGGTAAGCAACTTCAAGAAAAGATGCTTTTTCGGCAAGGTCTTCAATGTTGTAACCGCGATAGCGCAACACGCCTTTTTCGCCATCCAAAAAAGTGATGTTGCTGACTGTGCTGCCGGTGTTCCGATAGCCTTCATCAAATGTTACCAAGCCTGACTGCCCCCGAAGCTTCGAGATGTCAATAGCGCTTTCATTTTCAGTTCCGGTTATTACAGGGAATTCAAATTCTTTTCCGTTGTAAGAGAGTTTTGCTTTCTCAGCCATGCCCGTTTGTTTTTTTATATGTTAAAATCAAAGTGTGCCAAAAGTAATGATTGAAGCCAATTAACCTAACCCATCCAACAGCAAATTGACACAACAAAAGGCTTTGCAATAAATTTTAGAAAACTTTAGAGAAATCAATGCTGCCTCAGCAACACTCTTCTGGTGGCAGAAGCGTTCCTGCTTCGTAAATGAATGAAGTAAACGCCATCGCTAAGCATCTCGGTGTTGATGATTTTTTCGGCATAAAAAAATCCGTGGTAAATCTGCTGTCCAAGCGCATTGTAAACATGAATACTTAGTTGCTCATCCAAATTTGAAGTGATAATAATTTTGCGTTCTGTAGGATTAAAAAACAAGGATGCAAACAAATCCGCTTCGTTTAAATCGCCTGCACCAAGTGGCGGCAACACACAATCCACATAAACATCATCGGATTGTGCTGTGCAGTTTGCAGCATCGGTAATCATCACATAGTAGTAGCCTTTATCATCTTCCACCGTGAAAAAGCGTGTGGAAGCACCCTGAATCAAAACACCATTTCTGAACCATGAGTAAGTAACATTTGCGATGGCAGGTGATGAAGCCAAATCGCAACCATTTAAAACAACCGGAGGTTGAGGAAGCGGTGGCTGACAAGGAATGACAGGCGGTTGTTTCCCGCTTTGAATTATCACTAAGTTTTTGTCGGCAATGAGCATGTTGCATTGCCTTTGCAGCGTGTCAAAATTTTCAGCGAAATTGATTTGAATTAACTGAGAGGCATTTCCACTTGTTGGGCTTGCAGGAGCAAAAGCACAACCATTTACCAAACTCCAATTGCAGTTGTTCGGATTGTTGAGCTGAACAGAAACCTGCTGTGCGCTGCTGTCAACAAAAATGGTGTCGGGCGTTAGTGTAAACGTGCAGTTCACCGGAACCACTTTTCCGTTTTGGGTGATGGTAAAAGTTTCGCCACCAATTGTAACATCACAAGTGCGCGTGGCAGTGTCGTTGTTTTCGGCAATGGCAATTTCAACCACTGTGGTTAAAGTTCCGCTTGCAGGAATGATGGAAACAAAATTGCAGTTGGCAGAAGCAGTCCACGGGCATTGTGCAGTGTTGGTGAGTGTAACCTGAATGCTGTGTTGATTGCTGTCTAATGTTACGCTGTTTGATGAAAGTGCGAAACTGCAAACGGGCGTGAGCGTGAAGTTGTAAGTGATGTTTCGGCTGCCGCAATAGTTGGTTAGGGTGAGTGTAACAATGTAGTTGGTGGGCACTCCGGTTGAAGGATAAACGTGCGTTGGGTTTTGCTGAGTTGAGGCAGGCGAGCCATCGCCAAAGTTCCAACTGAATGCAGTTGGATTGCCCGAAACATTTGCGCTGAACGCAACTGAATAGCCGGTGGCGGTGTGGCTGATGGTTGCATTCGGCAAATCGTTTGGTGTGGTGAAAGTGGTGAATGAACTTGGCGCACCGCTGTTGGTTCCGTTGGTGCAATAGGTCATCACACTCCATTCATAGGTGGTGTTGCAACTTAGGTTGTTTAATGCGAGGGAGGTGTTTGCGGTGGTGGTTTTGGTGTAGTTGGTTGCGCCTGCGGCTTTGTACCAAACTTCATAGTTGCTTGCTCCCGAAACTGCACTCCATGAGAGCGATGCTGAGGTTGCAGTGATGTTTGTTGTGGTTCTTCCCGATGGTGCATTGCAACTTGGCTGAGGATGTGTTACACAAAGTTGAAAGCTGCCGCCACCACTGCCTGTGCCATAGTGATATGCTCTTACATAATATACAGTTCCGATGGTGAGATTATTCAGCGTAACGGTGTTCAACACGCCTGTGCTTCCGGTTTGGTCATCGCAACCGATGCTAACGCTTGAACTGTAGCAACCATTGCGCACATCCAGCACACCATCGAATGAAGTGCCGTTCAACAATCGCACGGTGTGCTGATTGGAAACCGCAGTGAAAGTGAACCACACATCATCATCGGCATTGCCATTGGTGAAACCATTGCAGGGCGAAGTGGCGGGCAGGCTGCCGGTGGCATTGGTGGTTGAAAAAGTTTGATAGTTGCACGTGGTGGAAGAAGTGAGATTGATGGCACCGGAACAATAATCATTCACAGGGTTTGATGGCTGAGTGGAAGTGCTGCATCCGTTGGTGATGTAGTTGCTAACCGATGTTCTGATGGAACCCAGCAAATTGAAAACCGAATTGCCCGGGCAACTGGTGTAGCCGGGCGAACAACCCTGACGATGACCACTGATGTTGTTCATGGTGCCGGGATAAGAAGTGATGGGTCCGCTGCCCAAGGGGTCAATGTTGGAGTTGCAACATTTCCACGCAAGAATTTGAGTGAGTTTATCGAGCATTACCTGTGTGGGATTCACCGAAGTGTAGGTGCCCAACAAACACACCGCCATTGTTTTTTGGTTGTAGCCACACATGTGCGCGCCCACCACATTGTTGCCCCCGCCTCTGCCCACATACAACACTCCGTTGGGGTCAATCAGCCAGTTGTAACCCACATCGCACCAGCCGTTGGTGTTCACATGATAGTTCCAGATGGAAGCCACCACACCTGCCCAATTTGTGCTGCTGTTGCTGCCTGCGGAGTGATGCACAATCAGATGCGAAACGGTGGTGTAGCTCAAGCTATTGCATGAAGAGTTTGCCGTTAAATTATAGGCGCTGCCCCAGTTGCTTCTGCCCACCGATGATGGCTGCGCACAACTGCAAGCCCGTGAGGCATCATCACCTTCATCCATGTCCACAACGCCATTTTCATTCACTTGCACATTGGCAGGAACAAAAAGCTGAAATGAAATTTTGCTGAATGATGAAGCATTGTTTTTACGAATAATTTTGAACCGAAAACTTTTAGTTGAAGCATTTAAATAGACGGGCGGAAAATGAATTTTATTGTCGCTGTGTTCAACATGATGGTCGTGTTCCAAAGGAATCCAACGTTTTTTTTGTTCGCCATCCAAAGCGGCAAAAACAAACAACTCGAAATCTTCGTGCAAAAAATCACTTCCTTCAACCACAGCTGAAAGTGCAATGAATGGTGTGGTGAGATTCAATGAATGCCGGAGCTTCCCCGAAATGGTTTTTGAAGCATTCTTTTCGCTTAGCTCAACCGTCATTTGAGCGCTTTCAAACCTATTGCCCAACATCAGCATCGGCAATGCAAGCAGAATAATAAGTGTGTGTAATCTGTGAAGCATGTTGTCAAACTTATTGAATTTTGAACATCAACAGCCTTATATTTACAATGTGAACAAACAGCGACTAATCGAAATTCTCCGAGCAGAGAAAACTTATCTCAGTCATCAATTTGGTGTGCAAGAGATTGCCTTGTTCGGTTCATTTGCAAGAGCAGAAAATGCAGGCGAAAGTGATGTTGACATTTTAGTTACACTTCAAAAACCTTCTTTCAGTTCTTTGATTGATTTGAAAGATTATTTGGAAAGTAAATTTCATACTAAAGTGGATTTGGTTAGAAACGGACCTCACCTTTCCGAGCAATTCAAAAACCTTATAAAAGACGATTTAGTTTATGCATAACAAGCTATTTGTTTTTTGCATAGAATCTGTATTGCATCACATTGCTGTTTGTGAAGAGCGTTTTAAAGCCATAAATGAGCCTGCTGATTTTACAAAAACAAAAGAGGGTGGGTTGTTATTAGATGGTATTTCTATGAGGCTTCAAGCCATTGGCGAGAATGTAAAAAAGCTACTCAAAATTCACCCCGAACTTGAAACGAAGTATGCGCATGTGGAGTGGAATAAAATCATTCGCTTCAGAGATTTTATTTCGCATCATTATGAAAAGTTAGACTACGAAATTATTTATGAAATATGCGCTGACAGTCTGCCACTACTTAAAAAAGTTGTCAGCTCCGAAGCGGAATTGATTAAAAACACAAACGATTGAACATGATTCAAAAAGCATTCAACTTTAAAAAATGGATTGATGAACATCGCCATTTGCTGAAACCACCGGTGATGAACCAGGTGGTTTATTCCGATAATCAGGATTTTATTGTGATGGTGGTGGGCGGACCCAACAAACGCAAGGATTTCCATTACAATGAAACCGAAGAATTTTTCTTTCAGTTGGAAGGAAACATCATGGTGAAAATTGTGGAGGATGGAAAAATTGTGGATGTGCCGATTAACGAAGGCGATATTTTTCTGCTTCCCGCACGAGTGCCGCATTCACCACGCAGAACCGAAGGCAGCGTGGGCTTGGTGATGGAATTGCGCAGACCCAAAGAAATGCTTGACGCTTTTCAGTGGTATTGCGAAAGTTGCAGTAGCATGCTTTATGAAGAAAAAATGCCGGTGCAGGATATTGTGAAAGACCTGCCGGTGGTGATGGAAAAATTTTATGCCTCAACAGATTTGCGCACCTGCAAAAAATGTGGCGCGGTGATGGAGCCACCAAAATAGGTTAATGACTTATATCAGTTTTCTGGATGATTGACTGCATTTTATTGCAGCAATGATTGATGAAGCTTTGCTTTCATTCATCAAAATCTATTGTCATGAAACTTTTAATTATCTACGGAACAACCGAGGGGCATACCAGAAACATTGCAAACTTTTTAAAAACGGAAGCAGAGAAGAAGGGAATTCATGTTACACTTTGCGACTCTACCAACTCGCCTGAACCGCCATTGTTTTATCACGGAGTGGTGGTTTTGTCATCGCTGCATGCACATCGCTATCAATCATCGGTTTACCATTATGCCAAAAGCTATGCTGAGCATTTGAATAAAGTTCCTTCAGCATTTTTGTCGGTGAGTTTAACCGCTGCCGATGAAGATGACGCGGAGTCATGGAAAGAACTGAAAAAAATTACTACCGAGTTTTTGGAACATGCCAACTGGCAACCTGCAAGCATTGAATATGTTGCCGGAGCTTTGCTTTATGCGCAGTATGATTTTTTCAAAGGATTGGTGATGAAAATGATTGGCAAAAGCAAAAATCTGGATTTAGACACTACCAAAGATTATGTTTTCACCGACTGGCATAAGTTGGAGGTTTTCCTTGGTGGTTTTACTGCCGAAATGGAAAAGCAAAAAGATAAAGTTGGCGCAACTGAGGAGTATCTTTGAGCATTAAAACAAAGTGCAATTAGCTGCCATTAAATTACCTTCGCAAGAAATTTTTCGTGTGAGAACAACCTTTTTTTCAGCAATAATTTTTTGTTGTGCGTTTGCTTCGGCTCAGAGTCTTGTAAGCACCCAATATGGCACGGTGCAGGGCGCGCAAAACGGCAACGTGATTCAGTTTTTAGGCATCCCTTTTGCCAAACCTCCAGTGGATTCGCTGCGCTGGCGTGCGCCACAGCCGCCTGATAGTTGGGCAAACATTTTGAACGCTAATGCATTTAAGCCTGCTTGTGCGCAAAAGTCATTCTCGCAAACCGACACAGTAGGAAAAGTAACCGGAAGTGAGGACTGTTTGTACCTAAATGTTTGGACTCCACAAATCGGCTCAGGCACCCGTCCTGTTATGGTGTTTATTCACGGAGGTGGCAATCAGCAAGGCAGCGCTAATGATACTGCCAGCAACACTGCTTTGTATTTTGGGAAAAACCTTTCTGAAAGAGGCGATGTAGTGGTGGTTACCATTCAATATCGCTTAGGTGCATTGGGTTATTTGGTGCATCCGGGTTTGGAAGCAGAAAGCAGCAGTGGCAAAGCGGGAAACTATGCTGTGCTTGACCATATTCTTGCATTGAAATGGGTGAAACACAACATACATCAATTTGGTGGCGACACTTCCAACATCACCATCTTTGGCGAAAGTGCAGGGGGTGTAAATGTTGGAAACCTGATGCTTACTAACGAGGCGGCAGGCTTGTTTCATCGTGCCATCATTCAAAGCGCTGTGCCCAACATCAGCGTTTACAACGATGAAAAAAACAAGGGAATTCAATTCGTCAATTCCTTTCCGCTTGCCACCGGAACTGATGCTCAAAAAATTGCTTACCTGCGCGCACTGCCTGCCGATTCGCTTACGGCAAAATATACCAGCCCACTTACAGCAGGTTTGCTAACGCAAAATTTTCAACCCACCTTGGATGGAATTTTGTTTTCAAAACTGCCCACACAAGCCATTGAAAGTGGCGACTACAACAAAGTGCCTGTCATCATTGGCTCCAATAGCGATGAAATGAGCTTGAGCGCGCCTTTGGTGGTTACTCCTGCAATGGTTACCCAACTTATCAATGCCAGAATACCTGCTGCATTCAGGCAAGAGGCTGCGCAACTTTACCCACCCGGCACCACCAATGCCGAAGCCAGGAGGTCGTATGTGGACATTACTTCCGATGGGCAGTTCAATGCGCCTGTGCGCAGAATAGCGCGCTGCCTGAGTTTGAACCAAACCGAGCCGGTGTGGGATTATTGGTTTACTCATGCACACACCGTTCCGCAGTTGGCACAGTTTGGTGCTTATCACGGCATTGAATTATTCTATGTTTTCAACACGCTCGAAAATTCCACCATTGGAACTGGAGCGCTCTTTAAACCGGCTGATGATTCAGTTCAAAAAGCTACGAGAACTTATTGGACAAACTTTGCACAAAGCGGCAACCCCAACAATGGCGTTCTTCCTGCATGGGTAACCTTTGAAGCCGGGCAAGATTGCTACATGGAAATCAAAGCAACACCCGATGGAACGCAATGTAAAATCCATGAAGCACGATTAGATTTTTGGGATAGAGTAGTGGGGTTCAATTCGTGCAAACCTGTGGGTGTAAATGATTTTGACATTGACAATCACAGTGTAAGTGTTTATCCAAATCCATCAAACGGAATCTGGCATATTGAAACAATGGAGAAGATTGATTTTTGGGAAGTGAGCAACTTGAAAGGTCAAGTGACTGAATATGGCAAAACCCAACAAGTTGATTTAAGCAAACTCGGAAATGGCATTTATTTTTTGAGGGTAAAATGCAGCCAAACAACCTCCACTCATAAACTGATTAAATTTTGAACACAGCAATTAAAGTTGTCACTATCTTTTTGTTGCTGTTCAACAGCATTGGAGCAATGTATGGCAGCATCAAACTAATCACTGACCCAAGCGGCTCAAGCATGCAGATGCCATTAAGTTTTTTAGAGCATTCCCCCTTCGAGAACTACCTGATTCCAGGCATTGTGCTATTGTGTGTGAATGGGCTGTTTGGATTCGCAACCATTTTGCTGTTGCTTATCAAGCACAGCTTGGCAAATCTTTTTGTGATGGCGCAGGGTGTTTTGTTGGGTGGTTGGATTCTGGTGCAAATGATGTTGCTTAAGACGTTTTACCCTCCGCTTCACCTCACTTTTTTACTTATTGGCACACTGCTGTTGCTGTTAGGTTTTGCAATGCAGCGGACAAAATCAAAGGCTTGAGGTTCTTCCGCCATCCACAGGCACGTTAACTCCTGTGATGTAAGACGCAGCCGGTGAACACAAAAATGCTACTGCGGCTGCAATTTCTTCGGGCTTGCCAAAACGTTTCATCGGGATTTCGCGTTTCATGTCTTCTTCCACCTCCTTTTGGTCGGTTGAAGTTTGTTTGGCTTTGTTGTCAATGATGTTTTGCAGCCGCTCGGTGGCGGTGGCACCCGGCAAAACATTGTTAACGGTAATGCCCGATTCCGCCAACTCATTCGCCATTGTTTTTGCCCAGTTTGCCACTGCCGCACGAATGGTGTTGCTCACACCAAGATTGGGCAAGGGCTGCTTCACTGAGGTGGAAATGACGTTCACAATTCTGCCATAACCTGATGCTTTCATGCCATCCACAAACATGGTTGCAAGGATGTGGTTGCACAGCAAGTGTGCTTCAAAGGCTCTTAGAAACTCCTCTTCTTTGGCGTTAATGATTTTGCCCGATGGAGGACCTCCGGTGTTGTTGATGAGGATTTGATAAGTTTTCGCTGATTTCTTTACGTGCCTTTCTACTGCTGCTTTCATTTTTTCGGGCTGACTGAAGTCGGCAACTACATAATCGTGGTGCTGTTCGCTTTTGCTGATGAAACTTAAATCAATCAGATTTTGCATCAGCGCAGTTTCGGTTCTGCCCACAAAGGTGATGTTGGCGCCAAGCGTTGCCAATTCAAGTGCTACTGCTCTGCCAATTCCCTTACTGCTGCCGCCAACAAAGGCGTTTTTGCCGGTTAAATCAATGTTCATTGTGCGTAATTATGGAAACAAAAAACCCGCAGGTGAAACTTCACTTGCGGGTTGCAAAAAACAAAAAATGAAATCAATTCACTTTGATGATTTTCTCGAAGGTAGATTTAGCGCCTTCGGTGATGCGCAGAATGTATTTACCATTTGCCAAACCCATTGATGCGCCATTTAGTGTAACATTTTGTTCGCCCGAAGTTTGCTGCCCCTTGAAAACATTTGCCACCATTTTTCCATCAAGGCTGTAAACATCAATGTTCACCTCCGCATCTTTAAAAAGCGAATAGCGGATTTGCGTGGTGTTGCTGAACGGATTTGGAATCACTTTCACCTCCGAAACATTGTCGAAAAAAGTGTTTTGCTTTTGTTCAATGCCAGTTGAGGCTTGCTTAATCATGGTAAACTCGTCTTTAATCACTCCCTCGGCTGTAAGGTATCTGCCCACCATTTTGTTGCCTTCAATATCCATCACAAACGAACCATGAACACCATCACCACCATCCCAATAATACATTGCTGGATGAGGTTTGCCCTCGTTGAAAGGTGGGTCAGATGCCTGACTTCCGGCATTGCCGCAAATCACATAGAGTGTACCTTTATTAGGCTCAGCCCCATCGGTGTATTTGATGTAAGGCTCACCAAGCGATTCTTTCCCGCTGGTGCCGTTCACAATGTGGTCGGCAGGTTTGAAGGTGCTGGAAACACCGTAGTGTCCTTTAAGTAAATAAGAGCGTTCGTAGTTATGACTGTGCCCATTGATAACCATATCCACGCCATATTGCTCCAAAACCGGCAGAATGTTTTGGCGCATCCCTTTCATGAAAAGTTCCCAAGCATTGTCGGAATTGTGAGAGCCTTTTGAGTAAGGCGGCTGATGCCAATAGGCAATCACCCACGGCTGTGTATTGTTTTGCAAATCCTGATGCAGCCACTGAATCATAGGTGAGTTGGCAGGATTGGCAGATGGGAATGCGCCAATCCAATCGAATGCGCCCGTTGGCGAGCCAAGCTCAGAATTGAGGGATATAAAGTGCACATTGCCATAATCGTAAGAATAGTAATGCTTACGGTTTGAAGGCGTTCCGCCTGCTTCGCCTTTAGTATGTACAGATATTAAATCATAGTATGGACCGGTGTGCAGGTCGGGGTCTTTTTGGCAAGGCACGGGACAAATACTTCCGTAATCATGATTTCCCGGGCATGGATAAAAGTGCATGAACTTGAAAATTTCATTGTAGCCATAGTAAGTTTCAAAAACTTTATCCTGATACTCTTGGTCTGTGCCATCGTTGTAAACATTATCGCCCAACCACAGCCACACATCGGTTTCTTTCCCTTGCGAACGGGTGTAATCCATGTAGGAATCACGAGTTCTTCTTTGTGGGTTGTTTGCCTTGCCGTGGTCGCCAATAGCCCAAAGCCTGATGGGCTGAACAGTTCCCGGCACAGGGGCGGTTCTGAACCAATGCGCAGTGTCGGGTCCACTTAATGTGGAACCGTCAGATTCAATCTTATAGAAATACTTAGTGTAGGGTTGCAGCCCTTTAATTTCCACATCGTGGTCTTTCACGTTCACCGTGTCGGTGGCGTTCATATTCAAATTATTCATGTCGGTGCCGTAGTGCACCACACCCGATGTCATGGTGGCAGTGCGCCAGCGCACGTTCATGCTCGTTGAAGTTTGCTTTTGCAGGTAAGGTCCGCGCACTAATTGTGCCTGCGCCAAAACTTCAGCCGCAGCAGTAATGCCAATGAACAGGTAAATCAATTTTTTCATGTCCGTTTATTTTTGATTCGAGGATGTGAAGATAAGCCACTAAGGTTAAAATAACCTTATGAACGTGAATACCTTCAAAACTTCCTCATGGCACCCGCCTCTGTGAACTCTACATTAATGATGAGGCGTGGGCACATGCACGCCCCCATAAGCGGAAAGTTCATGCTTGCCCAAATCATCGGCCAGCAACACTATTACGTTCAGTTTCTTTTCTTGCGGGCGCTGGTTGGTTTGTTTAAAAGCGTATGCTATCAGCAACAACACCATCAACAAAGGCAGGATAAAACGGAAGGAGTACAAATGCTTCATGAATAAAGTGTCAGTCTTTTAAAATGCAGCGCTAATATAGACTATCATTTGAAAGCGGGGAAGTGGCGGGCGGGATTGGTCAGCGGTTGAGTTTTAAAAGTGCTGCGGAGGTTTGCAGGAAGAAGCCTTGCTAAATCTCACCGCGGTATACTGAATAAAAATCTGAGCAAAAAAAATTGGTGGAAAACACTAACCTAATCGGTTGTAAACCTCAGGTGAATAGAGCTTGATTTTTAACACAGATTTCAAATCTGTTTTATCTGTGGTTTGAGATGAAAATGGAACATCTAGAACAGCTAATTTGCTTCTACCAAGTAAGCATACAAGAGACAGATTCATTTATCTCTCTAGTTGTTTGATAGGGGCATTTTGTAGCATACTCAACAATACCATCATAAAAAATTACCTCTTTAATATTTTTACTTGCTATCTGCTCAAAGACACTCAGATTATATTGTCTTCTAAAACTGTCATACCCTTCAATGAATGATTCTTTTTTATTAGCTGATGAATATCTACCCGAAAGGCTAACATCGCTTCTATCAGCAAACACAAAAGTTAATTTCAAATCACCATTCAAGTAGCCCCCCTTTGCAGGGGTTACCTTAATTCTTATATACTTATGAGCCTTAATCTTGAATGCAAAGAATGATATAGAAAAAACAGCAGAGTCGTTCTGCTTGAAGTTGTATATGTATTTCCCGTCAAGCGTTTTCCTTTTATCTTTAAAGTACGTTTTACATGTTTCACTTTGACCAATACAAATAGTTGTTGCAAAAAGCAAAAATGATATAACTGATAATTGTTTAATTACGGTTACCATGCGGTTTGATTTTTTATGCCTACTCTTTAAACTCCCGTATTCGGCTTTACGGGTTCTGAGGTGATAAGTTCTTTTTGCAGTTTACGGTTTGAGATGAAGTATTTTTTATAGTGGATAGTTAAAAAATCAGTTCAATCCCCGCAGATACTCTTTAAAAACAAGATGAAATTTAACTACCAAATATTTCCAATTAGAATACAGTGGCAGATTTTATGAAGTTTTTCAGCATCTTCTGAGTTGATGGTTCCTGAATTAATGTATTCATCGGTCTTGATTTTAATGGACTTAACCCTAATTGGACTTAAATAACTGTCTATTATTTTTTGTTGAAGTCCATCAATTTCTTTCCCAAGAGCTGGGTTTGTTCCTCTACCAATCATTATCTGACCAATTGGATATTTGTTGACACCGTATTTACCCCACTTATTATATGTAAAAGAAGATGTTGAGTATGATTTATCGCAACGCTTATTAGAATATGGAACTATAGAAGAAACCGATTCATCTAACTGATTTGTAAGAGTAAATTTGATTTTGTCTTTTGAATAGTCATCCCCCTTGCCATCACCAAGACACACTTTTATGGGTTTGGAATCTCTTTCAAAGTCAAAAATCAATTTAGAATAGTGTGTACCTATTGCTCTAAAATTAGTCCAACTATTATCAATTTTTGCTAAGAGGTAATGAAGTTTTAAAATACTACCATCAGACATGCTGAACTCTAATTTATCAGAGTATTTGTAACCACTGTTGCCAACCGAGTAAAAAAACTTAGGGCATTCGCTCATTAAATTATTAAATACATCCATCTTTTTTTGCTTGTCTTGTTGGGATTCCAAAAGGTAGTTTACTCTAGCAATAGCATCCATCAAAGTATCGTTGCCTGTAAGTTCAAATAGCTTGTAATATACCTTTACAGCTGCTTCATAGTCTTTATAATGCAAACTGATTTTAGCCGATAGGTCAAGATAGTCGGCCTTATCCTTTGCTGATTCACTAACAGAAGACAGATACTTTTTTGCAGCATCATAGTCACTGTTTTCTATCGCCACCCGCGCCTTAGAAATATTCATTTTATCAGTGTTCACTTGGGCTAATCCCGAAGAGTGAACAAAAAATAAAACAATGGCACTAAATAAAGTTACATGATTTGAATTTACCATAACGTAATTTGATTAAAATTTTGAAGAGATATCCTCGCTACCACCACATTTATATATTAAATATTGAATAGCCTTTACAACTCTTTCAGGCTCTATCATACAGTCTCTTTTTGAGCAGTCAGTTTGATACTTGATAATGAGCTTAATTTGCTTGTCAGTCTTGTATCTTTTCTGTTTACTTTCTATATATTGATAAGGGTATTTTTGAAGACCTACCCCTTCCATGACCCTCTCATCTCCTACAAACTGTTCTCCTTCAACATCAAACACATTATCTCCTGTTGCATTTATAATTATCATGTAATAACCAGCACCATAGTTATAACCTAAGTTATTGACGTATTGCTGACCGCTGAACACATTAGGTAACAGTTTTACATTTCCATGAGTAAGTTTACTTAGAGGGATAGTTATTCCTCCAATTTCTCTACTATACCTCTGCTTTTTGCTTGCCGATGATTGATAATAAGTTCTATCGAATGAAATTATCATATTACATAAGGAGTCGAATTTTACATTCGATTGGCTTTTGACGCGATATGCCATTGGCATAAACACTCCATTTCTGCTATAAAAACTTTCAAATTGCCCCATGATATACCACTCAACTTCTTTATGGTCTCTAATAACTGAGCTGTTTAAAAATCCTATTGTTTCCTGAATACTTGCGTCAATTGATTTATAGTCATTTGAATTTTGGGCTGTGATTTTTTTTGATGCTAGAACTAATCCAACAACTATCACACCAATAAAGATTAAACGTTTGTTTTTCATGTTGTATTCGTTTGATTTCATTTTAATAGCTAATTGTAAATCCCTTACCTGCACACTTAGAGCATGATTTGTTTCCGCTGCCTCTGCAATAATTACATTTTAACGTTCCGCCTCCCTTGCAACCACTACGTGTCATTTTATATCCTGGGCATGGGCAGGTGTAACAGCTTACCTCCCCCCTACCGTAGCACCAACTACATTTATTAGCACCATTGCCTTTACAATAAAAACAATCAGATTTGCCACTACCATCGCAAGATGCACAAGTTACTTTGGTAGCACCATTGGGCACATAAGTGTTTTCATTTGCTTTCCTTTCATAACGCTCAGCTATGTTTTCAAGAGAATTTTGAATGCTATTACTGAAATCGTTTACCATTTGTGTCCTCTGCTGGTTCCGCTCGTTAATGCGCCTGTACTCCTCATCCAACTGCTGCTGTAGCCTAGTATTGTTGTTAGAACCTGAGCTACTACCCGAAGGATTACTTCTTATCACACCCGGCTCCGCACTGCCAACACCTCTGCCAGATGAGCCGTTGGTATTGTAATTGGTGTTACTTTTGTCACTGTTAGTATAGTTATTCCAAGTGTTGCTATTGCTGTTAGTGTTTGTTGATGGGCTATTATTTTGTTTGAATTCTTTTAACCTAACCCATACCCCAACAGATTCGTTGCAAGGTGTATTTGTAAAAGAAGTGGACTTCTTAACTTCACCGGGGTTAAGACGCGTTAATCCATATTTAGGCTCAGACCCCTTACTTCCGATATAATATTCAAACCAAATTTCCGATGTTGATGTATTGCGGATTTCCCAATACCATATATGAGCCCTACCTTCATCTTTTGCAATTAGTTTATTGTGATAGTAGTAGTCAACACGAAATACAAGACCCGCAACGCCTGTTTGAGCCCAATCTGACCAATTATGCACATGGCTTAGTTGACTTTCGTTGCATTGGAAACCTTGTGCATTTACATTTTCAACACAACAGACAAAATCTAACAAAAGAAAGTGTGTGATTGTTATAAAGTAACTGCTTATACTTTTTGATTGGCTATTCAAGAAAGAAAGAATCATTGTTTTGGATTTTAATTGTGATGTAATATTCTGTGCGTAGCACTCCGGATGCCATAGTTGATGTTTGTTGTTCTGCGATTTGTCTTTTTGCATTCTAATTCTTTAGTGCTCGAGTTTTAATTTAAATCCATTTACTTTCATGGTAATAGTTTACCGTGCTTGGGTAGATACCTAATCATGGTTACTTTAATGTGTTGTATAAATCCTCCGTGATTGTGGAAACATATTCAACAACAGCTTTAAGAGCTTTCTCATCTGCAGAAGTAGGTACATAAATATCAACAAAAAGCGACTCCTCCTTTTCATCTTCTATAAGTTGAATTCCTCCAAACTTGTATGAACTGGTGCTTAATAAAATTTTTCGTGCAAGTTCCCCCTTTACCTTACCCTTAGGGTAGTCTTTGACGTGACCCATTACACGGAAAAAATCAGTGTCATCATATCCTGTTGTCTCGTAAAACACATAAACGGGTTCTCCAAATTCTTTAATTGAATTAGGCATATAGCAAAGATATTAGAAGTGTTATCATTGCTATAAATACAT
>VFQQ010000179.1_pt1 | contig 161108 bp, 137 predicted proteins | sample 3512341 | NCBI WGS metagenome assembly VFQQ01 (sample SAMN10412373, study PRJNA504923) | tailings metagenome | isolation source: Relicate 2 Philex TSF1 revegetated site | place: Philippines: Tuba, Benguet | collected 2017-08-29 | reverse complement strand
GCGGCTGCTGCGTGCGGCGAGCAACTTCGTTCACTGAGGTTCGGCGCTAATCAGGTGCTCAAGTGAGCTCGCAATGCAACATCTTGGATACTCCAACTGCACGATTGAGCTTCCGCAGGGTGAGCACAGCCTCGTTTGGACTTACGTGGGCGAGTGCCCGCACAGCGACGGCATCTTTGAAGTCAGCTTTGGTGCGTTCAAGCTGCCCGGCGAATACTGGGGCCGAAACCTGCATTGGACTTCGGACGGACGCTTCGTCACGCTCGAAAGGCGATTTGCGACCCACTCGGAACTGCATATACTCGACACAACTACCGGGCGCACTCACTTCGCGCAGAGGAACGCGCGCGCTTTGGCGATGGAAGGCACAGAACTGGTGTTCGCTCGACACGGCGAGCGCGAGACGATGAAAATCCGCCCAATCGAGATCATTGGATGAAGTTGGAGGCCAGCCAGCCCAACGCCCCAGCGGCCGTCAACAAACCTTCTCGAACGATCTACGACGGCTTGGAAGAGGGGCTGCTGAGCCTGACCTGCTTCAGGCGATGCCCGAAGTGCAGAGTCGTGGTTGCCTTCCAACCTGCGCACCTGCGCATGCACTGCAAGCCGCTCAGAAATCTCACGCAGCAAGCCCTGGGCACTCTCGGGGTCAGTGTGACCCATCACGCCGACGGCACGATTCGCTTCGAAAAGGGCGGACTCGCTGTTTCGACGCTTCAGATGACGTGCGGTGGCTGCAGCGCCGAGCTTCTGCTTCTAGCGAGTCTCTGCGAAGTCCAGCCTGCGCGTTACGTGTTCCGGGACTACCAGTTCCTGCCCGACAGCGCACGCGATGGCGATGTCTGAGCCGATACATGAGATGCCTCAGGCTGCTGCAAGTCGAGCGCTTGCGCGCGAACTGGTCCGCACGGAACTTGAGAATCATGGCGCCAACGTCGTCGACTCCCCCGATGCCCTGTCAAGAGTCTACCGGCTACTTCTTGCAATCGATCAGCTCGAGGGGGCCTCTCCGCCCTTGGCGCTGCGCCTGGAGCTGAGATCGGCCCGGCGCCATGTTGTGGATCAATGGCCGCCCGGCGCTGAACTTACAAACCATGTGCTGCATGCGCTGGATGCGCTCCGCGGACTGTTCGAGGAATAGATCGACGCGCTCTACGGCTACGAGAGTTCGACGCTCGGGACCCGTTGCATTGGCCCTCCCTTACCTTCACGCTGCGGGCCGATAGCGGGCTGCTGTGGCCCTTACCGCCGCAGCCGCCCCAAACCAAGGCCCAGCCACGCCAGGATCAGGGTGCTGCCGCCAATGGGTGCCAGTCGCGTCGGCCAGCCGAACAGGGCAGCGCCGATCAGGCTGCCGCAGAACAGCAGCATGCCCGCCGCCATGGCAGCCAGCGCCGCCTGCTCGAGGCGACGCTGGGCCTTGGGGCTGAGTGCCAGCAGGGCCAGCCCGTGCAGGAACAGGTACAGCGAGGCTGTCTGCAGCCAGGTCTGGGCCTGGCCGCTGGCGCCGTGGCTTGCGTAGGCACCGAGACCGACGGCCGCTGCGCAGGCGAGGCTGCCGAGGGCGCCCAGCAGGCGGTTTGCAAGCCCTGTGGGCGCCCTCTCCACGTCAGCCCTTCGGCTTCAGGTACGCGTCCATGCCGCGACGCAGGTTGTCGGCCTTGAAGCTGGGGATCTTGAACACCCAGCCCTCGGTGGCGCGCCTCAGCGCTGCGACTTCGTCCTGCAGCGCCTGCATCCGCTGGGCCCGATCGGCCACGGGATCGCTGACGGCCTTCGGCGGTTCGGGCAGGTCGGCGGCGGACACCGCGGCGGTGCTCGGCGCCGAGGTGTTCGCGCCCGATGTGTCTGCAGCGGCGCTATCGGCTTCGGCGATTTGCCCTTCGGCCGCAACAGCGGCGCCGGCGGCGCTTGGCTGACTCGCTTCGTCCTGGGACGACGCCTGCGCGGCCTTGAGCGCCTGCTCGTGCGCCATGGCCTCGCGCGCCTGCTCGCCCTGGATGCGCTCGGCGGCGGCCTCTTCGTCCAGGCTCACTTCGAAGCTCGCCCAGGTCTCGCCGCCCGCGGTGTGGGCATTGATCGCAACCAGCATGCCCTCGCGGGTGCGGAAGCTTGCGGTGGTCGCCTGCGCGTCCTCTGCTGGCGTGTAGCCTTCGGCGCGCCGCACATCCTCGATGCGCAGCCCCGACAGGAAGCCGGCCGTGGCGTCGCCGACAAAGGCGCTGGCCGGTTCACGGCCGCTGGGCAGGTTGGCGATCCGGAAGTCGCCCTCGCCTCCGCTGTTGGCCTCGATCTGCACCGGGCCGCCCTCCGGCGGCTGCACCTCGACGCCGGTGACGCGGTTGGCGGCGATGTCCATCAGGTCGCGCTGCAGCCAGCCGCTGGCGGTCTTCTCGGCCGCCAGATTGCGGTCGACCAGCCAGCTCTGCGCCTCGCCCTGCAGGCGCACGAAGGTGCCGGCACCGCGGCTGTTGTTCTGGCCGAGAATCACCGCCAGCTCGGGCCCTGCACCGGCAACGCGCAGCAGCACATTGCTGGCGCCTTCGGCCTGCACATCCTGCACGCCCAGGACGGGATAGGAAGCCTCGACGGCGGTCTTGGGCTCGATGCGCTGGGCCTGGGCGAGGTTCAGCAGCAGCTCGCGCAGCTTGCCGACATCCGCGGCATAGCCCTGCTTTTCTTCCACGCCCCAGCCGGCTTCGCCGCGCTGCAGGGTGATGGTCTCGCCGCCAGCGGCCTGCACGACCACCTGCTTGACCTCGTTAAGGCCGGCTTCGAGGCCAGGTGCCAGCGGGCCTGCGAGGGGCGCTTCCGCCGCCGGCTTGCGCGACTCCGAGAGGTAAACGGCGAGGCCCATCAGAACGACGGCGGCCGCGCCCAGACCAAGTATCTGCTTCTGCTTCATGCCTTGCCCTCCTCACGGCGACGACGCGCGCGGCTGAACGCGAAGGCCACCGCCACTACGGTCAGCAGCAAGGGCACGCCGGCGATGTTGATGACCTTGAGCTGGGTGCCGAGACGCGAGATGTCCTGGTCGAGGTCGCGTCGCACCTGGCGCAGCTCCTTGCGGATGCGCAGCTTCTCGTCCTGGAAGCGCTTGATCGCCGCCTGCTGCTCGGCCGAGAGCAGCTGGCCTCCGTCGTTGGCGCTGCGCTGCGACTGCAGTTCGGTGAGCTGGCGCTCGGTTTCGGTCAGCTGCGTCTGCAGCTCCTGCTCCTTGGCGCGGAAGCGGTCGTCCGCCTGGCGCTTCAGCGCCTCGACGCGGGTGAATGGTCGCGCCGAGGTGCTGCGCGCACGCACGCCGATCAGATCACTGCTGCCAACGAGATTGTCGACGGCATTGACCACGAGATCGCCGTTCTTGGCAAACGCATTCATCACGCGCTGACCAAAGAACTGCTGCGTCTGCACCCAGAGGCGATCGGTCAGCAGGTCGGTGTCGGCGAACAGCAGGATGCTGGCCTGCTCGGTCTCGGCGCGATGGCCTTCGCCGCTGCGCTCGGGGAAGGCGGTCTTGAGCGGCCCGGTGAGGCGGCCAGCGATGACGAAGGCCTCGGTCGCGTTCGGCGTGAAGCCGTTGAACAACTCGCGCGGCTCGGGCAGGAAGCGCACGCGCTCGACGCCGGTGGTCGCGGACGACAGCGAGCTCTGGATCAAGGGCTCCAGCCTGAGCGTGCTGTCGTCACGCACGACGAAGTGACCGACGGTCGACAGGTTCACCGCGTCCAGCTGGGCGGTGACGATGTCCTGCTGGTTCATGTGCTCGCGGCCGACGCCCAGCACCGCCAGGTGCCGCTGCGCCGGCTGGTCGGGCCGGGTCTGCAGCTGCAGGGCGGTCTCGGCGTCGAGCACGACCTTTTGCGGGTCGTAGCTGATGCCCCAGGACTCGAACAGCTTCGGCAGGTCGGAGGACTTCTCCGCCATCATGTTCGACATCGGATCCGCGGCCTCGCCGGCCACTTCGGCTTCGGCGTGCGGATCGACGAAAGCCAGCAGGCGGCCGCCGCGCAGCACGAACTGGTCGATGGCGTAGAGCGTGTCGTCCGACAGGTTCTTCGGATGCACCAGCATCAGCAGCTCGATGTCCTCGGGGATGCTCGCGACAGTGGACTCCAGCGTGCGCAGCTCGAACAGGCCGCCCAGTTCGTCGTTGATCACCCAGCCTGGCGTCATGCCGCCGCGCGCCGGGTCGAAGCCGCCACTCAGGTTCAGGCCGCTCAGCACGCCGACCTTGGGCTTGGCCGGGCCGGACAGGCCGCTGATCAGCTTGGCGACGTCGTACTCCAAGAAGGTTTCCTTGTCGGGCTGGAAGAACGGGATGGCCATCTGGCCATCCAGGGCATTGCTGCCGACCAGGCCGAAGAACAGGGTGTCGGCACCACCGCCCAGCGGGACAGCCTGCAGGCCGGCCGCGGTGGCGCGGTCCTCGTCCTCGCTGAAGGGCTGCGGGTCGATCACTTCCAGGCGCAGCTTGCCTGGGGCGACCGCGACCATTTCCTCCAGCAGCTCGCGCACGCGCTCGGCATAGGTGCGCAGGGCCGGATAGTTCGCCGCTGCGCGGTCGGAGAAGTAGAACTGCAGGTTCACCGGCTCCTCGATCTTGCCGATCAGGGAGCGGGTGCCGTCGGACAGGGTGTACAGGCGATCCTGCGTGAGATCCACGCGGGCGCCGCGGAACAGCACGCCGGTGAGCATCACCAGAGCGATGAAGAGCACGGCCAGCACCACGAGCGTGGAGCCGGTCAGTGCGCGTCGATTGAGCACAGACATGGGGTGGACTCCTTCGGTGGGCTTAGTCGGCTTTCTTCAGATCGATGACCACGGCGCTGGCCAGCAGCCAGAACGCGATCGTCAACACGAAGAACAGCAGGTCGCGCAGGTCGATGACGCCGCGCGAGATCGCGTTGAAGTGGGTCAGGAAGCTCAGGCCGGCGACCGCATCGACCAGCACCGCCGGCAGCAGGGCGCGGAAGAAGTCGAGCACCAGCGGGAAGCCGGCGAGCAGCAGCAGGAAGCAGACCACCACGGTGAGGATGAAGGCGATCACCTGGTTGCGCGTGGCTGCCGACAGGCAGGCGCCGATGGCGAGGAAACCGCCGGCCATCAGCAGGCTGCCGATGTAGCTCGCGAAGATCACGCCGTTGTCGGGGTCACCGAGATAGTTCACGGTGATCCACATCGGGAAGGTCAGCAGCAGCGCGATGCCGACAAAGGCCCAGGCCGCCAGGAACTTGCCGAGCACCGCCTGCCACATGGTCACCGGCAGGGTCAGCAGCAGCTCGATGCTGCCGGACTTGCGCTCCTCGCTCCACAGCCGCATCGACACCGCCGGCACCAGGAACAGGTACAGCCAGGGGTGGAAGGCGAAGAAGGGCTGCAGATCGGCCTGGCCACGCTCGTACAGGCCGCCCAGATAGAACGTCAGCGCGCCGGCCATGGCCAGGAAGATCACGATGAAGACGTAGGCCACAGGCGTGGCGAAATAGCCCGCGAGCTCGCGGCGGGCGATGGCGAAGGTCGGGTTGCTCATGCGCGGGCCTCCTGCGGCTGCGAGGACTGCGTGGTGATCTGGCGGAAGACTTCATCCAGCCGCCCGCGCTCCAGCGCCATCTCGCTGACGCTGACGTTCTGCGCGCGCAGGAAGTCGTTGATGCGGTCCAGGATGCGCTCGCCGCGGCGCGGGAAGGCCGTGATGCGGCCGTCCTGCGGATCGATCTCGACTGCGGCCACGCCCTCGATGCGGGCCAGGCCTTCCTTCAACGCCACCGGGTTGGCTGCGGTCAGCGACACCGCCTGGTGGTAGCGCGAACGCGCTTCCAGCTCATCGGGCGTGGCGTCGGCCAGCACGCGACCGCGGGCGATCACGATGGCGCGCGAGCAGACCGCGTGCACCTCTTCGAGGATGTGGGTCGAAATGATGATGGTGCGCTCGCGGGCCATCGACTGGATCAGGCTGCGCACCTCGTGCTTCTGGTTCGGATCGAGGCCGTCGGTGGGCTCGTCGAGAATCAGCGCCTTCGGGTCGTGGAGGATGGCCTGGGCCAGGCCAACGCGGCGCTTGAAGCCTTTGGAAAGCGTGTCGATGGGCTGGTTCAGCACCTTGCCCAGCTGCAGCCGTCCGACCACCTCATCAATGCGGCGACGGGTGTCGGCAGTCGACATGCCGCGCACCTCGGCGACGAACTTCAGGAATCCCAGGGGGCTCATCTCGCCATAGCTGGGCGCGCCTTCGGGCAGATAGCCCAGGGCGCGCTTGGCAGCCACCGGCTCATTGGCCACGTCGTGGCCGCAGACGCTGACGCTGCCGGAGGTCGGGGCCAGGAAACCCGCGATCATCTTCATGGTGGTCGACTTGCCGGCGCCGTTCGGGCCGAGGAAGCCCAGCACCTGGCCGGGCTCGACGCGGAACCCCACGCCGTCGACCGCGGTGAAGTCACCGTAGCGTTTGCACAACTCTCGCGTTTCGATCATTGGATGTCGTCCTGTTCTTGTCATGTGGGGCGAATCCGCCTGTCGCGCGGCGCGTTCCGGGAGCGAGTGCGCGCGACCCGGCGAATACCGCACCGAAGCAGGAAAGTTCCCGGCGCAGCGCTTTCGTCTGGAGGAAGGGCCACCCCACAAATGCAGACGGGCGCGGAGTCACTCCGCGCCCGTCCGGATTTGCGCGCCGCCAGCCCTGCGGGCGGGCGGCCCTTCGATCAGAGGATCGGCCAGTAGACCTTGAAGGTCGAGTCCTCGGCAGCGGTCTCGGAGATTTCGGTGAGGTATTCCTCGTAGCCGCGGTCGTGGACGCGCAGGCCGTGGGTGGCCGCATAGGCGCGCAGCATGTCGCGGATCAGCGGCAGCGACGCCGGGTGACCCGCATAGTCGGTGGTCAGCACCTTGCCGCCGTAGGTGACGCCCGACACGATGCCTTCCGGCAGGTTCAAGCCCTCGATCGGCGTGGCAACCACGGCAGGGTCGACCACCGGCGCAGGCGCGGCCGGCGCTTCGGCAACCGCTTCGCCTTCGACCGCATCGGCTGCAGGCGCGGGGGCCGGTGCCTCGTTGGTCACCGGAATGACCACGTCGAAGCTGTACTTCTTGTCGGCGAACTCGGTGGTGACCAGGCGCGGCGGACCAGCCGCCTGCAGACCATTGCTGGCGATCGCAGCGCGCAGCTTGGTGATCGACGCGTCGAGCTCTTCCTCGACCGCCGAGATGTTGCGATCGGCGCTGGTCGAAAGGATCAGGGCCGGCTGCGACTGCACGACCGACTCCTTGATGTCGACCATCGGGTTGTCGTAGTTGAAGTTCGGAATGGTCGCCAGCAGGCCGGTCAGGTTGGTCAGGCCGAGACGCATGTCGTCGCCGACGGTGCGGTCGATGTACAGACCCGCGTAGCGGCCGAACAGGTTCCAGCCGTAGTCGACGTCGTATTCCCAGTTGATGTCGACGGTCTTGCCGCGGTCATCCAGAGTGAACACATAGGTCTTGTTGGTGCCGTAGGCATTGGTCTCGGCCGCCCACTCGATGCGCTCGTCCTGCACCGACTCGGTGACCTCGAACTTGCCGGAGCCGATCTTCGGCAGCTGGCTCTCGTAGCGCAGGATGGCGCCAACGCCGCGCGGCGCGCCTTCCATGGTGTAACGGATCGCGGGATCGTGCTGGCGCTTCGGGTGCCACTCGTCGTAGCGCTGGAAGCTGTTCAGCAGGTCGTACACCAGACGCACCGGCCGGTTGGTCTCGACACTGTGGCGAACGTAGCGGTGGCTGGGCAGGAACACACCAACCAGCACGAACAGCAGTGCGACCAGCAGCAGGGCGATCACGAATTCGATCAGACGGGTCATTCAGGGTCTCCGGGAATGGACCTGCATCGTGGCGCCGGCGAGCCGGACTCCCTCCACACGGATGCAAGGCCGCGAAGAATAGCCCGAACCGGGCCGCTGCGGCCAGCCGCGGTTCAGCCTGCTACAAGACTTCGCAATGCGGAAAGCTGCGCCCCCCGGGCCACTGACGACCGGCACATTTCCCGACTGCGATTCCGGCCGATGGCCCGGAAAGCAACGCTGCGACGAAGCCGCAACGTGCGTGGGAACGGGGATCAGTGGTCCCCGCGCGCGACCGGCCGCTGGCGGTCGCTGCACCATTCGCTCCACGAGCCGGCATAGACGCTGGCCCCGCCCAGGCCGGCGTGCTCCATCGCCAGCAGGTTGTGGCAGGCGGTGACGCCGGAGCCGCACATCAGCACCACGTCGCCGGGGCTGCGGCCACCCAGCAGCCGCTCGAAGTCGGCGTGCAGCACCGAGGCCGGTTTGAACAGTGCGTCCGGGCTCAGGTTCTCGATGTAGGGCCGGTTCAGCGCACCGGGGATGTGCCCCGCCACAGGGTCGAGCGGCTCGACCTCGCCGCGGAAGCGCTCGCGTGCGCGCGCGTCGATCAGCACGGTGCCTGCGTTGGCGAGGCGCGCTGCCAGCACGGCGGTGCTGATGACCTGACGCACATCGAAGCGGGCGCGGTACTGACCCGGTCGCGGCCGCGCGCTGCCGGATTCCATGCGTCCGCCGGCGTGCATCCACGCGTCAAGACCACCGTCCAGCACCGCCACGCGACGGTGGCCGAGCAGGCGCAGCATCCACCACAGCCGCGCGGCCATCGCACCATCGCGGCCGTCGTAGGCCACCACCTGGTGCTGCGGGGTGATGCCCCAGCGCGCCAAAGTCGCGCAGAAGCGCTCGGCGTCGGGCAGCGGATGGCGGCCGCGACCGCTGCGCGAGAGGTCGGAGAGGTCGCGCTCGAGGTGGGCATAGACGGCCCCGGCGATGTGGCCGAGCGCGAATGCGCGCTCGCCCGCCGAGGGTTCGCGCAAGTCGAAGCGGCAGTCGACGATCGCCAGCTGCGGCGCATCGAAGTGGGCGCGCAGATCCTCCGCGCTGACCAGGGTGGTCCAATCCATTGCCGTGTCTTCTCCCCGTGGCCGAGCCGCGAATGACAGCTGCGCACCATACCGCCCAGGGCTCGGATTCGGAAAGCAGTGCGTCACGCCCGAGCGGGCGCAAACCGGGCCAATTCCCCCCGCAATCGCGCCGCACGCGCGCTGGGCCTCAATCCGCCGAAGCGGCCCGCAACCTTTCGCGCAGATTGAGCAGCATGGCCGCGGTCGCCCCCCAGATGCGCTGGCCGGCGAAGTCGAACCGCCAGGTCTGGCGGGGTCGTCCGGCGAGCAGGCCGTGTTCGACGCGCAGGTTCGACGGATCCATCAGGAAGTCCAGGGGCACCTCGAAGACTTCCGCGACCTCGCCCGGCTCGGGCCGCGACACATGCCGAGGAGACACCCGGGCGACCACCGGCAGCACCAGGAAGCCGGTGAAGGTCGGTAGTGGATCGATGTAGCCGAGCGGCAGCGCATGCTCGGGGCTGAGGGCGATCTCCTCCCACGCCTCGCGCAGCGCAGTCTGCAGCAGGCCACCGTCGGCGGCATCGTGACGCCCACCCGGGAATGCGACCTGGCCCGGGTGATGTGCCAGCGCTTCGGTGCGCCGGGTGAGGATCACCTGGGTGCCACGGCCGCGGTCCACCAGGCCGACCAGCACGGCAGCCGGACGCAGTGCCTCGACGGGCGGAATCAGATCGGCAAGATCCGCAGGCACCGGCGGCGGGTCTCGTGGCGGCGTATCGAGGCCGTACAGCGCGCGCGCGATGCGCGCGTCAAGCTCGGAGGCGGGCAGGTTCCACTCAGACACGGCGCGGCGTCGCAGCGCGATCAGGCAGGACGAAGTCCATGAGGTACTCGCGCTGGGCAGGACTGAAGCTGAGCCAGCCAGCGATCTCCTGACCTGTACGCAAACAGCCCTGGCAGAGGCCGTCCGGCCCCAGTTCGCAGAGGCCGATGCACGGGCTCAATACCGGCACCGCAGTGGCACTCATCTCGATTCAACTCCTCTGGAATGCTGCAAGTATCGACGGGCGGCGCACCCTGCCCCAGCCCCTGCGCGTGCCCCAGCCGGCCCGGCGCATGCCGTGCGCGCGTCGATGTGTCATCCGCGTGAGCTCGACAAACGAAGAGGGGGCGGCTGCCGACGCAGCGCCCCCTGTCCGTGAAGCCTCAAGCCCGAGGAAGCCGCCACCGCTGGCGGCGGTCCGGACGCACCACGGCCGGCGCGATCCGGAAGGCTCCGGGTCTTACTTGACGCTGACCAGCTTGACGTCGAACACCACGGCCTGGCTCGGCCCCACCGGCGAACGGGGGTTGTCGCCATAGCCCTGGTCGGGCGGCAGGAAGACTTCCCAGCGCGAGCCGGTCTTCATCATCGGCAGCACTTCGCGCAAGCCGGGCAGCGGCGCTTCCGAAACCTTCATCGTGACCGGCTCATTGCCGGTGTAGGTGCTGGCGAACTCCTGACCGGTCGACAGCGAACCGCGGAAGTGGATCTGCACTTCGCTGTTCGCGGTCGGCTGGGCGCCAGTGCCCTGCTCGATGATCCGGTACTGGATACCCGAGGCGAGGTTCTGGATGCCCTGCTTGCCGCGGTTCTGGGCGAGGAACTGCTCGCTCTTGGCCTTGTTCTCGGCCGACACGCGCTCGAACTCGGCGCGGGCCTGCTCCAGCATCTGGGTCTGCATCTTCTCGACCGCTGCGCGCATCTCTTCCGGCGGAACGCTCGGATCGCGCTTCGCGAAGCCTTCCTGCACACCGCGGACGACGGTATTGACGTCGAGATCGACGCCACGCTCGGCCATTTCACGGCCCAGCTGGTAACCGATGGCGTAGCTCAGCTTGCCCTTCTCCGAGGAGGTGTCCTGTGCCTGCACGGCACCCATACCCAGCACTGCCACGGACACGACCAACCAGCGCAACTTCATGCACAACCTCCTGGGTGAAACGCCCGCCACTTGGCGTCGGCGTAAAGCGCACAAGCATACCCGTGTGCGTTCGAGACCGCCACGCAGCGATCAACCTGAGCTCGGGGGCCGCGCGCGGGCGCATCAGGCGCCAGCGGCGTCAGTCCTCGTCGCCCCAGAGCGGCGCCTTGGACAACGCCCGTGGTGCGGAAGTTCGCGGCGGCAGCGCCGCCAGCACGGCAAGCCCATCGCGCGTCGCGGCGACGTCATGCACGCGCAGGATGCGTGCACCGCGCTGGGCCGCCAGCACCGCCGCCACCACCGAGCCGACCATGCGCTGTCCCAGCGCGCGCCCGGTGATCGCGCCGATCATCGACTTGCGCGAGACGCCGACCAGCAGCGGCGGCAGGTCCTTCGCAAAATCCGCCAGAGCCCCCATCAGGGCTGAATTGTGTTCCAGCGTCTTGCCGAAGCCGAAGCCCGGATCGACCAGCAGCCGCGCGCGCGGGATGCCGGCGAGCTCGCAGGTGAACACACGATCCGCCAGGAAGCGCTGCACCTCGGCGACCACGTCGGTGTACTGCGGATCGGCCTGCATGCTGCCGGGCTCGCCCTGCATGTGCATCAGGCAGACCGGCACGCCGAGTTCGGCCGCGGCTTCGAGCGCGCCCTCGCGACGCAGGGCCCAGACATCGTTGATCAGGCCGGCGCCGGCTCCCACCGCGGCGCGCATGACCTCCGGCTTCGAGGTGTCGATCGAGATCGGCACCGGGCTCGCAGCCGCCAGGCGCTCGATCAGAGGAAGCACGCGGTCGAGCTCCTCCTGCACGCCCACCGCAGGCGCGCCGGGGCGGGTCGACTCGCCGCCGACATCGATGATGTCGGCGCCCTCCTCCACCATGCGCAGCGCGGCAGACAGCGCGGCATCGACGTCGGCGAGCCTGCCACCGTCGGAAAACGAATCGGGCGTGAGATTGAGCACGCCCATGATGCGCGGGCGATCCAGCAGCAGCGGCCGGCCGCGGCAGTCGAGACAGGGGGCAAGGTCGGTGGTGTCGAACATCGAAGGCTTCCGGGGAATGGCAAGGCCTGAAACGCGAACGCCCGCGCAGTGGCGGGCGTTCGCAGGTGGTTTGAACTGCAATCAGGTCTGGGCGGCGGGGCCACCCAGCGCACCTGCAGCGGGACCTGAGCTGTCGCGCGGAGGGCTCGGGTTGTCCTGCTTCGTCCAATCGGTCGGCGGCGGCGGCAGGCGGCCTTCCATGATGGCGTCGATCTGCTTGGCGTCGATGGTCTCGTAGGTCAGCAGCGCATCTGCCATGACGTGCAACTTGTCGAGGTTCTCGGTGAGGATCGCGCGGGTGCGCTGGTAGGCGCGGTCGAGGATGCCGCGCACGACCTCGTCGATCTTGCGCGCGGTGTCGTCCGAGACGTTCTTGTGCTGGGTCACCGAGCGGCCGAGGAAGACTTCGTCCTCCTGCTCGCCATAGGCAACTGGACCGAGTTCATCCGACAGGCCCCACTTGGTGACCATGTTGCGGGCCATCTTGGTGGCACGCTCGATGTCGTTCGAAGCACCCGTGGTGACCTTGTCCGCGCCGAAGATCAGCTCCTCGGCCACGCGGCCGCCGTACAGCGAGCACAGCTGGCTTTCGATGGCCACGCGGTTGTAGCTGTAGCGGTCCTGCTCGGGCAGGTACATGGTCACGCCCAGCGCCCGGCCGCGCGGAATGATCGTCACCTTGTAGACCGGGTCGTGGTCCGGCACGACGCGGCCGACGATGGCGTGGCCGGCCTCGTGGTAGGCGGTGAGCTTCTTCTCGGCTTCGCTCATCGCCATCGAGCGGCGCTCCGCGCCCATCAGGATCTTGTCGCGGGCCTTGTCGAAGTGGCTCATGCGAACTTCACGGGCGTTCTCGCGCGCAGCGAACAGGGCCGCCTCGTTGACGAGGTTGGCGAGGTCTGCGCCAGAGAAGCCGGGCGTGCCGCGTGCGACCACCGAGGGGTCGACGTCAGCCGCGGCCGGCACTTTGCGCATGTGCACCTTGAGGATCTGCTCGCGGCCGCGCACATCGGGCAGCGGCACGACCACCTGGCGGTCGAAACGACCCGGGCGCAGCAGGGCCGGATCGAGCACGTCGGGACGGTTGGTGGCGGCAATGACGATGATGCCCTCGCTGCCCTCGAAGCCGTCCATCTCGACCAGCAGCTGGTTCAGGGTCTGCTCGCGCTCGTCGTGACCACCGCCCAGACCGGCGCCGCGGTGACGACCGACGGCGTCGATCTCGTCGATGAAGATGATGCAGGGCGCGTGCTTCTTGGCCTGCTCGAACATGTCGCGAACGCGCGAGGCGCCGACACCGACGAACATCTCCACGAAGTCCGAGCCGGAGATCGAGAAGAACGGCACCTTGGCCTCGCCGGCAATGGCCTTGGCCAGCAGAGTCTTGCCCGTGCCGGGCGAGCCGACCATCAGTACGCCGCGGGGAATGTGGCCGCCCAGCTTCTGGAACTTGCTCGGGTCGCGCAGGAACTCCACCAGTTCGGAGACTTCTTCCTTGGCCTCGTCGCAGCCGGCTACATCGGCGAAGGTGATCTTGACCTGGTCCTCGCCCTGCAGCTTGGCGCGCGAGCGGCCGAAGCTCATGGCGCCGCGGCCGCCGGAGCCGGCCTGCAGCTGGCGCATGAAGAAAATGAAGATGCCGATGAAGATGATGTAGGGCAGGATCGAGAGCAGCACCGTGCCCAGTCCCGGGCCCGAGGGCGGCGTGCCGCGGGTCTCGACCCCGTTGTTGATCATGTCATTGACGAACGCGGTGTCGCCCGGATCGAAGGTCGTGAAACGCGTGCCGTCCTTGCGCTCGACGTGGATAGTGACCCGATCCTCGCCGCGGATGGCCTTGGCGATCTCGCCATTCTGGACCTGCTGGATGAAGCGGTCGTAGCTCACCGGCTCGTTGGAACCGGCGCGCGGGGTGAAGCTCTGGAATACAGCCATCAATACGACGGCGATCACCACCCAGAGCAGCAGATTCTTGGCAAGGTCATTCATTCTCGGGCCTCGTTTGCGCCGCCCCGTTTGCCGGTGGCGAGCGCGTAGATCTCGGGGGAGCGGTTGCGTGACGCCTTCGGCTTGCGGATCTGCACCTTCGCATAGCGCTGGCGCAGGTCCTTGAGAAAGGCATCGGAGCCCTGCCCCTGGAACACTTTCATCAGCAGGGTACCGCCTTCCCGCAGGTGCTGGTCGGCGAAATCGCGCGCCAGCTCGCACAGATGCATGCTGCGCGGCTGGTCGACGCCCGACATGCCACTCATATTGGGCGCCATGTCGGAGAGGACAAGGTCTGCCAGCTGTCCGCCCAGTGCGGCTTCAAGGCGGGACAGTGGCTCCGGCTCTCTGAAATCGCCGTGAATGAACTCGACGCCAGCGAGCGAGGGCATTTCGAGGATGTCGAGCGCGATCACCCGACCCTGCTCGCCGAGCTCGCGGCGCACCAGCTGCGACCAGCCGCCGGGTGCCGCACCGAGATCGACCACCACCATGCCGGGGCGGATCAGCTGGTCTCGCTCGATCAGCTCTTCCAGCTTGTAGACCGCACGCGAACGCATGCCCTCGCTCTGGGCGCGCTTCACGTAAGGATCGGCGAAATGCTCGGCCAGCCAGCGCCGGCTGCTCTTGCTGCGGTTCATCCGGGCCGGACTCGATGTGGGTGACGGGGCGCTGCGCACCCGGCGGGTGCCTGCGGGGCCGCATGATACCCTGTGCGCCTTCACGGGACCTGTCCGCGACCGTGCTGCCGCCACGGCTGGAGCCTGTCCAAGCCCGCTGCGCGGCGGCACCCGGCGTCGTCGAACCGCTTTCGGCCGCGATGCCGGAAGCTCCCGCAAGCCCACAGCCCGCTCCATCCGAATCCCGGACACGACCACGCATGTTCCAGAAGCTCAGCAACTCCCAGCAGCGCTACCTGCGCGGGCTCTCCCACGGCCTGAAGCCGGTGATCATGGTCGGCGGCAAAGGCCTCACCGATGCCGTGCTGGCCGAACTCGACCTCGCGCTGGAGCACCACGAGCTGGTCAAGGTCAAGATCGCAGCCGAGGACCGCGATGCGCGCGACGAGATCGTCGCCGAGCTGGTGCTGCGTTCGCGCAGCAACCTGGTGCAGCGGATCGGCAATATCGCGACCCTGTTCCGGCGTTCCAAGGAACGGCCGCAGATCAGCCTGCCGCGCTAGGCCGGCCCGCTCCACTCGCACGGACCGACGCTCGCTCATGCCGCTGGCAGAAGATCGACAGGAAGGCCTCTACACCGTCCGCTGGGTGTCCGCGGATGCGATCCGCATCGACGACGCCGAGTTCCGCGACAGCCTGCTGCTGATGCCGGACAGGGTGCGCGACAAGGTGCCTGCACAGCGTCCGGCCGATATCGGCGAGGCGCTGGTGGCGGAGATCCTGGGCTACGCACCGCAGGTGCTCATCCTCGGCACCGGCGAGCGCCAGATCTTTCCGCCGCCGGCGCTGCTGGCCGCCTTCCTCGGCCGCGGCGTCGGCCTTGAGGCCATGGACAACAGCGCCGCAGCGCGCACCTACAACCTGCTCGCGCTGGAGGGCCGCCGCGTGGCGGGCCTGTTCCTGCTCCCGCAGGGCGACTGAATCGCGCAGCCGCAGCGACGGCGACTGCCGCCGCTCAGCCCCCCGCCTGCTCCAGACGGGCCCGAAGCGCCGGCAGCTCGATGTGGTTGGGCTCAAGCTCGGCGGCACGCTCCAGGGCTTGGCGCGCCGACGCGATCTCGCCTCGGCCCAGCCGCTCGCTGGCAACGCCGACATAGGCAGCAGCCAGGCGCTGGCGCATGGACGCCAGCTCTGCCGATCCCGGCGCCACCACCTGCAGGCCCTCCAGGTAGCGCAGGGCATCATTCGGTCTGCTCGCAGCGAGTGCCGCATCGAATCGCGCCTGCGCCTGCGCGGGCAAGCCCTGCATCAGGGTGCGCGCACGGCTGTCTGTCGGCGCCAAGGCCAGTGCCGCGCGCAGGCTGTCATAGGCGCTCTCGCCAGGCGGCTGCAGCAGGCGACCCTGCGCGATGGCCGCCTCGGCCTCGGCGATCAGCGCGTCGACGCGCGCCGGGTCGCTGGTCGAGCCGCCGGCGACACGGCTGTAGTTGCGACGCGCCTCTTCCATGCGCTCGCGCGCGCGAGCAAGCCCGGCTGGCGGCGGCGTCAACAGGGCGGCGGCGTCCAGAGCGGCTTCGGCAGCCTCGAAATCGAAGTCGGCGCTCGCCGATTCCGCGCGCCGCAGCAGGTCCTGGGCGAGACGGCGCAAGCCTTCGCGCGCTTCGCTGTTGTCCGCATCCAGAGCCAGCACCGCGCGGAACGCGTCCTGCGCGCTCTGCCCCACGGGCGTCGTCAGCTGCCCGCGGGCACTGCGCTGCCGCGCCAGCTGGAGCTGCGCTGCGATCTGATCGGCCCGGCCCTTGCGCGCTTCAGCCAGCGCAGCGCGCAGCTCGGGCAGCTGCAGATTGGCTGGATCGACCTGCGTCACCACGGCGATGCGTGCCTCGCCCTCGGCAAAGCGACCCGCGTCGATGTCAGCGCGCGCTGCGGTCAACACCGGCGCCAGCGCCTCGCGCAGCCCGGCACGGGCGACCGGATTGGCCGCATCCAGCGCAAGCGCCTGCTGGTACAGCGCGATCGCGCCGGTGACGGGCTCCTCGATACGGCCGGCCGCGAGGGCCTCCGCAGCGGCATCGATGCGACGCGAGAGCTCCTGCATTCCGTCCTGACGTTCGCCAGCGTCGGCCAGTGCCGCCTCGACGACCGCGAGTTCCTCGCGCCCCACGCCCAGCGTGCGCGCAAGTTCGAGCTCGCGCCTGGCGGCGTCCGTAACGCCCGCCTGCAGCTGCTGACGTGCCTGCTGGAGATGTGCGCGTCCAACGCGGCGCAGGCCTTCACGTGCCGCCTCGTGATCGGGCTCGGCGGCGAGGATGGCGTTGTACAGGCTGCGCGCGCCCGGGCCGTTCTCGTCATCCTGCAGGCGCCCGGCCCGCAGCGCTGACTCGGCGCGCGTCAGCTGTTCGCTGCGGTCGGAGCCGCTCCACAGCGGACGCAGCCGCTCCTGGTACACCAGGCCAGCAGCAAGCGCGATGACCAGAGGCAGCAGCCAGACAGCCCAGCGCCAGCCGCCTCGCGAGGCTCCGCGGCGACGGGATGCAGGCCTGGAGGCTACGCGCGGTCGCGGCCCGGTGTCCCGTGACCGGATCGCATCCATGGCCCCCAGCGAAGGGCCCTCCGCGCGCGAGGCCGACCTCGCCGCACGCGCCTCGGGCGGGGTCACTACTGTCGGCGTCGTGTCCGACACCTGCGGTCGCGGGCTGCGGCCTCGCGGTGCCGGTTCCGGCAGCTCCAGGTCCAGCGCTGACAGGGATTCTAGGGCAGCGACGAGTTCGGCGCCGCTGGCGAAGCGCTGATCGGGCTCCTTGGCCAGCAGGCGATCGAACAAAGGCTGCAGCTCGGCCAGCGACTGCGGCAGGCGCGGCAGCGGAGCCGTGATGTGCATGATGCCCACGGCTACCGAATCGTCGGCCTGGTAGGGCACCTCGCCCATCAGCAGCTGGTAGAACACCACGCCCAGGCTGTAGAGGTCGGCGCGACCGTCCAGCGGTTGGCCGCGGGCCTGCTCCGGGCTCATGTAGTGCGGCGTGCCGATGATCGCGCCCGTGCGGGTCATGCGCATCGAATCGCCCGCGCGGGCGATGCCGAAATCGGTCAGCACCGCGCTGCCGTCCTCGCGCAGCAGGATGTTGTCCGGCTTGATGTCCCGGTGCACCACGCCGCGCTTGTGCGCATAGTCGAGCGCGCTGGCGATCTCGCGGATCACCCGCAGGGCGAAGCGGTAGTCGCGCCGCGGGCCGCGGCGCTGGATCACCGGCCCGCCGGGCAGGTGCTCCATCGCCATGTAGTGGTGCTCACCGTGCTGGGCCACGTCATAGACATGGACCACGTTCGGGTGACGCAGGCTGGCGGCGATGCGCGCCTCTCGCAGAAAGCGCTCGCCAAACTCCTCGTCGCCCAGCAGGCTGCCGGACATGATCTTGAGCGCGACCTCGCGCTGCACCGATTCCTGTAGGGCCAGGTAGACCGTAGACATGCCACCGCGGCCGATTGGGCGGTCGATACGGTAGCCGGGAATCTCGATCACAAAGGGCAGGCCGCGCACATGGACAAACAGCCGACAGCATAGCAACTCCCCTGCCCGCTTCGGCCCCGGGAAATCGGCTTGCAGCCCACCGGACTTTGCACCACCCTACGCCGCCGCGCCCGCCGGCGGCCTGCCGATTTCCGTGACCGAATCCCCCGACGACCGTCTGAACGACTTCCTGGTCCCCGGCTTCAGCGCCGAGGCGCTGCCGGGGCTGGCCCTGCTGCTGCGAGGCCGCGAGCTGCTGCGCGCCTTCTCGGCCCTGTTCCACGGCGGCGAAGGCGGCGTACTGGCGCGGCTGCTGGTGCTGCGTGCGCTCGGCTCACGCATCGACCCGCCCGACATCAGCCCGGCCGAGGTCCGCGAGCAGCTCTGCTACATCGACCCGGTCAAGCTCGACACCATCCTCGGCCGCCTGAAGGACCACGAGCTGGTGGTCTGGGAGCCCGAGATCCAGCGCTATCGGGTCAGTCCGCTCGGCCGCAAGACGCTGGCCGCGCTGTCGACCCTGCTGGAGTTCGAAGCCTTCGACCACGACGGCGTCGGCTATCTCACCGCCCAGATCGCCGCCAGCCAGGCGGTGGGCGTGGTGCCTTCGGACGAGCTCTCGCACCTGCTCTCGCGCCTGACCGAGCTGCGCGACGACTTCGACCGCGCCGTGCTCTCGGGATCCGAGTACCGCATCCGCGCAGCTTCAGCACGCCTCGACCAGGTCTGGCAGTGGGTCGAGCGCGGCACGGACGTGGTGCGCAAGATCACCGCGGATCCCGACCTCGATCTCGACCCCAGCACGCATCGCCTGGCGCAGGCCGTAGGCCGCGCGCAGTCGGCCCTGCTGCGCCAGGCCAGCGTGTTCGCGCGTGCGCTGAACCAGATCGACCGCGACCGCATCCATCTGGGTCAGTCGGGCCTGTCCTCGTCCGACCTCGTCGGCTGGCTGCGCGACCAGAGCGCCGAGCGATTGACCGAATTCGCCGAAGAGCTGTGGATCGCGCCGCCACGCCCGGCCTTCATCCAGGACCAGATCGCGCTGGACGTGGCCGAGTTCGAACTGGTCGACCGCGAGCGTGCGGCCCAGCTGGTGTCCGCCCTGCCCGATGGCGCCAAGGCCCCGCGCACCGATGCGCTGCCCATCGAAACCGAAGACACCAGCCGCCTGCAGCGCTGGCGCGACGAGTTGGGCGAAGTGCGGCGCGAGACCGCGCTGTCCAAGCTGGTGCCCAGCGAGGACTACGCCGCCAGCGCCTATCGACTGTCCCTGCTCGGCCTGCTCGGCGATCCCGAGTCGGCCGCGCTCGACGGCCCGGCGGCGGACATCGCGCGGCTTTCGCTGCGCGTCACTTTCAGCAACGACAAGATCGACCTGCGCGGGCGCGGCGGCATCGCCCTGATGAGCGCGGGCGACGTGCGGCCGCTCGTGGCCCCCGCGGAGGAATGATGCAGGACCCTGTTGCCACCCTGATCGCGCGTCTGCTGGCGCAGCGCTGGCTGCCGCGCGAGGACGAACTGGCGCGCCGCGCCCTGCTCGACGAGCCTTTCCGCGCCGACCTCGACAAGCGCCTCGAAGCCGCGGGTCTGGTGCTGCGCGAGCATCCCTATGCCGCCCACATCGGCGTGGCGCTCGCGCGCGCGCAGGAGAAGGCGATCTTCGCCGTCGACCAGGGCTGGCTGTCGAACCAGCTGCAGCTCGATCGCAATGCGATGGCGCTGCTGGTGGTGCTGTGGGCGCTGATCATCCTGCCCAAGCGCCAGCGCCAGGTGGAGCGTCAGGACGCCGACTCGGCCAGCGCCCAGCAGGCGCAGATGTTCGCGGAAGAAAAGCCCATCCCGGTGCATGCCGGCGTGGCACCGAGCCTGAGCGAGCGCACCCTGATCGCCGACTTCGCCGACAAGCTCGGCGGCAAGATGGCGGTCAACGTCAACCTCGGCGTGCTCGCGCGCCACGGCTTCATCCAGCGTCGCGCCGGTGACTTGAGCGAGGGCCCGCTGCTGGATCTGGCCTTCGACTACGAGCGCACCAGCCGCCGCATCCTCGATGGCGCGCTGGCCGACATCCTGAGCCCGGCCGCGCGCGCCGAGCGGGCCATCCGCCTGGCCGAAGCGCCGCTGCCGTCGACCGACGACGACGAGATCACGCTGCCCGATGCCGACGTGGATGACGCCGGCTGGAACGCTCCGCTGGCGATGGACGCCGGCACCGACAGCAGCCCGCAGGGAGCCTGAGGCCATGTTCGAATTCCGCGAGCTCGAAGTCGTCCACTGGGACTACTGGGAGCGCTTCAGCCTGCCGATGGACGCCCACATCATCACCGTGGTCGGCCCCAACGGCTCGGGCAAGACCACCCTGCTCGATGCCCTGCGCACCCTGCTGACCATCGACTGCGCCGGCAACCGCGACTTCAAGAGCTATCTGCGCCACAACGGCAAGCCCTTCGCCTGGCTGCGCGCAGTGGTCGGCAATACGCCGGGCCCGACCGGCGCGCGGCCCTTCTTCCCGGTGATGGACAGCCAGGCCACCCTGTTCTGCCGCATACAGAAGAAGGGCGGCGAGTGGACGCGGCAGTTCGCTATCCTCGCCGGCTCGGCCAGCATCGAAGACGCCGACCAGCGCGGCGAGTGGATCGGCCTGCGCGACTACCGTATCCGGCTCGAAGCCGCCGGCCTCTCGGGCGCGATCCGCCGCGTGCTCACGCTGGAACAGGGTGCGACCGACAAGCTGTGCCAGCTCTCGCCGCGCGCCCTGCTCGATCTTGTGTTCGACGTGTTCGGCGACAAGGCCACGCTGGACGACTACCAGCGCGCCCGCAACGAGCAGGAAGAAGCCGAGCGCGAGCTGGCCTCGCTCAACCACCAGCTCAACCTGCTCGGCGTCAGCCTGCAGGCCGCCGAAGGTCGCGCACGGGCCTACGGCGAATGGCAGGCGCTGAAGCGCGAGCGCCAGGACCTGATGATCGACGTGCTGCCGCGGGTCGAGCTGGCCGAGCAGCTGGCGGTGATCCGCAATGCGCGGCCGCAGCTGGCGGTGCAGCGTCGCAAGGCGCGCGAGCTGCTGGCCGAGCGCAGCGAGCTGGTGCACCTGATCGCCGAATGCGACGAGGGCGAACTACGCCTGCGCGCCGAACAGGGCGCGGCCGAGGAAGCCCGCCAGGCGGCGATGAAGGCGCTTGAGCGCGCGCGTGCCGCACACACCGCCAACTCGGTGGTGCTGCAGCAGCGCGATCGTCTGAACGCCCAGCTGGAGACGCAGGACCAGGTCGACGTGCGCGCGCTCAGCGAAGAAGCGCAAAGCCTGCGCGCCAAGGCCGGCGCGCTCGGAAGCGAAGAACAGTCGACCCATCGCGAACTCGAATCGCTGAAGAGTCGCCTGCAGGCCTGGCGCAGCGGCCGTCGCTACGTGCCGGAGTTCGAGAGCCAGTTCCGCGCCGAACTCGATCGCGCCGGCATTGCCCATCGCATGCTCAGCGAGATCGTCGAGATCACGGACTCCACTTGGCAGGCCGCGGTCGAGGGCGTGCTGGCCGGCTATCGCCACGTGGTGCTGCTGGAAGACGCCAAGGACCGCGAAGCGGCCTGGGCCATCGGCGAACGCCTGCGCTACAAGCATTTCGTCGTCGCCGACCGCGCCCCGGTCGGCAAGGCCACGCCCGGCAGCCTGCTCGACGTGGTCGAGTTCACCGCCCTGCCCCCCGAGTGGCTGCCGCGCCAGCTCGAGCGCATCCAGCGCGTCGACGAGGTCAAACACGGCGCGCACCTGCCGCGCGAGCAGGAGTGGATCACGCCGGCCGGCTACTACAAGGAGCGCCGCGGCGGCCGCCATCTGGGCGTCGACGACAGCTACTTCGGCACCGCCGCGCGCGAGCGCCAGCTGCGCGAGGGCGAATCGCGGCTTGCCGAGCTGGAATCGCGCCTGCTGGCCCTGGTCGATGAGCGCCGAATGCTCAGCCAGCGCATCAACGAGATCGAAGCGCAGCTGAAAGGCAGCCAGGCCGGCGCCCAGCTCACTGCGCGCGCCGAAGAGTTCGCCGAGGCCGAAAGCCAGCGCGAGCTGTTGGAGGCCGCAGTGCTGCGCGCCGCCGAAACCTTTGCCGCCGCCGAATCGGCCTTCACCGAAGCGCAGCAGCGCCGCCAGCAGAACTCGCGCGAGCGCGACCGTCTGGATGCCGAACTCAAGCAGGAGGAGCGCCAGCGCAGCGAGGCCGAGCGCACTCTGCTGAGCGCGCGCCAGGAGCAGCTGCAGCGGCTGATCGCCTTTCGCAAGAAGCGCGCCGGCATTCCCTTCGAGAAACGCACTGTCGCTGCACTCGCAGAGCTGCGCGAAGCCTACGAGACACCGCAGGCGGTACGTCGCGAAGTGGATCGGCTCGAAGCCCGCCTGCGCGAGGGCCACTGGGAAACCGACGACAACGTGCTCGGCCTGCGCGACAAGCTGGCCGACGACCATCTGGCGCTGAAGACCGACCTCGAACGCCGCGGCGCCCACGCCGAGCGCGCCCGCAAGAGCACCGAGGAGGCGCGCGGCGCTTACTTGAGCGTGCTGCGCGCCACCCTGCGCCAGTACGCGCGCAATCTGCGCCACCTGGCCGAGTTGGCCGGCATCGGCGTCGAAGTCGATCTGCCCGAGTTCGGCCGCGACGATCTGGCGCTGGCGCAGTCCGGCCTGATCGTGCGCTTCGAGTTCGACAAGAAGGGCTGGATCGGCATGGACGACGGCGAGGCCTCGGGCGGCCAGCAGGTGATGAAATCCCTGCTGCTGCTGGTGGCCCTGATGCGCGACGAGCACCGCCCCGGCGGCTTCGTCTTCATCGACGAGCCCTTCGCTCACCTCGACATCTTCAACATCGACAAGGTCAGTGCCTTCCTCAAGGCCACCCGCGCGCAATACGTGCTGACCACGCCGGTGACCCACAACATCAACGTCTTCCAGCCCTCCGAGCTGACCCTGGTCACCAGCAAGCGCCGGCCCGGCAGCCCCTGGGCGCAGCCGGTGGCGGTGCTGCGGCGGGCGGACGAAGGCGAGGCGGCGGCTTGAGGACTCTGATGGCTTGGGCCTGAAGCCGCGTGGTTCAACTCACTGCGGCAACTGCGCAAACCCGAAGTTGATCTGCCGGGAGACCTCGCGGATCATCGCGTGCACTGGACTTCCGACCATTGATATGAACCATTCGCTTCGCAGACTCTGCGTCCTGGACATCGCAGCCTTCCTCGCGCTCTTCGGGCTTCTACTGGGACTTCTAAGCGGCTTGCTGCTGATGTTCACCCACAGCCAGGAGCCATCACAGTCGGTGCTTGAGATCAACGCCGGCCCGCTGACTTGGGAGGTGCCGCGACAGTGGAGCGCCTTGGTGATCCCGCTCTGGGCGTCCGTGTGGAGCGCTCTCACCTACGGCGCAACGGGAGCCTTGCTGGCCATTTTCTACAACTTCTACGCTGTCTGGTTTCGACCCGTGCGAATGCAGATCGATCCATTTGATGATCAGACGCAACAGCTGGGCGACCTCGACGCACGCCAGGCTGAACAGGCCCGCACAACTCGCCAACTGATCGAGGATGGGCGCGCACGTCGGGGCCGCACCAAACCTGCAGCGTAAGAGCCGTCGGAGGACAGGGCCCTGGTCACGCCGAGCCCCCGTCGTTCTACTGGGCTGGGCAGCAGGAGGGCCTTGAGTCCCCGCGGCAGAGTTCAAGTTGCAGCCACTCCAAGGGAACAGAAATGCCACGCAGGGTTCGCGAGATCGTTCAGGGGCTGGCGCGCGGCATCGCCGCCACGGTGGCCGGAGTTCTGCTCGCCGGACTCACCATCGCCGGCGTCGAGTGGCTCGGCCATCGACTGTATCCGCCGCCGGCTGGATTGAAGGCCGACGATCTCGAAGCCATGGCTGCACACGTGGCGGCAATGCCGATCGGCGCCCTGCTGTTCGTGCTGCTGGCCTGGCTGCTGGGCGTCTTCCTGGGCGGCCTGCTCGCCGCCCTCGTCGCAGGCCGCCGACCGCGGCTCTACGCCGGCGTGATCGCGGCCGTCATCCTGCTCGGCGCCATCGCTAACTTCGCGATGATTCCGCATCCCGCATGGTTCATGGCGCTCGCCGTGATCAGCCTGCCGCTGGTGGGCTTTGCGGCCGCCGGTCTCGCGACCGCCCGTTCGACCGCCGCAGCGGTCTGAGCGGCCCCGCAGGCTTCGAGCGCTGTCCGCGCTGTGGCAGTCTTGGTCGCCTGATCGCAGCCGAGAGAACACCAAACGTGAGCCCGATCGAAGTCGCCCAGCACCAGCTCGACGCCTACAACGCCCATGACCTGCAGCGCTTTCTTGAGGTCTACTCCGAGGACGTCGAGGTCTGGCGCATGCCGGCCAGCGAACCCAGCCTGCGCGGCCGTGCGGCACTCGGTGAGTTTTACGCCAACGAGCGCTTCCATCTGCCGGCCCTGCATGCCGAGCTGGTCAACCGCATCGCTGTCGGTGACACCGTGGTCGACCACGAGCGCGTCAGCGGCCTGCGCGAGCAGCCCTTTGACGTGGTCGCGGTCTATCGGATCAGCGGCGGCCTGATCCGCTGCGTGTGGTTCCACAGCTGAGCATGTGGGCGGAGCTGCTGCGCGACGTCGGCCGCCTGCTGACGTTCCGGCGGATGGGCCCGGGTGTGCGCTCGCATCCGAACGTCTACCTGAGCTTCGGGCTGGCCATGACCTGGCTGGCCGGCATGGGCCGCTACTGGGACAACCCGCGCGCCGAGCTGTGGCAGATCGCCGGACTGGGCTCGGTGGCCTATGTGTTCTCGCTGGCCCTGCTGCTGTGGCTGCTGATCCTGCCGCTGCGCGCGCGGCGCTGGAGCTACCGCAACGTGCTGCTGTTCGTCTGCCTGACCTCACCGCCCGCCCTGCTCTACGCGATTCCGGTGGAGCGCTTCATGAGCGGCGAGGCGGCGCTGACAGCCAATGCCTGGTTCCTCGGCATCGTCGCCAGCTGGCGGGTGGCCCTGCTGCTGGTGTTCCTGAAGCGCGATGCCGGGCTGCGGGCGTGGGAGGCGATCGTCGCCTGCCTGCTGCCGTTGGCCCTGATCGTGGTTTCGCTGGCCCTGCTCAATCTCGAACACGTGGTGTTCAACCTGATGAGCGGCATCCGTGCGGAGGACCAGAGCGCCAATGACGCGGCCTACATGATCGTGGTCGTGCTGTCCTACTTCTCGTTCCTGGCCTCGCCGCTGCTGGTGATCGCCTACCTGTGGGTGCTCTTCCACCGTCGCGAAGTCGCAGCGCGACCGCTGTAGAACGCCGCGCACATCGCACCGAAAACGCGCCGAGAAAGTGCTTGACAGGCCGAGGGGACGCCGCTCCTCCAAGGGCTGCGGGCGATGGCTTGGGCCGCAGGTTGTGCACAGCGCAAATCGCCGCTCTGTCAAGCGACAGTTTCCGGAATCGGGCATCTCAGCCGACTTCAAGATCGCGACGTAAGCAATTGATTTAACTATCGAATCCCGCTTTGGTCAGATTTTCACCAGAGTCCAGCAAGCCCTTGATGCGCAGGGCTTTGCGCAGCCGCTCCCCAAACCCATGCACACACTTATCCACAGGCGGTGTGGATATCCGATCGCGGGCCTTGAGGGCCGCAGCCAGCCGCTGCAGCACGCCGTGAAAGTCTTGGCCACGCTGCGCGTCGAGCCGGAAAGACCATAGGGTGGGCCCTGGCCCACCGAACCCCACCACATGCACCGAAAATGAGCCTCGCCGGCAAGGTTGGCGTTGCGGTTGCGAGAAACGGAAGCAGGAAGCAGGAAGCAGGACCGGGACGAGCGTCGAGCTCATGGTGGGCCAGGGCCCACCCTATGCACGTTTCGGCACGACGCGGAGCGCGAGCTTGCTCGCGCGGCAAATCCCCACGCGCCTGGCGTCACTTCCGTACCATGCAGGCTCCGCCAGCGAGACCCTGCCGATGCATCCCACCGCGCTCGACCAGGCCGCACCGCTCTCCCGCTCCCGCGAGCGCTTCCGCATCCCGGCCTACGGGGAGGGCGAGCTGGCCCGTTTCATCGACAGCTCAGTGGGACTGCCGCAGAACGGCGGCAAGCTGCAGTGCACGCCTAGCCCCGCAGCATGGCGCAGGCGAAACCACACAAGCCACAGCATGCAGCGCATGCCGACAGCACGCCGCCTACTCGAAACCGTCCCGGAACACTTCGGGCATCGCCAGGCTGGCATCGATCACGACCGTGACCGCCGTGGCGCCGTATTCCACCCGGGCAGCCAGGCCATCGGCTCCGGTCAGCACCAGATTCTCGAAAGTGCCGTTCAAGGAAGACGCCGTCAGCACGGTGTACACCGTCCCATCGACCGGCGGCTCCGCGAAATCGATGCGCAGGGTGCCGGCAAGCTGCGCGGCGCCGCTGACCTCCAGACGCCCATTCGCCGGGCTGGCGCCGCCGCTGGCCGCGACCTGCAGGGTCCCCGAAGGCTGGCTGAAGCTGGCCACGCGCAGGGTCAGGAAGCCGCCGCTTGGATTGCTGCGCAGCTCGACGCTCGCCTCGTTTTCGAGGTTGCCCACGGTGCCGCTGCCGTAGAGCTTTCCTCCTGCAACCCGCACCGGCAGGTTGGGGTAGCCCTGGCCCTGCAGCGAGTTCAGAACCCGGAGCTCACCCGCGCGCACCGTCAAGGGCAGCGAAACGGCGCTGCCGAAACCCACCAGGATCGAGGCTCGCTCGCCGCGCTTCTCGATGCGTCGGAAGCCCTCGAACGCAAAGCCCCCCGAGCCACCGGGCTGAAACCGGCGGGCATCCAGGCTTTCGTCGTCAAACTGCGGGTCGAACACCAGCGTGTCACCCCCGTTCAGATCGCCGCTTTCGCTGACCACCCGCGCTGCTGGAGGCGAATTCCCCTCCAGGACGAGCTCATTGCCACCACCGCGCATCAGGATGCCCGGCGCGGCCTCGGGCACCGTGGCGCCCGAGACACCGCCGACAAACGAGGCGGCAAAGCGGGCCGCGCGCAGGACGGCATCGCCGTCCAACAACACACCCGGACCGCCCACACCGACCACCCCGCAGGGTGGGCCGTCGGGGCGGTAGAGCCTGATGCCGCCACCATCACCTCCGCGCACGCTGCTGCCGCTGCTTGAGACGGCAGCCCAGCGCAACTCCGTGTTGCGCAGGACAATGCCGGCACCGCCGGCACCGCCGTGGGCCGCCACGTTGTTCGGCTGCGTGGGAACCAACGCACAGGCGCCGCCCGCACCGCCCCGGCCACCCTGCACGGTGATCCGGCCGAGCAGCTCGGCGCTGGCCAGTTCAATCAGCTCGACACCCGCGCCTCCCGCACCGCCGGCACCGCCCACCGCCGGGCTCTCTTGCCCTCGCGCGGCGAGTTCCTGGCCGGCCGCACCGTTGTCGCCGCCGATACCGCCATTGCCGCCCTGGATGTTGGCGTGGCTCACGTGAGACCACTCCGCTGCGTCCGCCAAGGCCAAACCCACCCCGCCATCGCCGGCACGGCCGCCGCGTCGGTTGAAGTCATTCACCGGGAACTGCTCTTGCGGAGACCCGGTACCACCATTGCCGCCGTTGCCGCCAACAATGCTTGCGGGTGTTTCCGCGCTGCCCTCGGTGCTGAGCAGGGACCCGCCCGAGATGCGAGCGCCGGCGCCGCCCTCGCCGCCAAACCGTCGACCGCCATTCGTGCCGCTGCGCCCAGGCGCTCCTGGCCCGCCGACGAGGCTGCCCGCGTGCGTGAGTACAGCGCCCGCTTCGGCGACCAGGCCGTGTCCGCCGTCCCCGCTCTCGCCCCCTTCGATCGAAACGCGGTTTCCGGTTCCACCGGCCAAACCACCCCAGGCACCCCAGCCGCCCTCGATGCGGCCGCTGTTGCTCAAGCTGCCGCCTTCGACCTGCACGCCCACCCCGCCGCTGCCGCCTCGCCCGCCGCGACCGCCGTCACACTGATTCCCAAGGCAGATTGAGGTGACCAAGGTATTGGTGCCGCCATTGGCTCCCTCGAAGCCAAAGCCGCCGTAGATTTCACCGCGATTGTCGAGGCTGGCGCCTTCAGCCAGCAGCACCGCATTACCGCCGTTGCCACCGTCGCCGCCACGGCCCTCCTGGCCATCTTGGTTGCTCAGCGCGAAATTGCGGCCCAAGCCGCCCGCCCCGCCCAGGCCGCCGAACAGAAGTCCCTGATTGACGATCTGGTCGGCGGCCATCGCCACGACGCCACGGCCGCCGGCACCGCCGTTTCCACCTCGTCCACCGGAGCCCGGGCGGCCCGCAGCGCCGGCTGCGCCCGGCGTGGCTGAGCCACTGGTTTGGCCACCGTCGCCGCCCGCTCCGCCCGTTCCCGCCAGACCGCCTTGGCCGCCGTCCCCGCCCATGCCGCCATCGATGCGCGCAGCTGCCGAGTTGACCAGTTCGCCGCCACCAAGCAGCAGGACGCCGTCGCCACCGAGGCCGCCGGCGCCACCTTCACCGCCCTTGCCGCCGTCACCGCCTCGGCCGCCGTTGCCGCCATCTCCACGGACGGTGATGCCGAGAGCACCAAAACCACCATCCCCGCCGCGGCCACCGTTGCCTCCGCGCCCACCATTGCCACCGTTGGCGGCCGAGCCGCCGCCGCCGGCGCCGCCGCTGATCTCGAAATGGTTGAGGATCCGCGCATTGATGCCCGCGACCAGCCCGGCCGCCCCGCCTCCGCTGGCGGGGCCGTCGGGGCCGTCGAAACCCTGTCCGCCATCGCCACCTCTGCACCCATTTCCGCCCGGCCCACCGCCAAGGCCTGCCTCCAAGCCGTTCCCCCCCCTGCCACCCGCCCCACCCGCAGCTCCAGACCCTGAGCTGGAGGAGGCCGATGCGCCTCGCCCCCCCGTGATGGTGCCGTGGTTCGTCAGATGCGCCGCATCCAGCAATCGGACGCCCGGTGCACTCGCGCCGAGCGAAGGGGAAAGACTCCTGGTGTCGCCTCGCCACCCGGGCTGGCCCGCCTGCCCAGCAGTGCACGGGACTTGGATGCCGCCATTGACACCGTTCGCCCCGTCAGACCCCGGAACCGATTCGGGATTCCGGGTGGAGAGGCCGCCGCGCCCGCCCGAAAGCCGCGCACTGCTGGCAACAGTAACGAGCGCCGCTTCGGCCACCACCAGCCCGGCACCTCCAGCCCCACCCACGGCGGGTCTGTAGGTCGGGAGCAGATCAAGAATAGGGAAGCTCGCGGTCGATCCTCCGCTGCCGCCGTCACCCCCGGTGAGTTGACCGGCAACGCTGGTTTGACCTGTACCCAGCAAAGTCACTGTCCCGCCTCCGCCGCCGCCACCGCCAATTCCCCACTCGGACGCGCCGCCATTTCCGCCATCGCCACTTCTGCAGCCCAGCTGACTGGGCCACGAGGTGAGTGGCCCACGGAAGCAGTTGGCGCCACCACCACCACCGCCACCACCGCGGTTCGCGGTGGCGTTTCCGCCGTTGCCACCGCGCCCGAAGTTGACGCCCAACACACCCGATGCCCCTGCGGGGGTGCCGGATCCCCCGAAGTCCCCTCCGACTCCGCCGGGCGCACCGCCGCCTCCACCGCCACCACCGCTGCCGAACAGGATGCAAAAGCGCGCGGGCTCACCCGGGACGTTGGCCGCGCCTCCGAATCCGAAGCAGGCTTGCCCGTTCTGGTCGATGAACCCACCGCCATCGCCGCCACGGCCCTGCTCCGTTGGAACCAAGGCTTGAGCCAATGCGGGCGTCACGGCGCCTGAACCCAGCGCCGCAGCGATGCAAATGCACAACAAGGTTCGGGTTCTGCTCTGCATGATAGTCTCCGGCACGCAAACGACTTCGTCCGCGCTCTTGCATGGGTGCGGGAAGTTCAAACGTCCTTTACCGCAACCCTAGCGGGCGGGCTGCGCTCGCAAGGTCGCCCCGTCCTGCGCAGATCGGGGTTCTGCACGCGGGCTCTGCGCCCGAGGGGACCACTGCCGGGCACAAGCTCCGGCCTGAGGCCATCACGGGCGGTGCAGCGGATCCAATGGAAGGACATGGAAGAGGCTTCTCGGCACTTGGCGAGCACGTGCTCAGCAGGGAAAGGCGCGAAAAGCGGGACAGCTCCCTCATGGCAGAGGTGTGGACTCGCAGGCGGCCGGCTCTCGGCGACGAGGACGCAGGCCGAAGTGGCGCACGAGCCGCGGCTTCTCGCCCGTGCGGGCCCTGTGCCCGGCGCACTGCGTCGCTGAAGTCGCCCGAACGGGGTCCGCGCGCCCACCCGCCCACCGCGAACGCATCGTCGACGGAGCGGCAGCGGGGGCGTCTGATTCGCGGCAAGGGCGCCCGCAGTCGACCGCCTGCCGCTACCATCTGCCGCCCCGGCACCCGAGAAACCCCCATGCACCTCCACAGCACGGCCTGGGCCGAACAGGCCGACCGCGCCGACCCGCTCTCCCGCTTCCGCGAGCGCTTCCACATCCCCCGCCACGGCGAGGGCGAGCTGGCCTATCTCGTCGGCAATTCGCTGGGCCTGCAGTCAAGGGATGCCGAGACCGCGGTGCTGACCGAGCTCAAGGTCTGGCGCGAGCTGGCGGTGGAGGGCCACTTCAAGGGCGAGCGGCCGTGGCTGCGCTACCTGGAATCGATGAATGCGCCGCTGGCCGAGCTGGTCGGCGCGCAGCCGATCGAGGTCGCGGCAATGAACACGCTGACGGTCAACCTGCATTTGCTGATGGTGAGCTTCTACCGACCGACGCCGGAGCGCCCCGCAATCCTGATCGAAGCCGGCGCGTTTCCGTCGGACTGGCAGGCGGTGGAGTCGCAGATCCGCTTCCACGGCTTCGACCCGGCCGAGTGCCTGATCGAGGTTCAACCCGATGAGCCGGGCGGGACGATTTCAATGGAAGCCATCGCGCGCGCCATCGAGCAGCACGGCCCGCGGCTGGCCCTGGTGCTGTGGCCGGGCATCCAGTACCGCACCGGCCAGGCCTTCGATCTGAAGGAGATCGCGCGGCTGGGCAAGGCGCAGGGCGCTGCAGTCGGCTTCGACTGTGCGCACGCGGCCGGCAACCTGCCGCTGGCCCTGCACGACAGCGGCGCCGACTTCGCCACCTGGTGCCACTACAAGTACGTCAACGCAGGACCCGGTGCGGTCAGCGGCATCTTCGTGCACGAGCGCCATGCGCATGACAACACCCTGCCCCGCCTCACCGGCTGGTACGGCCACAAGCTGGCGACGCGCTTCCAGATGGCGTCGAGCTTTGATCCCACGCCGGGCGCAGAAGGCTGGGTGATGAGCAACCCGCCGATCCTTGCCCTGGCCCCGGTGCGCGCTTCGCTGGAGCTGTTCCGCGAGGCCGGCGGCATGGCCGCGCTACGCGAGCGCTCGCTGCGGCTGACGGGCTATCTGGAGTCGCTGATCGAAAGCGAGCTGTCGCAGGTGCTCGAAGTGCTGACGCCGAAGCAGCCGGAACGCCGAGGTGCGCAGCTTTCGCTGCGCGTGCGCGGCGGCCGCGCCCAGGGCCGCGCGCTGTTCGAGTATCTCGCTGCCCACGGCGTGCTCGGCGACTGGCGCGAGCCGGACGTGATCCGCATCAGCCCGGCGCCGCTGTACAACCGCTTCGCCGAGATCCGTCGTTTCGCCGACACCGTGCTGGCCTGGAGCGCGTCTCAAGGTTGAGCGGCGACCGGCGCAGACTCAGCGCCTCAGCCGGACGTGGCTTTCGGGCCCGCGAGCATGCGGCGCAGCAGCGCCGCCAGCGTGATCACCGCAAGAAAGGCGCCGTATCCGACCACGGTGGCCAGGATCTGTGGCCACATCGTGCCGATGCTGGCGTCGGCATGGGCCAGCGCCCAGGGCCCGGCGATGGCGGCTGCCCCAATCGATACCGCGATTGCAGCCAGATCGAACAAGCGCCCTGCCCACTGCGCGGGCTTGCGGCGCAGGCGCCAGTAAACGATCAGTATCACCAGATACCAGGGCAGGAACAGGATCAACGCGAGATTCAGTTCGATGTGTGGATGCATATCGTGGGGTCTCAGCCACCGATGCCGTGCGGCTGTACGACGCCGGTCTGGATGCCGACCAACACGCACAGGATCAGGCCCAGCGAGATCGCCACGCGCCAGCTCAGCGCGCGCACGGTACGCCGGCTCTCGCCACGGTCCACCACCAGGTAGTACAGGCCGGACCCGAGGTGGAACAGCACGGCGGCAAGGCCAACCAGGATCAACAGGGTCTTCATCACAGGTCTCCGAAGCAGGAAAGTGTCGTGCGCGGCAAGTCGCTCGGCGCGATTCGTCGGGTGCAGCGGTCGATCAGGTTCGCAACAGCGTGTGGGCGAGCTCGCCGAGCGTGGCCAGCGCCGGCAGCACGCGCTCGGGCGCATGCCCGACGTTCAGGCGGATGCAGTCACGGAAACGCGGACCCGAGGCAAAAACCGGCCCGGGCGCCAGCCCAATTCCGCGCTCCAGCGCGGCCTGGTGCAGGCGCATCGCATCCAGGCCGCCTGGCAACTGCAGCCACAGGAAGTAGCCGCCCTGCGGGCGCGAGATCCGCGTGCCGGCCGGAAAACGCGCTTCGATCTCGCGCCGCGCGACCTGTATGCGTTGCGCCAACGCGCCGCGCAGACGCCGCAGGTGGCGATCGTAGACGCCGCGCTCCAGGTAGTTCAGCAAGGCGGCCTGCGCCGGCAGCGAAGTCGCCATCGTGGTCATCAAGATCAGGCGCTGCACGCGCTGCTGGTAGCGACCAGCGGCGATCCAGCCGAGCCGATAGCCCGGTGCCAGCGATTTCGAGAACGAGCCGCAGTGCAGGACCTGGCCGCTGCGATCGAAGGCCTTGGCCGGCTGAGGGCGCTGGCTGCCGAAGTACAGCTCGCCGTAGACATCGTCCTCGATCAGCGGCACCTCATGGCGGGACAGCAGCTCGACCAGGGCGCGCTTGCGCGTCGTCGGCATCAGGCAGCCGAGCGGATTCTGGTAGGTCGGCATCAGCCAGCAGGCCGCGATGCGCTGGCTGCGCAGGGCCTGCTCCAGCGCATCGAGATCGAGGCCTTCAACCGGATCCGTTGGCAGCGCAAGAGCACGCAGCTTGAGCCGTTCGATCGCCTGCAGGCTGGCATAGAAGGCGGGCGATTCGGTGACCACGGTGTCGCCTGGCTGGGTCACTACCTGCAAGGCGACATTCAGACCTTCAAGCGCGCCATGGGTGAGCACGATTTCCTGCGGCGCCACCGATACGCCATCGAGCCGGTAGCGGGTCGCGATGTGCTCGCGCAGGCGCGCATTGCCGGGCGACAGGTTTTCGATGATGTCCTGCGGCGCCAAGGTACGCAGGCTCTGCGAAGCAGCGCGCGCCAGCTGGTCCAGGGGGAACAGTTCTGGGCCTGGAAAGGCCGAGCCGAGTGGGGCGACGCCGGGCCTGCGCGCAGCCTGCAGCACCTCGAACACCAGTTCGCTGATGGCGACCTCGCTGGCGCCCTCGGGCGTCGGCGAGGGTTGCCAGCGAGAGACCTCGGCCTGCGGGGCTGGCAGCACATAGAAACCCGACTGCGGTCGCGCCTGCACCAGGCCGTCGCGCTCAAGCTGCTGGTAAGCCATGAACACCGTCGAAGCACTGACCCCGCGGCGGGCCTTGGCCTCGCGCACCGAGGGCAGGCGGTCACCGGCACGCAGCTGCCCGCTGCGAATCATGGCCGTCAGTTCACTCGCGTACTGTTGGTACAGCAGCATGGCCGACTCAGTGCCTGACCATGCCACCCAGAGTGCGCACCTCGTCCGGTGTCACCGGCCGCGGTGATTGCCCCCAGCGCTCACGCAGATGATTGGTCAGCGCTGCGATCTCACTGGCGTTCAGGCGATGCGCCGAAGGCGGCATCGTGTGCGGTCGCGGATTCAGCGGCGTACTGGGAGCGACCGCACCGAGCGCGATCAACTTCACCAGGTTGACAGGATCGGAACCGGTCACCGCGGCAGAATCAGCCAGCGCTGGATAGCGCCCCGCCCTGCCCTCGCCGTTACGCCCATGGCAATCCGCACAGTGCTGCTCGTACAGTCCGCGACCGTCGCGCAGATGCTGGTCGGTCGCGCGCAGGCGGTTCGCCGGCGGCCCGGCAGTCGCCAACGCCGGCAGGCTGCGCAGATAGGTTTCGATGCCGGCGGCATCCTCGCTGCTCAGGTGACGCGTGCTGTTGGCGATGACATCGGCCATCGAACCGTAGCCGCCGCGATCACGCGCGGTGCCGCCACGTAGATAGGCCCCGATGCTGCCCGCTTCAAAGCGGCCCTCCAGCGAGCCTGCGTGCAACGGCGGTGCGTACCAGCCGGAGATGCGACTGCCCCCGAGCTCGGCATCGGCAGCCAGCGAAGCAAAGCGCCCGCGCGCGCCGTGGCACATCGCGCAGTGGCCGATGCCGTTGACCAACTCGCGCCCACGCTGCCACTCCTCGCTCATGCCGTCGACCGGCTGCAACTGGGCAGGCCTGTGGTAGAGCAGGCGCCAGGCCAGCATTGCACCGGGAAGATTGGCCGGGAAGCGCAGCACCGGCTCGGGCGAGGCCTGTGCGGCCGGCTGCAGCTGGCCGAGGTAGGCAAACAGTGCTTCGATATCACGCTCCGGCATCTGCGCGAAGTTCGCATACGGAAACACCGGCGAGACGATGCCATGGCGGCTGACGCCATGCCGCATCGTGTGCGCGAATTCGGCCAGCGACCAGTCGCCAAGACCATGCTCGGGGTCGGGTGTCAGATTGCTCGAAAAGACCGTCCCATAGTCGCTGCTGAAAGGTCGGCCGCCAGCATAGGCCTGGCCACCGGTCGCGGTATGGCAGCCAGCGCAGTTGCCGATCCGGGCGAGATAGGCGCCACGCGCGACCAACTCGGGATCGGTCGGCACGACGCGGGCCTGCCCGGTCGGCACCTGGAAAGGCGCCAGGCCGCCCTGCTGCACCAGGCCATACAGGCCGACGCTCAACAACAGCAGTAGCAAGGGCAGCAGCAGCACCGCCGCTGGCAGCCAGCGCGGAACGCGACGGCTCATGGCTGCGCCTCCCCTGCATCTCTCGCGGGCGGGTCAGACGGCGCGTCGATCTGGACAGGATTGGATCCGCAGGCCCGCGGCAGCGCGAAACTGCCGGCAGGCGCGGGACGGCGCGGCTCGCTATGGCCCTGTTCGGCCAACCAGTCGGCGATCGCGCGGATCTCGGCCGGCTGCATCGCCCGCGCGATGTCGTGCATGCAGTCCGGCGCCGGCGCCGTGCGCACACCGGTGCGCCAGGCACCGAACTGGGCGACGACGTAGTCGGCAGGCAGGCCGACCAGGGCCGGCACACCTGGCTCCAGGCCGACCAGATCCGCACCGTGGCAGGCGCCGCAGGCAGGCAGATCGCGGACCGGATCGCCCTGCTCCACCAGCCGTTGCGCAAGCTCATCGCCCGGGCGCCCGACGCGCGCGGCCAAGGCCTCGGCGGCCGAGGTCTTGGGCGGCAGCGCCGCGTAGTAGGCGCCAATCTCGCGCAGGTAGTTGTCGTCGAGATGACGCACCAGCCAGGCCATCTGCACGTGCTGGCGACCGCCATCGCGGAAACCGCGCAGTTGTTCGAACAGATAGGCAGCAGGCTTGCCGGCCAGATGCGGCGCATAGACGGTGCCTTTCGCACCTTGACCGTAGTCGCCATGACAGGCCGCGCAAGCCGCGAGACGCTCGCGCATCTCTTCGTCGGCTGTTTGCGCGCGCACCAAGGGGCTGAGCATCAGTACGCCCAGGCCCAGCCAACAGAGCACTCGATTTTTCATTTGCACATACTGACCAGATCAGTTTGACCGGTACAGCGGCAGTTTCCGGACAAATCGACCGTATCAGTTGCGAGGCTGAGCCGGCTCAGCACGATGGAAGTGCCCCGAACGGCTCAACGGGCCCGGGCGCAGCAGACTCGGCCGGTGGCGCTCGCTCAGAGCCGGCAGGTATGCGCGCGCCGACCTGTCGACAGCTGAAGCCGGGCGGATCAATCCGCCTCGGGCCGCATGTAAGGGAACAGCAGCACGTCGCGGATCGAGGCGCAGTTGGTCAGCAGCATCACCAGACGGTCGATGCCAATGCCGAGGCCTCCGGTCGGCGCCATGCCGTATTCCAGCGCGCGGATGTAGTCGGCATCGAAGTGCATGGCCTCGTCGTCGCCGCCCTCCTTCTGCTCGACCTGGGCGCGGAAGCGCGCGGCCTGGTCTTCGGCGTCGTTGAGCTCGCTGAAGCCGTTGGCGATTTCGCGGCCGTTGATGAACAGCTCGAAGCGCTCGGTGATGCCGGGCTCGCTGTCGCTCTCGCGCGCCAGCGGGCTGACCTCGACCGGATGGTGGGTGATGAAGGTCGGCTGGATCAGCTGGCCTTCGACGGTCTTCTCGAAGATCTCCAGCAGCAGCTTGCCCCAGCCATAGCCCTTCTTGACCGGGATCTTCAGGCGCGCGCAGTGCGCAGCCAGGGCCTCGCGATCGCGGCAGTCGGCCTCGCTGATCTCCGGGTTGAAGTGGCGCACGGCTTCGTCCATGCGCCAGCGACGGAAGTCGGGGCCGAGATCGATGGTCGCACCTTCCCACTCGCGCACCGGCGTGCCAAACACCTCGACCGCGCAATGGCGGATCACCTGCTCGGTGAGGTCCATGATCTCGTGGTACGTGGCGTAGGCCTCGTACAGCTCGAGCATCGTGAACTCGGGATTGTGGCGGGTGGACACGCCCTCGTTGCGGAAGTTGCGGTTGATCTCGTAGACCCGCTCCAGCCCGCCGACCACGAGGCGCTTCAGGTACAGCTCGGGCGCGACGCGAAGGTAGAGCTGCAGGTCGAGCGCGTTGTGGTGAGTGGTGAAGGGACGCGCGGTGGCGCCACCGGGGATGTAATGCATCATCGGCGTTTCCACTTCGAGGAAGCGCCGCGCATCCAGCCAGCTGCGCATGGCGCGGATGATCTTCGAGCGCTGCACGAAGACCTCGCGCGCCTCCGGGTTCACGATCAGGTCGACATAGCGCTGGCGGTAGCGCTGCTCGACATCCGTCATGCCGTGGAACTTGTCCGGCAGCGGCCGCAGCGCCTTGGTCAGCAGGCGCAGCGATTTCACCTCGACCGAGAGCTCGCCGGTCCGGGTGCGGGTCAAGCGGCCGCTGACGCCGACGATGTCGCCGATGTCCATGCCCTTGAAGGCGGCATAGCTCTCTTCGCCGATGCCGTCGCGGGTCAGGTAGAGCTGGATGCGGCCGGACTCGTCCTGGATCTGGGCGAAGCTGGCCTTGCCCATCACGCGCTTGGCCAGCAGGCGACCGCCGAGCTGCACCGTGCGGCCGGTCTCCGCCAGCGCCTCGGCGCTGAAGCGTTCGGCGTCGGCGTACTCGGCCTGCAGGTCGCCGGCGTAGTGCTCGCGGCGGAAGTCGTTAGGGAACGCCGGGCCGATGTCACGCAGCGCTTTCAGTTTGCTGCGGCGCTCGGCGATCAGGAAATTCTCGTCGGTGGCGGGCGCGGCGTTGGGCTGAGTGGTCATTGGGGAGCCGGGATTCGGGAGTGGGGATTCGGGATTCGGAAGAGCGGGGCTTCGAAGGTCGAGGATTGGTGGCGGTAAGGACGCGCCAGAATCAGGGAACGGAGCGCGGGTTCCTACGAATCCCGAATCCCCAATCCCGACGCCTCAAACGGCGTCCGAACGTTTCGAGCCTGCTTCGAGACCCGCCTTCAGGCTGGCCTCGACGAACTCGTCGAGATCGCCGTCCAGCACCTTCTGCGTGTCGCTGCGTTCGATGCCGGTGCGCAGATCCTTGATACGGCTCTGGTCGAGCACGTAGTTGCGGATCTGGCTGCCCCAGCCGATGTCGGACTTGGTGGCTTCCACCGCATCTTTTTCCGCGTTGCGCTTCTGCAGTTCAAGCTCGTAGAGCTTTGCCGCCAGCATTTTCATGGCGGTGTCGCGGTTCTGGTGCTGGCTGCGGCCGTTCTGGCAGGCCACCACGATGCCGCTGGGCACGTGGGTGATGCGCACCGCCGACTCGGTCTTGTTGACGTGCTGGCCGCCGGCGCCTGAGGAGCGATACACATCGGTCTTCAGGTCGGCCGGGTTGATCTCGATGTCGATGTTGTCGTCGACCTCGGGGCTCACGAAGACCGAAGTGAAGCTCGTATGGCGGCGGTTGTCCGAGTCGAAGGGCGACTTGCGCACCAGCCGATGCACGCCGGTTTCGGTCTTCAGCCAGCCATAGGCGAAATCACCCTCGACGCGGAAGGTGGCCGACTTGATGCCGGCGACATCGCCGCCGCTGACTTCCATCAGCTCGGTCTTCCAGCCGCGCGACTCGGCCCAGCGCAGGTACATGCGCAACAGCATCTCGGCCCAATCCTGGGCCTCGGTGCCGCCAGCGCCGGCCTGGATGTCGACGAAGGCATTGGTCGAGTCCATCTTGCCGGAGAACATGCGCTGGAACTCCAGCTTCTCGACGGCAGCGGTGTGCTTCTCGACATCGGCCACGACCGAGTTGAAGGTGTCCTCGTCGCTCTCCATTTCGGCGAGATCGAGGAACTCGCCAGCGTCCTTCAGGGCCTGCTGCAGATCGCGGATGCCGACCACGACCTTCTCCAGCTGGGCGCGTTCACGGCCCAGCTGCTGGGCGTTCTCGGGGTTGTTCCAGACGTCCGGGCTTTCCAGCTCGCGGGTCACTTCCTCAAGACGTTCGACCTTGCGGTCGTAGTCAAAGAAACCCCCGAAGCAGGGACAGCCGCTGCGAGAGGTCGGCGATCTGGTTGCGGACGGGATTGACTTCGAACATGAGGGGCACCCTGCGACGACAGCGCGGAAAAAGACCGCGAAGTGTAGCAGAGCACCTCGACCCGTCCCGGGCCGAAGGTACCTTCAACAGCATTGCCGGAGCCCGATGCAGACTTCGCCAGTCCCCGTCCGCGCCGCAGCGAGTTCAGGACTCTCGCTTCCACGACGCCCCCTCACCGTCGTCCCCGCGTAGGCGGGGACCCGGAACCGCTCACCTTGATCGCACGCACTCTGCAGCCCTGCCTTCGCGCGGCTGACAAGGCCTGGGGGATGGAGAGAGGGACGACCGGAGGCTGGCGGCGCAACGCACATCGACGACCCTCACCGCCCGGGCTTCCTACAGCTCGAAGCCCGAGCGGAACAGCAGCACGCTGCCCGGCATCGGCTGGATGCTGATGCCGATGCCGTTGTTCTGCGGGTTCGGATCCGGGGTCGCCGAGGCCGCGGTCACCTCGACCGTATCGCCATTCGGCGTGCCCGGGAACTCGGCCCAGCAGTCGATGAAGCCACCCACACCCAGGCTGGCCTGCACGCCCGCCGGGCTGCAGCCCTGGCTGGCACCGGCCGGCAGGCGGGTGAAGCTGCAGCTGGCGTTCTGCGCCGCGTTGGGGCCGTCGTTCTGGCAGCGCGTGACCACCCGGCGATTGAGCGGGTTGGTGGGCGTGGTGGTGTTGATCGAAGCCACCCGCATGTCCGCCGAGCCGCTGCCGCCGCCGGCGGGGTGCACCAGCAGGCTGAGCTGCGGATAGGCCCAGGCGCTCAGGCCATCGCCCTGCATCGAATAGGTCGGCGCGCGGAACAGGGCCGACTGGCTGATGCCGTCGAGCACGCCGGTGCTGACCACCGGCACCAGGAACTCGTAGGCGGCATAGCTGCCCATCGGCCAGGCCTCGTTGTTGACCTGCGGGTCGCGGCGGGTGATCAGCAGACCGGTCCCGCTGGCGCCGTTGAACAGATTGCGCAGCGGCAGGGCCGCGCTGGACGGCTGCGGACAGCCGGCGATCCGCAGGCTGGCGCCGAAGCTGGTGTCGGTGAGCACCTGGTTGGTGAACTCGAAGAACTGGTTGCCGCCGCTCATCGGCCGGTAGAAGCAGCGCAGCGGCACCGCCGGGTCCGCCACCACGCTGACGCCAGCCGGAAGCTGCAGATGCGGATACATGAAGCGCCCGACCGGCGGCGAGGCGATCGCCGAGATGTAGACACTCAGATAGAACCGCTGCCCGACGGTCGGCTGCGGCGGGCTGGCGATCACCGCCTGCGAGACGAAGTAGCCGGTGCCATTGGCCTGGAAGTTGCCCAATTGATCGATCAGCGGCGTATAGACGATCGAGCCCGAGCGCCACTGGGTCTGCGCGGCGGCGGCACCAGAGCCAGCGAGCGCGGCGAGCGCAAGCGCAGTGCCGGCCAGCACCCGGCGAACTGAGGAGAAACCGAAGCAGGACTGGAACTCGTTCATGGCGCATCACCCCGGCCGGCACCCCCGGCCCTGCAGCGGATGACGGCAAAGCGGAGCCCGACGTATCAGCGCGTCGGGGTGGTGACAGCGACGATTCAGGCGGGCAGCAGATGGCGGACGAACAGGCGCAGCTCGGGGGCGCCGCGGTAGTCGTCGATGCCGAGCTGATAGGCGACCCGCACCTGCCGCGGCGGCGGGCTGCCGGCCCAGCCGCCGAAGTACACCGCGGACAGCGGCACGCGGCTGTCGGGATGACGCAGCGAGAAGCGCAGATGGCGCTCGCCCATCAGGCGCCAGTCCAGCACCTCGAAGCTGTTGTCGAACAGCGGTTCGGGGAAGGCTTGGCCAAAGGGCCCGGCTTCGCGCAGGGTCTCGGCGAGGCGCAGGTCGAAGTCGGCGCCGCCCAGCTCACCGTCGCTGAGCAGGACCGGCGACAGCAGGGCGGGATCGATGCGCCGTTCCACCACCTCGGCGAACACCCGGCAGAAGCGCTCGACCTCGGTGTCGACCACGGACACGCCGGCCGCCATCGCATGGCCGCCGAAGCGCAGCATCAGGCCGGGATGCAGGGTCTCCATCTCGGCCAGGCAGTCACGCAGATGGAAGCCGGGAATCGAACGGCCTGAGCCCTTCCACTCGCGACCTTCGTCGTCGCCCGGCGCCAGCGCGAACACGGGTCGATGCAGGCGCTCCTTGAGCTTGGACGCCACCAGGCCGACCACGCCCGCGTGCCAGCCGGCATCCGCCAGCGCCAACCCCGCCGCAACGTGCGACTGCGCGGAAAGATCCGCGCGCAGCACCGCGGCCTCGGCCTGCTCGACCATCTGCTGCTGCAGCTCGCGGCGCTCGGCGTTCAGGGCCTGCAGGCGCTGCGCCAAGGCCAGCGCGGTGGCCTCGTCCTCGCTCAGCAGGCACTCGATGCCGACCGCCATGTCCTCCAGGCGACCGGCGGCATTGATGCGGGGGCCGAGCACGAAGCCGAAGTCGGTTGCCGAAGCGCGGCTCGGGTCACGCCCGGCGACCCGATACAGGGCGCGCACGCCGGCGCAGGCGCGACCGGCACGGATACGCTTCAGCCCGGCCTGCACCAGCAGGCGGTTGTTGCGATCAAGCGGCACGAGGTCCGCCACCGTGCCCAGCGCGACCAGATCCAGCAGCTGTCCGAGGTCAGGCTCCGAGCCTGCAAAGGCACCCTCGTCGCGCAGGCGCGCGCGCAGGGCCAGCAGCAGATAGAACACCACGCCGACACCCGCCAGCGCCTTGCTGGGGAAGCCGCAGCCCGGCACGTTCGGATTCACCATCGCATCGGCCGGGGGCAGGCTGTCGCCGGCCAGATGGTGGTCGGTGACCAGCACCGGAATGCCGCGCGCATGCGCCGCCTCGATGCCGGCATGAGCCGCCACGCCGTTGTCGACCGTGAGGATCAGCCCCGGCGCCGGCTCAAGCTCGGCCACCAGCAGGGGCGACAGTCCGTAGCCATGCACGAAGCGATTCGGCACGCGGTAGCCGACGCGCCCGAAGCCGAGCATGCGCAGACCGCGCACGGCGACCGCGGTGCCGGTGGCGCCGTCGGCATCGAAGTCGCCCACCACCAGCACGGACTGGCCCTGGCTGCGCGCGCGCAGCAGCAGCTCGATGGCAGCCTCGATGCCGCCGAGGCTGGGCGCCAGCAGCCCGGAGAGGCGCAGATCGAGCTCGTCGGACTCGCGCACCCCGCGCGCGGCATACACGCGACGCAGGACCGGATGCAGACGGGCGTCATCGAGCAGCGGCACCGACGGCACGCTGCGACGTTCGATGCGCATGGACTAGCCGAAGCTCGTGGCCGGACGCTTCCAGAGCCGCAGGCCGTGGCTGCGGCGGTAGTTCCAGCCGTGGCCATCGCCGAAGTCGACGGTCAAACTGGAGAGTTTGCCTTTGCCGACCCGCTCGATCAGCGGCGCGAACACCGCCGCCTCCAGGGCCTCAAGACTGCGGGCGATGCGCAGGTCGATGGCGCAGTCCTCCAGCTCGGCAGGCAGCTCGTCGCTCTCGATGCGCTGGATGTCGATGCCCGACAGCTGCGCCAGCGCGCAGGCCAGCGGCTCCGAGGAATACAGGGTGCCGACGCCGGACACGACCTGCTCGGGCAGCGCGCCGCCGCCCCAGACCCACAGCGCATTGGCAGGTGCACGCCCGGCGCTGACGCGGGCCTGGTTGACCGGGTGGTTGTGCAGGATGACTTGCGCCTCGTTCAGCAGCGCGCGCCAGCGACGGCCCTCGTCGCCGTAGGGCAGATGCACGCCGTAGTCATCGCCGATCGCGTCCTCGGGCGCGGAGAATGCCGGCAGGCGGGCGCCGGCCTCGACCCGCAGGTACCAGCGCGAGGTGCTGGGCGCCGTGAGCGGCATGCCCGCGTCGCCGAACAGCGGCTGCACGGCGAGCGCCAGCGCTTCGGCCTCGTCCGGGCGCAGGCCCAGCTCGCCGACCGCCATCAGGCGCACGCCGTTCATCTCCGGCTGCAGGGTCGCGGGATCGGCGCGCAGCCACTGGCTGCCCGCCGCATCGCCGCAGTCGAACTGGCGCGACAGCGCCGCCGCGGGCAGGCCCAGCGGAGTGATGTCGAACAGCCGTCCCAGCTGACCCAGTTCGCCGGCCTCGCCGTCTTCCAGCGCATCGCCGCGGCCGATCAGCTTCTGCAGCGAGGGCGCCTGCGCGAGCTCGCCGCGCAGCTTCGCGCGGGCCGGAAGCAGCAGGATGCAGCCGCTGCCGCTCATTCGGCGTAGCGCACGCTGATGATGTCGTAGCTGCGCTCGCCGCTGGGCGCGGCGATGGTGACCGAGTCACCCTCGTTCTTGCCGATCAGCGCGCGTGCGATCGGCGCCGATACCGAGATCAGGCCCTGCTTGATGTCGGACTCGAGGTCGCCAACGATCTGGTAGGTGACCTCCTCGTCGGTCTCGCTGTCGGCCAGCTCGACGGTGGCGCCGAACACGATCTTGCTGCCGGCGGCCAGCTTGGAGACGTCGATCACCTGGGCGTGCGAGAGCGTGGACTCCAGCTCCTTGATGCGGCCTTCGATGAAGCCCTGCTGTTCGCGGGCGGCGTGGTATTCGGCGTTCTCCTTGAGGTCACCGTGCGCACGCGCCTCGGCGATCGCGGCGATCACTTCCGGGCGCTTCACCGACTTCAGGTGTTCAAGTTCCTCGCGCAGACGCTGCGATCCTTTCAGCGTGAGGGGGGCTCTCATGCGTTCAACTCCTCGTGCAGCTCCTGCAGCGACAGCACGTCGCCCGAGCCGCGGAACTCCAGCGAGTGCAGCAGGGCACGCGCGCCGGAGACAGTGGTGGAATAGGTCACCCGATGCTGCAGCGCCTCGCGGCGGATCGAGAAGGAATCCGCGATCGCCTGGCGGCCCTCGGTGGTGTTGACGATATACACGATTTCGCCGTTCTTGATCAGGTCGACCACGTGCGGGCGGCCCTCGGCCACCTTGTTGACCACGGCGCAGTCGAAGCCCTTGTCGCGCAGGAAGGCCGCGGTGCCGGCGGTCGCGATCAGGCTGAAGCCCCGCTTGACCAGCAGCTCGGCGACCGGCAGCAGGCGCTGCTTGTCGGGGTCGCGCACCGAGACGAAGGCCTTGCCCGGCGGCGGCACCTTGATGCTGGCCGCCTCCTGCGCGCGCGCGAACGCCGCGCCGAAGCTGCGGCCCACGCCCATCACCTCGCCGGTGGAGCGCATCTCGGGGCCGAGGATGGGGTCGACGTTCTGGAACTTGGCGAAGGGGAAGATCGCCTCCTTGACCGACCAGTAGTCGGGCACGATCTCCTCGGTCGCGCCCTGCTGCGGCAGGCTCTGGCCGACCATGCAGCGCGCGGCGATCTTGGCCAGCGGCCGGCCGGTGGCCTTGGACACGAAGGGCACGGTGCGCGAAGCGCGCGGGTTCACTTCGAGGATGTAGACAGTGCCACCGCCCTCGCCGTCCGGCAGCACGGCGAACTGGGTGTTCATCAAGCCGATCACCTTGAGCTCGCGCGCCATCGCCGCGACCTGTACGCGCAGCTGGTCCTGCAGGTCTTTCGACAGCGAGTACGGCGGCAGCGAGCAGGAGGAATCGCCCGAGTGCACGCCGGCCTCCTCGATGTGCTCCATGATGCCGCCGATCAGCACATTGCCCTCGGCGTCGGCAACCACGTCGACATCGATCTCGACCGCGTTGTCGAGGAAGCGGTCGAGCAGCACCGGCGACTCGTTGGAGACGCTGACCGCATCGCGGATGTAGCGCGAAAGATCCGCATCGGAGTACACGACTTCCATCGCGCGGCCGCCCAGCACATAGCTGGGGCGCACCACCAGCGGATAGCCGATCTCCTTGGCAATCAGCAGGGCCTGCTCAGGCGTGCGCGCGGTGCGGTTCGGCGGCTGGTTCAGGCCCAGCTTGACGATCATCTGCTGGAAGCGCTCGCGGTCTTCTGCGAGATCGATCGAGTCCGGGCTGGTGCCGATGATCGGCACGCCGGCTTCCTCCAGAGCACGCGCGAGCTTGAGCGGGGTCTGGCCCCCGTACTGCACGATCACGCCCTTGGGCTTCTCCTTTTCCACGATCTCCAGCACGTCTTCCAGCGTCAGCGGCTCGAAGTACAGGCGATCGGAGGTGTCGTAGTCGGTCGAGACCGTCTCCGGGTTGCAGTTGACCATGATGGTCTCGAACCCGTCCTCGCGCAGGGCGAGTGCTGCATGCACGCAGCAGTAGTCGAACTCGATGCCCTGGCCGATGCGGTTCGGGCCACCGCCCAGCACCATGATCTTGTCGCGGTCGGTCGGCTCGGCTTCGCACTCGTCCTCGTAGGTCGAGTACAGGTAGGCCGTGCTGGTGGCGAACTCGGCGGCGCAGCTGTCGACGCGCTTGAACACCGGGCGCACGCCGAAGGCATGGCGCAGGGCGCGCACGGCTTTCTCGTCGGTGCCCAGCAGCTTGGCCAGACGCATGTCGGAGAAGCCCAGGCGCTTCAACGCGCGCAGGCGGGCCGCATCGAGTGCGGCCAGACCGCCGGCAGCGACTTCGCCCTCGGTGCGGATCAGGTGCTCGATCTGGCGCAGGAACCAGGGGTCGATGCCGGACAGCGCGTGGACTTCATCCACGCCGAGGCCATGGCGAAAGGCATCGCCGACGTAGAACAGGCGGTCCGGCCCGGGCTCGCGCAGCTGGCGGCGCAGTTCGAGCATGCCGTCGGCATCGAGCTCGGCCGGCAGCATCGGGTCGAAGCCGGTGCGGCCGGTTTCGAGGCCGCGCAGGGCCTTCTGCAGCGACTCCGACTGCGAGCGGCCCATCGCCATCACCTCGCCCACTGACTTCATCTGGGTGGTCAGGCGCGAATCGGCGGCCGGGAACTTCTCGAAAGCGAAGCGCGGAATCTTGGTGACCACGTAGTCGATGGTCGGCTCGAAGCTCGCCGGCGTCGCACCACCGGTGATCTCGTTGCGCAGCTCGTCCAGCGTGTAGCCCACGGCCAACTTGGCCGCGACCTTGGCGATCGGGAAGCCGGTGGCCTTCGACGCCAGCGCCGAGGAACGCGAGACGCGCGGGTTCATCTCGATGACGACCACGCGACCGTTCTTCGGGTTGATCCCGAACTGCACGTTGGAGCCGCCGGTGTCGACGCCGATCTTGCGAAGCACCGCGATCGAGGCGTCGCGCAGGCGCTGGTACTCCTTGTCGGTCAGCGTCTGCGCCGGGGCCACGGTGATCGAGTCACCGGTGTGCACGCCCATGGCGTCGATGTTCTCGATCGAGCAGACGATGATGCAGTTGTCCGCGCGGTCGCGGACCACTTCCATCTCGTACTCCTTCCAGCCGAGCACCGACTCTTCGACCAGCACCTCATGGACGGGCGAAAGCTCAAGGCCGCGCTTGACGATCTCCTCGAACTCCTCGCGGTTGTAGGCGATGCCGCCGCCGCTGCCGCCCAGGGTGAAGCTCGGCCGGATGATGGTCGGATAGCCGACCTTGGCCTGGATCTCGACCGCCTGTTCGAAGCTGCGCGCGACCTCGGCCTTGGGGCATTCGAGGCCGATCTCGCCCATGGCGACGCGGAACAGCTCGCGGTCCTCGGCCATGCGGATGGCCTCTCTTGATGCGCCGATCAGCTCGACCCCGTACTTCTCCAGCGTGCCGGCATCGGCCATGTCGAGCGCGCAGTTCAGCGCGGTCTGTCCGCCCATGGTCGGCAGCAGGGCGCAGGGCTTCTCCTTGGCGATGATCTTCTCGACCGTGGCCGGGTTGATCGGCTCGATGTAGACCGCGTCCGCCGTGTCGGGGTCGGTCATGATCGTGGCCGGATTGGAATTGACCAGCACCACGCGGAAGCCTTCCGCCTTCAGGGCCTTGCAGGCCTGCGCGCCCGAATAGTCGAACTCGCAGGCCTGGCCGATGACGATCGGCCCGGCGCCGATGATGAGGATGGTCTTGAGATCAGTTCGCTTGGGCATCGGTCAGGTCGGTCGAGGAATCGGGTTGGATGGCGGCGGCGTCGAGCACGCGCACGGTCTGCACGGTCTCGGCGGGAACGGTGAGGTCGAAGCCGCCCTCGCTGGGCGGCAGACGCAGCACCAGACGCGCCTGCGCATGGTTGATCAGCTCGCCGCGGCGGCGGCTGCCGTAAATGGTGAGGATCTCGATCTCGCGGCCCAGGTAGGGCCCGAGGTCGGCGTAGGCGATGCGGCCGTCGCGCGCCGGCAGCGGAATCTCCTGGCGCGGCGGCTGCGGCTCGGGAATGTTGGGTGGCGCACTGACCACCTCTTCGATTTCCGGGTCCAGCGGCACGCCATCTTCAAGCCGCGTGCGCGCGACTTCAGCAGCCACCTGCTGCTCGCGCAGGCTCATCGGCCGGACCTGGGCGAACGCGAAGCGCACCGGATCGATGCCGGTGACCCGCACGTACGGCGCCAGCGCCTGGCGCAGGGCTTCGCCATCCATGCTGCCGAGCTGGAGCAGGCCGAGCGCGGCGGAGGGCCGGGTCTCGATGCGGAACTCACCACCCTCGGCGGCGAACTTCGCGAACGCGCGCAGCAGGTCGGCATCGGGCTGCAGGCCGACCGTGCGCAGCAGCGCGCGCACGGCATCGGAATGCAGGGCATTGAAATCAGCGAGGCTGGTGGTGACGCGGTCGGTGCACCAGCCGTTGCGGGCCTGCATGAAGCCCTCGTCGATGAAGGCCAGGCTGAGGTTGACCAGCCGGCCCGAAGCGACATCCTCCGCGGCCACCGATGACGCCGTGACGGCGAGCCCCAGCCGCCACTCCATGCGCCCCACCCCCGCGGTGCCGAGGTCGAGGCTGAAGTTCAGCATCCCGGCATCGGAATGCTCGAACCGCGCGCTGAGCACGGTGTCGCTGGGCGGCAGCCCCATCTCGACCAGATCGCTGCGCGAGAAGCTGTTGACGCCGCAGCCCGCCGCCTCGAAGGGCATGGCGCTGTAGGTGCCGATGAAGCCCGACTCGGGCCCGCTGGGAGCCCCCTCGACCACGAGGTTGGCGACATTGAAGCCCAGGCGACGCGGCAGCTGCTGCGGCGGGCCGAACACGCTGGCCTTCAGCAGCCACACGAAGCCCGGCGTCTCGATCGCCACCCGCCCCATGCGCAGGCTGGTGCCGCTGATTCCGGGCAGGCGCGGAGTGATCTCAAGGTGTCCGACCCCGACCTCGCCGTCGAAGGTGAAGAAGCTGCGCCCGCGCTGTACATCGGCGACGGCTTCCAGCGCCTTCAGCTCCTTCGAGATGGTCGCATCGACGCGCCACCACAGCAGGCCGTAGAGCGCCAGCAGCGGCAGCCCCACGCGACTCAGCAGCAGCCACAGCCAACGGCCCGGGCGCCTGCGACCGCTGTTGCGTGATGGGGGGGTGCGTGCCATGGCGGACTCCTGCCGGGATCAGCGCGAAGCGGACATCAACTCGATGAAGCGATCGAACAGCCCAGCCACATCATGCGGCCCCGGTGCCGCTTCCGGGTGCCCCTGAAAGCTGAAGGCCGGTGCATCGGTCAGCGCGATGCCCTGCAGGCTGCCGTCGAACAGCGAGCGGTGCGTGGCGCGAACGTTCGCCGGCAGGCTGGCCTCATCGACCGCGAAACCGTGGTTCTGGCTGGAGATCATCACCCGCCCGCTGTCGAGATCCTGCACGGGATGGTTGGCGCCGTGATGGCCGAACTTCATCTTCAACGTGCGCGCGCCTGACGCCAGCCCGAGCAGCTGGTGGCCGAGGCAGATGCCGAAGGTCGGCAGCTTCACCTCGATGAAACGGCGGATCGCGGCGATCGCGTAGTCGCAGGGCTCGGGGTCGCCGGGGCCGTTGGACAGGAACACGCCGTCGGGCTTGAGCGCCAGCACCTCGTCGGCGCTGGTCTGCGCCGGCACCACGGTCAGGCGGCAGCCTCGCTCGGCCAGCATGCGCAGGATGTTGCGCTTCACACCGAAGTCGTAGGCGACCACATGGAAGCGCGAGGCCGGCGTCTCGAAGGCCTGGCGATCAAGGACATAGCGCCCCTCCGTCCATGCGTAGGGCGCATCCACGCTGACGACCTTGGCCAGGTCCATGCCCTTCAGGCCGGGGAACTCGCGGGCGCGGCGCAGGGCCTCTTCGGCCGTCGCGCTCTCGCCGGCGAGGATGCAGCCGTTCTGGGCGCCCGAATCGCGCAGGCGACGGGTCAGCGCACGCGTGTCGATTTCGGCGATGGCGACCACGCCGCGCGCCTTGAGCCACGCCGGCAGATCGGCCTGGCTGCGCCAGTTGCTGGCCGGCGTCGGCTGCTCGCGAATGATCAGCCCGGACGCGAACACGCGCGCGGCTTCGTCATCGACATCGGTGCAGCCGGTGTTGCCGATGTGCGGGTAGGTCAGGGTGACGATCTGCTGCGCATAGGAGGGATCGGTCAGGATCTCCTGGTAGCCGGTCATGGCGGTGTTGAACACCACCTCGCCGACCGTGCAGCCGGAAACGCCCACCGAGACACCGCGGTAGACGGTGCCATCGGCCAGGGCCAGTAGAGCGGGTTGGGTCACGAGCGATTCGCCTTGTCAGGAGCTGGGGAGGCACCCCCACGGACTGCGCCGGACGCAGCTTGCGCGAAACCGCCGGGCTTGCATCTAGCAGGTCCGGAGGCTGTCGAGTGGAGGGGGCGAAAGGTGAAGCAGGCGAGGCGGAATCTTACGGTTTCACGTCACAGGCTGTCCACCTGTGCGGGCGCAGCAAACGCCGCTCGCGTCACGCTTCCCGGCTCGACCTTGGGGCAACGCTGAAGAATTCAGCGTTGCCGCGCGACATGCAGGGCGCGCCGATGATTCGAACACGCGATGCTCGATCCAGCGCGAGCGAGTCCGGACATGTGCCGGACTCGCGCCCCCTGATCAAGGCTAGGAGGGACTTGATCAGAGTTGCCTTGGGCGTCCGCGCCTGGGGCGTCCGCGCCTTCGGCAAGCCCTCAGCGCGGCCGCAGCCCGAGCACGTCCTCGATCACATAGCGTCCCGGGGCGCGACCGGCCAGCCACGCGGCGGCCTTGAGCGCCCCACGCGCAAACACTTCGCGACTGGCGGCGCGGTGGGTGAGCTCGATGACCTCGGCTTCTCCCGCCAGCAGGATCTGGTGATCACCCACGACATCGCCACCGCGCACCGCGTGGAAGCCGATTTCGCCAGCGACCCGAACCGCATGCGCGCCTTCGCGGCCATGCCGTGCGACCGCGGCGAGATCCTGCTCCCGCCCGGCAGCGACGGCTTCGCCCAGCCGCAGAGCGGTACCCGATGGCGCGTCCTGCTTGCGCCTGTGGTGGGTTTCGATGATCTCGCAGTCCCAGTCCGGCACTGCCGCGGCGGCCTGTCGCGCCAGCGCCGCCAACAGAGCCACGCCCAGCGAGAAGTTGGCCGCCCACAGCACCGGCACCTGCAGCGCCGCCTGGTCGAGTGCGGCCAGCGCGCTCGCATCGAGCCCCGTCGTACCGGAGACCAGCGCCGCACCTCGCGCCGCGCAGGCCTGAGCGAGCGCAGGAACGGCGGCTGGAGCGCTGAAATCGATCACGACATCGAAGGCCGGCGCCTGCCCGATGTGCGCGGGCCTGAGAACGGCCAGCGCCCCCAGGTCCGCGCGCGGCGCGTTCGCCACCGCGGCGACCAGATGCAGGCCGGGGTGTTCGGCGACCAGCGAGAGCAGGCTGCGCCCCATGCGGCCGGAGGCACCGTGGATCAGCAGGCGGGAACGGGCGTCATCCATGATCAGCTCGCGCTGGCGTCGGGGCCGGCAGTGTAATGCTGCCGCGCGTGCTCCAGGCCGCGGAACCTCGCTCATGCGGCGTGAAGTGCAACACTGCGGTGCACGACAAGCGCTGGAAAGCGCGGACTCAGCCTCCATATCCTGTGACCACCCAGCCCGCGGGAACGGATGCCCTGCCCCGCGCTGTCGACTCAAGGACGCTGAATGTCATTCTCCGATTCGCACCCGCGCGGCCCGCGCCCCACGCTGCGGCCGAAGCTGCTGCTCGCCGCCCTCGCTCTGGGCTGCACGCTTGCCGCCACGGCGCAGGGGGCCACTCCGGCACGAGAGCCCTGGACCAGCCTGCAGGGGGGCATCAGCGATGCACCCGACACCCGCAACACCAACTTCGTGCTGCTCCAGCACGGACGCCCGCGCGAGGGTCTACCGCTCGGGCTGGACTTCTACGCCTTCAACCTCGGCAGCATCGGCCGCCACCGGAACGCGCCGCCCGGCAGCGACGAACGCGTGCACTTCGCCTCGATGCAGCTGGGCTACGACTTCGGTCGGGTCACGCTTGCCTCGGGTCTGGCCCTGGTCAGTCACGTCACCGACTACCTCAGCAGCGGCTACCAGTTCCACAGCCACCTCGGCATCCGCCTCGGCCGCATCGAGCTCGGTCTCGGCCATCTCTCGAACGCACGCACGCGCCAGCCCAACAAGGGCGAGAGCTATCTCTCGGTAGGCTTCCGCTTTTAGGGTGGGCCCTGGCCCACCGCAAGCTCGAACCCACCCCAGGCTTCGCGTCAGAAGCAACGGTAGCCAGCGGCAACTCAGGCCGCGGATGCGACGAGGCGCGCGCCAGCACCAAGGGTGCGGCGGCAATGCAGCACGGAAGCGCGTGAAGGTCGCCGAGCGCCGAGGGGCATCGCCATCGTGGGCGAGGTCCCACGCGCTTGTTTCACTCAGGGTGGCGGATGCGGGAGTTTCGCCAGACGCTAGGCTCGCACCCGAGCGTCAGCGCTCGCTGATGACAAAGCTGCCGAAAGCGACCCCCACATCCCAGCCCTTGCCGGTGCCCGACAGGGCCAGCGAGATCTCGCCCTTGGTGACGACCTGCCCCTTGGCCGAGCGGCCCGCGCCGGCATGGGCCTCGGCGCTGGCATAGCCGCCGATCAGCTCGCGGATGTCGTCGACGCCGGAGAACTCGCCGACACCGTTCTCGATCCGCGATTTGCCGAACGAGATGCCGCCGCCGCGCGCCTCCAGCCGCACGCGCAGGGTCTGGCCGTTGTTGCAGGTGATCGTGCCCTCGCCGCTGGAGCGCTTGTAGAACGCCGACCAGCCGGACAGATTGAAGCGCATCTCGCAGTCGACGCTGCCGGCCTGGGAGGCCGCGGGCAGCATCAGCGCGAGACCGGAAGCAACGACGGCGCCGAGGCGAAGAATGCGGTGCATGGAGGGCTCCTGAAACCCATTGGATGCCCACAAGGCTATCCCAACCCAAGGACAGTCGGTGCCGCTGGGTCCGACGTCGCACGCTGGAGCCGAGATGCGCGATCCGCTGCACGCGGATGCGCTCGGTCAATTGCGAGCGGTGCTAGAGCCGCTCACCCGGCGGCAGGTAGCGCCAGCTCGACTCGGGCAGCTTGGCGAGCGGCACGCGACCGATCCGCAGGCGCCGCACGCCCAGCACCTGCAGGCCGACCTGCGCGCACATCCACGCAAGCTGGCCTGGACGCACGTCCTTGATCGCAAAGCGCAGGCGGGTTTCGTTCTGCCAGCTCACCTTGCAGGGCGGCAGCGCGCGCCCGTTGAAGACCAGCCCATGGCTCAGCCGATGCAGGCCGTAGGCGACCAGGCTGCCGCTGACCTCGACCACGAACTCCTGCTCAAGACGCATGCCGTCGTCGCGCATGCGGTGCAGCAGGCGGCCGTCCTGGGTGAAGACCTGCAGCCCACTGCTCGCCAACTCCAGCGGCAGCAGCGGAGTCAGATGACGCAGATGGCGGCGCAGCTGGCGGATGCCGCTCGGATCCTCGCCCCAATGGTTCGCCGGCGTGAGCAGCTCGGGGTCGATGCGCGCGCCGCCGGGCTTGTTCCACAGCAGGGTCACCGGCTGCACGGGCGCCGCCGCGACCTCGAGGTCGACCTCAACGCGCTGGTCGGTCACCGGCCACTCGGGCCGATCGATGATCTCGCCATCGACCCTCACGCAACCGCCTTCGATGTAGCGCTCGGACTGGGCGCGCGAGCAGCCGGTGAGCTCGATGACGCGCTTGGACAGACGGATCGGTTCGGACATCGGTGAGGCCAGACAGGACAGCGCGCAGTGTACGCGCCCACCCGGGTCGAGCCGGACTCAGGGGCCGTCCACGGTGGAGCCGCTCGCCCCTGCCGGCCATGCCAACCCACAGAGTGGCCGCCCCCGGCCTGACCACCTGCACGTACGCGGCGCAGGTCGGACGATGCAGACTGCGTGCTTACCCATCGCCGGAATCGCGCATGCGCCCGCACCGCCCCACCCTGCTCCGCTCCTCCCTGCTGGCGCTCGCGCTGGCCGCTGCCCTGCCGCTCGCGGTCAATGCGGGCGATCCTGTGCCGGTGCACCCGGTGGTACAGGTCTTCGGGCAGTTCGAGGCTGACCCCGCGGTGCCGCATCCCGACACCCTGCTCGGCTTCCCGCTGGGCCAGCAGGCGGCCAGCCCCGAGCAGATCCACGCCGCCCTGCAGCAGTGGGCGAACACCTCGAACCGCATCCGCGTCGTCGAGTACGCACGCAGCCACCAGGGCCGACCGCTGTCGGTGGCGATCGTCTCGAGCCCGGCCAACCTCGCCCGGCTCGATGAAATCCAGAACGCGCTGGACGAGCTCGCCGACCCTCGCCGCACCTCGGCCGCCCGCGCCAGCGAGATCCTGCGCGACGCCCCGGCCGTGGCCTACGTCGCCCACAGCATCCACGGCAACGAGCACAGCGGTGGCGACGCCGCACTCGGACTGATCTACGGCCTGATCGCCTCGAACGATCCCGCCCACACCGCGCGTCTCGACGACACCATCCTGCTGATCGATCCGCTGATGAACCCCGACGGCAGGGCGCGCGCGATCGCCGACCTGCGCGGCTTCCGCGGCGCCGCGCCGGGCTACGACGGCCAGTCGATGTCGCGCGGCACCAGCTGGCCCTTCGGCCGCGGCAACCACTACGTGTTCGACATGAATCGCGACTGGATCTTCGCGACCCAGCCGGAGACGCAGGGCCGCCTGGAATTCCTCAAGCGCTGGCACCCGGTGGTGTTCATCGACGCCCACGAGATGGGCTCGGACGACACCTTCCTGTTCTCTCCGGCGCGCGCACCGATGAACCCGCACCTGTCGCCGCGCTTCATGCAGTTCGCTGCGGAGTTCGGCCGGGAGCAGGCGCAGGCCTTCGACCAGCGCGGCTGGGTCTACTACTCGGGCGAATGGAACGAGGGCTGGTATCCGGGCTATTCCGATGCCTGGGGCGGCCTGCGCGGCGCGGTCAACATCCTCTATGAGCAGGCGCGCGTGGCCGATTTCGGCGTACGCCAGGCCAATGGCGAGGTGCAGTTCCACGCCGATGGCGTGGCCCGCCAGCTTGCAAGCGCCGTCGCCAACATCGATTCGATGCGCGCGCGGCGCGCCGACCTGCTGCAGGCCTTCTGGGACGATCGCAACGCGCTCACCGGCGCGCGCGGCGACTACGCGAACGGCGTCTACGCCATCGACACCAGCCAGCATCCGGCGCGCGGCGCGCAGCTGCTGCGCGTGCTGCAGATGCAGGGCGTGGAAGCGCGCCGTCTGTCGCGCGCATGGACGGTCGAGGCGGAGGGTTTCGACGGCCGCAAGACGCGCACCGAAGTGCCGGCCGGCAGCCTGCTGGTCTCGACCCGGCAGCCGCTGGGCCGCCTTGCCGCGACCCTGATGGAGTTCGACCCGCAGATCGATCGCGAGTCGCTGAAGAAGGAGCGCGAGGCCCTGATGCGCACGGGACAGGGCACGATCTACGACGTCACCGCCTGGAGCCTGCCGATGTTCTACGGCCTGCCGGCCTGGCGCATCGATGGCGGCCTGCCGCAGCAGGCCGAAGCCGCGAGTGCGGCGAACGCGCAGCCGATGCTGCCGGCCGACTCCGCCGTCGGCTGGGCGCTGTCCGGGCATGACGATGCTGCTCTGCCGGTCGCCGCCAAGCTGCTGGCCGCCGGCATCCGCCCGCGCGTGGCGCGCAAGGACCTGCGCTTCGACGGCCGCGACTACCCGCGCGGCAGTCTGATCGTGACCCGCTACGACCATCCGCAGCTCGATGCGCAGCGCCTGCGCGAAGCGCTCGCTGCGGCCGCGAAGGACGCACCGCAGGGCTTCGCTGCCCTGCGCAGCGGCGAAGGCCCCGGTGACCTGCCCGATCTCGGCGGCGGTGAATTCGCCCTGCTGCAGCCCGGCGCGGTCGCGGTGCTCGGCAAGGGCGCGGTCAACCCGCACACCTTCGGCGCGGTCTGGCACTACCTGGAGCACGGCCTCGGCGTGAACCCGAGCCTGCTCGACGAAAGTGCCGTCGCCCGCATGGACCTGCGGGCCTATCGCGTGATCGTGCTGCCCGAGCGCTGGGGCGGCAGCCTGCCCAAGGAAGTCAGCGATGCGCTGAAGCCCTGGGTGGAAGCCGGCGGCACCCTGATCGCGCTGGGCAATGCCTCGACGGCACTGGCCCGCGAAGACGGCCTGTCGGCCGCGCGCGGCCTGCCCGACGCGCTGAAGGAGCTCAAGCCCTACCGCGACCGTCTCGCCCGCGAATGGCTGGCGGCATCGGCGCGCACCAGCCTCGAAGGCGACCCCTACGCCCGCGGCGCCGCCAGCGGCCGCAGCGGCGCCTTCAGCCTGGACCCCGACGCCAAGAGCCTCGACGGAGATGCACTGACCGAACGCGACAGCTTCCAGCAGGTGTTCATGCCGGTCGGCAGCTTCGTCGCCACCCGCTGCGACGACACCCACTGGCTGAGCTTCGGCTGCCGCGATCATCTGCCGGTGCTGGTCGACTCCAGCACCCCGCTGATGGCTTCCGGCAGCGTCGAAGCACCGTATCGCCACGGCGTGTGGCGCGCGGAGTCCGGCAAGAAAGCGGGCGAGCACTGGACCGCCTACGGCTGGGCCGGCCTGCCACCGGGTCAGACGCTGGAGCTGCGCCTGGGCGGCCTGCTGTGGCCGGAAGCCCAGGAGCGCATCGCCAACACCGCCTGGGTGACCCGCGAATCGAAGGGCGCCGGCCAGATCATCCTGTTCGCCACCAACCCCACCTTCCGCGGCGCCAGCCTCGGCATGCAGCGCGTGCTCGGCAATGCGGTCGTCTACGGCCCCGGCTTTGGAACGCGCACGGCGGTGCCGGTGCACTGATCGGCGCTTGAACAGAGTCGGTAGACACCACAACGCCCGCGCACTGCGGGCGTTGTGGTTTGCGGGTGCAGGTGGTGCGGGACGGGCTGAAGTTGTGCGGGGCGAGCAAGATCATGCAGAGCGCGATGTTCTACGTTGGCGCCGAGCGCAGCGAAGCCCAACATCGGGAGGCCGAGCGCGCCGCCCCCGCTGTGAGAGCCTCGCTCTCAAACCTCTCTCCCTTCGTGGGAAGCGGAGGAGAGCGCTTGTCGGCTGCCGGTGGCAGCCGACGCTCTCTGGAGCCCGAGCGAAGCGAAGTTACATTGGGGAGAGGGGACGCCCCGGCAATCGAAATCGCGAGCCGCTAAGCCCCTCTCCCCTGGAGGGAGAGGGGTTGGGGAGAGGGGGACGACTCTCGCCGCAAGCCTTCTACCCCTCTCCCCCGACCCCTCTCCCTCAAGGGGAGAGGGGAGCAAAGCTCGCTCCAGCAAGCGACATCGCCCGCTGCTGAGCCCCCCCCTCCCCTCGTGGGAAGCGGAAGAGAGCACTTGTCGGCTGCCGGTGGCAGCCGACGCTCTCTGGAGCCCGAGCGAAGCGAAGGCAGGTTGGGGAGAGGGGGATAAGCCTCGACGCACGCGTTCAACGCCCCCAGCCTCGCTCGCCAATAGGGAGAGAGGGGAAACAGCACTTGCCACACGCCCCTCCCATCTGCGAAACACCACACCACCCTGCCCTCGCACCGCCGCCCGGAGACCCATCGATGCGCACCGCCCCCTGGATCGGAAGCTTGCTGCTGCTCTGCCTCGCCGCACCCACGCACGCAGCACGGCCGAAGCCCGGTGCGCCGAGCACGCCCGAGCAGCGCGAAGCCGCCTGGCAGCAGCACCAGCAGATGCAGGACGCGTCGATCTTCAAGGGCCTGAGCTGGCGCAGCGTCGGCCCCACCGGGCAAGGCGGGCGCGTGGTCGATCTCGCCTCGGTGCCCGGCCAGCCCTACACCTTCTACGTGGCCTACGCGACCGGCGGCGTGTGGAAGACCACCAACAACGGCGGCAGCTTCGAGCCCCTCACCGATCAGCTGCCGAACACCGTGATCGGTGCCATTGCAGTCGACCCGTCCAAGCCCGAAACGCTGTGGATCGGCGCCGGCGAGCCCAACGCCGCGCGCTCCAACTACGGCGGCCACGGCGTGTTCGTCAGCCACGACGGCGGCAAGAGCTTCGCGCGCAAGGGCCTCACCGGCACCGACCGCATCGCCGAAATCCTCGTCGACCCGCGCGACAGCCGGCGCGTGCTCGTGGCCGCGGCCGGCAAGCTGTACACGCCCGGCGGCCAGCGCGGCATCTTCCTCACCGAAGACGGCGGCGACAGCTGGACGCAGGTGCTGAAACCGAACGACGACTGGACCGGCGCCAGCGACCTCGTCATCGACCCGACCCGCCCCGACGTGCTCTACGCCGCGCTGTGGACGCGCACGCGCACGCCCTGGCAGTTCACCGAAAGCGGCGACGGCTCGGGCATCTACAAATCCGAAGACGGCGGCCGCAGCTGGCGTCAGCTGACGGGCGGCCTGCCGCAAGGCGACAGCGTCGGCCGCATTGGCCTCGCCATCGCCGCCAGCCAGCCCGACACCGTCTACGCCAGCATCGACCACTGGGCCGAACTGCCCGAAGCCCTGCGCGACCTCGGCGACCGCCCGCTCTCACCGCAGCGCCTGCGCACGATGAGCAAGGACGACTTCCTGAAGCAGGACCCCGAAGAAATCGAACGCTTCATCCGCGGCGCCGACCTGCCGGTCGAGCTCGACGCCAAGGGCCTGCTCGCGCAGGTGCGCGACGGCTCGATCACCATCCAGCAACTCCTCAGCCGCCTCGAAGACGGCAACGCCGCCCTGTTCGACAACCCCACCTGGGGCCACACGGTGTGGCGCAGCGACGACGGCGGCGCGAGCTGGCGGCGCACGCATGACGAGCCCATCCGCGAAGTCACCTACACCTACGGCTACTACTTCGGCGAGATCGCGGTCGACCCCAGCGACGCCGAGCGCGTCTACACCATGGGCGTGCCGCTGATCGTCTCCGCCGACGGCGGCCGCAGCTGGTCCGGCTACACCAACCACCCCAGCGTGCACGTCGACTACCAGGCCATGTGGATCGACCCCAACTTCCCGCAGCGCCTCATCGTGGGCAACGACGGCGGGCTGGATGCGAGCTACGACGGCGGCATCACCTGGCGCCGGCTCGATGCCCAGCCGCTCGGCCAGTTCTACACCATCTATGCCGACATGGCCGAGCCCTACAACGTCTACGGCGGCATGCAGGACAACGGCACCTGGAAAGGCAGCAGCCGCACCCGCTGGGAGCTGGGCGAAGACTGGAACTACATCAACGGCGGCGACGGCATGTGGGTGGCGGTGGACGATGAATCCGGCGACACCTACACCGGCTACCAGTTCGGCTACTACACCCGCATCGACAGCGCCGGCAAACGCCACGAGGTGCGCCCGCGCGCAGCGCTCAACGAGCCCGTGCTGCGCTACAACTGGAGCACGCCGGTGATCCTCTCGCCGCACGATGCGCGCACCGTCTACATGGCCAGCAACCGCCTGTACCGCAGCTTCGACCGCGGCCGCAGCTGGGCCGCCATCAGCCCCGACCTGACCCGCTCGAAAGAGCGCGGCAACGTGCCCTTCGCCACCATCACCAGCCTGTCCGAATCGCCCCTGCACTTCGGTCGCCTGGGCGTGGGCACCGACGACGGCCATGTGCACGTCAGCACCGATGGCGGCGTGCGCTGGCAGCAGGTGGATGCCACCCTGCCCGCCGACCGCTGGGTGAGCCGCATTGAACTCTCGCGCCACAGCAGCGAGCGCATCTATCTCAGCTTGAACGGCTACCGGCAGGACGACGACCGCGTCTACCTGTACCGCAGCGACGACTTCGGCGCGAGCTGGCAGTCGATTGCCGAGGGCCTACCCGCCGAGCCCGTCAACGTGATCCGCGAGGACACGGTCAACCCCGACCTGCTCTACGTCGGAACCGACCGCGGCGTGTACGCCAGCCTGGACCGCGGCAGCAGCTGGCAGGCGCTGGACGGCGGCTTGCCCAACGTCCCCGTACACGACCTGTTCGTACACCCGCGCGACCGCGAGCTGATCGCCGGCACCCACGGCCGCAGCGCCTGGATCGTCGACGTGCTGCCGGTGCAGCAGCTCAGCAGCGAGGTGCGCAGCAGCGCCGTGCACCTGTTCCACATCGACGACCTCAAGGCCTCACGCGACTGGCGCCGCCGCCCCGACCCCTGGTTCGACCGCCCCGAACACCTGCCCGAACTCACCGGCACCTACTGGGCCAAAGCCGCCGGCCCCGTGCGCTTCCGCCTGCTGGACGAAAAAGACCGCCCGCTCGCCACGTTCGAGCGTGAGGCGCAGGTAGGCCTGAACAGCTTCCGCTGGAACCTGGCGCTGGATGCCGAACTCACCCTCGCCGCCGAAAAGCAGGCCCTGAGAGCCCTGGACGCCGACAAGCGCGACGAGCGGAAGCACCAGCCCTATGCGGAATCCCAGCGCCTGGGGCACCGGCTGTATCCGGTGCCGGGTAAGTACACGCTGGAGATTGCGCAGGCCGATACGACGAGTCGCAGTGGGTTCGAGATCAAGGCACCGAAACCGCAGGAGCCGCGGTGGACGCCGGCTTACAAGCTGCGTGGGGACGATGGGAATGGGAGGCTGCAGGATGAAGAGCGGCCGCATCCGCGGGCTGGGGCGCGTGGTCGGGGGTTTGCTATTCCGGGGAAGTGAGGGTCGAGCAGCTGACGAAGCCATCAGCGAGCGTTGTCGCAAGCGGCGCTCGTTGAATGCTGACAGAGCCCGCAATTTTGGAGGTGCCTTCAATCCAAGTCCGTCATCCGAAACTGCACTCTGAACCGAGCTTCGTTGGTTTGTTCGACCCTAGATTTATTACCTGAGCGAAGACTTTCCCACCCGCGACGGCTGCCCACGGAGCTGAGATGAAGCAGTGGGATCTCCACGCGAGACGCGAAGGAGCCTCGTTTCAGACTTTCACGCGGTGTAGTTTTCAACGGCGGCCTCTGGTGTTAATTTAGAACCAACACAATCGCCCCGGAACGGTGACGCGCACAGATCTTTTGGAATCTGTCGCGAGGCACGAATACCCTGTCGGCATCGAGGAGGCGCAATAGCCACTAAAGGATGCCCCTTTGGCATGCTCATCAAGCATGAACGTAAACCGCATAGTGAAACAATCTTCTCGAAGTAGCAGGCGTTGCGATGATGTCTTGAGAGGCGTCGCGACCCAAGAATGCAGGCTCGGGCATTACCTAGTCAGCGCTTCGAAGCCAAGGAGAATCAATGAAAACGGTCTCGGGAAAAGCCATGCGCAGTATCCGGTTTGGTCTCTTGATGCTGAGCTGTGCGCCAGCAGTATCAGCGGAAGTAGTCAACATCGGCACATCAACGAGCACGCTCTCGCAACTATACGCATACAGCGCCGAGTCAAGCGTTGCGGGCGATTATGTCGTGGGAATCAGCAGCCCGCTCAATGCGTCCGTTTGCGAGGGTGGATGGATCAGTAAGCAGGATGCTGAATACTCTCAAATTGTTCAAATGTTGATAGTGGCCAAGGCGACTGGGGCTTTGGTCTATCTCAGAGGGGATAGTGCTAGGTTGTGGCGAGGTAGTGGTGGAAAATTCTGTTATATCCACGAGGTCGGCCTGCTCTGATCCCGCAATCGAAAGATGACGTTGCGGGCAGAAGCACCGTGCAGGGAAGACACTCAATCTTGAGGTCGAGGCGCGCGATAGTATCCTTAGGGCGCTTCTCCCCCCAAGAACCGCTCGAAGCCGGTACCGCGTGTTGCACCTAGAAGAGTATGCGGTTCCCAACATCGAACACTTGATTCGCTTCTCACTCAGGACCATCACTCGCCCTTGGATACTGCAAGGTGCAAGCGACTGTCGCACCGCGATCGAGCGTCTTTTCCTGAGCTGGTGCTGACTTGTGCCGGGGATGATCTCGCTTCTAAAAATCGCCCAATAACTTTGTTGACCTCAACACATGGGTTGCGATCCCAAAGGCATTTGCGTCTATGTTTCCCACTAGCGGTCACCAACCCTCGATTGGATAGATCATTTGTTCGTGTCTTGCAGATCGCCTCGACTGGAAAAATCAAAGGAGTAAGCGATAATCATGTCTCGGGCTCGGTGGCTTCTGGCTATGTCATTCATCCCAGTTTCAGCCGCGCACTCTAACGGTGCACGCGTAGTCACTATGCCGCCGAGCTTGGAGGCCGCTATTTATGCGGGCCACTACGAACTTTCTATCAAGCTTCCGCCAGAAATCAATGATGCGTTGAATAAAGGCATCATTCTCAATGCCGAGGATATAAGACGATACATCGAACGCGACAAGCGCGAAGTGTTGAATTCAATCGATGTCGAGGTGCTGTACGACTACGATCACTTGCCAGTAATCTTGGTGAAGCCTCCCGCTCAGGATAATATCGAGAGGGCGGCACTCGCACATGAAGGAGTAGAGGCTTTCCGCCCGCCACAATTCTTTGAGACGTTTATATCAGCGTCCGAAAGTTCGGCACAAATTGGCGCCGGACTGATGCGTGAATTGGGATTCGACGGAACCGGCGCATCAGTGCTTGTGACTGATAGCGATCTCACTATTAATAGTCTCCACCCGGATTTTGGCCAGTGCACTGGATTCCCCAATCCGTCCGGAACATGCAAATTGCAGACGTACTTAAACTATGGGAACGATTTCGACTCGTCGAACAATAGTGTTTCGCATGGAACCAACGTTTCTGGAATTGTAGCGCTGACAGCACCCGGAGTGCGCATTCATCACGCTAACATCGGATGTGGAACAACAACCAATCCGAGGTGCATAAGCGGCAGCCAGGCGATGCTAGCATTAAATTGGGCCATCCAGAACCGCTCTCAGTATAATATTGTCGCTCACAATATGAGCTGGGGCAGTTCCGGCAGTTGCACGTATTCTTCCGCGATGGCCGTAGGAACAGCCGCAGGCATTGTTCAAGTTGCGGCTGCCGGCAACGACAGCACAATAAGCAAAGTGCAGCCAGTGGGGTCACCTGCAAACTGTACACACGTAGTTTCCGTCGGCGCGGTCAATACGACACAAGGTGCTTTAAGTAACTGGCGAGTTGCTTCATTCTCCAACGCTTCGAGCGCCTTAGATTTCCTTGCTCCAGGTGTATCGATACTTGCCGGCCATAGCTCGGCATCCATGACAGGGACTTCTCAGGCTTCGCCCCACGTTACGGCGGTGGCTTCTATCCTTCAAGCGCCGAACCAATGGAACCTCATTCCGCCTGCGAACCTTGAGTCAGCGATGAAACGTGCAAGCACGCCGTTTCTGGACACACGTGTGAACCTTTCATTTCCTTTGGTCAATGCGTATCGCAGCCGAATACTGACAATCAATATTGCGAATCCAGACGGAGCCCTTTACCAGATGGCGCCCCCAGCGCCTAAGTCTTGCGGAGCGAATTGCTTTAATTATCCCGAAGCTGCAGTTTCCGTTACGCACCCTGCGGGGTATTTCCTTACCGGATGCGCCAAAACCAGCCCGACTTCTTGCACACTACATATCAACAACTCAAGAACACATCGTTTGCTCAGGATCTCTGTGCTTGGAGCGCTTATGAGTAGAATTGCTCTGCCGGACCGGGAAAGCACTATTGTTTTCCAGAACGGCTTTGAGAATTGACCCGGCGGATTAGCTTCCTGATCGTTAAGAAGTCTCAACTCTGAAACGCAACACCATAACGGAGCGTAGTGGGTCAGGTGACGCAGCCTGAGCTCCTCTACCTGCAAGTGGATGGTGCAAGTCACGCTGGGAGCCTGCGCGGAAGAGCCCCACGCGTTGTTTGATTGCGCGACACTTGGGGCATGACGACTTCCCACCTCCCCTACCAGCCCAACCAAGCCCAGCTTCTTTCGACCTGATTAGCGCCGAACCTCAGTGCGCGAAATTGCTCGCCGTACGTAGAAGCTGCTCTGGACAAGGCTTGCAGCTCATCAAGTCGGCCCCGAGCTGGCCCGCCATCCTTCGCAGCGTGAAGCGGCGATTGAAGCGGTACGCGGCCTCCGAAAATCCGGGGTCAGGTCTTGTTTTGCCACATGCGCGCTCGCTGGTGCGACCGCTGCGCCATCTACTCCGCGGAAGTCACCGGCTCACCGTGAACGAACCACGGCGTCGGTACACCTGTGCCGCTCATGTCGCCCGGGTCGGAAATTCGGGGTCAGGTCTTGTTTTGCAATGTCAAGTCGCGACCTATGGATTGAAGTCTCGAAGGCGGGAGGTGCGCGATCCGTGCCGCTGAAGCGTCGCATCGGGTACCCGGCAAGCTAGTCTTCGCTGTCGCCGCATCAGCGGCGCCTTTTTCCGAAATCCGGGGTCAGGTCTTGTTTTGCCACATGCGCGCTCGCTGGTGCGACCGCTGCGCCATCTACTCCGCGGAAGTCACCGGCTCACCGTGAACGAACCACGGCGTCGGTACACCTGTGCCGCTCATGTCGCCCGGGTCGAAGACATAGCGGCCGTCGGCGTAGCTCAGAAAGACGTGGTAGCTGGCGAGGTTCGACTCGTAGCGGCACATGACACGGTACGGATGCCGCACCGTCGGGTCGCCATTGCGCTGGTCGGTCAGCATGCCTTCGCCGTCGTCGATCTCACCGGTGATGTCCAGCCTGTCGATGCCGGTGATCGCGCGGAGCGCTGATTCGGCTTCCTTGATCGGCGCACACGCGGGGGCGGCGCCGCCGAGGTCGACCACCTTCCAGTCGCTGCCGTCGACCTGCACCAGCGCGTCGGCATGGAAGTCCGCACTCGTGGTGGCACCGAGGCAAATCCAGTGGTCGCGCCAGACACCGCCGCGATCTGCGTCGAATGCCGGCATGCAGCCGAGCGCTTCCGTGACTTTCCACGCGGGGCTTGCGGCGCTTTCCCCTCCCGCAGCGGCACGTGCCTGCCAGAACAGAATCCGGGGTCAGGTCTTGTTTTGCCACGTGCGCGCTCGCTGGTGCGACCGCTGCGCCATCTACTCCGCGGGAAGTCACCGGCTCACCGTGAACGAACCACGGCGTCGGTACACCTGTGCCGCTCATGTCGCCCGGGTCGAAGACATAGCGGCCGTCGGCGTAGCTCAGAAAGACGTGGTAGCTGGCGAGGTTCGACTCGTAGCGGCACATGACACGGTACGGATGCCGCACCGTCGGGTCGCCATTGCGCTGGTCGGTCAGCATGCCTTCGCCGTCGTCGATCTCACCGGTGATGTCCAGCCTGTCGATGCCGGTGATCGCGCGGAGCGCTGATTCGGCTTCCTTGATCGGCGCACACGCGGGGGCGGCGCCGCCGAGGTCGACCACCTTCCAGTCGCTGCCGTCGACCTGCACCAGCGCGTCGGCATGGAAGTCCGCACTCGTGGTGGCGCCGAGGCAAATCCAGTGGTCGCGCCAGACACCGCCGCGATCTGAATCAAATGCCGGCATGCAGCCGAGCGCTTCAGTGATTTTCCACGCGGGGCTTGCGGCGCTTTCCCCCGCGGCAGCGGCACGCGCCTGCCAGAACGCATCAATCGCGGCCTGGAGTTGCGCAGCGTCCGGATTGGGTGCGGTGGCCATCGCAGGCCCGACACAGAGGGCCAGGACCAGAGGCAACACGCGCTTGCGAGGCTTGAAGTTCATGTCGGAAAGGGATGCATGCGAGAGGTCGGCAGTAAAGCGTGCCGCCTGCCGAATGGCAAACGCGCGGTGCGCGTATCCCGACACTCCGCGAGCCCTTGGGGCCTCCGGCCCGACCGCGAGGAACGGCCGAAAACAGGGGTCAGAGTGCACTTTTTGGAGTCGATTAAGTGCGCAATCTTCGTTGGCTGTCATATCCGAAAGCGAAAACAGAGGTCAGAGTGCACTTTTGGAGTCGATTAAGTGCGCAATCTTCGTTGGCTGTCATATCCGCTGCGGGCTGCCTGGCAAAGTGCACTCTGAAGTCTCATCGCGCCGCCCCCGACTGCTGACAGGACAGACCAAGGTGCGGAACCTAGCTGGCTCATGTCCAGCAGAGGTAGGAGGCGGCGCGATGAGACTGCACGTCCATTTATCCCGGATTGAATGCCTCCAAGAGCCTGCACGCTAGGGTCCATCGACGGCGGCAGAACGCTGCTAACCCTTAGGGCAACACTGATCAAGACCCCCCTGGCCCTGATCCGTGGTCGCAAGTCCGGCACAGGTCCGGACTCGCTTTCGCTGGTTCAAGCACTCCCGTGCTCGATCCAAGAGCGCGCCCTCCATGACGCGCGACAACGCTGAATTCTTCAGCGTTGTCTTAGGTAGAAACCGAACCTGCCCCCACTCCTGGACCTCAAAGGGCCGCTGCCGCGGGCTAGTCCCCTCAGGGCGAGGCCTCGAAGCCGCTCCGAAAGATCATGGTGTCAGCGACAGTGGCCGCGGCTGCGCGGCGCCTCCCCCGGAAGGGCACCGAACCCGCGACACCGACGTTGGCGCCTAGCGATACGAGACGTTCGGCATGAAGGGCTGCGCCATTCGGCAGAAACAAGTCTGTTGTCGAGCCGAAGCCGCCCGTTGCCAGATCAATCCGTGCAATCCTGCTAGGCAGTGGCTGCACGGCGCCCGATCGCAGGTCATTCAGCAAGAGAATAATGTTCCCCGAGCTGAGAGCGACCACATCGCGAAACTGGTAAGGGAACGGAATCGGATCGCTCTCCAGCATAGTTGGCTCTGCCGCCCAATTAGTCCTTGAGTGGACCAGCACGCTCCCGCTAACCGGTCGCGTGAGGACAGTGACCGGGCGGCTTCCGAGCCAGTAACTTCGCAGGTCCTGCCATTCGCTTGACGTACCGATCAGCCCGCAGAACACGCATCGGGTCGTTTGAAGCTCACCCGTAGCGAGGGAGAACTGATCTTCCACGATGTTGTAGCTACTACCCATAGCTCCGCCAACAAGCCGGACTTGACCGGCTACATCGTCGATCAAGAAGGACGTCATGCGCCGGTTGCCCGCAGGATAATAGTGGCTCCAGTCAAAGGTGCCATTGGCGGAGTCCAGTCTTACCAGGGCGTCAAACCTACCATTGCCGCCACCACCAGAGTTACCCAACAAGACCACTGCGCCGGACGAAACCACACTGAGCTGAGCGGTGACATTAAATCCCTCGATGGAGCTTTCCCACTTCACCAGTGGCTCGGTTCCTTCAAGCGCAATTACGCCTACACCGCGCCCGCACTCTACGGGGTGACTGCCTGCAATGAGGATGTCCGAGGTCGATGGGTGAACCGTCGCGTGGGTCGGGGTATACAGGGGTAAGGCGCAGGTGGACGGAGCGAGCGCTTGGGTCCATAGGAGCTCACCCGTGTGCGCGTTTAGTCCGACGGCGTAGGAAACATCCTGCGGAACTCTGCCCCGAACAACGCCGAGAATCTGATCGTCTGTTCGTCGGACAACGGCCACCCACTGCCGACCTTCAAAGTGCGGATCACTCAGATCGGATCGCCAGAGGAGGCTTCCATCGGAGCTCAGACGCACCAAGCTCGGTCGGATGGAGGACGCACCACCCTGCTCGGTCGCCACAACCATTTCTCCGTTCGAGAAATGTATGACGTCTCGGGCGACCTCTTGAGCCCCCTCGAACGCTGTGACGGATGCCAGGGCCAAGGTTGCGGCCGTGTCAGGCTGGAGTTGCCCGATATGAAGGCCAGGAAGAGTATCCATTCCTGTCCCAGCGGCTACGGCGCGCACGCCACCGCTCACGGAGTGAATCAGGACCTCCGCGAGACCAAGCGGGGTTTCCGGTGACAGATCTCTTCCAGCAAGCACTGCGCCCGTGGACTGATCGAGCACGAGGATTTTTCGTCCCTGCGGAGCGGCGTTCATGGGACTGGCAGCGAAGTTGGACGGCGAGAAGAGAAGGTAGAGCCTCCCCAAATTCGCTGCCTGCACCACGCTTCGCACGTAGCGCGGGCCTTCGATGGCGCTCATCGCGTTGATCTGCCAGCGCATCGATCCATCAGCGAGACGCGTGGAACGAACGACGGTGTCAACAGGATCCAAAGTTCCGGTCGAATTGGGCTGCGACACGGTCACAACATCATCCCCAACAACGTGCAGCGACTGCGGCGCTTGTGAGGCCAAGCCCCCCATCGCCGGCAGCTCCCAAACCACCTCGCCGTTCTGCGTCGATCGCAGCGCAAGACCACCGGCGCTACCTCCCAGGTCAACAATCGAATTCCCGTCGGGCGTAATGAGCAGCTTTCTGTCGCTAGGGGCGGGGTCGGCGTTAACCCAAACAACTTCACCAGACTCAGCGCTTAGCCTGAAGAGCCTGGCCTGCGCGGACGCAACGAGAAGGTCCCCGTTCAACAGAACCTGCGGTTCGGAAAACTGCCAAAAGGAACCGAAGCCTGAACTAGGGCCACGATGCACGTAGCGCCATTGCGTGGCGCCGCTGGCTAGCGAGATCCGCTCGGCGACACCCCATTGGTCTGCAAAAGGCGGAACAAGCTCGACCAATGCCCCAACCACATAGGCGGCATCGTTGCCGGCTATGCGCATCCTGCTGAAGCTGCCTGCCAATGGACGATGCCACTGCACGGCTCCTGTATCCCCACTCAGCCGAGCAATCGCGCCGGTCGCGAGGACCACTACATCGCCGTCTGGAAGCCGGACAATCTGCACGACGGCGCTCCCGCCGATGCCAAACTGCTCGCCGAGATCGGCGCTCCAAATCAGCTGACCCTCAACCGACACACGCACAACCATCGGCAGGCGCCGGGAGGGCTGCCCCGTCAGTGCAGGAGAGCCGAACACTTCGAGGTTTAGCGCAACCAGGCTGGAACCATCCTCAAGTACAAGGCTGTCCGCCACGCCTGCCGGCAGGGGTCCGGGAGGAGTTTGTAGTTGAGTGGCCCAGCCAAGGGCTTGGGCAGTTGCAGCGTGCGCGCAGAGAGAAATCGCGAAGAAGAGCAAGATTCGAGTGAACATGCGTGAGGGAATCCCAAGTAGAACGCACAGCGATTCTGAGCAGCGAAAGATTACCAGTTTGTTGAACGAAACCAACAACCGGGTCAGGGTCACTTTTTGGATGATCGTGGGCAGCCGCGAGGGCGGATGGTCGTAGCGCGCTGGGTGAGGGCTTCGATCTCTGCTCGCAAGCGATCGCTGCCCCAGACGCGTTGCTGTTGGGTATGGACCCGCACGTCGGCAGTTTCCTGCGGGTCGAGCGCTTCTGGGATGCGTTGCTGGTAGGCGCGTTGGCGTTCGTCGTCGGTGCTGGCGAGTCGCAGGTAGGCGACATGTAGGGTGACGGGCGGATCGTGGCTGCCGTGGGCGTTGCGGGCGTGGATGGACCATAGGTACTCGCGGGGCCCCAGCACCCTGCCCGCGCGCACCGGGTTCAGCTCGATGTAGCGATCGAGAAGGGGGTCAGGTTCACTTCCCAATACGCGCGCTGGCGGATCAGCTCTTGTCTTGATACACCCGCGCCGTCCGACGATCTTGTCGCGCGCCTCGCCTCACAACCTGGGATCCACGATGGCAGCGGAGCAGCGCTCATTGAGGGGTCCGAGATGAGCCGGATCCTGCTTCGGCTTGCGGCCCAGCAAGTGCCACTCTAGTATCACTCCATGCGAACCGAACTCGTCACCACCCTCAAGCGCCAGGCCACTGAGCTGCTCGCAGACCTTGAGCGGAGCAGGCAGCCGATCCTGATCACCCAGCACGGTCTGCCCAGCGCCTATCTGGTGGACGTAGAGACCTACGAGCTCATGCAGCAGCGCATGAACGTGCTCGAAGGCATCGCCCGCGGCGAACAGGCCGTCTCGGAAGGTCGTGTGCTCACCCACGATCAGGCCAAGGCCCGACTGGCCCGATGGCTGAAGTAGTCTGGTCCGAGCCGGCACTGGCCGACATCGAAGCCATCGCCGACTACATTGCGCTGGAGAACCCAGCCGCCGCGGCGGAACTCGTGCAGCGCGTGCTCGCGCATGTGGATCAGCTGGCCGAGCACCCACAGAGTGGTGTCCGCGTCCCCGAGTTGGGCCGCTCACGCTATCGCCAACTCGTTGAACCGCCCTGCCGCGTGTTCTATCGCCACGAAGGGCCGCGCGTGTTCATCGTCCACGTCATGCGCACCGAGCGGCTGCTGCGCAAGGCGCGGCTATCGCGAGCTCGACCTTCCAAACCCTGACGCCGACCATGGCAAACGACTTTGTGCCTTCATGAGGTCGGAGTGGAGTTCCGGAGCCGGGCGGTGATTTCCCGCAGGCGCCCTGCCCTGCACCTCCTGCAGACCGCGTGCATCACCCCTCAAAGCCTCGGATCCACCGGCTCGCTCTCCAGCGCCAGCACGCCGAACACGCATTCGTGCACCCGGTACAGCGGTTCGCGCTCGACAAAGCGGTGCAGTGCTTCGTGCCCCAGCATGAACTCGCGCAGGGCCAGCGCACGCTTGGGCGCCAGCCCGCGCTGGCGCAGGCGATCGAGGTTGGCGGGTTCCGTGTAGGTGGGCCCGTAGATGATGCGCAGGTACTCGCGGCCGCGGCATTTGATGGCCGGCTGCAGCAGACCCTTCTTGCCCTGGACCAGGCCGTCGAGCGGTTTGATGACCATGCCCTCGCTTTGCGCTGAGGTGATCTCGTGCCACCAGGCGGTGGCGGCGGCCTCGCTCTCGGGCTGGCTCAGGTCGACGAAGCGGCGCTGGGTGATGCGGAAGAGACCGGCGTCGGCGGCGCACAGGCGGTCGATCAGGTCCAGGTGCCAGCGGTGGCCTTGTTCCAGCGTCGCTGCGCCCTCGTAGGCGAGTACGTGGAAGGGCGCGAGACGCAGGTCGTTGACGCTGTTCACTGGCCAGCAATAGCGGCGGTACTCGGCCACGTAGCGGCTCACGGCGTCGCTGCGCTGGGCCAGCGTCGCGGGCAGTGCGCTTAGGTCGATGCCGCGCGCGGTGGCTTGATCCGCCCACGCGGAGGATGCGCGCAGCGCCTGCGTGGCGGCGGTGCCGGTGGGGGCGTACTGCTGGCGCAGCAGGTCGCCGGCTTTCGCGGACCAGGGCAGCAGCTCGGCATCCAGCACGATCCAGTCGGTGGCGAGTTCGTCCCACAGGCCGCTGGTCTGCATCGCCGTGTCGAGCTTGGCCAGCAGCGCCTCCTCCATGCCGCCGTCGCCGAAGAATCGGCGGCCGGTGCGGGTGTAGATCACGCCGCGGCCATCGCCGCGGATGCCGAAGCGGCGTGCGGCGACGTCTTCGTCGCGGCACAGCAGGACGATGGCCCGCGAGCCCATGTGCTTTTCCTGGCAGACCAGCTGGGTGACGCCCTCGCTGCGGTAGTAGTCGAAGGCTTCGCGCGGGCGCTCCAGCAGCTCGCCTTCGGCGGCCGCTGCAGGCGGCGACATGGTCGGCGGCAGGTAGACCAGCCAGCGCGGGTCGACGGCGAAGCGGCTCATCACCTCCAGCGCGGCGCGTGCGTTCTCCTCACGGATGGTCACGCTGCGGCCGAGGCGCGGCTTGAGGATGCGCTTGCCCAGAACGTCTTCGATGTCGAGCACGCTGGCGTCGCGCGCCTCAGCCTTGGGCGGTGCCAGCGGCTTGATGGGCTCGTAGTAGGTGCGTGCGGCCGGCACGCTGACCAGCTCGCGCTCCGGGTAGCGCAGCGCGGTGAGCTTGCCGCCGAACACGCATCCCGTATCGACGCAGATCGTGCGGTTCACCCATTCAGCTTCGGGCACCGGCGTGTGGCCGTAAACGACCATGGCCTGGCCGCGGTATTCGCTGGCCCAGTCGAAGCGCACCGGCAGGCCGTATTCGTCGGTCTCGCCGGTGGTCTCGCCGTAGAGCGCGAAGTCGCGCACGGCGCCGGAGGCGCGGCCCTGCAGCTTCTCCTTCATGCCGGCGTGGGCGACGACCAGCTTGCCGTCATCCAGCACCAGATGGCTGACCAGCGAGTAGATCCAGTCGGCGGCGGCACGGCGGAATTCGTCGGGCTCGGACTCCAGCTGCTGCAGCGTTTCTGCGAGGCCATGACTGACCTTGACGTCGCGGCCGCGCAGCTTCTTCATCAGCTTGACGTCGTGATTGCCAGGCACGCACAGGGCGGTGCCGTTCGCGACCATGGCCATCACCAGACGCAGCACGCCGGGTGAGTCCGGCCCGCGGTCGACGAGGTCACCGACAAAGATCGCGCGGCGGCCTTCGGGCGCGGTGACTTCAGGCGCCTCGCGGGTGCCGGCCACCGTGTAGCCCAGGGCGCGCAGCAGCTGCACGCACTCGTCGAGGCAGCCGTGCACGTCGCCGATGATGTCGAAGGGGCCGTGCTGGTCGCGCTTGTCGTTCCACGCCTTCTCGCGGGTGATCTGCACCTCGGCGACGGCGTCCACGCTGCGCAGCACCGCGGCGACCTTGAAGCCTTCCTTTTCCAGCCCGCGCAGTGAGCGGTGCAGGCTCTGGGTCTGCGCGCGCACCACATGCGGGCCGAAGTCGCGGTCCGGGCGTGCCTCGTTGCGTTCGTGCAGCAGGCGCTCGGGCAGATCGAACACGATGGCCGAGGCCAGCACATGGTGCTCGCGCGCCAGCGCCACCAGTCGCTTGCGGTCTTCCGGCCGCACATTGGTGGCGTCCACCACGGTGAGCTTGCCGGCAGCCAGCCGCTTGCCGGCGATGTAGTAGAGAACGTCGAAGGCATCCTGGGTGGCGGCCTGGTCGTTCTCGTTGTCGGCCACGAGCGCACGGCAGTAGTCCGAGGAGATCACCTCCGTCGGCTTGAAGTGCGTACGGGCAAAGGTCGACTTGCCGGAGCCCGACGCGCCGATCAGCGCGACCAGGGACAGCTCGGGAATGCGGACAGTGCTCATCGGCTGAACACTCCCATCTGCGTCGGAGGCCCGAGCTCGGGGTCCACATCCCCGATCGGCAGGAAGTCGACTGAGTAGCCGTAGCGCTCGCAGATGCTCTGCGCCCAGGCCTGGAACTCGGCGCGCGTCCATTCAAAGCGGTGATCGCGGTGGCGCATCGCGCCGGCAGGCAGATTGGCAAAACGCACGTTGTACTCGACGTTCGGGGTGGTCACGATCACCAACCCCGGCGCGGCGTACTCGAACAGCGTGCGTTCGAAAGCCATCAGGCGACTGGCGTCGATGTGTTCGATCACTTCGATGGCACAGGCGGCATCGAAGCCGGCCATGCGCGCGTCGCGGTAGGTCAGGCTGCCCTGCACCAGCTCGATTCGGGCGCGCTGCAGCGGCGCCAGACGATCGAACTTGAGGCGCTCGGCGGCGCGTTCGAGGCAGAGCGCGGACACATCCATGCCGAGAATCCTGCGGAACTGGCGCTGCTCCAGCAGCCGCGCCAGCAGGCGGCCTTCGCCGCAGCCGACGTCCAGCACGGTGGCCGCACCGCTGCGCAGCAGCACATCCTCCACCGCGGCCATGCGGCGATCGTTGAGGCTGAGCGCGCGTTCCAGCTGCTGCTCGCCAGCCTCCTTCTCGCGCTCGCCGGATTCGACGTCTTCCTCTGGCGCGGTGAGCAGCTGGCCCAGGGCCTCGCGCACCAGCGAGCGCTGGCGCTTCAAGTAGTTCGAGAGGATCCAGTCGCGCTCGGGGTGCGCAGCCAGCCAGTCGCCGCCCTTCGCCAGCAGCTTCTGCACCTCGTCGCTGCCGACGAAGTAGTGCTTGTCGCCATCCAGCGCGGGCAGCAGCACATAGAGGTGCTGCAGCAGCTCGGACAGGCGGTGTTGCCCGCTGAGCTTCAAGCGGAAGTAGTGGCTCTCGCCCCAGTCGGCAAAGGTCTCGTCGAGTGGCAGCGCGTGGATGTTGACCCGATAGCCCAGCGGCTCGAAGCAGGCGCGCAGCTTGGCCGCGCCCGCACGGCAGCGCAGCACCGGCACCTCGGCCTCCAGCGGAATCGCCGCCGCCGCAAGCTCCGCACGCGCCTTGCTGCTGCCCGCCATACCGCTGGAGAACACCTGCGCAATCGCGACCGCCAGAAACGACGAGGCGGTGTAAGGCCGATCATTGACGTACTGCGTCAGCGGCCCATCGCCCTCACCTCGCCCGCGCACCAGCCCCACGGGGTCGACATCGACCATCAGCGCGACCGAGCAGCGCTCCGGCGAGGCCTCGGGGTAGAAGACATGGGCAGTGCCGAAGGACAGCGAAAACGTCTGATGACGCTCGGGGTTCTTCGAGAGCAGATAGCCGAGATCGGTGGCCGGCTGATGAGTGGTGGTTATGAGCAGTTGCATTGACGGCGGCGAGGGAGCGAGGGAGCGAGGGAGCGAGGGAGCGAGGGAGCGAGGGAGCGAGGGAGCGAATAATGCTGGAGGGGCCGAGGAACCGCCATGGCTCCGGCGACGGATCAGAGGCGTTGCCTGATCGGTGCTGTCTGCGAGAACTCCGCTTGCGGCCAACGCGAAGGCTGCGGTCGCCTGCGAGCAGGCTCCTTGAGGCGCGCGCTTCGATGGCGCCCGCAATCGTTCATCCGATGCTGGGATCCGCCGCGGTGCTGGGCCGCCCATCGCCCTGCGCCATCCTGCACACTCTCGCGATGATCTCCCGCCCCTTTCTGCTCGCCGCCGCTGGGTTCTGGCTGCTGTTCGGTCTTGTCGCCGGCATCCAGGTGTGGATCAGCATGATCACGCACGGGCACAACATCGCCCTGCTGCTGGGCTTCCATGTCGCGGTGTGGATCGTGTGGCTGGCGCCGACGGTGGGCATTGTGTGGCTGGCCCGGCGCTTTCCGATGTCGGCGCCACGTGCCCTGCCCTTTGGGGTGCACTTCCTGGCGGCCACGGTCATCGGGCTGCTGCATGCGCTCTACTCGCTGGGCCTGATGCTGTGGCTGCAGCCCTACGACGCGATGACCGCGTCGGCTGCCGACATCCAGCTGGAGCAGGCCCTGCTGACGCCGCTGCTGCTGGAGTGGATCCTCTATCTGCTGGTGCTGGGCGCGGTGCTGGCTCTGGACTACGGCCGGCGCTCGCGCGAGCAGGCCGCCGAGGCCGAGGAGCTGCGCCGCTCGCTGGTCGATGCGCGGCTGCACGCGCTGGAGCTGCAGCTTCGGCCGCACTTCCTGTTCAACACGCTCAACGCCATCACCGGCCTGGTGCGCACCGGACGCGGCGATGAGGCCATCGGCGTGGTCGCCGGCCTTGGCGATCTGCTGCGCTATTCGCTCGACCACGCCGGCCGCCAGCGGGTGCGGCTGGGCGAGGAGGTCGAGATGCTTACGCGCTTTCTGGAGATCCACCGGGCGCGGTTCCCGGACCGGATGACGTTCGAGGTCTCGCTGCCGCCGCCGCTCACCCAGGCGGCCGTGCCGATCCTGATCCTGCAGCCGCTGGTGGAGAACGCGGTGCGCCACGGCGTGGAGCGCCTGAGCGGCGCGCACCGCATCGAAGTGCGTGCGCAGCAGGTCGGCGATCGCCTGCAGCTGCAGGTGGCCAACCGCGGCCAACTCACCTCACCCGTGAGCGAGGGCATTGGCCTGCGCAACACCCGCGAGCGGCTGCGGGCGCTGTACGGCGATCAGGCCGGCTTCGCGCTCACCCAGGCGGGCGAGCAGGTGATCGCGCGCGTGGAACTGCCCTTCGAGTCGCTCGCATGAGCCGGCCCGCCCCCACGCCCATGAAGGTGCTGCTGGTCGATGACGAGCCCCTGGCGCGCGAGAACCTGCGCGTGCTGCTGGCGGCCGACGCCGAGGTCGAGGTGGTCGGCGAGTGCGCCGGCACCGAGGCCGTGGCCGCGGTCGCGCGCCTGCGGCCGGACATCCTGTTCCTCGATGTGCAGATGCCCGAGCTGGATGGCTTCGCCCTGCTTGATCTGATCGGGACCGAGGCCATACCTGCGGTGGTCTTCGTCACCGCCTTCGATCGCTACGCGCTGCAGGCCTTCGAGGCACAGGCCCTGGACTACCTGCTCAAGCCGTTCACCGACGCACGCTTCCATGCGGCGCTGGGGCGCGCCAAGGCGCGCGTGCAGGCGCAGCGGCAGTCGGTGCTGACCCAGGCCGGCCTGGTCCGCGAGCAGCCCCGCTATCGCTCGCGCTTCCTGATCCCCGGCCGCGACAAGAGCGTGGTGGTGGAGGCCGCCGAGATCGACTTCGTGCGCGCGGCCGACTACTACGTCGAGCTGCAGTGCGGCGGTGCGAGCCATCTGCTGCGCGAGAGCCTGGACGCGATGGAGCGACAGCTCGACCCCGAGCAGTTCGTGCGCGTGCACCGCGGTGCGATCGTCAACCTGGCGCGCGTGCGCGAGGTGCATCCACTGTTTCGCGGGGGCTGCGAGCTCAAGCTGGTCGACGGCACGGTGGTGAAGCTGAGCCGCGACCGCCGCGCGGAGTTCGAGGCGCGCTTCGCGGTGCTGGGCGTACGGCGCTAGCCGCTTGTTGAAAAGCTCCCTTCCCGGGAGTTCTTCAAGTCGGCGGTCCGGCGCAGGTCCGCACCGCCTGACGCAACATCAATCGCTTGTGCGCTTGCTTCGTCGTCCCGGCCATCCCTGGCCGGGCTGGCGGGCTGTCTTTCAACAGCCCGCTGACGCGCCTTCCGCAAGCGCCGCTTTCGTGGGCCTGACCCACCCGGCGCAGGTGCGGCGCCAAGCGCGCGCTGCGCCGGGTTTCGATCACTGGCGAGCGCATCGGAGACTGTTTCCACGCGCTGAGGGCAACCAGTGCGGCCGGATCGAACCGCTTCGCCGCCGCGGGCACACGGTTCGCTGCACCCGGAGGCCGTTTGGCTGCCAGCGCCTTGGCGGGCGGCGGCGAGACGCACAGGCTGGTCCGCGACCTCCCCTGCCGTGAAAGCCCCAACCGTGCGTCAACTCCTGCTGCGACAGTCGCGGATCCTTCCGCTCGCCGCCCTGCTGCCGCCCATCCTCATCGGGTTCAGCGCGCCCGGGTATTCCTCGCTGAGCCAGCACGTCAGCGAACTGCAGCTGCTCGACCATCCGGTGGCCGCGCTGATGCGGGTGGCCCCCTTGGTTTGTGGGCTGTCGATCCTGCTGTTCGGTCTCGGCGCCTGGCTGATCGAGCCCGCGCGCTTCACGTTCACGGCGCTGACCTCCGCGGCGGTGGCGGCCAACTTCATCTCGGCTGGCCTCTGGGTCACCGGCAGTCCGCTGCACGGGCTGTACGGCGTCGGCTTCTTCATTCCCCTCGTGCCGGCCTGCTTCGCGGCGGAGTCGGGGATGGGCCCGAGCGTGCGCCGTGTGTGTCTCACCGTCGCAGTGCTCAGCATGGCCTACCTGTGGCTGAACCTCTCCGGCCTTGACCCGCTGCGCGGCCTCAGCCAGCGCCTCGCCATCGTGCTGATCCTCGGCTGGTACACATACGCCAGCCACCAGTTGCTGAGGGCCTTTCGCGGCAACGACCCGAAGACCCGGCGCACTGCCGACGGTGCGCGGCCCGATCCGCTGATGCGCTGATGCATTCCCGTCTGCCGAAGCTCGCCTCGGGCTTGTTGTGTTCGAGCCCGGATCCCTGCCGCCCACCCCACCGGCCCGCCGCGTCCGCGGTGAGCCACATTCAAGGTTCCCTAGCTCCATGACTCGCCTGTTCTGGTTGCTCCTGCTCGCCGGCACGTCCACCGCCAGCGCCATCGTCATTCGCGACGACGTGCCTGATGCGAGATACCGGATCGAAGCCGCCGACTTCCCTGCCCTCGTCGACCTGCCCCTGGAAGCCCACGGCGTGCTGATCGCGCCGCAGTGGGTGGTGACGGCGGCGCATGCGGTCAGCCCCGCGCTGGACTGCGTGGAGATGGGCGGTGTGCAGCGGGCGGTGAGTCGCGTGGTGATCCATCCCGGCTATCGACGCCTGCCGCAGGCAATGGTCGAGGCGGCGCTGGCTACGGGCGACTGGGCGGAGTTCTTCCAGTTCATGGAAGGCACGGACGACATCGCGCTGATCAAGCTGGCCGAACCGGCGCATGACATTGCCCCCGTGCCGCTGTTCCAGGGTTCAGCGCTGGGCGAAACGGTGCGCATCCTCGGCCGCGGTGCGACCGGTACCGGCGCGGAGGGCCATCGTCTCGATGCACCCCGGCGCAACGCGCTGCGCCAGGGATACAACGTGATCGACAGCGAAGAAGGCCGCTGGCTCGCCTACACCTTCGACGCCCCGCCCGACGCGCTGCCGCTGGAAGCCAGCATGGGCAGCGGCGACAGCGGCGGGCCGCTGCTGATCGCCGTGGGCGACAGTTGGCAGCTGGCGGGCGTTGCCGCCTGGAAGCGCGGCATCGTCGAGGGCACGGAGATCAAGCCCGGCAAGTACGGCGAGTCCGGCATCGGCGTTCGGCTGCAGCACTACGCGAGGTGGATGGAACAGACGATGGCGGGGGCTGCGCCTCAGGGATTCGGTGCACAGCGGCTGTGAAAGCGGCCAGGTGGATGCGCGGCCTTGGCCCACAGCAGGCTGTGGACGAATCCCATATGCCCAATTCCCGATCCCGGCCTCTCGAAAAGCAGAACGCGTTTGACCGACTGGTCGCCCCAGTACGCCCCAGCTGTGTGTGGGAGCCTGCTTGCAGGCGAGCGCGGCCTCCGCTCTGTGCGCCCACTGCGGGTCGCGAGCACGCTCGCTCCAAACAGCCGGTACGCGGGACCCGGAGTTGCGTCGTGCGGTCAACCGAGTGTTTTGCTCCAATCTCCGTGATTCAACGGACTGCTTCGCTGCCCTCGCCGCGCGTCGATTGAGTGTTTTGCTCCCCACTCCCCTGGAGGGAGAGGGGCCGGGGGAGAGGGGGCGATCTTGCCGCGAGTGTGCCCCCTCTCCCCAACCCCTCTCCCACGGGGGGAGAGGGGCTCAACAGCAGCCAACGCTCTGCACGCAGCCTGCGGCCTGCACCCAGCTTGCGGGTCGCGCGCTCGCCTATACGCCGCCGAGGAGGCTTGACCTGAAAGAGAGTGTCCATAAACAGCGCGGGCCGGTGAATCGAGGATTCTTCGAAATCACCGGGCCGCCACGCGTGGCGGCTGGGATCTCAAGGAACACCCCGCTCGCGGCATGAGGCGACGCGAGCACGAGGCGCCCACGCGTACGGGCCTCAGAACGCATGCCCCGCGCTGCGCACTGTGCGGATCAGCATCTCGTTGACGTCGACATCGTCGGGCTGCGAGATCGCGTAGAGCACGGCATTGGCGATGGCGCGATTGTCGAGCGCGATGCTGCGCAGCTGCTTCACCGCGCTGGCCGTGCTGTCGACACTGATGTCGTGGCCCAGCTCGGACTCGGTGACGCCGGGCGAGATCAGGGTCACGCGGATGCGATCCATCTCCTGGCGAAGACCTTCGGTGATCGCGCGCACCGCGTACTTGCTGGCGCAGTACACGCCAAACTGCGCGCCGACGGCATGCGCGCCGGTGGAGGCCGTGTTGATGATGTGCCCGCTGCCCTGCGCCTCCATGATCGGCAGCACCGCGGCAATCCCGTTCAGCACGCCGCGAATGTTGACGTCGATGATGCGGTCCCATTCCTCGGTCTTGAGCGCGCTCATCGGCGACACCGGCATCACCCCGGCGTTGTTGAAGATCACATCGACGCGACCAAAGCGCTCCTGCGCGAAGGCCACGAACGCTTTGACGTCCTCGCCCTGGGTCACGTCCAGCGCGCGGTACTCGGCGGTATCGCCCGCCCAGCGGATGTCGGCGACGATCTGTGCAAGGCGCTCGGTGCGGCGTGCGCCCAGCAGCACGCGATGGCCCTGCCTTGCAAGCACGCGGGCGGTGGCTTCGCCGATTCCGCTGCTGGCGCCGGTGATGAGGATGACCTTGGACATGTCGCTTTCTCCGTGTGTTCGGCGGCTGCCGGGGTGGGAGAAAGTCTGTTGGCCGAACACACTGGGCTCGATACCTGGAGCTCCGCATGGATTGCCTGATCGTCCAGACTCGGTCGCACTTGCGTTGAGGCCCCGCGGCCAGAGGGCGTATCGTGCCCAGCCCATGGACATTCCATTCAACGCTTTGCTCGAGGCCCGGCAGCGCGAGATCGGCGAGCTGATTCTCCGATTCTCCAAGGGCGAGGGCATGCACGCCTCGGCCATTGCCGGCCTGCACTGCATCCGCCTGTCCGCCCCGCACGCGCCGCTGCCGACGGTCTATCGGCCCTCGTTCTGCGTGATCGTGCAGGGCGCGAAGCAGGTGCTGCTGGAGGATGAGGTCTACCGCTACGAGCCCTCGCAGTTCCTGGCGGTGTCGGTTGATCTGCCCCTGATGGGACAGGTGCTGGAAGCCAGCGCGGAGGCGCCCTATCTGTGCGTGGCGATCGACATCGATGCCCGCCAGATCGCCGAGCTGATCGAACAGGTCGGACCGATCGGACAGGCGCCGCGCGACACGCCGCGCGGACTATTCGTAGGCGAGCTGGATGAGGCCACGCAGGACACCGTGCTGCGGCTCGCGCGCCTGCTCGCCACGCCGCGCGAGATTCCGGTGCTGGCGCCGCTGCTGATGCGCGAGTTCCATTTTCGAGTGCTGAGTGGCCCCTTCGGTGCATGCATCGCGCAGATGGCCATGGCCGGCAGCCACACGCACAGGATCGCGCAGGTCATCCAGCACATCCGCAGCCAGCTCGCCGAGCCGATCCGCATCGAGGAGCTCGCCTCACTGGCGCACATGAGCCGCTCGGCCCTGCATGAGCAGTTCAAGGCCGTCACCGCGACGAGCCCGCTGCAGTACCAGAAGCGTCTGCGCCTGACCGAAGCCCGGCAGATCCTGCTGGCCGAGCGGGCCGACGCCGCCAGCGCAGCCTATCGCGTGGGCTATCAGAGCGCCTCGCAGTTCAGCCGCGAATACGCGCGTATGTTCGGCGCCCCACCGATCCGCGACGTGGCCAGCCTGCGTGACTCGGAGGCTGCCATCACACGGTAGAGCCTCTCGAGAAGCAGAACACGCGCGACCCCTCTGATCGTCGCCCCCGCGGAGGCGGGGGCCCAGTGTCGCTTGCCGCAGTCGCACGACTCCTGGATCCCCGCCCTCGCCTTCGCGAGGGCAGGCTCTTCGCGGGGATGACGAATCAGGGTTTCTTCAAGATCATCGGGTCCGCCGCGCAGGGCTGAGAAGCGCTCGAGAAACCGATCGCTCGGCGCATCAGCCAGTACCGTCGCCCCCGCGAAGAGCCTGCCCTCGCGAAGGCGGCGACGGGAGCCCAGATCAGATCGCCGCGGTCGCAAGATCAGAGCCTGTCGAGAAGCAGAACACGTGCGACCCCACTGATCGTCGCCCCCGCGGAGGCGGGGGCCCAGTGTCGCTTGCCGCAGTCGCACGACTCCTGGATCCCCGCATTCGCGGGGATGACGAATCAAGGTGTCTTCAAGATCACCGGGTCCGCCGCGCAGGGCTGAGAAGCGCTCGAGAAACCGATCGCTCGGCGCATCAGCCAGTACCGTCGCCCCCCGCGGAGGCGGGGGCCCAGTGTCGCTCGCCGCAGTCGCACGAGTTCTGGATCCCCGCCCCCGCCTTCGCGAGGGCAGGCTCTTCGCGGGGATGACGAATCAAGGTCTCTTCAAAATCACCGGGGCCGCCGCGCAGGGCTGAGAAGCTCTCAAGAGACAGACCGTCTCCCCGCACACAGCTGACACCGGCTGCGGCCGTCTGGAGCTGATCTGCACGGCTGTGGGCGAATTCTCAATCCCGAATCCCCAATCCCGGCTCTTCAATCCAGGCTCTTCGATCTCAATGCGGAGCCATCTCGCCCGGACGCAAGGTCAGCACGCGCACGCCGCGATCGGTCACCGCGACGGTGTGTTCGAACTGCGCGGACAGCAGCCCATCGCGGGTGACGACGGTCCAGCCATCTTCCAGCGTATCCACGGCGCGCCGCCCCTGGTTCAACATCGGTTCGATGGTGAACACCATGCCTTCGCGCAGGACCAGGCCGGTGCGCGGCTTGCCGAAGTGCAGCACCTGCGGTGGCTCGTGCATCTCGCGCCCGATGCCGTGGCCGCAGTAGTCGCGGACGATCGAATAGCCGTACCGGCGGGCGTGCCGCTCGATGGCGTGGCCGACGTCGCCGAGCCGTGCGCCCGGGCGCACGGCCTGGATGCCCTTCCACATCGCTTCGTAGGTCGTCTGCACGAGACGCCGGGCCGGCTGCGAGGCCGCGCCCAGCACATAGGTCTTGCTGGAGTCGGCGATGTAGCCGTGCTTTTCCAGGGTGATGTCGAAGTTGACGATGTCGCCGTCCTGCAGGATGTCGGCGGCCGAGGGCATGCCGTGGCAGACCACATGATTGCGCGAGGCATGGAGCGCATAGGCGTAGCCGTACTGGCCCTTGCTGGCGGGGCGCGCTGCGAGCGTGTTGACGATGAAGTCATCGACACGGTCATTGACCTGCAGGGTCGACAGGCCGATGAGCTCAAGGCCATCGAGATACTCGAACACCTGCGCCAACAGCCGACCCGCCTCCGCAAGCAGGGCGACTTCCTCGGGCCGCTTGATCACGCCCTTGCCAATCGCATGGGCTGGGGCTCGACGCCGGCAGACCTCAGTTCGGCCGCGACGATCTCGCTGTAGCTCTGCGTCGGATTGAGCTCGCAGAGCATGCCGATGCGGATCCAGAAGGCCGCCTGCGCGTTGATGGAGCGGCACGACACCGTACTGGCCTTGCGCAGCTGGTCGTGCAGCTCGTCGTCGATGTTCACGATGCCCATGTGCACCTCAAGATACGAAACATATACGAATCGTATTCGCTTCGCGTCCAGCCACGCAAGCGGGCGCGGACCCCGTGGAGACAGCCAGTCGCGCTGGCGCGGCAGCGCGCCGGCACGCTGCCGTCCGCGTGGCCTCAGCCGGGAATGCGGGCGATCACCTTGATCTCGAAGTCAAAGCCGGCCAGCCAGGTAACCCCAATCGCCGTCCAGTTCGGATACGGCGGCTGCGCGAAGACTTCGCTCTTCACCGCGAGCACGGTGGCGAGCTGCCGCTCGGGATCGGTATGGAAGCTGGTGACGTCGACGATGTCCTCCAGCGTGCAGCCACCCGCCTTGAGAGTGGCCTCAAGGTTGGCGAAGGCGAGTCGCACCTGGGCCTCGAAGTCGGGCTCGGGGCTGCCGTCGCTGCGGCTGCCGACCTGGCCGGAGACGAACAGCAGATCGCCGGAGCGGATCGCAGCGGAGTAACCGTGTTGGGCGTAGAGGGCGTGCCGACCCTCGGGAAAGACAGCCTGGCGGGCGAGGTTCATGGCGGCGGGGGTCCGTTGGGGAGGAGGTGCGAGCAGTGTCGGCGCTGCGGGCGTGGGCGATAAGCACCGCGCGGCGCGCTTCACTGTTTGTAGAATCCAAACAATCCCGCCCTGAGCCGACGCCCTGCATGGACCGATTCGAAGCGCTGCAGGCCTTCGTGCGCGTGGTGGAAACGCGCAGCTTCACGCGTGCCGCGCAGACGCTGCAGACCAGCAAAGCGCGCGTGACCCAGCTCATCCAGCAGTTGGAGGGGCACCTGCGCATCAAGCTGCTCCACCGCAGCACGCGCCGGGTAGCTGCGACTGAAGCGGGCGCGGCCTTTTACGAGCGCGCCCAGCGCCTGCTCGCCGAACTGGACGATGCCGAGACCAGTGTCTCCGCGGCTTCGACGGCCCCCCGCGGACGGCTGCGCGTGGACGTGCCTGCGCCGTTCGCCAGTCTCGTCCTGTTGCCGGCACTGCTGGAATTCCAGGCGCGCTATCCCGAGATCCAGCTCGATCTGGGCGCCAGCGATCGCAAGGTGGACCTGGTCGACGAGAACGTCGACTGCGTGATCCGCGGAGGCCCGCTCAGCGAGCCCAGCCTGCGCGCGCGCCAGCTGGCCGAGCTGTCGATGGGCGTGTACGCCGCGCCGGCGTATCTGCAGCGCGCCGGCATACCGGATTCACCCGCGACTCTGGACGAGGGCGCCCATGTGCTGATCGGCTATCGCGGTTCGCGCGTCGGCCAGCCCCTGCGCCCTGTGCTGCAGCGCGATGGGACGCGCCACGCGCTGCGGGGGCGACAGACGCTGATCGTCGACGACGGCAATGCCTACCTCGCCGCGGGCCTCGCGGGGCTTGGGGTGCTCTGGCTACCCGAGTACATGGCCCGCGCGCCGCTGCAGCGCGGCGAACTGGTCCGGCTGTTTGCGGAGTGGCGGATCGAACCGATGCCGCTCTACCTCGCCTACCCGCAGAGCCGTCACCTCAGCCGCAAGCTGCGCGTGTTCATCGACTGGGTTGTGGAGCTCATCGCGCGGCAGCCAATCGGCTTCCTTCCGCCGCGGCCCCGGAGCGACGAGAAGCGCGCAAGCGAGCACGCACAAGCGTGAGCGGGTCTGGATGGGGCTCCGAGTGAGGCGCTGTCGATGCCAGCGGAGTTGCGGGCCGGCGCAGCGCTGACGTGTGCAGGCACACGTGTGCTCGTGACTCGGGCACGAGGCGGCGCGAGGGCCGCGGTCGCCCACAGGCAGGCTGCCAGCTGAGCAGCCCCAGCCCTAGAACCACTCCCCGCGCATCGCGAAGAACGAGTCCTCGAAGCCTGCGACCAGCCCGATCGCGTGCATGGCCGTCGGCAGCTCCTGCCTGAGGAAGTAGCGGCAGGTCTGCAGCTTGCCGCGCAGGAAGTCGGCGTCGCCCTGCCCTGCGTCGAGCTGCTTCTGCGCGACCAGCGCCTGCTTCAGCCACAGCCAGCCGACAACGGCGTGGCCGGCGGCGTGCAGGTAGTGGCTGGCATTCGCCAAGGCGAGGCCCGCCTCGCCGCGCTGCATGCGGCTGGCGACCGTGGCGGCGGTGACGCCGACCTTCTGGGTCAGCACACGCAGCACGACGGTGGCTTCGATCCAGTCCGGGTAAATGGCGGCCTCGCCCAGCGTGGCCTCGATGCGCTGGCCCAGCAGGCGCAGGGCCGCGCCCTGCTCCGCCATCGCCTTGCGCGACAGCAGGTCGATGGCCTGGATGCCGTTGGTGCCCTCGTGGATCGGGTTCAGGCGGTTGTCGCGCCAGAGCTGCTCGACCGGGTATTCGCGGGTGTAGCCGTAGCCGCCCAGCACCTGGATGGCGTGGTCCGAGGCCTGCACGCCGAACTCCGAGCACCAGCCCTTGACGATCGGCGTCAACAGGTCGAGCAGACGCCCGGCTTCGCTGCGCTCGCTTTCGTTCACTGCATGTGCTTTCAGATCGACCAGGCTGGCCGCGTACAGGCACAGCGCGTAGCCGCCTTCGACCAGGGCGCGCTGGCGCAGCAGCAGGCGGCGCACGTCGGCGTGCTCGATGATGGCGACGGGCTTGGACTCCGGGTCACGGTTGTCGACCGGCCGCCCCTGCAGGCGCTCTCGCGCGTACTGCAGCGCATACAGATAGCCGCGGTAGGCCAACATGATCGCGCCGATGCCGACGCCGATGCGCGCCTCGTTCATCATGTGGAACATCGCCGCCAGGCCCTGCTGCGGCTGGCCGACCAGCTCGGCCACGCACGCGCCGCGCTCGCCGAACTTCAGCACTGTGTTGACGATGCCGCGCTGGCCCAGCTTGTGGTTCAGGCCAGCGAGCTGCACGTCGTTGCGCTCGCCGACGTGCCCATCGGCGCCGATGTGGTTGCGGGGCACCGCGAACAGGCTGATGCCGCGGGTGCCGGCAGGTGCGCCTTCGATGCGCGCCAGAACGAGATGAATGATGGTCTCGCCCAGCGTGTGCTCGCCGCTGGAGATCCACATCTTCTGGCCCTCCAGGCGATAGCTGCCGTCGGCCTGCGGGATCGCGCGCGTGCGGATGTCGCCCAGCGAGCTGCCGGCCTGCGGCTCGGACAGGCACATGGTGCCGAAGAAGCGTCCGGCCAGCAGCGGCTCGGCGTAGCGGCGGATCTGTTCGGGCGAGCCGTGGGCCAGCAGCAGATGCGCGGCACCGCGGGTCAGCAGGCCGTAGCCGGCAGCGGCGGTGTTGGCGCCCATGAACAGGCCGTCGGCGGCCAGCGCCACCGTGTAGGGCAGGCCCAGGCCACCGTGGTCGACAGGCGCGGCAGCGGCGTTGAAGCCGCCCTCGGCGTAGGCCCGCGTCACCTCGCGGGTTGACGCCGGCAGCAGCACCTCGCCATCGACGAAGCGCGGCTCCTCGCGATCGGCCTCGGCGGCCTGCGGCAGGAAAACTTCCGCGGCCAGCGCATGCGCGGCATCAAGCACCGCCGCGACCGCGTCCTCGCCATGTTCGGCGAACGCCGGCAGGCGCAGCAGGGCTGGCAGGTCGAACACGTCACTGAGCATGAACTGCTGATTGCGGAGATCGACCAGGGGGCTCGGTGTCATGCAGGCGTCCATCGCGTAGGCAAGCGCCGAAGCGTAGCAGCGCGGCCGCGTGGAGAAGCGACGGTTCACAGTCTCGGCCGAAGGTTTCCCGTTCGAGCCCGGATCGGGGCAGGCCGATCTCTCTGCCCGGATCTGCGGGATCGCGGCGCGGGCATTGGTGCGCCACAGGCGCACCCTACGGGCTGTGGCCCGGGCTTCGATTGGGGTTTGGCGTCGCGCGCGATCGTAGGGTGCGCGTGTCGCGCACCACTGGCGCAACCCGGCCCTCAAGTTTCCCCAGCCCCGGCCGCTACTCCGTCCAGCGGAATTCCGCATCCGCGATCACCTTGAGGAGCCGGCCATGCGCATCGTCGCCACCGAACTGCAGCTCGCGTCCGCGCGCGAGTTCCGACACACGGAAACCCGCGAGGAGCGGCTGGAGCTGCGCATTGGCCCGCCGCCCGCGCAGGCGCGGCCCGAGGTCGAGCTGTCGGCGCGCGGACGTGAGCTCGCCCTGCAGGTCGGCGCCGGCGAGTCGCCGCTGCTGGCGCCCGAGGAAGTCGCTGCGACCGATGAGGCCGGCGCGCGCAACGACCCCAATCTGAGCCTGCTGATCCGCCTGATCGAAACCTTGACTGGCCGGCCGGTGAAGCTGTTCGACGCCGGCCAGCTGAGCGCGCCCTCCGGCGATTCCGCGGAGGCCGCCGCTGCTGCAGCCCCACAGGGCCCGTCGGCCGCAGCCGCGCCGGCCGACTCCGACCCCGGCTTCAGCCTCGACTACCAGTTCCGCGCCACCCGCAGCGAGTACGAGCGCACCAGCGTGAGCGCGCAGGGCGAGGTGCTGACGGCCGATGGCGCGCGCATCCGCTTCTCGCTTGACCTGTCGATGGAGCGCGCCTACAGCGAGACCGTCGAGCTGCGCCTTCAGGCCGGCGCTGCGGCCCAGCGCAAGGATCCGCTGGTGATCAACTTCGACGGCCGCGCGCCCCAGCTCAGCGACCAGCGCTTCGCGTTCGACCTGGATGCCGACGGCCAGAGCGAGGCCCTGCCAATGCTGCGCTCGGGCAGCGGCTTCCTGGCCTTCGACCGCAACGCCGATGGCCGCATCAACGACGGCAGCGAGCTGTTCGGCGCGAAGACCGGCGACGGCTTCGGCGAACTCCTGGCTTTCGATTCCGACGGCAACGGCTGGATCGACTCCGGCGACACGATCTTCGGCCGGCTGCGGGTGTGGATGCCCGACCCGACCGCGCCGGAAACCGGCAACCGCTCGCGCGAGGAAGAGGAGCGTCGCCAGGGCGGCCAGCTGCTGACCCTGGAGGACGCCGGCGTGGCGGCGATCAGCCTGCGCCCGATCAGCAGCGCCTTCGACCTGCGCGGCGCGAACAACAGCGATCTCGGCCAGGTGCGCAGCACCGGGCTCTACCTGAGCACGGCGTCGACGGCCGGCGTGGTGCAGCAGATCGATCTCACGGTCTGATCGCGGTCAAGGCCACACCGCCCTGAGCGGGCACACTGGAAATCAGGGCCGGCACCGCCGGCCACAGGGGAAGGGCGGATGGGCTTTGCGGATTCGACGCGAGCACGCGCGCAGGGCGTGATCGCGCTGGGCGGCTTGGAGGACATCGAGACCTATGTCGGCGCGACGGCGCAGGGCAATGCGGACTGGTCGCTGGGTCCGCTGCGCCACCCGCTCGAGCATCTCAAGACGCTGACCCGCCTGACCGACGCGCGTTTGATCGAGGCCGAGCAGCTCGGGTTGCCGGTGCTGCTCTCCCCCGTGCTCGACGGCGAGGAAGCCACCCTGGCCCTGGTGCCACCGGCACGCGCCCGCCAGCTGCGCGCGGTGCCGCTGCTGCGCATCAACGGGCGCATCGCGGTGGCGATGGAGAACCCGCTCGATGCCGCGGCGCTGGAGCAGCTCGACTTCCTCTCGCGCCAGCGCGTGGTGCCGCTGCTGGCCGACAGCGAGGTGCTGGGCAAGCTGCTGGCGATGAGCTACGACCGCATCGAGGACATCCACGTGGTGCGCGAGCTGGGGCTGGACCCCGGCCTGCGCGTCAGCGAAACGAGCGATCGCGACAACGAGCGCCTGGCCCGCGAGCGCAGCGTGGTGCGGATCATCCACGACCTGCTGGTCGACGCGCTGGCCCGGCGCGCTTCCGATGTGCACCTGCGCCCGGCCGAGGATGGCCTGGAGCTGCTCTACCGCGTCGACGGCGAGCTGCTGCCGGTGCGCCGTTTCCTGCCCGCGCTGGCACCGGCCCTGATCAGCCGCATCAAGGTGATCGGCCTGATGAACCTGGCCGAACACCGGCGCCCGCAGGACGGCCGCTGCAGCCTCACGCTCGATGACGGCCGCAAGCCCGACATGCGCATCTCGATCATGCCGACGGTGTGGGGCGAAGGCGCGGTGATCCGCCTGCTCAACACGGCCGACAGCCTGAAGGACATCGACGGCATCGGCTTCAGCAAGCAGGACCGCGCGGTGATCCGCCGGGTGATGGAGCGCAGCCACGGCATGTTCCTCGCCACCGGGCCGACCGGCTGCGGCAAGTCGACCACGCTCTATGCCCTGCTGTTGGAGCTGCGCCGGCGTGCGCTCAACATCCTCACCGTCGAAGACCCGGTCGAGTACCACATCACGGGCCTGCAGCAGATGCAGGTCAACCGCGCCGCCGACTTCACCTTCGCCAGCGCGCTGCGCAACATGCTGCGCCACGACCCCGACGTCATCATGGTCGGCGAGATCCGCGACCGCGAGACCGCCGGCATCGCCGTCGATGCCGCGCTCACCGGCCACCTGCTGCTGAGCACCCTGCATACCAATACGGCGGCGACCACGATCACCCGCCTGCTCGATCTCGGTGTCGAGTCCTACCTGCTGCGCAGTTCGCTGCTGGCGGTGCTGGCCCAGCGCCTGGTGCGGCTGAACTGCCCAGAGTGCCGCAGCCCCGAGCCGGGCGAGCAACACATGCGCGAGGCCCTGAATGTGGCCGAGGGCGAGCTGTTCCAGCGCGGTCGCGGCTGTCCGAGCTGCGGCGGCCATGGCGTACGCGGGCGTCGGGCCGTGTACGAGCTGCTGGAAGTCACGCCCGAGATCCGCCGCCTGATCGTGCCCGGCGCAGAGGCCGATCGCATCCATGAAGCAGCCCTCGCCGGCGGCATGCGCTCGATCACACAATCGGCGCTGGATCTCGCCAGAACGGGCGAAATCACGCTGGCCGAGGCATATCGCGTGCGTACGGATTAGACTCGCCCGCCTGTTTCCCTGTTTTTCGCCGGAGTCCTGCATGCAGTTCGACGCCCTCTTCGACCACGCCAGCGCCCTGCCGACGGTGCCCAAGGTGGTCCAGGAGTTGATCAGCAGCCTCGACGACGACAACGTGCTGATCGGTGAGCTCGCGCCGAAGATCGCTGCCGACCCGGTGCTGTCGGCGCGCCTGCTGCGGCTGGCGAACTCGGCCTACTACCACCCGCCGCGGCCGATCGGCACCATCGATGACGCGCTGCGCATGCTGGGCTTCTCGACCGTGCGCACGCTGGTCATCAGCGCGGGGCTCACCAGCAGCTTCCGCCCGATTCCCGGCCTCGACCTCGCCGCGTTCTGGCGCTACAGCCTGAAGGCCGCGGTGATCGGCCGCTGGCTGGGCAAGCCGGCCGGCGTCGACCCCAACCAGGCCTTCACCGTCGGCCTCATGCACGCCATCGGACAGCTGGTCATGCACGCGGCGATGCCGGAGAAGATGCTGGCGGTGTCGCGCGTGGCCGGCGTCTTCGACCCGCGCCGCAGCGATGTCGAGCGGCACTCGTTCGGCTACAGCTTCCCGCAGGTCGGCGCGCGTCTCGCCGAGCTGTGGCGCTTTCCCAGCGCCTACCCGGCGGCGCTCAAGGCCTGGAACGAGCCGCTGGAGCTGGCCGAGTTCGATCGCCTCGCGGCGGTCATCCACATCGCCGCCTGGCGCGCCCGCTGCGACGAGAACGGCCTGGAGCCGGACGAGATCGCCGGCACCCTGCCGGTGCAGGTGCTGGACGCGCTGGAGCTGGACGAAGCCCTGCTCGAAGACATGCCCAGCCCACGCGAGCTGGCGGTGGAGTTCGACGGGCTGATTGGCTGAGGGCTGCTGGCGCATGCGCTGATGTCGGCTTTGTGGCGCCATAGCCGCGGTTCGCGCAGCGATGGACAGCGTGACGCAGTGCCCAGGGCCGGCGCATGCGCTGCACCTGTGCGCCCTACGCGAACCCAGGCCCGCTGCTTGGTTCGCCGCATGGCGTCACCCGAGTCGTAGAGCGGATAAGCGCAGCGCATCCGCCAGCAAGTCCAGATGACGCCGCGTGCTCGGCAGATCGCGGGCGCACGGACGTCAGCCCGGGCGCTCGCCCTCAGCATGTTGCGGCCGATGCCTCAGGCCGAAGCCTCAGCGTCCGCCGTCGCCCCGCCCAGCACCCCCATGAAGCCGCGGTAGTAGGCCAGCTCGGCCACCGACTCGCGGATGTCCGAAAGCGCCGTGTGCGCGCCGTTCTTCTTCAGGCCCTGCGCCACCTGCGGAGCCCAGCGCTTGGCCAGCTCCTTGACCGTCGACACGTCGAGGTTGCGGTAGTGGAACCAGCGCTCCAGCTCGACCATTTCGCGTGCAAGGAAGCGACGGTCCTGGCAGATGCTGTTGCCGCACATCGGCGACTTGCCGGCCGGCACCCAGGCCTTCAGGAACTCGATCGTCCGCGCCTCCGCCTCGGCCATCGACACCTGCGACTCGACCACCCGCTGCCACAAGCCGGAGCGGGTGTGGGTCTCGCGATTCCAGTCGTCCATCGCCTGCAGGCGCTCGACCGGATGGCGGATCGCGATCTCAGGCCCTTCCGCCAGCACGTTGAGCTCGCTGTCGGTGACCAGGGTGGCGATCTCGATGATGCAGTCGCGGTCGGTGTCGAGCCCGGTCATTTCCAGGTCGATCCAGATCAGGCGGGTCTCGGGCGGCAGTACGGTGGTCGCATTCACGCGGATGGATCCTTGGGTTCGAAGAGCTTGGCCTGCGCCCGGCGGGCGCGGAAGAAATCGCGCAGCAGCGCGCTGGCGTCGTCGGCCAGCACCCCGCGGCAGACCTCGACGCGGTGGTTGTGGCGCGGCGAGGTCAGCAGGTCGAAGACGCTGACCACGGCCCCGGTCTTGGGGTCGTCGGCGGCATAGACCACGCGCCCGACGCGCGCATGCACCAGGGCCATGGCGCACATCGCGCAGGGCTCCAGGGTGACGTAGAGCGTGCTGCCGGTCAGGCGATAGTTGTGCTGCGCGCGGCCGGCCTCGCGCAGGGCGACGATCTCGGCGTGGGCGCTGGGGTCGTGGTCGCTGATCGTGCGGTTCAGGCCACGACCGATGCACTGCCCGGCAGCGTCCACCAGCACCGCGCCCACTGGCACTTCGCCCAGGCGGTCGCGGGCCTGCTCGGCGAGTGCAAGCGCCTCGCGCATCCAGGCGATGTCGGTCCCGCTGGGAATACTGGCGTCGTGGAGGTGTGTGTGGCTCAAGGGTCGGAGTGGTCAGGCGCGGCGGTCGCGCATTGTCCCCTCTGGCGCGCCCGCCGTGAATGCCGGGACTTGCGCCGCTCGAAGTCGCCTGCTGTGCTGCGCTGCCACCGGAGACCCGTGCATGCCCTGCCCCACCAGCCCTCGACTGCGCTTCGACGAGCTCAGCCCTGACGATGCCGACTTCATCCTGCGGCTGACCAACAGCGAGGGCTGGCTGCGCTACATCGGTGACCGCGGCGTGCGCAGCCGCGACGATGCGATCCGATACATCGAGAACGGCCCGCGCCGGCTTTACCGCGAGTCTGGCTACGGCCTCTGGCGGATCAGCCGCATCGATGATCCGACGCCGATGGGCCTGTGCGGGCTGGTGCGCCGCGACAGCCTGCCCGGACCCGATCTGGGCTTCGCCTTCCTGCCCGAGTTCTGGGGCCGGGGCTACGCCCGCGAGGCGGCTGAAGCGACGCTGGCCTTCGTCCGCGACGCGCTGCAGCTGCCTGGCCTGCTCGCGATCTGCCAGCAGGACAATGCGGCGTCACTGGGGCTGCTCGCGCACCTCGGCTTCCGGCACGTCGAGCTGTTCCGGCACAGCGATGGGCTCACCCTGTGCAAGCTCGAACTGAGGTTCTGAGCCCTATCGCAGCACGGTCCGAACTGACGAAGCAGGCCGCGCCACTGGATCAACCCTCGGTAAGCCAGTCCGACAGCTGTCGACGCACCGTTGGTGAACGCAGCAGCTGAAGATGGCCGGTGCCCGGCACCACCAGCGCGTCGTCGGCGGGCCTGCCGAGCGCTCGTCGTCCCAGCGCGCTTTCGACCGGCACGAGACCATCGCCCAGCAGCGCGGCATCCAGACGCCCCGGCGTACGCGCCAGCGAGGCCGCCACGGTGTAGCAGCGCAGATCCCCGGGCAGCCCCTCCGCATCGTGCAGGCCATCGCGCAGGTCGAGGATGCCGCGGCTGCGCAGCGCGCCAATGCGGGTGAACGGATGTGCGAACGGCAGGCGTCCCAGCACGCGTTCGAAGGCGTGGCCAAGACGCTCCAGCGGCGCGCCCTCATTGGGCGTACCCAGCAGCACGATCTCGCGCAGGGCACCACGCCAGCGCAGCGCTGCCTGCCGCGCCTGCCGTTCGGCACTGCGTGCGACCAGCCCCCCCATGCTGTGCCCGATCAGGCTGATCCGCTGCGGCGGCCGCGGCATGGCCGCCAGTGCCGATTCCAGCGCCTCCGCGAGCAATCGCCCGCTGTGCTCGATCGCCAGCCCGCTGTTGTAGCGGAAGTAGACCGGCACCGTGCCCAGTTCCGCGCCCAGCGCCGCGCCGTGTCCTGCATCACCGCGGCTGCGCCACTGCAGCTCGTTCATGCACAGGCCATGCGCCAGCACCAGCAGATGGCCCGAGGCCGAGGCTGCCGCCAGGGCATCCGCCAGCGAGCCTTCGTGCGCACTGAGTGCCGGCTGGATGGCCAGTACATTGCCGGTCGCATGCAGGTGATCGCCGCAGACGCCGTTGAGTGCGGCCAGCCAGGCCAGACGGCGGGCGTCGATCGGCGCCTCATCCGATACCCCGGTGTGCTCGGCCGCTCGCTGGCCCTCCAGCGCGCGCAGCGCCGCCTGCGCACCCGAGCCGACCAGGGCGTGCCCGCCGCGCACCAGCGCGTAGATGCGACCGGCAAGCCCGCCACAGCGGTCTGCCGTGGCGCCGTGGGCAAGGCCCAGCGTGCGACGCACGGACTGGTGCACGCCCTCGGTGATGTCGATCACGCCCTCGCTCGCGCGCTGCGCCAGCGCCACGGCCGCCCGCGCATCGCCCGGCTGCCAGCGACCCGTGCGCCTGTGTTTCGTGCTCGAACCCATGGCAGCCTCCGACTCAGGGACGGTGCGCTGCATGGATGCGCACACCGCGTTGCAGCCTGCGCCTGGCGTCTGGAGTGAATGCTCCGATCGCGTCCGCGGCGCAGACTCGAGATGGCGACGCGTGGCGGCATCGACAAGCGCCCGGGCGCATTCAATGAGCTGACTCACCGCCCTGGCGCAGCACCAGCCGCGTCGCGCGTGGTCGAAGCTAAGAGCAATCGCGCGAGCGACGCCAACTGCTAGGCTGCCCTCGAACTCGCCCGGAGCGCCCCCGCATGCGCCTGCTTCGACTGTTTGTCCTGCTCTGCGCCTGCGGCGGGCTGGCGCCTGCCCAGGCGCTTACGCCCATACCCGATACGCGCCCCCTGCCGCCGCCACGGGTCTGGATTCCCCCCGCAGAGGACCTGTTGCCGGTGCAGCTGCAGTCGGTATCGATCCACATCGACAGTCAGGGCCCACTGGCGCGCACCTGGATCGAGCTCAGCTTCCACAATCCCAATGCACGCGTCCTCGAAGGCGAATTCGTGTTCCCGCTGGCTGACGGACAGACCGTCTCCGGCTACGCGCTGGAGGTGGAAGGGGCGATGCGCGAGGGCGTGGTCGTGCCGAAGCAGACCGCACGCGTCGCTTTCGAGGAGATCAGCCGGCAGCAGATCGATCCGGGCCTCGCCGAACTCACCCAGGGCAATGTCTTCCGCACCCGCCTGTACCCGATACCTGCGCGCGGCAACAAGCGCGTCGCGCTGGGCTTCGAGCAGCTGATGCCGCTGCGCGAGGGTCAGTACCGCTACCTGCTGCCGCTCAGCTTCGACGCCCCGATCGAGCGCTTCGAAGTACAGGCGCTGGCGCACACGGGCGATCTGCGTCCGGCGCCTGCCTCGCCGGACCCTGAGCTGCGGTTTGATCGCGCGGGGCCGGCCTGGAGCGCCGGCTTCGTCCGCCGCAACGTGCAGCCGCAGCGCGAGTTGGCGTTCTCGATTCCGGCAGGTGCTGCGCCTGCCGTGCAGATCGAGGCGCAGGACACGCAGCAGCCGGCGTGGCGCAGCGTGATCGCCAGCATCGAACCCGGCGCGCGGCGCATGGCGCCCACGGCCGAGTCCGTGCGGGTAGCGCTGTTCTTCGATGCCTCGGCCAGCGCGGCGCGCCGTGATCTGGAACGCGAGCGCGCCGTGCTGCAGGCGTGGATCAGGGCAGCGAATGTGCGCGAGCTGTGGCTGGTGCCATTCCGCGATGCCGCGGAGGCGCCGCGTCGCTTCGACGTCGCCAATGGCAACAGCGCGGCATTGCTGGAAGCGATCGAGGCCCTGCCCCTGGACGGCGGCAGCCGCTACGGCAGCCTTGATCTCACCGGTCTGCCCGAGGTCGATCGCGTGCTCGTGCTGGGCGACGGCCTGCACAACTTCGGCGAGGCCTCCCCAAGACTGCAGACACGCAGCGGCCACCAGCCCCGCGTATCGATCCTTCTGGCGACGCAGTCGGCGGACCACCAGCGCTTGCTGCGCATCGCGACTGCGCAGGGCGGCGAAGTCGTCGATCTGCTTCAGCTCGATGCCGAGTCGGCGCTGGCGGCCCTGCTGGCGGACGAGCGGCGCGTGCTCGCGGTCGAAGTCACTGGGGGCCACTGCGAGGACCTGCTGCCGAAGGCGGGCGAAGCCGCTCCGATGCGGCTTGTGGTGAGCGCGCGCTGCGAGGGCGAATCCAGCCTCCGGCTGCGGGTCGGCAATACCCAGGCCAGCGAAGAGTTCGCGATTCGGGTTGGTGAGTCATCCCCCGCCGAGGGCGCCCTGGGCGAAGCGGTGCATCGGCTGCGCGCGCAGCAGCAGCTGCGGCGCATGGCAGCTGAGGACAGGCCGGACACCGAGGCGATCCTTGCCTTGGCCACCCGCCACGGGGTCGTCACGCCTTGGACCTCGCTGCTGGTGCTGGACCGTATCGAGGACTATGTCCGCTACCGGATTGCCCCGAAGGAAGCCGAGCTGCGCGCGCAGTACGAACAGGCGCTGGCCATGGCCCAGAAGCCGGATACCAGTTTGAGCGAGCGCGATCGCATCGACCGCCTGCTGTCCGGCTGGGCAGAGTTCAGCCGCTGGCACCGGCAGGCGCATCCGTGGTTGGAGACGCTCCTGCCGCAGGCGGCTTCGGCCGAGGTCGCTCTGTGGCAGGCGCGCGCTGCGCGCGATCGCAGCGTGCGCGCGGAACTGCGCCAGGCGCAGACGCTGGACAAACGCATTCGCACGCTGCAATCCCGCTGGCCAAACGAGGGCAGCGATGCGCGCACGCGCCAGCGCTGGGAACGTGAGGCCGCCGAACAGCTCGAGTTGCTGCTGGCGCTGCGCGCGCGACGCGAAGCGCTGCCGGAGCTGCCGCGAGCAAGGACGGGCGCAGGCCGGGACGCACGCGAAGACGACGCCGCTGGTCGCCAGCAGGCGGCGATGCCCTCACCGGCGCCGTCAGTCCCCGCGCCTGCCTCCGCGCCCGTCGACGCCAACGATATGTCACTCGATCAGATCGTCGTCACCGGCGCACGGGTCTCCGAGGGCGCAGACGAAGATGACGGCGACCAGTCCACACCCCGCGCAGAGATCCGGCTCCAGGCCTGGAATCCGGACACGCCCTACCTGCAGGCGATGCAGGCCGCCGACGATGCCTACGCCGAGTACCTGCGCCAGCGCGAGGCATACGGCGATACACCGGGCTTCTTCCTGGACGCCGCGGACCACTTGCGCGAGGTGCGAGGCGATGCGGCGCTTGCCCAGCGCGTGCTCTCCAACCTGGCCGAACTCTCGACCGAGAACACCGCCCTGGTTCGCGTGCTGGCGCATCGACTCTCGCAGTGGGGATCGCACGCCTTGGCCGTGCAGCAATTCGAGACCGCGCTTGCGCAGCGCCCGGAGGAGCCGCAGAGCCATCGCGACCTCGCGCTCGCGCTGGCGCGATTGCCGCAGCCGGACTATGTGCGCGCGATCGAACTTCTGTGGAAGGTCGCGCTCGGAGACTGGAGCAACCGCTTTCCCGGCATCGAACTGATCGCCGCGCACGAGATCAACGACCTCATCGCCCGCGCGGGCCCGGCGCAGCTGGCAGACACCCTGGACGCCCTGCGGATCCCGCAGACCCTGCGCGAACCACTGCCCATCGGCCTGCGGGTGACGCTGGGCTGGGACGCGGACAACACCGACATCGATCTGTGGGTGATCGACCCCTTGGGCGAGTCCGTCTACTACGCCAGCAACCGTTCAAGCAGCGGCGGCCGCGTCAGCCAGGATCTGACCCAGGGCTACGGGCCCGAAGTGTTCACCCTGACGAGGCCGCTGCCCGGCGTCTACCGCGTCCAGGCCAACTACTTCGGCGACCGCCGCCAGAGCCTTGCGGGCCCGGTCACGGTGCAGCTGGAGTTCCAGACCGCGTTCGGCACGCCGGATTCGGAGCGCCAGGCCACGACGCGTCGACTGCACGACGTACGCGGCCGGATCGATGTCGGTGAATTCCGGGTGGGCCTGGACTGAACACCTGTTTAAGCGCGGCGCGGTGGCGGCGGAATACGCGCTGAGCTGCGACTGTTCTGCGCACCGGGCGTTGCAGCTGGGTTCGGTGGCTGGAGTCGATCGCGATCCGCCACATGCGCTGCGCGCCGCGTCCATTACGCACGAACGCATCCGGCGTCGCCTGCTACCCGGCGTCGCTGGGGTCGCAGGGTGGACAAGCGCAGCGCATCCACCAGCAATTCCGATGGATGCCTCGCAGCAAGCGGAGCTCCTGCACGGGATCGTCCCTGTTGAGCCGATGAGCTAGACCTGCGCAGACGCCGCCATCATCCGCTGCAGTTCGCCGCTGGCGATCAGGGCCTCGAGGTCGGTGGCGCCGCCGATCAGCTGGCCGCGCACGAACACCATCGGAAAAGTCGGCCAGCCGCTCCACATCTTGAGCGCGCTGCGGCGTCGCCACTGCGAAAAGTAGCTGCCGTAGCCGAGATAGGCGTGCTCGATGCCGATGCCACTCAGCGCCTTGCGCGCGCGGCCGACGAAGGGATTGCCGGCCATGCCGATGACCAGCACCGGCTCGCGCGCGACAGCGGCACGAACTTCGTCGAGCAGATCGGCATGCAGGCGCGCCACGCGCTCGCGGATCGCCGGGTGCAGGTCCGTTTCACTCAAGATGGGTCGTGGCATGGCGTGGATGGCCTGGTGATCCTCGTGGACCTGCAGTCTGCCAGAGGCAGGCTTGGGCGGCGCGCATCGCCGCACGCGTGGCTGCGCGTCGCAGGCTGGCTGACAGCACTGCGGCCGGCAACCACAATAGGCGGCCGTCCTGATGCCGTCTCCAAGCGCATATGTCCCGCTGGCGCCCGCCTGCCCCCGGCTCCACCCCGATCATCACCCGCGAGGGTTTTGAAGCCCTGCGCGCCGAGTTGAACCATCTGTGGCGCGAGAAGCGCCCCGAGGTGGTGAAGGCGCTGGCCGCCGCGGCCGCCGAAGGCGACCGCAGCGAGAACGCCGAGTACACCTATCGCAAGAAGCAGCTGGGCGAGATCGACCGGCGGGTGCGCTATCTGAGCAAGCGCCTGGAGGCGCTCAAGGTCGCCGAGGGCCAGCCCGCCGATCCCGAGGCGATCTACTTCGGCGCCTGGATCGAGCTGGAGCGCATGGACGATGGCGAAACCCTGCGCTACCGCATCGTCGGCCCCGATGAAACGGATGCCGGACGCGGCTGGATCAGCATCGACTCGCCCTTGGCGCGGTCCGCACTCAGGAAGCGCATCGACGACGAGTTCGAGGCCCCGCTGCCCGGGGGCCGCGTGCGCTTCCTTGTGCTGGACGTGAGCTACGGCGCGGCGCTTCCGGAGTAAGGCGTCGAGCGCCGAGCACGCCCGGGCGCGCCTTCAGAAGCCCCAGCGCAGCTTGGCCAGGATCTGGTTCGCGGTTTCATTGGCGCGGCTGCGGTCGAAGAGTCGACCGAGCCCTGCCGCATCCTCGTCCTCGCCGAAGTACTCGCCGCCGCGGCTCAGCACCAGGTAGAACTCGCGCTGCGGGGCGAACTCGTAGCGGTAGCGGATCTGTGCTGCCAGCGTGCCGAGGCTGAAGTCCGAGGGTGCCACGGCGTCGAACAGCGCGCCCGACTGCACCGCATAGCCCGCCAGCGCCTGCGCGCGCAGGCCGACGTACTGGGCGCGCAGCCGTACTTCGTGGCCTGCCGCCGGGAACCACTCGAGCGTCCAGTCGAACTCCGCCTGCCGCCGCGCGTAGCGTCCAAGGCGGTCACCGCTGTCCCAGATCAGCCAGTCGCTGCTGTCGGTGAGGTACACCCCCAGCGCCGTGCTGAAGCGCTCGCCGAGGAACCAGGTCGGCGTGAACTCGATGAAGCGCGCCCAGCCAGAGAGCCCTTCCTGCTCCAGGCCGAGGTCGGTCTCGAAGCGCCACCTGCCCATGCGCGGGCTGGCGAAGTAGACGCCCGCAAGATGCTGTGCCGGCAGGCGCACGTCGCCATTGCCGCGCAGCACGCGGTCATCGGTGTAGGGCGTACGCAGCAGTGCGTAGGCGGTCAGCTCGGCGGCGTTGCGGAAAGCCCAGCTGTGTCCCAGCTCCCAGCCGCCGTAGATGCGCTCGCCGGCGCCGTTGCGCTGCCACAGCAGCTCGGTCTCCCACGACGAGTCGCGCACGCTCGACTCGGCGCCCCAGGCGCGCCGGTACCAGGTGTACTCGGCGCGCAGCAGGCTCATGTCCGCGCGCTGCAGGAAGCCGAGATCGTTCACCTGCAGATCGCGGCCGTAGCGGCCCAGCTCGTACTCCTGGCGGAAGTTGGGGCTCACCGCATGGTCCATGCGCAGCCACAGCAGGCGCCCGTCCGGATCACCCTGCCCCGCATCGTCGATCCGGCTCTCGCCGACCGCGCCGCGCAGCTGCAGGCCTTCGAGCGGGCGCCACAGCGCATCGACCACGCCGACGCGCGCCTCGCGGTCCAGCGTGGGTCTGAGGGTCTCGGTGACGGTGGCGCCGTACTCGCCGCTGGCGGTGCGCCAACGACCGCGCAGCACGCGGAAGTCGCGGCCGCGCGCATCGACCGGATCGGCCTCGGTGGCGAGCAGGGTGCCGATGTCGAAGGCGCCGAAAGCGCCGGTGTATTTGATCGCGCCGTCGACGTCGCTGAGGCCGTCGGGGCCATCGTCCGGGCGACCGCCGATGCGGCGGGTGTTGACCAGCAGGGCGCCATTGCCCAGCGGCACATCGAAGAGGGCCTGGTTCTCGGTGAAGAAGGGCCGCTTCTCGCTGAAGAAAACCTCCAGCGCGCTGAAGTCGACCACCAGCGCGTCGCTCTCGACCTGGCCGAAGTCCGGCGCCAGCGTGGCGTTCAGGCGATGCGCGCCGCGCGCCAGGTAGAGGTCGGCACCGGCGCGGGTGTCGGTGCTGCGCAGCAGGCGATCGTTCGCCACTGCGACATAGGGCACCACGTCGAGGCGCAGGTCGCTGCGCGCTTCGATCTCGAACTTCGCCATGTCGGCGACGAAGGTCGGATTCTCGAAATCGTAGTGTGGATGCGAGAAGCGCAGGCCGCGCTGCTCGACGACCCGCGAGAGGTAGACGCCGATGGTGGTGCGGCCGTCCTCGATGCGGCCCAGCGGAGCGATGCCCCAGGGCAGGCGCACCTCGACACTCCAGCCGTCGGCGTCCTCGGCGACGGCCTGCTCCCAGACGCCGTCCCAGTCGTATTTGTAGCCGTTCTGGCCGGTGATGATGGCGTCCTGGATGCCGCCGCTGATGCTGACGGTGAACTCGTAGGCGGTGCTGCCCTCGCCTTCGAAATCGATCATCAGATTGATCCGATCGGCGCGCGCCTGCGCATCGCGGCGGGTCGGATGGCGGGTGCGCGCGAACTCCGGCGGCTGCTCGGCGTGGATGCCGAAATACAGGCCGTCCGCGCGCGAGAGCACGCGGACCTCGGTGCGCACCGGCGGCTGCTCGCGGGTCAGCGGCTGGACGGTGCGGAAGTCGTCGATGCGCAGGGCCTGCGCCCACTCGGGCTCGTCCAGGCGACCGTCGAGCTGGATGCCGTCGGCCGCCATGACGGGGGGCGCCAGCAGCAGGGCGAGGGCCAGCAGGGCAAGGACAGGGCCGGGGGCGGACACAGGGCGCATGCGGGCGGACGCGTGAGGGCGCGCAAGCATAGGTGAAGGGCGGGTCGTGACGACCCGCCGAAGGTCACGCAGGTGCGTCGGCGTTCAGGGTTCGAAGCCGTTGGCGAACAGTTCGCCCTCGCGCCCGCTCACCGACACGCTGATCGAGCGCGTCGCGCTGAGCGCGCCGCCCGAGCCGGTGTTGCCGAGGTCATTGATGCCCAGGCTCAGACTGACCGATGCCGGCCCGGTGGGCGAGGCGGTGAAGCGCACAGGCGTCGCCGCCACGAAGCTGTTGATGGCGGACAGGGTGCCCGACAGGGTGAGACTGCCGCTGCCCGAGCCGCTGACAGTGACACCACCGCCGCTGCTGGCAGTGAAACTGCCGGAGCCCGCGCTGTAGCTTGCCTGCACGGCAATGCCGCCGCCGGGCGAGTCGACATCGGCGTAGCTGACACCGCTGATGGCCGAGGACACGCTGGCCTGTACGGACAGCGAGGCAGGCGCGTTGAAGGTGGGCGCGTCGTTGACCGCAGCCATGGCCAGCGTCACCGAACGCGTGACCGGTGCTGCGACGGTATCGGTCACCGACAGGCCCAGCGTCACGTTGCCATTGGCGTTCGCGACCGGCGCATAGCTGAGGCGTCCCTCGGACAGGAAGCTGTTCAGGGCCGAGGGGCTGCCCGTCAGCACGCGCGCGCTGGCGCTGCCGCTCACGCTGACTCCACCGGCCGCAGTCGCATTCAGCGCGCCTGAGGGCACCGAGAACGTCGCGGCCAGGCTGGCGCTGTCAGGGTCGGCGACGCTGATGCCGGTCAAGGCCAGCACCGTGTCCTCGACGCCGCTGATGCTGGCAGGCGCATTGATCATCGGCGCCTGGTTGCTGCCGATCGGCACCACGCAGCTGCTCGGCTGGCTGGCGAGTCGCCCGTTCAGCTGGTTGACGTGGGTGGGATGCAGTTCGGTCGAGACACCGCAGTTCAGCCCGTTGAGATGGCAGTAGGACATCAGCGTGCCCTGCGGCGCCAGCGGCGACTCCGCGCCGGTCGGGCAGGCCTGCGGCCCCGCATAGCAGCCGCCGCCAGACTCGCCGTTGAAGCAGCGATCGATGGTGCCCGTGGCGGCCTGGGCGCCGGTGCTGGCATTGGCGCAGTGGGTGTGGCGGGCGCCGAGGTTGTGGCCCAACTCATGCGAAACCACATAGGCGTCGTCCGCCGCCACCAGCTGCGGACTGTGGAATACGCGGGTCACGCTGTAGTGCCCACCCGAACCCGACGTTGCCGTGCAGTAGGTGCCACTGCTCAGCAGCCAGGCGATGCCCGAGGAGCTGAACTGGTTGCTGGCCTTGCCCGAAAGCTTGAGCGCGAAAGCGCGCGACACCCCGGACTGGTTGGCCGACCACCAGTTGCCGAACTCGGTCAGGGCCGCGCCCGTCGCCATGTCATCGCTGTTGGTGTACGGATCAGCGGTGGTCGAGGGGCGCAGGATCAGGGTGCCCTGCAGCAGGCGCAGCTGCAGGCCGTACTGGGCGGGATCGTCCTCGTAGATCGCGTTCATGGCCGCCACCAGGGCGGCGACGTAGGCCGTCGCATTGCTGGTGTTGTTGCTGAACTTCTTCTGCAGCAGTTCGTTGTCGGTGTCGATGGCCAGCGTGACCTGTCGCGTCGCGGCCTTGGGCGCGAAGGACTGCATGGCCAGGCGCTGGGCCGGGGTCGACGGTGCACCGAACAGGTTCGCGGCCTCGCGGGCGCGCAGCGGCTGTGCGGCCGGCGCTTCGACCTTCGCGGTCGGCGCATCCGCCGCGCTCATGTCGCCGACGCAGGAGGCGACACGCAGCGCGCCGTCCGGCAGCGGCTGCTCCATATCGTTCGCGTCGAGCGCCAGCCCGCCCTCGCTGCGCGCGCCGGTGAGCGAATACATGCGCCCACCGAGCAGCAGCAGCCCCTCGGCCTTGGCGCTCTCGGGGTCGAGACTCAGCGACATGCGCTGGCCGGCGCTGGGCTCGGCGACGAAATGCAGACGCGCATCGCGCGGCAGCTCGCGGTAGCCGTCAGCGGTCGCCTCCAACACACGGGCATCGGGCGCATAGACCTCGATGCGGCGCAGGCGCAGCTCGACGGACTTCGGCGCTGCAGCGTCGCGCCGCGGTTCGGCCGGGCTCCAGTCCGTCAGCAGGCGACGCTCGTCGCCCGGCTGCGCAGAAAGCAGCGCTTCCAACTGCGCCTTGGGAATCTCCAGCCGCGCGGATTGAGCGGCAGCCAGGGCCGGTGCCAGTGCGGCAGCGAGAAGAATGAGACGGGGCAAGCGGGAGCGGAGAGCCATGGCGACTGCGGTCGACTAGCAGCGCAGGGGCTGCGAACGGCGTGAAGTCTAGCCAGATCGCCCCGAGCCATCCGTGACCGGTGTCCGCCGCCGCAACTGCATTCAGGGCGCGCTCGTCAACCGCGCCACTCGGCGGGCGCCAAGGCCGGCAAGGTCAGGGCTGTGCCTGCGGCGGCGAAGGAGACGCGGCCGACGAATCCGCGGGCCTGTAGCGCGGCCCCGCGCAGACAAAGCCGGGATAGCGCCCACCCGTGGCGCGGGCCAGGGCGTGGGCCTGTTCCGAGTGCGCGGCATGGTCGTTGGGCGTCGGCAGCTCGCGATAGCGCGCGATCAGAATCCAGTCGTGGCCCTCGACCGAGCGTCGCACGCTCAGCATGAAGACCTCGGACGGGAGCGCTCGGGCCACGCCCTGCGCATCCGCCTCGCGCTCGAAGTAAGCGTTGAACTCAAGCTGATGGCCCGGAACCGCGCCCGGGGCGATACAGGGATTGCCAGCATACGGCGGAGCCCACGGGTCGGCAGCGGCGCCGCTGATGGGGCTGGCAGCGGTAGCGCCGCCAGCGGCAGCGAGCAACAGAAGCACTTGGCAGGCGGCACGATGCATCGGGTTCACTCCCTCGGCTCGGAAGGCCGGTCAGCGTCGCAGGCTATTCGACCTTCTCGTCCGCACAGCAGCTCCGCATGCGTTCGATCGCGCGAGTCTGGATGTCCTGCAGCCGCGGCGCTGCGCGCTGCATCTGTTGGCCGAGCATGCCCATGGTCTGCTCCATCACCATCGGCATCTTGCGGATCATGGTCTGGCCGAGCTCTGTGGAATAGAACTCGATCATGCCGCGCAACTCCTCCTCGGTGAAACTGGCCTTGTAGATGGCGATGAAGTCGGGCTCCATGACCTCCCAGGCCATGTCCTCGACGAAGACGTCGATCATCTCGGCCTGCATCTCGTCGAGGATGCGCGCCTGGCCGGGCGAGAGCTGCGACAGGTCCACCGCCTCGCCAATGGCCTGCCGGGTCACCGACTCCAGCTGCGGCCGCATACCGTCGACCAGCTCACGGCTGCGGGTGATTTCCAGCAGCTCACGGACCGTGGCGTCGCTGGGGGCGGCGGGCTCCTGCGCAATGGCAGCCGAGGAAACGAGGCAGAGGGCAAGGGTCAACGAACGGAACATCGAAGGCGCTCCAGCAATGGGAAGCGCCAAAGACTAAGCCAGGCGGACGGGCGCCGCGACCGGTGCGGATTCCGGCTTGAGGATTCTCCCGCGGACGAGGGCTTCAGTCTCGCCCTGGCGGCGAGCGCAGGAAGGGCGTGACCTTGCGCTTCAGCAGCTCGACCAGCTCGGGCTGCTGGTAGTCGTAGTCGTCCGGAATACCGAGGCAGACCACCCGGGCACGCCTGAGGTGCGCCTTGAAGCGCTGGGCGAGTCGGGTCCGGTGCACAGGCTCCATCACGAACACGATGTCCGCCCATTGCAGCAGCTCGGGCGAGACCGGCACGGCGGCCTCGTTGCCCAGCCCGGCCGAGGCCGTCTCCACGCCCGGCCAGTCAGCGAACACCTGCTCGGCGGTCGGGCTGCGCAGGCGGTTCTGGGTGCAGACAAAGAGCAGGTTCAAAGGACGGCGTCGGTGCTGGGCGGCAGGAAGGCGGGATCGATGCGCAGTCCCGGCCGCTCGTCGTCCCAGATCATGTTGGCGACGCGCCAGCGCTGGCCATCGTTGTAGAGCTGGATGCTGTTGATGCCGCGCTTGATGAAGTCGGTCTGCGCCGCGTCACGCCAGGCCTCGTAGGTACTGAACACCTGGGCGATGTTGCCGAAGCGCTGCACCACGCGATGGATCTCGACCTCGAAGAAGGGCGCACCGGCGATCTTCTGCTCGAAGTTGGCCGGGTAGTCGGCGACCTCCATCACCAGCGCCCAGGGCGTGCCCGCCTCATCGACACCGGTGCGCACCATGCGCGCAAACGGCATGAACAGCTCGGCCTGCTGCGACCAGTCGCGGCGATGCCCGGCCGGCCCGGAGACCTGCGCATACAGGGCCTGCATCAATGCGCCAATGGCGGCTTCGTGGTCCATGCTCGACTCTCCCCGGGTCCGCGTGTCGCGCAGTATTGCCTCGCGCTCGTGCGAATCCGCATGCGTCGAAGGTATCGAAAGCGGCTCCGGTTCGAATTGGCTAACCGCGGCAGCTGCCGGGCAGCACCACGCCGGGAACGTCGGTGCGATTCTCACCAGAGGCCGACATGCCGGGCACGGGCTGCTCGAAGCCACACAGCCAGGCGATCGGGCTGGTCGGGCTGCCGTCGACGCTGGCGGGTCGGAAGGAAAGCACCTTGCCGCGCAGACTCTCGGACGCCTTGAAGCCCAGCGTGACATGGACCGCGCCATCGACGACTTCGACACCGGTGATGCGATTGCCAATGAGCTTGTCGGGGAGAGGCAGACCGGCGGTGCTGTTGTCCTGCGGGAAGCGCTCGAACTCGGTGTAGTACTGCTCCACCCTCCGACGCGCATGCTCGGCCAGCGATATGGCCTCGACGATCTCGGCGCGCTGGATATAGGTCTGGTAGCTCGGCAGCGCGATGGCTGCGAGGATGCCGATGATGGTGACCACGATCATCAGTTCGATCAGGGTGAAACCGCGTGCTTTGTTCATAGCGAGGAACCCATCCTGAAGATTGGCAGATAGATGGCGATCAGAAAGGTGGCAATGCTCGTCACCACGGCGAGCGAAAGCAGGAGCAGCAGCCCGACACTGAAGCTCTCCGTCAGTCGCTGCAGCCCTTGGGACTGAAGACGGAGAATCGCGCGCAGCTCCTCGGAGAGCAGCAGCCCCTCTGACTCCATCGCAGCAAGCTCATGCTTCAGCGCGGGATCGTCCACGGCGAGGGCCGGGCTGGCGACAAGCGCACGCACCCGGGCGCCTTGAGCACGCAGTGCGGAAGGCAGAAGCCAGGCGAGGCGCCCAGTGGCCACACTCGAACCTGCAGAGGGCAGCAGGCTTTGCAGGGCCTGCGCCGAAGCAAGTACATAGCCGGCCAGAAGCGACACCCCGACGGCAAGCAGCGGCGCCCAGCGCATGACCTGCTGACTGAACTCGGGCAGGACGTGGCCCGCAGCGGCGTAGAAGCTCTGCAGCGAGGGCAGCACGAACAGGCTGAAGATGGACACCATCAGGATCAGCATCGCGCTGAGCAGCAGCAGGTACAGGCTCACCCTTGCCCGACCCAGCGGCGGCTTCAGCAGATCGTCCAGATCAAGCGTCGCGTAGCGCTGCAGCGCGATCTCACGGGTTTCAACCGGCATGCGCGCCATGGCCTGCATCAGGCTGTCGGCCAGTGAGTTTCTCCGCGGCGGTGGCCCGAGCAAGGCCGCGTCGCGATAGGAGCGGAAGTACTCCAGCGTCGCCGCGAAGTCCTCGCCCGGCAGACGAAGATGTCGCCGGCAGCTCGCGTGAAATCGTTCCCATCCCATGCAGTCGGCTCCTTGAACACGGTCCTCGCGCCAGCATCCTGCCTGCTCTGGCCGGAAACGCAATCAGCATCCGGGCAAGGCAGGGTGTCGCGACAGAATGCGAAAACGTGCGGAGTGTGACCGAACCGGCTCAGCTGTTTCCGGCCAGGACATCAAGGTCGAGTTCCACCGCTGGCGGATACACCCTGCCTTCGCGCAGCGGCCGGAAGCACTCGCCGGAGCGCAGGAACTCCGCCTCGCCGCCGCGCGGATGCCAGCCGGGCAGCAGCGCCGTCGGCAAGGGACGCAGCTCCTGCGGATCGGTCAGCAGTTCGCCTGCAGCGATGCCCTCGGCGACGCGGCGCACCAGCGCGCTGGTCGAGACCTCGGGCGGCGCCAGCACGGCGATCGCCTTGCCGACCAGCAGCGGCTGCGGGTACAGCGCGTGCTCCAGTAGCGCGTGCCCGAAGACGTGGGCTTCGAGTGCCTCGGGGTCGAGCTGGGCGCGGGCGCCGAGCGCGCCCCAGTCATGCGCGTCCCACAGCGCCAGCGTGTGCGCATCGGACACCCGCACCAGCACGCCGGCTTCGTCGAAGTGGGTCAGCGCGCACTGGCCGCGGGTGCGCTCGCTGGCACCGACCGCGGCCACGTCGGCGGACTGACGGGCGTTGAGCGCGGACTTGAGCTGAGGAAAGCGCATCCACACCAGCGCGTTCAGCAGGTCATGCCAGTTGTCGGCGCGGGTGGGAATCTCGCCGCGCTCGAAGATGCGGGTCTCGTAGTGCAGGCCTTCGGCCAACAGCTCAGGCGTCTGCTCGACGAAGCGCAGGCTGCGTCCGGTGCCGGCGTGCTTCAAGCCGCAGCCGCGCGCATTGAGCGTGCCCATGTCGGGCCAGTGCTCGACGGTGAGCAGGTCCAGCTCGAAGCGATAGGGCGCGAAGGCCGGATGCTCGAAGACCGCCCGATCGACGGCCTCGCGCGCGGGCGCCTCGAAGCGACGCTTGGCCATGGCGTCAGTCGTCGAGTTCATCCTCGCCCGGGCCGATCAGGCCGAACAGGTCGTGCTCGTCGCTGCCGAGGATGCGCACGTTGACGATGTCGCCGGGCTTCACACCCATGGCCTCGCCGTCCTGGATCTGCACGAGGCCGTCGATCTCGGGCGCATCGAAGCGCGAGCGGCCGATCGCGAGCTCGCCTTCGAGATGGTCGATGATCACCGGCTGCAGCGTGCCGACCTTGGCCGCCAGCTTGGCCTCGCTGATCTCGGCCTGCAGCTCCATGAAGCGCTGCAGGCGCTCCTGCTTGACTTCCTCCGGCACCGCACCCGGCAGGTCGTTGGCCGCCGCACCTTCGACTGGCGAATAGGCGAAGGCGCCGACGCGATCGAGCTGGGCCGCTTCGAGGAAGTCCAGCAGCTCCTCGAAGTCGTCCTCGGTCTCGCCGGGGAAGCCGACGATGAAGGTGCTGCGGATCGCCAGCTCGGGGCAGGTCTCGCGCCAGCGCTGGATGCGCTCAAGCGTCTTGTCGACCGCGCCCGGACGGCGCATGGCCTTCAGGATCTTCGGGCTGGCGTGCTGGAAGGGGATATCCAGATACGGGAGCAGCTTGCCGTCCGCCATCAGCGGGATCACGTCGTCGACGTGCGGGTACGGATACACATAGTGCAGGCGCGTCCAGATGCCGAGCTCGGACAGGCCTTCGCACAGCGCCTTCATGCGGGTCTGGTAGGCCTTGCCGCGCCACTCGCGCTCGGCGTACTTCAAGTCCACGCCGTAAGCCGAAGTGTCCTGCGAGATCACCAGCAGCTCGCGGACGCCACCGCGCGCCAGCTTTTCGGCCTCGCGCAGCACGTCGTCCACCGGCCGGCTGACCAGGTCGCCGCGCATGCTGGGGATGATGCAGAAGCTGCAGCGGTGGTTGCAGCCTTCGGAGATCTTGAGATAGGCGAAGTGCTTGGGCGTGAGCTTCAGCCCGTAGTCCGGCAGCAGGTCGATGTAGGGGTTGTGCTGCGGCGCGACGACCTCGTGCACCGCGTTCATCACGCTGGCGTAGTCCTGCGGGCCGCTGATCGCCAGCACCTCCGGGTGCGCCTCGCGGATGGTCTCGGGCCGCTTGCCGAGGCAGCCGGTGACGATCACCCGGCCGTTCTGGCTGATCGCCTCGCCGATCGCATCCAGCGACTCGTCCACCGCCGAGTCGATGAAGCCGCAGGTGTTGACCACCACCACGTCGGCCTCGTCATAGGTCGGCACGATCTCGTAGCCCTCGACCTTCAGCTGGGTGAGGATGCGCTCGGAGTCGACCAGCGCCTTGGGGCAGCCGAGGCTGACGAAACCGACTTTGGGGGCGGAGCTGGACATGGCGGCTGCGGGTCTGGCGAGCGAGGGGCGCGGATTATACGCCCCGGCTCTGAATCCCCGCCCTCGCGCACTGCCCTACTCCAGCGGCGCCTCGCTGTGCGAGAGCTCTTCCAGGGTCTGGCGCATGAAGCTCTGGGCGGCGGAGCTGAGCTTCTCGTGGTCCAGCGCGAAACGGATCGTGGCCTGGATCAGGCCGATATGGCTGCCGCAGTCGAAGCGCGTGCCCTCGAAGTGGTAGGCCAGGGTCTTGTGCTGGGCGAGGCGCGCGGCGATCGCGTCGGTCAGCTGGATCTCGCCGCCGGCGCCAGGCCGGGTGGCGCGCAGCGCATCGAAAATGCCGGGGCCCAGGATGTAGCGTCCGACCACGCCCAGGGTGCTGGGCGCGACCTCGGGCCTGGGCTTTTCGACCATCGCGTGGATGCGGCCCGAGCGGCCTTCGAAGGCGTCCGTGGCGACGATGCCGTAGCTGGAGGTCTGCGCGCGCGGCACGTCCTGGACTGCGATCACGCTGGCCTGCTCGCGCTCGGCCAGATCGGCCATCTGCTTCAACGCACCGGGGCCGCTGGCGTTCCAGATCAGGTCGTCGGGCAGCAGCACGGCGAACGGCTCATTGCCGACCACCGGCTCGGCGCACAGCACCGCATGACCGAGGCCCAGCGCTTCGGCCTGGGTCACGAAGATCGCCCGCACATGCGGCGGCAGCACGCCGCGGACGACGTCGAGCAGCTCCTGCTTGCCGGCGCGCTCGAGCTTCTGTTCCAGCTCGTAGGCCTTGTCGAAGTAGTCGGCAACGGCATGCTTGTAGCGGTTGGTGATGAAGACCAGGGTGTCGCAGCCGGCTTCGATGGCCTCGTCGACCGCGTACTGGATCAGCGGCTTGTCGACGATCGGCAGCATTTCCTTGGGCACCGTCTTGGTCGCGGGCAGGAAGCGGGTGCCGAGACCGGCGACCGGGAATACAGCCTTGCGGATGCGTTGGGACATGGTCTTCCGTGATGGGAGGTTGGGCTTCAGGACGCGCGGTGCAGCGAGACCACGGCAGGCGGGTCCTCGCTGCGGCGGAACTCGGGCACCAGCTGCTGCAGGATCTCCAGCATCTGCGCCGAGTCGTACTGCTGGCTGGCCTGCCGCATGCGCAGCAGCTGCTGCTGGATCGACTGCGCGGCAAGCTCGCGCGGCTGCGCCAGCATGATCTTGGGATGCCGCGTGGGCTGGTAGTCCTCCTGCGGGTGGAACAGCTCCTCGAACAGCTTCTCGCCCGCGCGCAGGCCGGTGAACTCGATGCGGATGTCCTCGCCCGGGCGCTTGCCGGCGAGCCGGATCATCTGTTCGGCGAGGTACTGGATCTTCACCGGCTGGCCCATGTCGAGCGCGAAGATCTCGCCGCCCTCGCCGAGGGTGGCCGCCTGCAGGATCAGCTGGCAGGCTTCGGGAATCGTCATGAAGTAGCGGGTGATTTCCGGGTGGGTCACCGTCACCGGGCCACCGCGGCGGATCTGCTCGCGGAACAGCGGCACCACGCTGCCTGCGGAATCCAGCACGTTGCCGAAGCGGACGGTGACGAAGCGCGTGCCGCCCTGGCCCTGCAGGGTCTGGCACAGCAGCTCGGCCAGCCGCTTGCTGGCGCCCATCACATTGGCCGGATTGACGGCCTTGTCGGAACTGATCAGAACGAAACTGCCGACGCCGTGGCGCAGCGCGGCCTGGGCCAGCACCTGGGTCGACAGTACGTTGTTGCGCACCGCCTCGCGCACCATGCCCTCGAGCAGGGGCACGTGCTTGTAGGCGGCGGCGTGGAAGACCAGTTCGGGCCGGAACTCCGACAGCGCGTACTCGGCCACCGCCGGATCGCCGCAGTCGCCCAGCACCGGCACCACCAGCAGCTCCGGGAATTCGGCGCAGAGCTCCTGCTCGATGCGGTAGAGGTTGTATTCGGACTGCTCCAGCACGATCAGCGAAGACACCCCGAGCCGCGCGACCTGGCGGCAGAGCTCCGACCCGATCGAGCCGCCGCCGCCGCTGACCAGCACGCGCCGGCCCGACAGCCCGGTGCGGATCGCGGTCCAGTCCAGCGCCACCGGATCGCGGCCGAGCAGGTCCTCGATCGCGACTTCCTTCAGCTGGTTGAAGCTGGAGCGACCGTCGATGACGTCCTGCAGGCGCGGCACCGTGCGGAACGGCAGACCGCTGTCCTCGCAGCGCTCGACCGCGCGCTGCATCTGCTGGTTGCTGGCAGACGGCATGGCGATCAGCAGCATTTCGGCGGCGACTTCGCGGGCGATCTGCGCAAGCTGGTCGAGGTCGCCCAGCACCGGCACGCCGTGAACCTTGGCGCCGCGCAACGCGCGGTTGTCGTCGATCAGGCCGAGCGGACGGAAACGCCCCTCGCGGCGCAGGTCGCGCACCAGCGCCTCACCGGCGCTGCCTGCACCGATCACCAGCACGCGCAGCGGCTGCAGGCGCGGAGCCCCGCCGTAGCGGCTGTCCTTCCAGAAGCGGTAGAGCCAGCGCGGTGCGCCGAGGCAGACCAGCAGGGTCAGCGGGTAGAGCGCCATCACCGTGCGCGGCACGTTTTCAAGTCGCGTCAGCAGGAACAGGGCGCTGAACACGGCCAGCGCGCCGAGCAGACAGGCGCGCGCGATGTTCCACAGGTCGGGCAGGCTGGCGAAGCGCCACAGCCCGCGATACAGGCCGGTCCACCACAGCACCACGCCCTGGGCCAGCAGCACCACCGGCAGCTCGGGCGGAAACAGGGTGAAGGACGGTGCGTTCGGCACCAGGCTGAAGCGCAGGGCGTTGGAGATGACCCACGCCGCCCAGACCATCAGCAGGTCATGCAGCACCACGGCAAGGCGCGGATGCACGCGGCCGATCAAGCCGGCGACGCGGCTGACCATCAGCGCGGCCTCCGCAGCAGCCGCGCCCTGCCCCAGAGCCAGATCAGGCCGGCCAGGGCATACACGCCAATCGCGATCGGCAGGCGCAGGGCGGGCTGTTCAAGGGCAAGGACCATGGAAGGCAGGATCACCAGGAGGCTGAAGGCAGCGTAGGCAAGGCTGACGCGCACGTGGCTGGCGCCGCGTCGGACCCACCACTGGTAGAGATGTTCCCGGTGCGCAGCATACCAGCGGCGCCCCAGCAGCATGCGCTTGGCCAGGGTCAGGCCGGCATCGGCGAGGACCGCTGCCACCGGCAGCAGCAGCAGCCAGGGCGCACGCACGCTGGGCAGCAGCAGCAAGGCGAAGGCACCGAGTGCGAAGCCGAGTGCGCCGCTGCCGACATCGCCCATGAACAGGCGTGCGCGCGGCAGGTTGTAGGGCAGGAATCCCAGCACCGCCGAGGACAGGGCCAGCATCAACACGGCCGCCCCCGCGAGACCGGCCGCCTGGGCGAGACCTGCGTACAGGCCCGCGGCGATTACCGCCTGCAGGGCAGCAAGTCCGTTGATGCCGTCGATGAAGTTCCAGAAGTTCACCAGACTCACGATCCACAGCAGGCCGAGCCCGAAGTGCAGGGCCGTCTGCATGTCCGTTGGCGTTCCCTGTAGCACCCACAGGAACTGGGCCGCCGCCAGCACATGGACGGCAAGCCGGAATCGCGCCGACAGCGGCCGATGGTCGTCCCACCAGCCGACGGCCGCGACCGCGAGCAGGCCCGCGCTGAAGGACAGGCCCAGCGTCGCCGGCGTCAGCAGCAGCGGCGCCAGCGCAGCGAGCACCAGCACAAAGCCGATGCCGCCGCCGCGCGGGGTGGCGACCACATGCGAGCGGCGGCGTCCAGGTGCATCCATCAGGCCGCGACGCAGGGCGTAGGCCAGTGCAAACCTGCAGATCAGAAAAGCCAGCAGGCCGCTGCCAAGCAGCAGCAGTACCGACGCAAGCGGGCCCATCGAAGCCAACGACAGCGGCATCAATCCCCCGCCGGGCCGTGGATCGGACGCACGCTGCTCCAGCTCTTGCAGCTCGGGCACTGCCAGTGGTGCTGGCGGGCGCCGAAACCGCAGCGGTTGCAGCGGTAGGTGAGCACGCTGGAGGCGAGCTGGCCGGTGGTCTGTTCGAGCACGCGCAGGATCGGCAGCGCCGCCTCGGCGGGCCTCGAAGTGCCCAGCTCGATGAGGGCAGCCTGGCCCTTGATCGACGGGCGCTGGCGCAGGGCTTCGCTCAGGTAGTCGGCGGCGGCGCAGTCGCCATCGTCTTCGCGGATCAGCTGGAACAGGGCCAGCACCGGCGCCACGCCGGCATAGCGCTCGCTCATCTCGGCGAGGAAGGCCCGCGCCCGCGCCCGTTCCCCGAGGCGCCCATAAGCCGAAAGCAGCGGCTTCAGCACTTCCGGCAGGGCGTCGGGCTCATGCCGGGCGACGCGCTCGAAAGCACGCACGGCGAGCGCGTCGCGCCCTTCGGCGAGCTCGATCTGGCCCTCGATGATGCCGGCGCGCACGCAGTTGGCTTCGGCCGCGAACGCCTGTTGGAGCAGCGCGCGCGCGTCGGCGCTGCGGCCCTGCCGGCGCGCCTTGTCGGCCAGCTCGCAGTGGAAATGCGCGACCAGGCGGCCGGTGGGTTCGCCGGTCGCGGCCTCCAGGCGCTGAGCGTGCTCGATGGCCTTTTCCCAGTCGCGCTCGGCCTGGTAGATCACCAGCAGATGGCGCAGGGCCTGCGGCGCCTGCTCGCCCAGGCGGACGAGGTCGGCGAACAGGGTTTCGGCACGATCGAGCAGGCCGGCGCGCATGTAGTCCTCGCCAAGCTCGAGCACGGCCTGCACGCGCTGCTCATCGGTCAGCGTGCTCCGCTCGATCAGGTTCTGGTGGATGCGAATCGCGCGATCGACCTCGCCGCGGCGCCGGAACAGGCTGCCCAGCGCGAAGTGGGTCTCGACCGTGTCGCTGTCGATCTCGGCGATCTGCAGGAAGACTTCGATCGCCTTGTCCGGCTGCTCGTTGAGCAGGTAGTTCAGGCCCTTGAAATAGCGGGTCGACAGCCGGCTGACGCGATGCCCACCGGCACGCTCGGCGTTGCGGCGACCGGCGTACCAGCCCCAGGCCATGGCCACGGGCAGCAGCAGGAACAGCAGCAGAAGCTCACTCACTGCAGGGCGTTCCGCTGGGCCGCTTCCGCCGCCTTGAGTTCGATCGTGAGGCGGCGCAGCTTCCTGCTCCGCGGCATCAGCACCAGCACGGTCAGCAGCAGGCCGGCCGCGAACGCTCCGGTGAGGGCCGCCAGCAGCAGGGCCAGGCCGAGGCGAAGCGAGAAATCGAAGCCGAACAGATCGATCGCGACCGGCGCAGGATTGAGGGCGCCAAAGAGGAAGCCCAATCCCAGCAGGCCGAGCGCGACCACGGTCAACAGAATGCGCATGCGGGCTCCCGAAAGGACCATCGCGCACAGGAGCGACGGCGACCAGGTGGGCATTGTAGACGAGCACTCATGCCGCCACGGGCAGTGGCTGCCACCAGCGCGGAGGGCTGCTCGACGGACGGGCGACAGGGGTAGCGGGACGGCCCTGCGCAGGATCGCTGCGCGCAGAACCGGGGCAGCGCGCGCCGAATGCGGCGCGGCGGACATCGCGGACTGCGGGAATCACGCCGCAGGCCGAAGGAGGCGGGTCTCAGAGCTTGGCGTTGCCGTCGTTGACGCGCTCGCGCAGCTCCTTGCCGGGCTTGAAGTGCGGCACGTACTTGCCCGGCAGGGCGACCGAATCGCCGGTCTTGGGATTGCGGCCCATGCGCGGAGGACGGAAATGCAGGCTGAAGCTGCCGAAGCCGCGGATCTCGATGCGCTCGCCCGTGGCCAGCGCCGTGCTCATCTGCTCCAGCAGGGTCTTCACCGCGAGGTCGACGTCGTCGGCCTTCAGATGGGACTGGTTGCGTGCCAGGGCTTCAATGAGTTCGGACTTGGTCATGGAGCAGCTCGAGTCTGGGCTGGCAAAGGCGCGAGCCGATTCAACCCTGGGCGCGACGAACGCACGTCACACCGGGAGCCCGACGGGCGCAAACGCCCGCCGGACCGGAAATCGAAAGGGTTCTCGCAGGGATGCGGGCGCACCTTCCGACAGCACGCCGCGGCTGCACCGGAAGGCGCAGCCGCGACGCGTGTTGGGGCTTAGTCGCCCTTGTTGCCCAGCTGCTCGCGCAGCAGCGCGCCCAGCTTGGTGGTGCCGCCGGCAGCGTTCTGGTACTCGTCCAGCACGTCCTGCAGGTCGGCCTCTTCCTTCGCGCGGATCGACAGCTGCAGGGTGCGGCCCTTGCGGTCCATGCCGATGAACTTGGCTTCGACGTTGTCGCCCACCTTCAGGTGCTGGGTGGCGTCGTCGATGCGCTCCTTGGCGATGTCGGAGGCGCGCAGGTAGCCCTCAATGCCGTCGGCCAGCTCGATGGTCGCGCCGCGCGCGTCCACTTCCTTGACCACGCCATTCAGGATGCTGCCCTTCGGATTGCCGGCCATGAACTGGCCGAACGGATCCTGCTCCAGCTGCTTGATGCCCAGCGAGATGCGCTCACGCTCGGGATCGACCGCCAGCACCACGGCTTCGACGTTCTCGCCCTTCTTGAAGTTGCGGACGATGTCTTCGCCGGTGGCGTTCCAGCTGATGTCGGACAGGTGCACCAGGCCATCGATGCCGCCGTCCAGGCCGATGAAGATGCCGAAGTCGGTGATCGACTTGATCTGGCCTTCGACCTTGTCACCCTTCTTGTGCATCGCCGCGAAGGCTTCCCACGGGTTCGAGGTGCACTGCTTGATGCCCAGCGAGATACGGCGACGCTCTTCATCCACGTCCAGCACCATGACTTCGGCTTCATCGCCGACCTGCACGACCTTGGACGGGTTGACGTTCTTGTTGGTCCAGTCCATCTCGGACACGTGGACCAGGCCTTCGACGCCAGCTTCGATCTCGACGAAGCAGCCGTAGTCGGTGACGTTGCTGACCTTGCCGATGATGCGCGAGCCATTCGGGTAGCGGCGGGCGATGTTCTCCCACGGATCCTCGCCCAGCTGCTTCAGGCCGAGGCTGACGCGGTTGCGCTCGCGGTCGAACTTCAGCACGCGGACGTCCAGCTCGTCGCCGACGTTGACGACTTCGGACGGATGACGCACGCGCTTCCACGCCATGTCGGTGATGTGCAGCAGGCCGTCGATGCCGCCGAGGTCCACGAAGGCGCCGTAGTCGGTGAGGTTCTTGACCACGCCCTTGACGACCGCGTTCTCCTGCAGGCGCTCCAGCAGCTGCTCACGCTCGGCGCTGTACTCGCTCTCGACCACCGCACGGCGGGAGACGACGACGTTGTTGCGCTTGCGGTCGAGCTTGATGATCTTGAACTCGATGTCCTTGCCTTCCAGGTACACCGGGTCGCGCACGGGGCGCACGTCGACCAGCGAGCCCGGCAGGAAAGCGCGGACGTCCTTGATGTCGACGGTGAAACCGCCCTTGACCTTGCCGCTGATCCGGCCGGTGATGGTGGCATTGGCTTCGAGGGCTTCCTCGAGCTCGTCCCACACCAGCGAACGCTTGGCCTTCTCACGGGAGAGGACGGTCTCGCCAAAGCCGTTCTCGAGCGAATCGAGTGCAACCTTGACTTCGTCGCCGACGGCGACTTCGAGCTCGCCCTGCTCGTTCTTGAACTGCTCGATCGGGACGATGCCTTCGGACTTCAGGCCTGCGTTGACGACCACCACGTCGGAGCGGATCTCGACGATGGTGCCGACGACGATGGCGCCCGGCTTGAGCTTGGAGAGCTTTTCGCTCTGCTCGAACAGTTCAGCAAAACTTTCGGTCATGGGGGTGAATTTCCAGGTTGGACACACGGCCTGACGCGCCAAAACTTGCGCCGGCCACCGGCTGTGCGACGGCCTCGGGTGCGACCCGACGGATCGGGACGGCCTTCGGACATCTGTGGGTTGACCCGTGCCTTCATGGCTCGGGGGTTCGGGTTTCCGCGGTCGGGAAAGTCGGGCGTTCCGGCGCGAAGCAAGCCCGCAATACGGCGCTAATCAGCGCAGCACGGCGAGCACGCGTTCGATCACGGTGTCGACGGGAACGCCGGTGGAATCGATGAGGACCGCATCGGCTGCGGGCTTCAGGGGAGCCACAGTGCGTTCGGCATCACGCGCGTCGCGCGCGACAATCTCCTCCAGCAGACCGGCGAGTGTAACCGCGAGCCCCTTATCCTTCAACTGCTTATAGCGACGCCCGGCGCGTTCGGCGGCGCTGGCGGTCAGAAAGACCTTGTAGGGGGCATCGGGGAAGATCACCGTGCCCATGTCGCGGCCGTCGGCCACCAGTCCCGGCGGCTGGCGAAAGGCGCGCTGTTTGTCGAACAGGGCGGCACGCACCGGCGGCAGGGCGGCAATCGCCGAAGCCGCGGCTCCCGCCGTTTCGGTGCGCAGCTCATCTGTCGCGTCGACGCCGTCGACGAACACCCGCGGCTCGCCGCCGTCGCGCTCCTCGAAGCCAACCCGGGTCTCACGCGCGCAGCGCTCAAGGGCCTCGGCATCGCTGAGATCCAGATCGTGCCAGCCCGCGGCCAAGCCCACGGCGCGGTACAGCGCGCCCGAATCCAGGAAGTGCCAGCCCAGCTGCTTGGCCACCGCCCTTGCCACCGTGCCCTTGCCGGAGCCCGAGGGGCCATCGATGGTCAGGACGGGCGGCAGGGTCTGGGCGTTCGTGGTCATCCGCGCAGTTTAGCGGCTGGGGCCATGCCGGCCTAGCCGCGATCAGCCCGCGGTTTCGACCAGTTCAAAGCCGCAGCCCCGCGCAAGCACCACGAAGCCCGGAAACGAAGTCGCCACGTTCGCGCAGTCCTCGATGCGCACTTCGCCTTCGCTGAGCTGGCCGGCGATCGCAAAGCTCATGGCGATGCGGTGGTCGCCGCGGGCGTGCACCGTGCCGCCGTGCAGGGTGCCGCCCTGGATGATCGCCCCGTCCGGGCGCTCCTCGATGCGCGCACCCAGCGCCAGCAGGCCCTCGGCCATGCTGCGGATGCGGTCGGATTCCTTGACCCTGAGCTCGGCCGCACCGCTGACCGTGGTCACGCCCTCGGCACAGGCCGCGGCGATGAACAGGGCCGGGAACTCGTCGATCATGTCAGGCACGACGTGCTCTGGAATCACCGCGCCACGCAGGCGCGCATGGCGCACGCGCAGATCAGCGACCGGTTCGCCGCCGTGCTCGCTGCGGTTCTCCAGCGTGATGTCCGCGCCCATCAGGCGCAGCGCCTCCAGCAGGCCGGTGCGGCGCGGGTTGATGCCAACCTGCTCGATCAGCAGATCGGAGCCCGGCGCCAGGCTTGCGGCGACGATGAAGAAAGCCGCGGAGGAGAAGTCCGCCGGCACCTGCACATCGGTGGCGCGCAGGCGCTGGCCGCCACTCAGGCGCGCGCGGCCGGGCGCGAAATCGATGTCAACGCCGAAGGCCGTGAGCATGCGCTCGGTGTAGTCGCGGGTCGGGTGCGGCTCGATCGTCTCGGTTTCACCTTGCGCGTACAGACCGGCCAACAGCAGGGCCGACTTGACCTGTGCGCTGGCGACCGGCAGTTCGTAGCGGATGCCCTTGAGCGCGCGACCGCCGTGGATACGCAGCGGCGGGCGACCTTCTTCGGCGGTGTCGATCACGGCACCCATCTGCCGCAGCGGCAGCACCACGCGGTTCATCGGCCGCCGGGTCAGTGACTCATCGCCGACCAGTTCGCTGTCGAAGCCCTGCCCCGCCAGCAGGCCGGCGAGCAGACGCATGCCGGTGCCGGCATTGCCGCAGTCGATGGCGGCAGCCGGGGCGGACAGCCCGTGCAGGCCGACGCCATGCACGACGCGGACGCTGGGCTCGGGCGCCTCCATGCGCACGCCCATCTGCGCGAACGCACGCGCGGTGGCGCGGGTGTCCTCGCCTTCGAGGAAGCCGCTGACGCGGCTCACGCCCTCCGCGATCGAGGCCAGCATCACCGCGCGGTGGCTGACCGACTTGTCGCCGGGCACGCGGATGCGGCCCTGCAGGCCACGCGCCGCGCGCATGGCGAGATACACGCCCCCTGCCCCGCTCACAGCACCGCCACCGGATAGCTGCCGAGGATGCGAACCTGCGAAGCGAATTCGCCCAGCGCCGACAGCGCCGCACGCACCGGCGCGTCCTCGACGTGGCCGGCGATGTCGATGAAGAAGGCGTACTGCCATTTGCCCTCGTGCGAGGGCCGCGACTCGATGCGATTCATGCTCACGCCATGCTCGGCCAGCGGCCGCAGCACGTTGTAGAGCGCGCCGGGCTGGTCGCGCACGAACACCAGCAGGGAGGTGCGATCGTGGCCCGAGGGCGGGAACAGCTCGCGGCCGATCACCAGGAAGCGCGTGGTGTTGTCCGGTCGATCCTCGATCGGGCCAGCAACGACCTTGAGCCCGTACACATGCGCCGCCGACTCGCCCGCGATCGCCGCTGCATCGTCCGCCGTGCGTGCGCGCCGCGCGGCTTCGGCATTGCTGACCACCGGCAGCTTCTCGACCTTGGGCAGGTACTGGCGCAGCCAGGTCTTGCACTGGCCCAAGGACTGCGGATGCGAATAGATGCGCTCGATGTCCTCGATGCGGCCGGAGCGGTTCAGCAGGTACTGGTGCACCCGCAGCTCGACCTCGCCGCAGATCTTGAGCTTGGAGGTCAGGAACATGTCCAGCGTCGACTGGATGGTGCCTTGGCCGGAGTTCTCCACCGGCACCACGCCGAAGTCGGCGTTGCCGGCTTCGACCTCCTGGAACACTTCCTCGATGCTCGACAGCGGCATGCCGTGGGCCGAGTGGCCGAAGTGCTTGTGCACCGCCTGCTGGCTGAAGGTGCCCTCGGGCCCGAGGAAGCCGATCCGCAGCGGCTCCTGCTGGGCGAGGCAGGCCGACATGATCTCGCGGAACAGGCGCACCAGGGTTTCGTCGTGCAGCGGGCCGTCGTTGCGGTCGACCACCTTGCGCAGTACCTGCGCCTCGCGCTCGGGGCGGTAGTAGTCGACCGCCGCCTTGAGCGGTCCCTTGGCTCGCCCGACCTGGCGGGCCCACTGGGCGCGCTCGGCGATCAGGTTCTGGATGCTCTGGTCGATGCTGTCGATGCGCTCGCGCGCCTGCGCCAGCGCCGGCGGCAGCGCGGTCGACTCCGGTAGCTCGACCCTGGCTGCGCGCTTGGCGGCGGGCTTCGTCGCGGACTTCGGTTTCTTCGGCGCGGCAGGCGGCTTGCCTCCCTGCCCCGCCTCCCTGCGCGTGGCCATCAGACCACCCGCACCGACAGGATGCCGTCGACCTGGGCGATCTTCGCCACCACCGCGGCGTCGACCGGCGAGTCGACGTCGAGCAGGGTGTAGGCCAGCTCGCCGCGCGAGGCGTTATGCATCTGCGCGATGTTGAAGCCCGCCTCGCCCAGCAGGTGCGAGAGCTGGCCGATCATGTTCGGCCGGTTGCGATTGGCGATGCACAGCCGCGCCTTGCCCTCGCGCGCCATGCGCGTGTTCGGGAAGTTGACCGAGTTCTGCACGTTGCCGTTCTCCAGGTAGTCGCGGATCTGGTCGGCGACCATCACTGCGCAGTTCTCTTCGGCTTCAGCAGTGGACGCACCCAGGTGCGGCAGCGCGATGACGCGCGCATTGCCGACCAGGTCGACGCTGGGGAAATCGCTGACGTAGTGGCCGATCACGCCGCTCTCCAGGCCCTGGCGCAGGGCCTGCGGGTCGACGATGCCCTCGCGGGCGAAGTTCAGCAGCACCACGCCGCGACGAGCGGACTCCAGCGCAGACGCGCCGAAGATGCCGCGGGTCGCGTCATTCAGCGGCACGTGGAAGCTGATGAAGTCCGAGGCCGCGAACAGCTCGTTCAGGCTGCCGGCCTTGACCACATCCGAGGACAGCTGCCAGGCGCCGTCGATGGTCATGTGCGGGTCGAAGCCGACCACGCGCATGCCAAGCGCGCGCGCGGCATTCGCCACCTTGACGCCGATCGCGCCGAGGCCGATCACGCCCAGGGTCTTGCCGGCCAGTTCGAAGCCGGCGAAGCGTTTCTTCTCGGCCTCGATGGCGTGGTGCGGGTCGGCGTGCTCGCGCAGGCGGGCGACGAAGCCCAGCGCCTCGCTGATGTTGCGCGCGGCCAGCAGCATGCCGGCGATGACCAGCTCCTTGACCGCATTGGCATTGGCGCCCGGGGCGTTGAACACCGGCACGCCGCGCTCGCTCATGGCAGCCACGGGGATGTTGTTGGTGCCCGCACCGGCGCGACCGATGGCCTTGACCGACGTCGGGATGTCGAGCTTGTGCATGTCGGCCGAGCGCACCAGCACCGCATCGGGCTGGGCCATGTCGGTGGCGACTTCGTAGCGGTCGGCCGGCAGGCGGTCTAGGCCGATACGGCTGATGTTGTTGAGGGTCTGGATCTTGAACATGGGCGGGGACAGCCTGGCAGGAGAAAGACGGTGAGTCTCGACCCGCGCAGCGTGGTCCACGCTGCGCGCGGCCGGCAAAGGAGATTTCGGAACGAGACGCCGCGCGGCAGTCATCAAGGATCTGCGCGCGGCCTCGGTTTCCAGCGTGCGCGCGGCTCGGCGCCGCGCGCCGCTTCTACGACCTCAGCCGTGGCGCTTGGCGAAGTCGGCCATGAAGTCAACCAGGGCCTGCACGCCCTCGATCGGCATCGCGTTGTAGATCGAGGCGCGCATGCCGCCGACCGCTCGATGGCCCTTGAGCGCCAGCAGGCCTGCCGCTTCGGACTCCTTCAGGAAGGGCTTGTCGAGGGCTTCGTCGTGCAGGGTGAAGGGCACGTTCATCCACGAGCGCGCGGAGACTTCGACTGGATTGCGGTAGTAGCCCTTGGAGCCGTCGATCGCGGTGTAGAGCAGCTCGGCCTTGGCGCGGTTGCGCTCGGCCATGGCGGCGAGGCCACCCTGCTGCTTGAGCCACTTGAAGACGAGACCGGCCAGGTACCAGGAGAAGGTCGGTGGCGTGTTGAGCATGCTGCCGTCCTTGGCCTGGGCGGCATAGCTCAGCACCTTGGCGATGTTCGAAGGCGGCGACGGGATCAGGTCCTCGCGCACGATCAGAACCACCAGTCCGGAGGGGCCGATGTTCTTCTGCGCGCCGGCGTAGACGATGCCGTGGCGCGCGATGTCGATCGGTCGCGAAAGAATCGTCGAACTGAAGTCGCCCACCAGCGGCACGCCGCCGGTGTCCGGCGTCTCGTGGAACTCGACGCCGTGGATGGTCTCATTGGGGGTGTAGTGCACGTAGGTGGCATCGTCGCCGAGCTGCCACTCGCTGCGCGCCGGGATCGCGGTGAAGTTGCCGGCTTCCGAGCTGGCCGCCACGCGGGTCTTGACGTAGGGCTTGCTCTCGGAGACCGCCTTCTGGCCCCAGGCGCCGGTGACGATGTAGTCGGCCGCGCGCTCGGGCGAGGCGATGTTCATCGGGATCTGGGCGAAGTGCTGGGTGGCGCCGCCCTGCAGGAACAGCACCTTGTAGTTGGCCGGCACCGCCAGCAGCTCGCGCAGGTCGCGCTCGGCCTCTTCCGCCGCCGCCACGAAGGCCGCGCCGCGGTGGCTGACCTCCATCACCGAGGCGCGCTCGCCGCCCCACTCCAGCAGTTCCTCCTGCGCCTGGCGCAGCACGGGTTCGGGCAGCGCGGCGGGGCCGGCGCTGAAGTTGAAGGTACGCGACATGCTCGGGGGCTCCGCTAGCTGGGAAGAAACCGTGAATCCGCCCGAGGCTAGCATGCTGCCCTGCAGCAAGAAAGGGCGGAACCGGGCCATGTGCGAACTCCGCCGACCCGGCGATCAGCGGCCCTGTCGACATCGGCCGGTGCGCCTCGCGGAACGCAGCGCAGGCGGCCATCACGCCAAGATTCTCGACGGCCATGAACCGGTGCTAACCTGCGCCGGATTCCGCCCCGGTGACCGCCTGCGCATGCCGCCGTCCTATGACAACCCCACCACCCAGCAGACGGCGCTCAGCCCGGGCCTGATCGCCCCCGCGCAGCGCGCGGCCTGCCTGGTGATCATCCACGGTGAGGGCTTGGGCAAGCGCGTGGACGTCGAGATCGATCGCGTGCTGGTCGGCCGCTCGCCCGAGGCACGGCTGCATATTCCGCATCCCAGCGTGTCGCGGCGCCACTGCGAGGTCTGGCGGGAGGGCGATACCTATCGGGTCCGCGACCTCGGCGCGACCAACCAGACGCGGGTGAACGACCGCGCCTGCGCCGAGGCGATCCTGACCGACGGCGACCACATCACGGTCGGCGAGATCCTGCTGAAGTTCATCAGCCATGCCAGCCTGGAGGCGCGCTACCACGAAGAGGTCTACCAGCTGGCGACGCATGACCCGCTGACCGACCTCTACAACCGCCGCCACTTCGCCGAGCACGTCGACATTGAGATCGCCCGTGCGCTGCGCCACGGGCGACCGCTGAGCCTGTGCATCATCGACGTCGACTTGTTCAAGCCGGTCAACGACCGCTACGGACACATCGCCGGCGACAGCGTGCTGAAGCAGATGGCTTCGATCCTGCGCACCCAGGTGCGACGCGAGGACCTCGCCGCGCGCATCGGCGGCGAGGAGTTCGCGGTGCTGCTGCCGGAGACCGGCATAGAAGGCGCCCGCGAATTCGCGGAGCAGTTCCGCGGCGCCGTGGCCGGCACCCTGTTCCATCCGGGCGGCGAGGCGCAGCACATCACCGTCAGCGTCGGCGTCGCCGAAGCGCGCCCCGACCGCGGCGATCGCTCGCGCTTGATGCGCGCGGCCGATGCAGCCCTGTACCGGGCCAAGGACGAAGGGCGCAACCGGGTGTGCGTGGAGCCCTGACGGGCGGGGATTCGGGATTCGTCAGAGCCGGCAAGTCTCAGCCCAGCGCAAGACCCATCATCGACAAGACCACTCCGGGGCGCGGTCTTCAGCCTACCGAATGCGCTCTTTCGAATCCCGAATCCCGAATCCCCAATCACGGCGTCACAAGTAGCGTCGCTCCACGTAGTCCTCGATGATCCCGATGAACTCGGCGACGATGTTGTCGCCCCGGAGCGTCGTCGCCTTCTCGCCGTCGATGAACACCGGCGCCACCGGAGCTTCGCCGGTGCCGGGCAGGGAGATGCCGATGTTGGCGTGCTTGCTCTCGCCGGGGCCGTTGACCACGCAGCCCATCACCGCCAGCGTGAGGTTCTCGACGCCGGGGTGCTTGAGCTTCCATTCCGGCATGCGTCCGCGGACGTGCTCCTGCACGTCCCTCGCGAGTTCCTGGAAGAACTCGCTGGTGGTGCGGCCGCAGCCCGGGCAGGCCGTAACCAGTGGAGTGAAAGCGCGCAGGCCCAGCGTCTGCAGCATCTCCTGCGCGACCACGACTTCGGTGGTGCGCGACTGTCCCGGCTCAGGCGTCAGCGACACGCGGATGGTGTCGCCGATGCCTTCCTGCATCAGGATGGCCAGCGCCGCGGTGGAGGCGACGATGCCCTTCGAGCCCATGCCGGCCTCGGTCAGGCCGAGATGCAGGGGAAAGCGCGAGCGCCTGGCCAGATCGCGGTAGACGGCGATCAGGTCCTGCACGCCGGAGACCTTGCAGGACAGGATGATGTTCTCGGGGGCCAGACCGATCTCGACCGCGCGCTCGGCCGAATCCAGCGCCGAGCGGATCAATGCCTCGCGCAGCACCCGCGCGGCGTCCCAGGGCTCGGCGCGCTCGGCGTTCTCGTCCATCAGCCGTGCGGCGAGATCCTGGTCCAGCGAGCCCCAGTTCGCACCGATGCGCACCGGCTTGCCGTAGCGGATCGCGAACTCGATGAGCTGGGCGAACTGGGTGTCGCGCTTGCGTCCGAAGCCGACATTGCCGGGGTTGATGCGGTACTTCGCCAGCGCCTCCGCACAGGCCGGCTCGTCCGCCAGCAGGCGATGGCCGTTGTAGTGGAAGTCGCCGATCAGCGGCACCTCGATGCCCATCATCGCCAGCCGGTCGCGGATGCGCGGCACCGCGGCCGCGGCTTCCGGCGTGTTGACGGTGATCCGCACCAGCTCCGAGCCGGCACGCCAGAGTTCACCCACCTGCCTGGTGGTCGCGGCCACGTCGGCGGTGTCGGTATTGGTCATCGACTGCACGACGATCGGCGCACCGCCGCCAACCTCGACACCGCCCACGCGGGCACGGAGCGTCTGCCGACGCTCGATCACTTGCAGTTCCGACATTCAGATCACCGGGGTTGCGGGCGGTTTGCTGCGCTCGGCCCGCAGCAGGACGTAGTCACCGGCCTGCTCGACGGCCGCGAGGCCGGTGAAGGATACCGCCTCGGTGCCAGGCGTGGCTTCCAGGTCATCCAGATCTTCTGGCAGGCCGGCGACCTCGATGCGCCCGGCCTGGGCATCGATCAGCGAGGGCGCCAGGAAGTGCGAGGCCTGATCGCCGGATTCGCGCAGCCAGCGCAGGGCGATGCCGCGCTGCGGTGACTTCGGCGTGCCCATCAGGTCCAGCGTGCGCAGACCGACCGCGAAGGCGCGACGGGCCAGCAGCTCGACGCCGGCGTCGACCGAACCATCGCCGTGGTAGCGCATCCAGCGCACCACGCCGACCATCCACAGGGGATCGTCCTCCTCGTGCGCAATGGTGAGGCCCAGCACTTCGCCGACGCGGATCCGGATACCGGCTTCGCGCGGCCACAGCAGGCGGTAGCCGCCCAGGCTCTGGTCGAGCACCTGCGAGCGCACCCGGCTGGCCTTGACCGTCTCCTGCGTGGCCTGTGCCCAGCTCGCGTGCGGCGCGGCGCCGACGCGATGGCCGGTGACCTGATGCATGAAGCTGTCGAAGTCCTGCTCGCCAGCAAGGAAGTAATGCAGGCCGGACAGGCCGATCACCGTATCCAGCGCATGGGTGGCGCCCAAGCGACGGGCGCGCCGTGCGGCCGCGGTGCCCCAGCCTGCGCGCAGGCGCCGCAGCAGCTCGGCCGGCGCATCCAGGCTGCGCCGCTGGCGCTTCAACTTCAGCAGGACCTGCTCGACGCCCGCGTTCTGCAGCGGCGCCTCAAGCACGGCCCGCAGCGGGCCGAGATCGAGCCAGAGCACCTGCTCGGCTGCGCCCTCGCGCTCTTCGGGGATATAGCCGGGCCCGCGGTCGCTGGCCACCGGCACGGCGAAATCGCTCTCGCTGCCGCTGGCCTCCTTGAGTTCGAGTTCGCCGACCAGCTCGCGACAGATCGGCCACAGCTCGTGCTGCTCGCGCTGGCTGAACCGGAAAGGATTGGACAGCGCCAGCAGCACGGCCTGCAGATAGATCTGCTCGACCGACCGCGCACCACCCTCCGAGGCTTCGCTGACCGCCTTGGCGGCCAGGCCCGCGGCGCGCGCGAAGCGATGGATGGAGTGCAGCCCGAACCAGGCGCCGGGCAGCGGCATCCGGTACAGGAAGTAGCACAGCGAAAGCATGCGCGCGTAGTGCAGGGCCGCGCGCAGCAGGATCTGGCTGACCGCACCGCGACGCAGGAAGGACACCGAGCCCGTAGGCGCCAGCGTTTCGAAGGCCGCCGCGCGATAGCCGTTGGCGAGTTCGCGGTGCAGGTTCAGGCTGGCTTCGGCGGCCTGCGAAGCCTGGGGAGACAGCGGAAACGAGCTGGTCTGCAGCTGGCGGTCGAGGAACTGCAGGGCCTCGAGTACCGCAGGCCGCACCAGATCGAGGATGGCCACGCGCTGGTTGCCGCTCAGAGCCCGCTGGCGCAGCTGGTTGAAGGCGTCAGCAAGTCGCGCGAGCGTCACCTGTGGGTTCGCACGCGGAAGCTCCTCTACCCAGCGGGCGACGGCCTTGGGCTCGGAAGGGAAGCTGCCGGAGGCGCTGTGGCTGCGCTCGGGAAGCTGCTCGCCCAACTGCTGATAGGGTTCTGACATGCCTGTCCTGATCCTCGTTGCCGGTGGCGGAGGCGAGGTCCGGCTGCCTCCGATCGCGGGGAACCGGCAGTCTAGCCGCATCCCGAATGCTGTGACGGCAGTCGCATGCAAAGTCGGGGCCGAATTGCCTGCACGGCCCGCGCCGGATCGCCGTCGCCCGCACGCCGCGAGCGGCCGAGTCCCGCGCCGCCCTCGCCCCTGCGGCCTGCCGGCAGGCCGCGGCAGCAGGTAGCATGCCGATCCCGGTCGATGCACCGCCCTGCCCCTTGCGTGAGCGATTTGCAGAATTCTCCGACGCCCAGCCTGACGCCGAGCAGCCTGAACGCGATGGCCCGCGATCTGCTGGAGGGCGCGTTCCCGCTGGTCTGGGTCGAGGGTGAGCTGTCCGGCGTTTCGCGACCGGCCTCGGGCCACGTGTACTTCACCCTGAAGGACGCCCGCGCCCAGGTGCGCTGCGCCCTGTTCCGCCAGCGCAGCCTGCGTCTGCCCTTCGTGCCCGCGGACGGCCAGCAGGTGCGCGTGCGTGGCCGGCTCTCGCTGTACGAACCGCGCGGCGACTACCAGCTGATCGCCGACCACATGGAACCCGCCGGCGAGGGCGCCCTGCGACGCGCCTTCGAGGAGCTGCGCGCGCGGCTCGAAGCCGAAGGCTTGTTCGCCGCGGAGGCCAAGCGGGCGGTGCCCTCGCCGCCGCGACGTCTGGGTGTCGTCACCTCGCCGAGTGGCGCCGCCGTGCGCGACGTCTTGAGCGTGCTGTCCCGCCGCTTTCCGCTCGTCGAGGTGGAGATCCTGCCGGTGCTGGTGCAGGGCCGCGAGGCGCCGGCGCAGATGCGTGCGATGCTCGAACGCGCCGACGCCAGCGGCCGCTACGACGCCCTGCTGCTGACCCGCGGCGGCGGCTCGCTGGAGGATCTGTTCGCCTTCAACGACGAAGCGCTGGCCCGCTGCATCGCGCGCCTGCGTACGCCGCTGGTCTCCGCCGTCGGTCACGAGATCGACTTCAGCATCAGTGACTTCGTGGCCGACCTGCGCGCGCCCACGCCCTCGGCGGCTGCCGAGCTGCTGGTGCCGGACCGGGCCGACCTGGGCTCACAGCTGCGACGGCTTCGACAGCGCCTGCAGCTGCACCAGGCCCAGCTCGAACGCCGACTCGGGCAGCGCCTCGACCAGCTGGAGCTGCGCCTGCGCGCGCAGGCGCCAGCTTTGCGCCTGCAGCGCGTGCGTACGCGCCTGCAGCAGGCGGCAGCACGGCTCATGCAGTCCCAGCGGCGCAGCGAGGCCGAGCGGCGACGCAGGCTGCAGCAGCTGCGGCTGCGGCTGCAGCGCGCCACCCCCGCCCAGCGCCTGCGCCGGGAGCGCGAGCAGGGTGCAGAGCTGTTGCGGCGGCTGCGTGGCGGCGTCAGCCAGAACCTGCAGCGGCAGCGCCTGCGCTCCGGCCTGCTGGCGCGCACGCTGTCCGCGGTCAGCCCGCTGGCGACTCTGGGGCGCGGCTACGCGATCCTGCTGGATGCCGACAGCGGGAGCGTGGTGGCGCACGCCTCGGAGGCGCGTCAGGGCCAGGCCCTGCGGGCGCGGCTGGTCGATGGCGAACTCAAGCTGCGCTGCGAGTGAGCGGGCCGCATGCGCTTGCTGGATGACGCCACGCCACAAACCCTGCCGACCGAGGCTGCAGTGGCCGCGCCCGAGGATGGCGAGCTGATGCGCCGCTTCGCCGCCGGCGATGTCGGCGCCTTCGAGCAGCTCTACAGCCGCCACAAGGGCGGATTGATGCGCTTCCTGCAGCGCGGCCTGGGGCGTCGCGAGACCGCCGAGGAGTGCTTCCAGGAGGTCTGGAGCCGGGTCATCGCCGCGCGCGATCGCTACCAGCCCGAGGCGCGCTTCGCGACCTGGCTGTACCAGATCGCCAACAACCTGCTGATCGACCAGTACCGCCGCCAGCGTCCGGAGCTGAACGTCGAAACTCTGCCTGAAGAGGCCGGGCCCATCGACAACCCCATCGCCCCCGCTCCTGCGTTGTCGCCTGAGGACACCCTGGGCGCCTTCGAAGAGGCGCGCCGCCTGCAGCAGGCGCTGGCCGAGCTGCCCGACGAACAGCGCATCGCCGTGCAGCTTCGACTGGAGCAGGAGCTGAGCCTCGAGGAAATCGGCGCGATCACCGGCGCCGGCCGAGAAACCGTCAAGTCCCGGCTGCGCTACGCGCTGGACAAGCTCAAGGACCGCCTGCGTCGATGAACACGCCCACCACACCCTCCGGCAACGGGCCCGATCCCAGGCACGCGCCGCTGGACGCCGACGAGGCGCGGCTCGCCGCAGCGCTGGATGCGCTGCCGGGCGGCGGACCCTCGGCGGCGCTCGATGCCCGCATCCTGGCGATGGCACGCGAAGCCGTCGCACCGCCGGCCTCCGCGCGCGGCGCGGCGACTTCATCACTGCGCCCGCGTCAGCGACGCCGTTCGTCCGCACTGTGGTGGCTCGGCTCGGCAGCCGGCGCGGTGATGGCTGCGGGTATCGGCTGGCAGATCAGCGGGCTTCGGACTGCCGCGCCGGACGGCGCTGACCGGGCATCGACCGCCGCATCGCGCCCGGCCGCGCCGCGCGAGGGGGACATGGAAGTCGTGATCATTCCGCGCAGCGCTTCCGAAACCAAAGCGTCGACAGTGTCCGAGAGCGCGAACAGCGCGGCACCTGTCGCCGCCGATCGCGCAGCGCCGGCGGAGCACCCCTCGCGCCAGCGTGAAGCCGACAGTCGCGAGGCGCCTGCCGCGATCCAGCCGGTCGCACCTCCGGCGCCGGCCATGGCCCCGAGCCCGCAGCCCACGCCAAGCCCCGGCGCCGTGCTGGATATGCAGCGGCAAGAGGCGCCAGCGGCGGGGGTCGGCGTCGAAGTCGGCGAACAGCCACAGCTGGATCGCATCGAGGTGACGGGCTCGCGCATCAGCGGCTTTCCGCCGGTCGTGCAGGATTTCCGGCTGTCGCCGGAGGACTGGCTGCAGAGGATCCGCGATCGTCGCGACAGCGGTGACCTCGACTCGGCACGTCGCAGCGTCCGCGAGTTCGTGCGCGCGCACCCGCACCGCGTGCTGCCCAAGGACCTGCGGCAGCTGCTCAACGAGACTCCGTGAGCACGCAGACGCTCGCCGCACCAGCCCGGCTGGAGCAGGAGATCAAGCGCAGCCGCTTCCTCTGCCGAGCGGCGCCGGTCGACAACGCGGAGGCCGCGCTTGGATTCCTGCGCGACGTTGCAGACCCCGGCGCCACTCACAACTGCTGGGCCTTCCGCATCGGTGAGCTGTACCGCTCCTCCGACGATGGAGAGCCGGCCGGAACAGCCGGCCGACCCATCCTCGCCGCCATCGACGGCCAGGGCCTGGACGGCGTAGTCGCCGTAGTCACGCGGTGGTATGGCGGCATCAAGCTCGGCGCCGGCGGCCTCGCGCGCGCCTACGGCGGCTGCGCCGCGGAATGCCTGCGGCTGGCGGAGCGCATCACCGTGCTGCCGATGCGAGTGATCGAGCTGCACTGCGGCTTTCCTGACCTTGGCGAAGTGCACGGACTGATGAGCCTGTTCGCCGCGGACAAGCTCCACGAGGGCTTTGATTCCGAGGGCGTGGATCTACGCCTGCGCCTGCGCGCGGATCAGGTCGACTCCTTTGCCCACGCGCTGCGCGAGCACAGCCGGGGTCGCCTGGCGCTGAAGTCGATTTCCTAGGGCAAGGCTGAAGAATTCAGCGTTGTCGCGCGCCATGGAGGGCGCGCCCGCGGAGCGAGCACGCAAGTGCTTGATCCAGCGAAAGCGAGTCCGGACCCGTGCCAAACTCGCGACCACTGACCAAGGTCGGGATGGACATGATCAGTGTTGCCTCAGGGCAAGGCGACGCGGTGACCGCCTGCGTCCGCAGCCCACCTCAGCCTGCCAGGAACACCCGCGTGGAGGCGAGCAGACCGCCGTCCAGGCGCTCGACCAGGGCAACTGCACGACTGTCCTCGCCGTAGGCCGCATGCAGGCCTGAGGCCAGCCCCTCGAAGCCGGGCAAGCGCTGGCCGCGGCGCAGCTGGTGTACCTGGGTGGCATCGAGGGCGACGCGCGGGAAGCTCACGAGGCCAGCCTCCAGCGGCAGCAGCCAAGCCACGTCTGGCGCATGCGCGGCGTCAGCCGCGATCTGCTCAAGGCTGAGCATGGCCGGCTCACGGAAGGGATCCACCCAGAGTCGGCGCAGCTCGGCGACATGCGCGCCGCAACCCAGCGCTTCGCCGAGGTCGCGGACCAGGGAACGCACATAGGTGCCGGAACCGCACTCCACGTGCAGGCGCAGCCGCGGGCCATCGATGGCGATCAGCTCGAATCGATCCACCTGCACCGGTCGCGCTTCCAGCTCGATCTGCTCGCCGCGGCGGGCACGCGCATACAGCGGCTCACCGCCGCGCTTGAGCGCCGAGTAGATCGGCGGCACCTGCTGGATCGCGCCGCGCAGCGGCGCCAGGGCAGCTTCGATCCGCGCTGCGCTCAGCTCCGGTACGGAGCGCTCGCGCAGCGGCTGTCCATCGGCGTCGTCGGTGTCAGTCGTGCGGCCCAGCACGGCCACGGTCTCGTAGGCCTTGGACGCACCCAGCAGCTGGCCAGCAATCTTGGTCGCTTCACCGAAGCACAGCGGCAACAGGCCGGTGGCCAGAGGATCCAGAGCGCCCGTATGGCCGCCCTTCTCGGCGCGCAGGAGATGTCGCACGCGCTGCAGGGCCTGGTTGGAGGACAGTCCGGCCGGCTTGTCGAGCAGGACGATGCCGTCCAGCCGACGCCAGACCGTGCGCGCCTGACGCGACATCGGCTTACTCGGGTCCGCGCAACAGCGCTTCGATGCGCTCGCCGCGGTCGACCGAATCGTCGTAATGGAAGTGCAGCTCGGGCACGGACCGCATGCGGATGCGCTTGCCAAGCTCGAATCGCATCTCCTTGGCCAGCTCCTTCAGCGCCTTCAGGGCTTGCTTGGCGCTCTCGGGCTGCAGCGCGGTGAAGTACACCTTGGCATGCGCCATGTCGCGGGTCACCTCGACATCGGACACGCTGACCGAGGGCAGCCCGTGTTCGCGCACGGCCTCATGCACCAGCTGGCCGATATCGCGGCGAAGCTGGGCGGAGACGCGGTCAGTGCGATGGAAGCTCTTGGTCGCCATATCTCTCTTCTCAGGAAGCGCTTACGGTTTTGAGACCGGGAGACGGAACATGCGCGAACATCGCCGCGCAGCTCCGGAGCCACCTGTGACGTCCCGGCACGCGTAGCCGTGCCAGCGTCAAACCCCAATCCCAAATCCCGAATCCCGGCCTCAAAGCGTGCGCTGGACTTCGATACGCTCGTAGCACTCGATCTGGTCGCCGGGCTTGACGTCGTTGTACTGCTTCACCGCGATGCCGCACTCGGTGCCGATTCGGACCTCGTCGACGATTTCCTTGAAGCGGCGCAGCGATTCGAGTTCGCCCTGGAAGATCACGGTGTTGTTGCGCAGCACGCGGATCGGCTTGTTGCGGCGGACCACGCCCTCGATGACCATCGAACCGGCGACCGCACCGAACTTCGAGCTGCGGAAGACTTCGCGGACCTCGGCGGTACCGATGATCTCTTCGCGGATCTCCACGCCGAGCAGACCGGACGCCACCTGCTTCACCTGGTCGATCACGTCGTAGATGATCGAGAAGTAACGCAGATCCAGGCCATTGGCCTCGATGACGCGGCGGGCAGCAGCGTCAGCGCGGACGTTGAAGCCGATGACCACGGCCTTCGAGGCGGCAGCGAGGGTGGCGTCGGATTCGTTGATGCCGCCCACGCCGGACGCGATCACGTTGATGCGGATCATGTCGTTGGAGAGGCTGGTCAGCGAGTCGCGCAGGGCTTCCACCGAGCCCTGGACATCCGCCTTGACCACCAGGTTCAAGGTCTGCTGGCCTTCGCCCTGGCCCATCTGGGCCATGATGTCTTCCATGCGGTTGCCGGCCTGCTTGACCAGACGCGACTCGCGCTTCTTGGCCTCGCGCTGCTGGGCGACGTCCTTTGCGAGGCGCTCGTCCTCGACGACCACGAAATCGTCGCCCGCATCCGGCACGCCGGACAGACCGAGGATGACCACCGGAATCGATGGCGTCGCCGTCTCGACCTGGCGGCCGGTCTCGTCGAACAGCGCGCGCACGCGGCCGTACTGCGTGCCGCAGACCACGAAGTCGCCCTTCTTCAGGGTGCCGGCCTGGACCAGGACGGTCGCCACCGGGCCGCGGCCCTTGTCCAGCGAGGATTCGATCACGGCGCCGTTTGCGCGCCCATCGACCACTGCGCGCAGCTCCATGACTTCGGCCTGGATCGAGATCGCATCCAGCAGGGTGTCGATGCCCATGCCGGTCTTGGCCGACACCGGCACGAACTGGGTGTCGCCACCCCACTCTTCCGGGATGACCTCGTGATTGGCCAGGCCCTGCTTGACGTTGTCCGGGTTGGCGTCGGTCTTGTCCATCTTGTTGATGGCCACGATGAGCGGCACGCCAGCCGCCTTCGCATGCTTGATGGCTTCCACCGTCTGCGGCATCACGCCGTCGTCGGCGGCGACCACCAGCACCACGATGTCGGTGAGCTTGGCGCCCCGCGCGCGCATCTGGGTGAAGGCGGAATGGCCGGGCGTGTCGAGGAAGCTGATGACACCCTTCGGCGTTTCGACGTGGTAGGCACCGATGTGCTGGGTGATGCCACCGGCTTCGCCGGACGCCACGCGGGTACGGCGGATGTGGTCCAGCAGCGAGGTCTTGCCGTGGTCGACGTGGCCCATGATGGTCACCACCGGCGGACGCAGCTCGCCTTCGCCGGTCTGCTCGACGTGGGCGATCAGCGCGTCTTCGACATCGTTCTCGCTGGCGCGCACTGCGGTGTGGCCGAGCTCCTCGACGACCAGCACGGCCGTGTCGTGGTCGATGGTCTGGTTGATCGTGGCCATCACGCCCATCTTGAACAGGGCCTTCACCACCTCGGCGCCCTTCAGCGCGAGCTTCTGCGCCAGGTCGGCGACGACAATCGTGTCGCCGATCGCGACCTCGCGGGTCATCGGCGCCAGCGGGCGCGAGAAGGCATGGCTGCCGCCGCCGGAGCGCGAGGCTTCCTGGCGACGCTGGCCGGGCTTCTTGCGCGCGCCGCGGCGCGCCATGCCGGCGTCCGACAGATGCAGTTCACCGCGGCCGAAGCGCGACGCGGCATCGTCGCCACCGGGGCGGGCGGGCGCACCGCGGGCCGGACGGGCGCGGCGATCGTCACGACCGCGAGCCGGGCCTGCAGGCGGAGGCGGCGCGGCACCGGGACCCGGGCCCGAGGGCCGCATGCCGGGACGCGGCGGTGCACCCGCCGGACGCGGAGCCCCGGGGCCCGAGGGCGCACCCGTACGCATCGGCGGGCGCGACGAGGGGCTGTCGCTGCGCGGAGCAGGACGCGAGGTCGGCGCGCTCGGCGCCGGCGATCGCACGGACGGCGTGGAGGCCGCGGGAGCCACCGCCGCCGGCGTCTGCACTGCCGGGGCAGGCGCGGGGACGGGCGCGCTGGCTTCCACCGCGGCAGGCGCCTCGGCGGCGCGGCGGCGCGCTTCCTCTTCCTCGCGCTGGCGCTCGGCCTCGGCGGCCTTGCGCTGCTCGGCCTCGATACGGGCGGCCTCTTCGGCCTCCTGTCGCGCCTGCGACTCGGCCAGCAGGCGCTGGGCCTCTTCGCGGCCCGGATCCTCACTGGTGGAGATTTCGCTGCGCTTGACGTAGGTGCGCTTCTGGCGCACTTCGACGTTGACCGTGGTCTTCTGCTTGCCGGCAGCGACCGTGATCTCTTCGACCTTGCGGCGCTTCAGCGTGATCTGGCGAGGCGCGGAGGCCTCCTCGGCGGGCTCGGTCTTGCCATGGGTACGGCGCAGGAAGCCCAGCAGCTTCATCTTCTCCGCGCTGGTCACCACCTGGTCGGGCCCGCTGAAGCTCATGCCGGCCTCGGCGAGCTGCTCAAGGAGCTTCTCGACCGGGGTTCCCGTCAATTTTGCGAGGGTACGAACTGTAACTTCCGACATGTGGCTTCCTAAAATTCATGGGCCCGGCCGAGCACCGCGCACGGGCGTCAAGCCGGTAATTCTACCCCGTGGCTGACGGGCGCGCTGCTCGCGCACCCGTCTCTCGGGTGTTCATTCGAACCAGTGCTTGCGTGCTTCCATGATCAGGGCGGCGGCGCGCTCGTCATCCAGCCCCTCGATGTCGCTGATCTCGTCGACCGCCATTTCCGCCAGATCGTCGCGCGTCGCGATGCCGCGCGCGGCCAGCGCGTAGGCGATCGCGTCGTCCATCCCGTCCAGGCCCAGCAGGTCTTCAGCCGGCTTGTGCTCCTCGAGCTGCTCCTCGGCCGCAAGGGCCTCGGTCAGCAGGGCGTCGCGGGCACGCGCACGCAGCTCCTCGACGACGTCCTCGTCGAAACCTTCCACCGCCAGCAGCTCGGCCGCCGGCACGTAGGCGATTTCCTCCAGCGTGCTGAAGCCCTCGCTGACCAGGATGCCGGCGATTTCCTCGTCGACCTCCATGCGGTCCATGAACAGCTTGCGCGCGGTGGCCTGCTCGGCCTCGCTCTTGGCAGCGACCTGGTCCTGGGTCATCACGTTGAGCTGCCAGCCGGTCAGCTTCGAGGCCAGGCGCACGTTCTGGCCGCCCTTGCCGATCGCCTGCGCCAGCTTGTCTTCGGCGACGGCGATGTCCATCGAGTGGCGCTCCTCGTCGACGATGATCGATTGCACCTCGGCCGGCGCCATCGCGTTGATGACGAACTGGGCGGGATTCTCGCTCCACAGCACGATGTCGATGCGCTCGCCGTTCAGCTCGTTGCTCACGGCCTGCACGCGCGAACCGCGCATGCCGATACAGGCGCCGATGGGATCGGTGCGGGTGTCGTGGGCGATCACCGCGATCTTGGCGCGATCGCCCGGATCACGCGCCGCGCCCTTGATCTCGACCAGGCCCTGGCCCACTTCCGGCACTTCGAGCTTGAACAGGGCCATCATGAATTCGGGCGCAGCGCGACTGACGAACAGCTGCGGGCCACGCGCCTCGGTGCGCACGTCATACAGATAGCCACGCACGCGGTCGCCGGGGCGCAGGGTGTCGCGCGGGATCGACTTGTCCTTCGAGATGAAGGCCTCGGCGTTGCCACCGAGATCGATGTAGATGTTGCCGCGCTCGACGCGCTTGACGATGCCGGTGATCAGCTCGCCGACGCGATCCCTGAAGGCGTCCACCACCTGCGCGCGCTCGGCCTCGCGCACGCGCTGCACGATCACCTGCTTCGCAGCCTGCGCGGAGATGCGGCCGAAGTCGACGTTCTCGACCTGCTCCTCGATGAAGTCGCCAACCTGGGCGTCGGCCTTGATGTCGACCGCGTCCATCAGACGGATCTGGTGGTGCGGCGACTCCATCACCACATCGTCGGCGACGACTTCCCACATACGGAAAGTCTCGTAGTTGCCGGTGGCACGGTTGATGGACACGCGCATCTGCACGTCCTCTTCCGGATACTGCTTCTTCGCAGCGGACGCCAGCGCGGCTTCAAGCGCGTCGAAGATGACGCCGCGATCGACGCCCTTCTCGTTGGCAACGGCTTCGGCAACCAGCAGCAGTTCTTTGCTCATCGTCGTGTCTCCGGCACGTGGGAGGTGCCTGGGGGGCGGAAAGTGGGTGGGAGTCAGCAGGTCCGTGCGCGGCGCTCAGCGGCCACGGCCAGGGCGTCGGGGCGCCGGCTTGGCGTCGGGATCGTCGTAGATGGATGCCTCGGGCGCATCCGCGTCCGCTGCGGCCTCGGACGGCTGTCCAAGCGCCGAATAGTCCGGCACCAGACGGGCCTTGGCGATGTTGTCGTGGGCCAGCCGGAACTCCTTGCCGTCCTGCTCCACCACGATGGTGTCGCCGTCGACCGCGCGCAGCGCGCAGGTGAAGCGGCGGCGGCCGTCCTGCGGCAAGTGCAGGGTGATCTTGGCCTGCTGGCCAAGGAAGCGCTCGAAATGCGCAGGCTTGAACAGCGGCCGGTCGAAGCCCGGCGAAGATACTTCGAGCACGTAGTTGCCCTGGATCGGGTCGTTGACGTCGAGCTGGGCGCTGACCTCGCGGCTCACAGCCTCGCAGTCCTCGAGCGTCACGTAGCGATCCTGTGCATCGATGTACAGCCGCAGCACGCTGCGATGGCTGCTCGGCGCATACTCGATGCCCAACAGCTCAAGGCCCAGGCTTTCAATCGCCGGGCCCATCAGGGCTTCGAGTTCAAGATTGGTCTGGGACATGGGCGCAGCATCCTTGGATCTCGCACGCGCTCGCAGCCAGGCGGAGCGCAGCCAGGGCACAGGGCCCTGTCCAAGACACCGGAGCCTCGCCGGACAACCTCACCGACGCTGCGGGCCCGAAAATGAAAGAGCCTCACGGGGAGGCTCTTTGCAATGCAGCAGAAAGATAAGACCTTTCACTGCTTCACTGATGGTAGCGGGGGCAGGATTTGAACCTGCGACCTTCGGGTTATGAGCCCGACGAGCTGCCAGACTGCTCCACCCCGCATCAGTCAGACGCCCAGTATAAGGAGCGTTTGCGTGCAGCGCAACAGGGATCGCTGAGGGACCTTCTTCTACGGCATTTCCGGGCCGCCGGGGCGCGGCCGGCAAATTGCCGCGGAGCCTCCGCCCCGAACTACGGCTTGCTTGGGGCTCAAGCCCTTGGGACAAGGTTGCGACCATTCTGCGAGAGCAGTCTGCCTCCCTGCCCCACCGTGGGGCTCCTGGACAGATTGCTCTGGCGCTGTCTGGTCGTGCGCGACCAATGCCCCCGACTGAGCACCCGGGCAAGCACAGAGTTTGTCCTCCGTGCTCGGCCGGACATCCCCGTCGAGGCCTTATGCCCGAGATCCCTGCCCGGCTGGCGCAAGTCGCAGGCCGACCCTGCGCTCGACAATCGACCGCCACTTCAAGCCTAACTCTCCCGGCCCTTGCGGGCGGCGATGCAAGCGGAGAGATGCCGCGGGTTGACCTTGCCGATGTCGACGCCCGAAAGGGCCGCGCCGACGATGACATCAAGAGCCTCAAACCGTAGAGCACCTGATGCGGGTGCACTCTCGTCGATGGAGCGGGTGAACAGTGCGGTGGTCGACTCGACCGAGACCACCAAGTGCCTCCAGCAGCGACACATCGCCATCCAGCCCTCTCGCTGGACGACACTCGCCTAGAGATCGAGACCGTGCGCGAGGACTACCAGCCCGCCAACCTGATGCGCTTCCCCCTCGGCGAGCGCCCCGGCGAGCTGTACCAACTGCCTCGACTTCGCGCGCTGCCAGACCGGTATAAACGAGAGGGTCGTGCATGGCTGGACCGAGCGCACCTAGCCCGACGGGTCGGAGCGCGAGATCGCCAAGCGCCCTGCTCGGCGAACACGAAAAGTGCTTCCGCGGAATTTCTCACCTTCCGCGTCGCGGGGCCTCACGAACGCGGCCGGCGCGCCCTCGCACTGCGGGGACAAACGCCATCTAAACTCCTGCTTAGATTCTTGGGCAGTAGGTGGTAAGACTCGTCGAATCTAAGCCAAGGTTTAGATTTACGGCGCCTCGCACATCGCTTAGTTTCTGCTCCAGACCGCCCTCGCCGCGTCGAAAGCTAAACCCACTCGGGGATCCCGCCATGGATCGCGCCATCCGCACCGCCGAAGACCTGGGCCGCCTGATCCGCGAGCAGCGGAAGCGGCAGGGTCTGCGTCAAACCGATCTGGCCGCCATCATCGGCGCCAGCCACGTGTTCGTGGGCGATGTCGAGAAGGGCAAGCCCAGCGTCCAGTTGGGCCGCGTGCTGCGCCTGTTGGACGAGCTGGGTCTTGAGCTGCGCTTGTCGGTGCCGGATGCCGAGGGTTCCGACTGATGGACGGGGCACAGCGATCGCTGCAGGTCTGGCACCGGGAGCGGCGCGTGGCGGTGCTGGATGACGCGGGGTCGCACTGGTCGCTGCGCTACGACGAAGACTGGCGACGCGCCGCCGACGGCTTCGATCTATCGCCGGCCCTGCCGCGCGCGCCGGGCCGCATCGAGGACGGCGGCTCGCAGCGCCCGGTGCAGTGGTTCTTCGACAACCTGCTGCCCGAAGAGGGCGCGCGTGAACTGCTGGCGCAGGAGGCCAAGCTGCCGCAGGCCGACGCCTTCGGGCTGCTGACCTACTACGGCGCGGAGTCCGCCGGCGCACTCACCTTGCTGCCACCCGACACCGCCCCCGCTGCTGGTGGACTGCAGCCGCTGCCCGACGCCGAGCTCTCGCGCCGCATCCGCGCCCTGCCGCGGGAGTCGCTCAGCGGCAAGGCGCCGAAGCGCATGTCGATGGCGGGCGCCCAGCACAAACTCCCGGCGATCCTGCTGTGCGATGCGCTCCATGAGCCGATCGGCGCAGCGCCGTCGACCGTCATCCTCAAGCCCGACCACGTGCAGGTGGAGCAATACCCGCACACGGCGGCGAACGAGTGGTTCTGCATGCGGCTCGCCAAGGCCGTCGGCCTGCCGGTGCCGGACGTCTTCCTGCGCTACGTGCCCGAGCCCGTGTACGCGGTCGCCCGCTTCGACCGCGAAGGGGAATGGCCGCACGTGCAGCGCCGCCACGTGCTGGATGCCTGCCAGCTGCTGTCGCTGGATCGGGTGTTCAAGTACCAGCAGTCCACGCCGGAAACCCTGGGGCGACTGATCTCACTGTGTCGCGAGAAGGCGCGCACCCGCCTCGCCCTGCTGCGCTGGAGCCTGTTCAACGCACTCATCGGCAACGGCGATGCGCATCTGAAGAACCTGTCCTTCCATGTCGATGCCAAGGGCATCGCGCTGGCGCCCCACTACGACCTGCTCTCGACCACGAGCTACGCCGAACCCGGCGCCTGGGGCGCGGCCGAGCTGTCGGTGAGGATGGGCGCCGCGCGTTGCTTCGGCGAACTGCGTCGAGCCGACGTGCTCGACTTCGGCGAAGCCCTGGGCTTGCCGCCCAAGCTCACCGGCGAACACCTCGACAACCTGCTGCTCGCGCTGCGCAACGCAGCGGCTCAGATGCTCGCTCGCCTCGAACTTGGCGAGGAACCGGTTCGCCATCCCGGAGAACATCGTCAGCTGCGGCTGATCGTGGGTGGGGTGTTCAAGGACATGGCGCGACAGCTCGCATGAGTCACGCTACGCTGGCCGCTACTTGGCCGAGGCCGCATACCGCTTCAACCACCACCTCAATCTGCGAAGGATGGCAGGCCAGCTCGGAGCCGACCTGATGGGCTGTAAGCCTTGTCCAGAGCGGCTCTTGCGCGTGGCGAGCAACTTCTTCAGTGAGGTTCAACGCTAATCAGGACTGGATTTGGCGGCGTACGCAAGCGCCTCGCATTCGGTCCCGGAAACGCGAAGGGCGCCCAGATGGGCGCCCTTCGGATGCTGTCAGGATTCAAGTCGCAAGCAGTTGGCTCAAGCTCCCGTCGCGCGCAGGCACCACTGCATGATGGGGCTCCAGAAGATGCCCAGGACCAGCATCGCCAGGCCGTTCACCGTCAGCAGCCAGCGCAGCTGCGGGTCCGGGTTCAGCGGATAGTTGTGGCCGTCTTCCGGCGCGTCGAAGTACATGGTGCGGATCACGCGCAGGTAGTAGAAGGCGCCGATCACCGCGAACACGACCGCGACCAGGGCCAGCCAGAGCATGTCGGCGCCGACGGCGGCTTCGAGCACGGTCAGCTTGGCCCAGAAGCCGAACAGCGGCGGGAAACCGGCCAGCGAGCCCATCAGCAGCAGGATCAGGAAGGCGAACCAGGGGTGGCGCTGGTTCAGGCCGCGGAAGTCGCTGATCTCTTCGGCCTCGAAGCCCTTGCGCGCCAGCAGCATGATCGAGGCGAAGGCGCCGACCGACATGATCGCGTAGCAGATCGCATAGAACATCGCCGCGGCGTAGCCCTGCTCGGTGCCGGCGGCAAGACCGAGGAACAGGAAGCCGACGTGGGAGATGGTCGAGTAGGCCAGCATGCGCTTCAGGTTGGTCTGCGCAATCGCCACGACATTGCCCACGGCGAGCGACAGCACCGCCAGCCAGGCCAGCATGTGACGCCACTCGCTGACGTCACCGACCGCACCTTCAAGCAGCCGGTAGGCCATGCCGAAGGCAGCCAGCTTGGGCGCCGAACCGATGAAGGCGGTGACCGCAGTGGGCGCGCCCTGGTAGACATCGGGCAACCACATGTGGAAGGGCGCGGCGCCGAACTTGAAGGCGATACCCACCACCAGGAAGACGACGCCCAGCAGCAGGATGCCGCGGTTGTCGCCGACGCTGCCAAGCGCCGCCTGGATGGTGGCGATGTCGAGGCTGCCGGTCGCGCCATACAGCATCGACATGCCGTAGAGCAGCATGCCCGAGGCCAGTGAACCGAGAACGAAGTACTTCATCGCCGCTTCGGTGGCCAGCTTGTTGTCGCGGTCAATGGCGACCAGCGCGTAGGACGACAGCGCCAGCAGCTCCAGGCCCATGTACAGGCTGAGCAGGTTGCCGGCCGAGACCAGCACCATCATGCCGAGCACAGCAAACAGGCAGAGCACGTAGAACTCGCCCTTGAACAGGCCGCGGTCCTGCAGGTAGGGCTTGGCGTAGACGAAGGCGGCGCCGGTCACGATCAGCATGAACACCTTCAGCACGTCGGCCACGCCGTCGCGGATGAACATGCCGCCGAAGGCGGTGACCGCCTCACCCGCGATGCCGTCGCGCAGCACCAGTGCTGCCGTAGCGAGCAAGGTCAGCAGACCGAGGAAGTGGGTCAGTCCGCGGCGCGCATCGCTGATGAAGAGGTCCACCAGCAGCAGCACGCAGGCGGCGCCGAGCAGGAACAGCTCGGGAGTGAGCGGAATGAAGTCGGAGGCAGTGATCATGGTCGTCGTCCTCGCTTACAGCTTGCTGGCGGCAAGCTGGGCCGCGAGTTGGGCGATGGAGGCGTCCATCAGGTCGGTCAACGGCTTGGGATGGATGCCGAAGTACAGGACAGCGGCGGCGAACAGGGCCAGCACCAGGAATTCATGCCCGCGCAGATCCTTGAGCGCGGCGACATTGGCATTGGCCACTTCGCCGTACATGACGCGCTTGACCATCCACAGGGTGTAGGCCGCGCCGATGATCAGGGTGAGTGCTGCGATCGCGCCGATCCACGGGCTCTGCTGGAAGGCCGCCAGGATCACCATGAACTCGCCGACGAAACCCGAGGTGCCCGGCAGGCCGCTGTTCGCCATGGCGAACAGCACCATGAAGGCCGCGAACATCGGCATGACATTGGCCACGCCACCGTAGTCCTTGATCATGCGGGTGTGCATGCGGTCGTAGACCACGCCCACGCAGCTGAACATGGCGCCCGAGATGAAGCCGTGGCTGATCATCTGCACCATCGCGCCCTGCAGGCCGAGTTCGGCGCCGTCAGTGCGGCCGCCGCGCACCAGCGCAAACGCGATGAAGATGCCCAAGGTGACGAAGCCCATGTGGCTGATCGAGGAATAGGCGATCAGCTTCTTCATGTCCTCCTGCACCAGCGCGACGAGGCCGACGTAGACCACGGCGATCAGGCTCAGGGTGATCATCAGCCAGGCGTACTCGTGGCCGGCGTCCGGCACGATCGGCAGGGTGAAGCGCAGGAAGCCGTAGCCACCGATCTTCAGCATGATCGCGGCCAGCACCACCGAGCCCGCGGTCGGCGCCTCGACGTGGGCGTCGGGCAGCCAGGTGTGCACCGGGAACATCGGGATCTTCACCGCGAAGGCCGCGAAGAAGGCAAAGAACAGCCACATCTGCTCGGTGGCGGTCAGCGGCAGCGCGTACAGATCGGCGAGAGCGAAGCTGCCGCCCTTCAGGTACAGGTAGACCAGGCCGACCAGCATGAAGATCGAGCCGAGGAAGGTGTACAGGAAGAACTTCATCGAGGCGTAGATGCGGCGGTAGCCGCCCCAGACGCCGATGATGATGAACATCGGGATCAGCATGCCCTCGAAGAACACGTAGAACAGCACGGCGTCGAGCGCGCAGAACACGCCGATCATCAGGCCTTCGAGGATCATGAAGGCGGCCATGTACTGGTGCACGCGCTCGTCCACCGAGGTCCAGGCGCCGATCAGCACCAGCACGCTGGTAAAGGTGGTCAGCAGCACCAGGGCCAAGGCGATGCCGTCCACGCCGAGGTGGTAGTGGATCTTGAAGGCCTCGATCCAGACGTGCTTCTCGACGAACTGCATGGCCGCCGAGCTGGCGTCGAAGCCGGTGTACAGCGGGATGCTGAGGACGAAGGTGGCGAGCGTGACCAGCAGGGCGAACCAGCGCACCTGGTTGGCGCGTTCAGAGCCGAACGCAAGTGCTGCGAAGCCGCCCAGGATGGGCAACCAGATCAGCAGGCTGAGCAGGGGAAGGGTCGAGGGCATCGGCGTTTTTTCCTTGTAATCCGTATGCCGCGCGTTACACGCGCAGTGACCAGATCAGCGCGCCGAGCAGCGCGATCAGGCCCAGAATCATGGCGAAGGCGTAGTGGTACATCAGGCCGGACTGAACGTTGCGGACCACCGCAGCGATGCGATCCACCAGCGCCGCCGAACCGTTGACCGCCACGCCGTCGATGACCGCCGTGTCGCCGGCCTTCCAGAACAGGCGCCCCAGCTTCAGGCTGCCGCCGGCGAACACGGCCTGGTTGAAGTCGTCGAAGCCGTACTTGTTCTCCAGCACCCGCACCGGCAAGGCAAAGCTCTTGCGCATCCGCGCGGCCAGATCCGGATTGAACAGGTAGAGGTAGGTGGCCGCGGCGAAGCCCGCAAAAGCCAGCCAGAACGCCGGCGAGGCGTAGAAGTGCAGGCCGAAGCCTACGGCCGCCGAAACCCAGCCGTGGGCGTCGTGCCACAGCTTGGCCGCCACGCCGGCAAGGCTGTCGTGCTCCGGCAGCACGGTGATCGCGCCGGCGAAGTAGTCGCCGAACACCATCGGGCCGACCGTGAGGAAGCCGATCGCGATCGAGGGAATCGCCAGCAGGATCAGCGGCAGGGTCACCACCCACGGCGACTCGTGCGGCTCGTGCGCGCCGTGCCCATGGCCGTGGTCGTCGTGATGCGCATCGTGGTGATGGTCATCGTGTGCATGCGCGTCGCGGAAGCGCTCCGGGCCATGGAAGGTCAGGAACAGCAGGCGGAAGCTGTAGAAGCTGGTGATGAACACGCCCAGCATCACGGCCCAGTAGGCGTAGTTCTGAACCCAGCCACCCTGCCCCGCCGCGACGCCGGCGGCTTCGATGATGGTGTCCTTCGAGTAGTAGCCCGACAGGAAGGGTGTACCGACGAGCGCCAGCGTGCCGATCAGGCTGGTGATCCAGGTGATCGGCATGTACTTGCGCAGGCCGCCCATGCGGCGCATGTCCTGCTCGTGGTGCATGCCGATGATCACCGAGCCCGCGGCGAGGAACAGCAGGGCCTTGAAGAAGGCGTGGGTCATAAGGTGGAAGACCGCACCGGCATAGGCCGACACGCCCAGCGCCACGGTCATGTAGCCGAGCTGCGATAGGGTCGAATAGGCGACCACGCGCTTGATGTCGTTCTGCACCACGCCGATCAGGCCGGTGAAGAGCGCGGTGGTGGCGCCGATGAACAGGACGAAGGCCAGCGCCGTCTCGCTCATCTCGAACAGCGGCGACATGCGCGCCACCATGAAGATGCCGGCGGTGACCATGGTCGCGGCGTGGATCAGGGCCGAGATCGGGGTCGGGCCTTCCATCGAATCCGGCAGCCACACGTGCAGCGGCACCTGCGCCGACTTGCCCATGGCGCCGATGAACAGGCAGATGCAGATGAAGGTCGGCACCGCCCACTGAGCGCCCGGCCAGATCTCGACGGTGAGGCCAGCCAACTGCGGCGCGTTGTTGAAGGCGGTCTGGTAGTCCAGCGTGCCCAGCCAGTACAGCACGCCGGCGATGCCCAGCAGAAAGCCGAAGTCACCGACGCGATTGACCAGGAAGGCCTTCATGTTGGCGAATACCGCCGTCGGCTTCTTGAACCAGAAACCGATCAGCAGATAGGACACCAGGCCCACCGCTTCCCAGCCGAAGAACAGCTGCAGGAAGTTGTTGCTCATGACCAGCATGAGCATCGAGAAGGTGAACAGGCTGATGTAGGCGAAGAAGCGCTGGTAGCCCGGGTCTTCTTCCATGTAGCCGATGGTGTAGATGTGCACCAGCAGGGACACGAAGGTCACCACCACCATCATCATCGCGGTGAGGCGGTCGACCAGAAACCCGACGTGGGCCGAGTACTCGCCGATCTCGAACCAGGTGTAGATGTTCTGGTTGAACACCGGTGCGCCACCCCAGACCAGCTGGTGGAGCACCTGCACCGACAGCGCGCAGGACACCGCGACGCCGAGGATGGTCACCCAGTGCGCGCCGGCACGACCGATCTGCTTGCCGAACAGGCCAGCGACGATGGCGCCGAAGAGGGGCGCGAGCGCGATCAGCAGGAGTACGTTTTCAGATATCACGGCTCGTTTCCATTGCTTGTGCGTGCGGCACTGCGGGTTGCCCTGCGGCCTTGGGCTGCGGCCAGCGCGGTGGAGCGAATGCGCGGCGCGGCTTGTCTGCTACCGAAACACTTGCGAGGGGATGCCCGGGAAACGTCCCCTCCTGCTACGCGCGCGGCCGGGCCGAGCGCGCCTTTGAATCCTGTTTACCGCTGCCTTCCGTGGCGAGCGTTCGAGGGCGTCACCCCCCCCCGGCCCGCGCCTCCATGCGCGGGCGTTCGGCCTGCGCGAGCCAGTGGCTCGCGCTCGCCTTAAATCCAGTTTCTCGCTGCCATCCGTGGCGCTCACCCGAGGGCTTCCGACCCCCGGCCCGTGCATCCTTGCGCGGGCGTTCGGCCTGCGCGAGCCAGTGGCTCGCGCGGGCCTCACCCCTTCATCGAATCCAGCTCACCGACATTGATCGTCGACCGCGCGCGGAACAGCGCAACCAGGATCGCGAGACCGATCGCCGCCTCCGCGGCCGCCACGGTCAGGATGAAGAACACAAACAGCTGGCCGTCGACGCTGCCGAGGTGGCGCGAGAAGCCGATGAAGTTCATGTTCACCGCCAGCAGGATGAGCTCGATGCTCATCAGCAGCACGATCATGTTCTTGCGGTTGATGAAGATGCCCCCGACGCCGATGCAGAACAGCAGGGCGCCAACGGCGAGGTAATGACCGAGGGTGATCACTGGCGAGCCTCCGGGGTTTCGGCCTTCATCTTGACGAGGCGGATGCGATCCTCGCGGCGCACCATCACCTGGCGGGCCGGATCCTGGGCCTTGACGTTGATGCGGCGGCGCAGGGTGATGGCGATTGCAGCGACGATGGCAACCGTCAGGATCACCGCAGCCAGCTCGAACGGATACAGGTACTCGGTGAACAGGGCGCGACCCAGCCACTCCGTGTTGGACATGCCCGCGGCGGCCGCCGGGTCAGTCGCCGGCAGGGTCTCGCCGAAACGGGCAAGACCGATCAGGGCGATCATCTCCAGCGCCATCACGATGCCGACCACGATGCCGACCGGAAGATAGCGGGCAAAGCCCTCGCGCAGCGGCGCGAACTTGATGTCGAGCATCATCACCACGAACAGGAAAAGCACCATCACCGCGCCGACGTAGACCAGCACCAGGGCGATGCCAAGGAACTCGGCGTCGGCCAGGATCCATAGGCAGGCGCTGGAGAAGAAGGTGAGGATCAGGAACAGGACCGCGTGCACGGGATTGCGCACGGACACCACCGACAGCGCCGACAGTACGGCGACGCTGGCGAACAGGTAGAAGGCGATCAGGGGGTAACTCATGCCGGGGGCTCCAGGTCGTTCAGGCGCAGGCCTGGATCAGCGGTAGGCCGAGTCGAGCGAGCGGCGCTCGGCGATCTCCGCCTCCAGGCGGTCGCCGATGGCCAGCAGCTGCGGCTTGGTGACGATGTTCTCGCCGCGCTTCTCGAAGTGGTATTCGTGGATGTGGGTTTCCACGATCGAGTCGACCGGGCAGCTCTCCTCGCAGAAGCCGCAGAAGATGCACTTGAACAGGTCGATGTCGTAGCGCGTGGTGCGGCGGCTGCCGTCCTCGCGCGGTTCCGAGTCGATGGTGATCGCCAGCGCCGGGCACACCGCCTCGCACAGCTTGCAGGCGATGCAGCGCTCTTCGCCATTGGGGTAGCGGCGCAGGGCGTGCAGGCCGCGGAAGCGCGGCGACTGCGGGATCTTCTCGAACGGATAGGCCAGGGTGTACTTCGGCTTGAAGAAGTACTTCAGCGTGAGCCACATGCCCTGCAGCAGCTCGATCAGCAGCAGGCTCTTGAAGTAGGAGACAACGCGGTTCATTCGGTCATCCTCAGGCGTTGGCCGTGAACCAGCCCGCGTGCACCGCCCAGGCGGCGACGAGGATCCAGACGATGGTGATGGGGATGAACACCTTCCAGCCCAGACGCATGATCTGGTCGTAGCGGTAGCGCGGGAAGCTGGCGCGGAACCACACGTAGAAGAAGGCGAACAGCACGGCCTTGGCGAGCAGCCAGAGCACGCTGGGCTGGCCCAGCCAGGAATCGGTCCAGCCCTGGAAGGGCGACAGCCAGCCGCCCAGGAACAGCAGCGCCGCCAGGAAGCTGATCAGGATCATGTTGGCGTACTCGGCGAGGAAGAACACCGAGAAGGCCGAACCCGCGTATTCGACGTGGAAGCCGGCGACGATCTCCGACTCGCCTTCGGCGACGTCGAAGGGCGCGCGGTTGGTCTCGGCCACGCCCGAGATGAAATAGATGACGAACAGCGGCAGCAGCGGCAGCCAGAACCATTCGAAGAAGCCGGCATCACCGCCCTGCGCGTTGACGATCGCGCTCAGGTTGAGGCTGCCCGAGGCCACCAGCACGCCGACGAGCGCGAAGCCCATGGCGATCTCGTAGCTGACCACCTGCGCCGCCGAACGCATGGCGCCCAGAAAAGCGTACTTCGAATTCGAGGCCCAGCCGGCGATGATCACGCCGTACACGCCCATCGAGGTCATCGCCAGCAGCATCAGCAGGCCGGCATTGATGTCAGCCAGCACCATGCCGTCTTCGAAAGGCACTACTGCCCAGGCCGCAAAGGCCGGGGCCAGCGCCAGCACCGGCGCCAGGCGGAACAGGAACAGGTTGGCGTTGCTCGGCAGCACCACTTCCTTGAACAGCAGCTTGAACACGTCGGCGAAAGGCTGGATGAAGCCGATGCCGAAGACGCGGCCCACGTAGACCGGGCCCTGGCGCACATGCATCCAGCCGATCACCTTGCGTTCGAACAGGGTGAAGTAGGCGACGCCGAGGATCAGCGGCACCGTGATGCAGAGGATCTTGATCAGGGTCCAGACCAGCAGCCCGATGTCACCGAAGCTGAGGAAGAACTCGCGGATGGGTTCGATGAGCGACAGCATGGGCCCTTACACCTTTGCCACGGTGAGCGCGCCCGCGGGCGCCAGCGGCGCGGTCGCGCCGTAGCCGGTTTCGATCCAGACCGCGCCGCGCGGCACGCGGGCGCTGGCTTCGACCTGCAGGGTGGCCTGGCCGCGGCCGTCGCCGACCTTCGCCATCGCGCCGTTTGACAGACCCGCCGCCAAGGCATCGGCCGCATTCAGCAGCACGCGCGGGCCGCGGGTGAGGCTGTGGGCGTTCAGCGGCGCGGCGCGGCGGAGCACGGCATCCGCGCGGTAGACCGGGGTGGTGGCCACGCGCTGCAGACCTTCCATCGCCTCGCGCTTGGACAGCCCTGCCCCGGACTTCGGCTCGGCGAGCGTGATGCCGGCGCGCAGGCCGTGGATGTCGATGAAGTCGAAGCCATCGAGCTTCAGCGCCTCGCCCAGCGCACGCAGCAGACGCCAGCCGGCGCGCGCTTCGCCCGGCGCCTTGGCGCCAGCGCCGACCAGCTGGGTCTGACCCTGGGCATTGACCAGGCTGGCCTCGATCTCGGGCAGCAGGGCGATCGGCAGGATCACGTTGGCGCAGCGCTTCAGGGTCTCGGTGACGAAGGCGCTGAAGGCCACGACCTGCTTGGCCTGCGACAGCGCCTGCAGCGCCAGCGTGTTGTCGGCGAAGTCGAACTCCGGCTCGATGCCGTACAGCACGTAGCTGCTGCGCGGCTGCGCCAGCATGGCGCGGGCGTCGAGGCCCTTGGGCAGCACGCCAGCGCGAGCCAGGCCCAGCGCGTTGGCGCCGCGTTCCAGCAGGTTCAGGCGCGCACCGGTGGCGCGCGACAGCGCAGCCGCCAGCGCACGCAGCCATGAAGCATTGGCGTGGCCAAGCGCGCTTTCACCCAGCTGGATGAGGGCCACGCTGGCCGACTTCAGCTCTTCGGCAACGGCGCGGTGACCGTCCTCGACCTGAGCGCCGGAGACCAGCGGCGCAAGTTCGGCCGGCAGGCCCTCGGTGCCGGCGCCCGTCGCGGCGAGCACCGCCGCCAGCGACTCGATCATCGCCTGCGGGGCGACGATGGCCTTGTGGCTCAGGTCGAAGTTGAAATCGAAGTCGACCGGGTTGATCGCGCTGATCTTCGCGCCGCCCTTCCAGGCTTTGCGGATGCGATGGCCGAGGATCGGCGCCTCGAGGCGCGGATTGCAGCCGACCAGCAGGACGGCGCGCGCCTGCTCGACTTCCGCCAGCGGCAGCTCGAAGGCCGTGGCGACGGGCGCGCCGGCGAAATCGAGGGTGCCGAGGCGATGGTCGATGTTGTTGCAGCCGAGCCCGGCAGCGAGGCGCGCCAGCAGGGCGCCCTCTTCCAGCGAGGTCGAGGGATGCACCAGCAGGCCGGTCTGCTCGCCGCTGGCCGCACGCAGCAGTTCGGCGGCGCGGGCGATGCCCTGCTCCAGGCTGACTTCCTTCCAGTTCGCGCCCTCGCGAACCAGGGCGGTGGTGGCGCGATCGGCGGCGGTCAGGCCGGTGTGGCTGTAGCGGTCGCGATCCGACAGCCAGCTCTCGTTGATCGACTCGTTGTCGCGCGGCACCACGCGCATCACTTCGCCGCGGCGCACGTGCAGGTACAGGTTTGAGCCCAGGGCGTCGTGGTAGCCGATCGACTCGCGCGCGGCCAGTTCCCAGGCACGGGCGCGGTAGCGGAAGGGCTTGTTGGTCAGCGCGCCGACCGGGCAGACATCGATGATGTTGCCGGACAGCTCGCTGTCGATGTTCTTGCCGATGTAGGTGCCGATCTCGAGGCGATCGCCACGCCCCATGCCGCCCAGCTCGTAGGTGCCGGCGATCTCGCCGACGAAGCGCACGCAGCGGGTGCAATGGATGCAACGGGTCATGTCGGTGGCGACCAGCGGGCCGACATTCTCGTCCGGCACTACGCGTTTGCGCTCGACGAAGCGGCTGACCGAGCGGCCATAGCCCATGGCCACGTCCTGCAGCTCGCACTCGCCGCCCTGGTCGCAGATCGGGCAGTCCAGCGGATGGTTGATCAGCAGGAACTCCATGACGTTGCGCTGCGAGTCGAGCGCACGCTTGGACTGCGTGTAGATCTTCATGCCCTCCATCACCGGCGTGGCGCAGGCCGGCGCGGGCTTGGGCATCTTCTCGACGTCGACCAGGCACATACGGCAGTTGGCCGCGATCGGCAGCTTCTTGTGGTAGCAGAAGCGCGGAATCGGAATGCCGGCCTTGTCGGCGGCCTCGATGATCATCGAGCCCTTGGGCACCGCCATCGCGGTGCCGTCGATTTCGATGTTGACCTGGTCGGGCGCCACGTTGGGCGCAGACGGTGCGGCGCTCATGCCTTCACCACAGGGATTCGGGATTCGGGATTCGGGATTCGTTCAGAGCGGGATACGCCTGGAGTGGGGGCACCGGCTCTTTCGAATCCCGAATCCCCAATCCCGATTCCCGCGTCGCAGCAGCGCGCAAGGCTCATGCGGCCACCCCCATCTCCGCTTCGACCATCGATCGGCCGTGCGCGACGTAGTACTCGAACTCATGCCAGTAGTGGCGCAGGAAGCCCTGCACCGGCCAGGCAGCGGCTTCGCCGAAGGCACAGATGGTGTGGCCTTCGATCTGGCCGGCGGCGGCCTTCAGCATGTGGATGTCTTCGACCGTGCCGCGGCCCTCGACGATGCGCGAGAGCACGCGGTACATCCAGCCCGTGCCTTCGCGGCAGGGCGTGCACTGGCCGCAGCTTTCCTTGTAGTAGAACTGCGAGATGCGGCGGCAGGCCTTGACCATGCAGGTGGTCTCGTCCATCACGATCACGGCGCCCGAACCCAGACCGGAGCCAGCCTTCTGCAGGGCGTCGTAGTCCATGGTCAGTTCCATGATGGTGTCGGCCGGCAGCACCGGCATCGACGAACCGCCGGGGATCACGGCCTTGAGCTTGCGGCCACCGCGCACGCCGCCCGCCATCGCCAACAGGTCCTTGAAGGGCGTGCCCAGGCGGATCTCGAAGTTGCCGGGGTTGTTGACGTGGCCCGACACCGAGAACACCTTGGGTCCGCCGTTATTGGGCTTGCCGAGATTGAGGAACCACTCGGGCCCATTGCGGAGAATGGCCGGCACCGAAGCATAGGTCTCGGTGTTGTTGATCGTGGTCGGACGGCCGAACAGACCGAAGTTGGCCGGGAACGGCGGCTTGAAGCGCGGCTGGCCCTTCTTGCCTTCCAGCGATTCCATCAGCGCGGTCTCTTCGCCGCAGATGTAGGCGCCGGCACCGAGCGCTGCGTAGATGTCGATGTCGACGCCCGAACCCAGCACGTTCTTGCCCAGCCAGCCGTTGGCGTAGGCCTCCTTCAGCGCCTCCTCGAAGTGCTCGAAGGGCTCGTGGTGGAACTCGCCGCGCAGGTAGTTGTAGGCCACGGTGCTGCCGGTCGCGTAGCAGGCGATCGCCATGCCTTCGATCACCGCATGCGGGTTGTAGCGCAGGATGTCGCGATCCTTGCAGGTGCCGGGCTCGGACTCGTCGGAGTTGCAGAGGATGTACTTCTGGCCCGGCGCATTGCGCGGCATGAAGCTCCACTTGAGGCCAGCCGGGAAACCGGCGCCGCCGCGGCCGCGCAGGCCGCTCTGCTTGACCATGTCGATCACCTGCTCCTGCGGGATCTTCTCGGTCAGCACGCGACGCAGCGCCTGGTAACCACCCACCTTCAGGTAGTTCTCATAGCTCCACGGCTTCTCGAAGTGAAGCGTGGTGTAGACGACGCTGTGCTCTTGCGGTTCCGGTCCGTACGCCATTGCCTTCTCGCCTCTTCCTCATCTGCCCGCCGCGGGATGGCGACAGGCCTGCCAAAGCAGGTGCGGCGCGGCGTTCGGTATCCAAACGTCGCGGCCGGCGGCCCCTACTTCAGCGAATCCAGGATCTGGTCCATCGATGCCGGGGTGAGCTTCTCGTGGTAGTGGCCGTTGACCACCATCATCGGCGCCCCGCAGCAGGCGGCCAGGCACTCTTCCTCGCGCTTCAGGTAGATGCGGCCGTCCGGAGTGCTCTCGCCCAGCTTGATGCCCAGACGCTTCTCCACGTGTGCGACCAGATCCTCGGCGCCGTTCAACCAGCAGCTGATGTTGGTGCAGATCGCCACGTTGTTCCGGCCGACCGGCTTCAGCTCGAACATCGAGTAGAAGCTGGCGACTTCATAGGCCCAAACGGAAGGCAGGTCCAGGTAGCGCGCCACCGCGGTGACGAGTTCATCGGTGAGGTAGCCACCGTTCTGCTCCTGCGCCGCCATCAGGCCCTGGATCAGCGCCGAGCGCTTGCGATCCGGTGGGAACTTGCCGACCCAGTGGTCGATATGGTGGCGGGTGTGCTCGCTGAGCACGGCGAGCGGGTCGACCTCGCGTACCGTCTCGAAATTGCCGGTGGCTTTCATGGGTGGAGAGCTGGGATTCGGGATTCGGGATTCGGGATTCGGAATAGCGGGCCGCGCTGGCCCGGGTCGGAGCTGCAAGGACACGAAGCCGGAACGGACGTCGCGCCGCAGCCGCTGTTCACGGCTGTCGCGAATCCCGAATCCCGAATCCCGAATCCCGAGCTCATCGATCAATCTCTCCAAACACGACGTCGTAGGTGCCGATCATCGCCACCACGTCCGGCAGCATGTGCCCGCGCACGATCGAGTCCATCGAGGACAGGTGGGCGAAACCGGGGGCACGCAGCTTGACGCGGAACGGCTTGTTGGCGCCGTCGGAAATCAGATAGCAGCCGAACTCACCCTTGGGCGCCTCGACCGCGGCGTAGGTCTCGCCGGCCGGCACGCAGTAGCCCTCGGTGAACAGCTTGAAGTGGTGGATCAAGGCTTCCATGTCGTCCTTCATCTCCTCGCGGGAGGGCGGCGACACCTTGAAGTTCTTCAGCATCACCGGGCCGGGGTTGGCGCGGAGCCACTGGATGCACTGCTTGATGATGCGGTTGCTCTGGCGCATCTCCTCGACGCGCACGAGGTAGCGGTCGTAGCAGTCGCCGTTGACGCCCACCGGGATGTCGAAATCGACTTCGGCGTACTTGGCGTAGGGCTGCTTCTTGCGCAGGTCCCAAGCCACGCCTGAGCCGCGCAGCATCGGGCCGCTCATGCCCCAGGCCAGGGCATGGTCGGGGCTGACCACGCCGATGCCGACGGTGCGCTGCTTCCAGATGCGGTTGTCGGTCAGCAGGGTTTCGTATTCGTCGATCTTCGAGGGGAAGTCGTCGGTGAAGGCCTCGAGGAAGTCGAGCATCGAGCCCTCGCGCCAGGCGTTGCGGCGCTTCAGCTCCTTGCCCTTGGCCCAGGGCGATTCCTTGTACTGCGGCATGCGCTCGGGCAGGTCACGGTAGACGCCACCAGGACGGTAGTAGGCCGCGTGCATGCGCGCGCCCGAGACCGCCTCGTAGCAGTCCATCAGCTCCTCGCGCTCACGGAAGGCATACAGGATCACCGCCATCGCACCGAGGTCGAGACCGTTCGAGCCGATCCACATCAGGTGGTTCAGCACGCGGGTGATTTCATCGAACATCGTGCGGATCCACTGCGCGCGCTCTGGCGCCTGGATCCCCAGCAGGTTCTCGATGGCACGCACGTAGGCGTGCTCGTTGCACATCATCGAGACGTAGTCCAGGCGATCCATGTAGCCGATCGACTGGTTGAAGGGCTTCGACTCGGCCAGCTTCTCGGTGCCGCGATGCAGCAGGCCGACGTGGGGGTCGGCGCGCACCACGGTCTCGCCGTCCAGCTCCAGCACCAGGCGCAGCACGCCGTGGGCGGCCGGATGCTGCGGGCCGAAGTTCATCGTGTAGTTGCGGATTTCCTGCATGGCTTACTTGCCCTGCCCTGCGCTGCGCTCGGCCTGGGCCTGCTCGTAGCGCGAATCGTGGCGAACCACGCGCGGCACGCCGACGCGCGGATCGATGCTGACCGGCTCGTACACCACGCGGCCCTTTTCCGGGTCGTAGCGCACTTCGACGTTACCGATCAGCGGGAAGTCCTTGCGGAACGGATGCCCGACGAAGCCGTAGTCCGTCAGGATGCGGCGCAGGTCCGGATGGCCCTCGAAAACGATGCCGTAGAGGTCGAAGGCCTCGCGCTCGAACCAGTTGGCGCCCGGCCACAGCTCGGTCACGCTGGGCACCACGGGCAGCGCGTCGTCGGCGCCGAAGCAGCGCACGCGCAGGCGGCGGTTGTGGACGATCGAAAGAAGATGGAACACCGCGGCAAAGCGCCCAGCGCCCGAGGACACGGCGGGGCGCTGCTCCCAGTTGAAGCGGCCGGGACCGTACCCTTCAACGCCTCGCGAGAAGCCTTCGGCGGAGACGTCCGAGGTGTCCCACTCGACATCACCGAAGCCCAGATAGTCGACGCCGCACACATCCACAAGAAGTTCGAAGCGGAACTCCGGGTCGTCGCGCAGGGTGCGGCAGACATCGATCAGGCTGTCAGGCGCGACCTCGATGGAGGTCTCGTCGCGCTCGACGTGCAGCTTCTGCAGCTTGCCGTCGAAGCGGGCGCGCAGGCGCTCGGCCAAGGTGGAGGTTTCGTCTGCCATGGCCTGCTCAGCGCGCGATCGTGTTGGTGCGGCGGATCTTCTTCTGCAGCTGCAGGATGCCGTAGATCAAGGCCTCGGCCGTGGGCGGGCAGCCCGGCACGTAGACATCGACCGGCACCACGCGATCACAGCCGCGGACCACCGAATAGGAGTAATGGTAGTAGCCACCGCCATTGGCGCAGCTGCCCATAGAGATCACCCACTTGGGGTTGGGCATCTGGTCGTAGACCTTGCGCAGCGCCGGCGCCATCTTGTTGACCAGGGTGCCGGCCACGATCATCACATCTGACTGGCGCGGCGAAGGGCGGAAGATCACGCCGTAGCGGTCCAGGTCGAGCCGCGACATGCCGGCGTGCATCATCTCGACCGCGCAGCAGGCCAGACCAAAGGTCATCGGCCACATCGAGCCGGTGCGCGCCCAGTTCAGCAGCGCATCGACCGAGGTCGTGACGAAGCCGCGCTCAAGCAGCGGGTTCTCGCCCTCGGGCCGGAGGATGTCGTCGAGACGACCGATCGGCTCGGGGTTGTGCAGCAGCTGGCTCACTCCCATTCCAGCGCTCCCTTCTTCCATTCGTAGATGAAGCCGATCACGAGGATGCCCAGGAACACCGCCATGGCGGCGATCGCGGTCACGCCGATGTCCTTGAACACCAGCGCCCACGGGAACAGGAAGGCGATCTCGAGATCGAAGATGATGAAGAGGATGGCGACGAGGTAGAAGCGCACGTCGAACTTCATGCGCGCGTCTTCGAAGGCTTCAAAGCCACACTCGTAGGGCGAGCCCTTCTCGCCGTCGGGCGACTTCGGACCCAGCAGCCAGCCCAGGAAGAGCAGGACCACGCCAATGCCGGCGGCTACGCCGAGGAACATCAGGATCGGCAGGTAATCGGCCAACACGCGTCGCCACCTCCGCGCCGCGATGGGGCGCATCAGCGCAGCGGAGAGCGCGAGTGCAGCTCCGCTGCCGTTTCAGGATGTTGGTGCCCAGGGCGGGACTCGAACCCGCACAGCTTGCGCCGCTACCCCCTCAAGATAGTGTGTCTACCAATTCCACCACCTGGGCAAGGGATCGCTGGATGGCGTCTTGCGCGCCTCATTCCAGCGGAGTCGGATTGTATCAGGCGTTCACTCGCCTGACCCACCCTCCGACGGGGGATTTTCCCGACTTTCGTCCTGCTCCACAGGCTGCTCGGAAGCAGCTTCGGGAGCCGTGGCGGCGGGCGCCACCACAGCCTCGGGAATCTGGCTGGCCGGCGCTTCGACGGCGGCCGGAATCTGCTGGCTTGCAGCAGGCTGGACGCTGCCCATCACGCCGAGATCGTCGACCGGGCCCGCACGCAGGCCGCCGCGAGCGACATACATGGCCATGCCGAGACTGATCGCGAAGAAGAGGATCGCCAGCACCGCCGTCGACTTCGACAGGAAGTTGGCCGACCCGCGCGAGCCGAACACCGTAGCCGAGGCGCCAGCGCCGAAGCCGGAGCCGGCCGCCGCGCCTGCGCCGCGCTGCAGCAGGATCATCACGATCATGGCCACGGCGACCAGGACGTACAGGATGTTGGCGAGAGTCAGGACAGTGGAGGACATGGATACCAGCTTGTATCGGAATTCATCCGCGGGACGCAGCGGCAGCCGCGATCCCCAGAAAATCGGCGGCCACCAGAGCGGCGCCGCCAATCAGACCGCCATCGACATCCGGCTGTGCGAACAGCGAAGCCGCGTTGTCGGGCTTGACGCTGCCGCCGTACAGGATGACCAGCGAGTTCGCCATATTAGCATCGACTGCGGAGATTTCGCTACGGATGAACGCATGGGCATCCTGCGCCTGCTGCGGACTCGCGGTGAGCCCGGTGCCGATCGCCCACACCGGCTCGTAGGCCAGCACGCAGCGCGACAGCAAGTCGCTGCCCAGGGCGCGCACCGGCGCAAGCTGGGCGCGCAGCACCGATTCGGTGGATCCCGCTTCGCGCTCGGCGCGGGTTTCGCCCACGCAGACCACGGCCGTGAGGCCGGCGCTGACAGCCGCCCTCGCCTTGCGCGCCACCAGCTCGGATGTCTCCCCGTGGTAGCTGCGCCGCTCGCTGTGTCCGACCAAAGTCCAACGCGCACCAATTTCGTACAGCATGGCTGCAGAGACTTCGCCGGTGAATGCGCCACGTTCGTGCTCGGACACGTCCTGGGCACCGAACTCGATGCCGCGGCCCGCGTAGGCCTGGGCCAGCTCGGCCAGATAGGCGAGCGGCGGAAACACCGGCAGCTCGACGCCGTCGGGCCGCGAGCCGGCGAGCAGCGCATCGAGCAGCGCGCGCGCGCTGTCGCGACTGCCGTTGAGCTTCCAGTTTCCCGCGACGATGGTGCTGCGCATGGACGCTACTCCGTGGTGGGAGAATTCGGGATGGCCGGTACGAGGCGCCGCATCGGCCGTGGCGGCGCGCAGGATACGCGTCTCGCGGGCAAGCTCCAACGAATGCCGAGGAGTCGAAGACCCGATCCCGCACAGGCACAGCTGGGCGATGCCGCTGCCACCTAGCGGTACAGGATGTCCCTCTGCATCGGCGCAAGCCGGGCGAGCAGGCGGTTCTGGGCGGCGAAAGGCACACCCTGTTCCTGCATCGACTGCTGCAGGCATTCGACGAGCGCGTTGAAGTCCGCCTGCGTATAGCCCCGCCCGGCATGGCTTTGCTGCATGCTGTCCCCGGTGTAGACGCAGGGCCCGCCGGCTTCCGCGCAGAGCTGCTCGATCAGCTTCTCGCGCAGTCTCAGAATGTTGCTCTCGGCAAAATGATGGGCGATGCGGGGGTCCTCGCTGATGGCGAAGAGCAGCCCATCGACGATTGCGGTGACGCCCTGCAGCCCGCCCAGATCGGCGAACAGCGCGTCATCCTGCAGTGTCGGCCGTGATCCCGAGGCGCAGGCGGACAGCAATAGGGCCAGAATCCACCCAACCGCTCTGGAGGCTCGCGGCCGGACGGAATGCGCGAGCGCGCCGGTGTGGTCCACATGCATCAGCCTTGCCTCCGTGAAAAGCGGGGTCTCAGTCAAGCACGGACAGCGGCTGCCATCCATCAAACCGGCTGCACCAGCCAGGCAGGTCGGCGCCCGCCATCGGCCGGCTGAACAGGTAGCCCTGCCCGAGGTCGCAGCCCAGCTCCTGCAGCACCGCGAGGCCTGCCGGCGTTTCGATGCCCTCGGCGATCACCTGCATGCCGAAGCGGTGGCCCAGCTCAACCGCGATTCGCACAAGCTCCTCCTCCGCGCTGCCCGGCTGCAGGGTCAGGACGAAGCTCTTGTCGATCTTCAGCTCGTCTGCCGGGAGGTGCTGCAGCTGGGCGAGGGACGATTGCCCGGTGCCGAAATCGTCGATGGCGACGCGCACGCCGGCAGCACGCAGGCGCTGCAGCTGCTCGATCGCGGTGGCGAGGTCGGTCACGACGGCGCTTTCAGTCACCTCAACGATCAGACGCGAGGCCGGGAAGTCCTGCCCTGCGAGCTCGCGCTCGATGCGCGCGGCCAGACCAGGGTCGGCAAGATCCAGTGCCGACAGGTTGACCGCCACCGCCAGATCGGCGCCCGCCACACCCCAGGCGCGACAGCTGCGGATCGCCTCGGCAAGCGCGAACCGGGTCAGCGCACCCACCAGACCGGCGCGCTCGGATATCGGAATGAACTCGTCGGGAAACACCAGACCGAGCTCGGGATGCCGCCAGCGCAACAGCGCCTCCGCATGCACCACCCGCCCGCTGCGAAGATCGACCTTGGGCTGGAATACCAGGAACAACTCGCCGCGATCTGCAGCCTGACGCAGATCGGCCATCAGCCGCAGCTGCCGCAGATGACGGTCCTCCCGCCCCGGTCGGTAGGCGCAGACGGGCAAGCCCTCGCGCTTGGCGTCCGCCAGGGCGAGCTGGGCGCGGCGCAGAAGCGCACGACCATTGTCGGCATCACCGGGAAGGCAGGCGAGACCGGCGGTGAACTCGACGCGCACTGGCGCGGCTCCGACCCAGTACGCGCTGCCAATGCGTGCCAACACATCGAGCGCCCAGCCCATCGGCGGTTGCCCGGGCGCACCTCGCGCCAGAAGCATGAACTCGTTGGCGCCCAGCCGGGCAAGGCCGTCCTCGGGAAAGGCTTCGCGCAGGCGCAAGCCCAGGCTCCTGAGCAGGGCATCGCCGGCTTCGGCACCAAGGCTGTCGTTGATCTGCGCGAAACGGCGGATGTCGATCAACAGCAGGCACCAGCGCTGCCCATCGCCTGGTTGGACCAGAGCGTCCAGCATCGCCAGGGCTGCCGGGCGGTTGGGCAGGCCGGTCAGTCCGTCTTCGATTGCCTGCTTCTGGATCCGCGACTCACGCGCCTGGATCTGCAGCTGCATCGCATCTACCGCAGAGGCCAACACGCTCAGCTCTTCGCCCCCAGAACGCGGCATGGCTACGGCGTAGTCGCCGCCAGCAATACGCTCCACCGCCTCGGTGAGAGCACGCAAGGGCCGGCCAATGCCACGCGCTGCCAGGAGCGCGGCCAGCACCGCCGGCAAGGCCATCAGCAGCGAAAGGCTGAGGATATTGCTGCGCAGCGCGCGCATGGGCTCTTCGAAGCGATCGCGGTCGAACTGCAGCACGCGCACCATGGCCTGACCATCCACACTGCGCAGCGCGCTGCGAAGGCTCACAACCGCATCGTCGGCGGCCTGGTCGTCGGCCAGGGCCTGCAGCAATGCGGACTGCTGGTCACTCGACAGGCTGCTCGCCAGCACGACGCCGCGCTCAGGGACCACCAGGCTGAGGTCGGCACCGGTGAGGGCACTGAAGTCGGTCAACACGCCGCGGCTGATGGCGAAGCCGAAACCCGCCCATGCCACCCGCTGCGGCGCGCGCACCTGCACCAGCGCCAGCTGGATGGCGACGCCTTCGATCTGCACCAGTCCGACCGATCCGCGCGCGGCATCAGGGCTCTCCACCATATCGCGCAGCGCCGGACGCAGTGCGTCGAGCTCGAACTCGGGCAGGGTCGCGATCGGTTCGCCGGTGGGCGAGAGCAGAAGGGCGAAATCCGCTTCCACCCGGGCGGCGTGGTTCAGCAGCGCGGAAACGCCGGTGGCGCGATCGCCGCTCGCCACCGCCTCGCGAAAGCCGAAATCTTCCGCCAGCACCGAGACCGCCGACAGCAGTCGCTGCCCTCGCAGTTCGAGGAAGCGCTCCCAGACGCGCTCGGCCGCTGCCAGCTCCGCGCCCGCGACGCGATCGACCACGCCGCGCGTGCCGAACTGCACGGCCAGCGCCGATGCGGCCAGCAACAGCAGCACCACCAGCAGAACGAGCCCGATCAGACGCGCGCGGAGGCTGGAGCGGAGCCGGAGCACGCCTCAGGGATCCTTGCGAAGGGCCCGGAAGCGCTCCTGCAGGGCGCGCAGCTGTGCATCCTCTGAGAGCACAGGCCCCTGCGGCGGCGTGAGCGTCAAGGCCAGCGGCAGCCGGAGCACTTCTGCATCGTCCAGTCGGACCGTTTGCTCGATCCAGGGCGCATCGCCTGCAAGCCGCGCATGCCAGACCCGCAGGACATGATCGCCCGGCGGTGCCTCGATCCAGTGCTCGGTGGGTACGCCGGGATCGACCTCGCGGTGGTGCGGCGTATCCATCACCAGGATATGGGCCTGCATCCAGTCGTGGATGTTGCAGCCGAGCACCACGACGCCGGCCTCGGGAAACTCGACCGGCTCGGCGTTGCCCCCCGCGTACAGCGGCAGCTCGAAGCGACGCGCGGCGGAGAACGAATAGACGTGGTGGCGGATGTCGTCGCTGTTCGGGAAAGCCACCGTGCTGCCGACCGGCACGACCAGCAGGGTCGGCGCGAACTGGCGCCCGCGCTGGTCCATCACCGCCTGTACGGGCGCGACCTGGGCGGCGGCGGCCGGCGAATGCAGGCTGAGCACGAGCGCGCCGTCGCCGGGGTCCCCTTCGATGTCCAGATCCAGCTCCAACCGCGCCGCGCACGCGACCGTCGCGTGCAGCGCGAGCGCAAGGACAACCTGGGCTGCCGCCCACTTCCGCCTTCCCCGTCCTGCCAGCATCGGGCACCTCGTGTTGAGCCGACTCCGGCACGGATACTCCGCCGGGCGTGTGCGGCATGCAAAGGGTGTGCTTAGCCATGTGTGCAGGCGCCGCGACGCGGCGAGTTGAGGTCGCGATGCGAGACTGCTGCAGGCCGACCGTGACTGGCCGTTCCGCAGTCCCTTCTCCGCGCTGTGGAAGAATGCCCACGTCGGCGCACGCCCGGAAAGGGCCGCAGTGCGCCCTTCCAAACCAGCCAAACGGGGAACAAGGCTCCATGGATACCGAGTACGTCCTGATCACCGGCGCATCGGCCGGCATCGGCGAAGCCCTGGCGCGCGAATACGCACGGCGTGGCCGCGCGCTGGTGCTGCTGGCGCGTCGCACCGAGCGCCTGGAGGCGCTGGCGGCGGAACTCCGTCCGCAGGTGGCGGTGGAGATTCTGGCGGCGGATCTGGCGGACCCGTCGGCACCCGCGGCCATCGTCGACGCGCTCGAACAACGCCGCCTGAGGATCGGCGGACTGGTCAACAACGCGGGATACGGCCTGCCAGGCGCATTCCATGTGCCGGACTGGCCCGCGCATGCCCGCTTCCTGCAGGTCATGGTGACCGCGGTCTGCGAGCTGAGCTGGCGCCTGCTGCCGGCGATGCAGGCATGCGGGCGCGGTGAGATCCTGAATGTCGCCTCCCTGGCCGGCCACGTCCCCGGCTCGGCGGGTCACACCCTGTACGCAGCCTCGAAGGCCTTCATGATCCGCTTCTCTGAGTCGCTGGCATTGGAGAACGCCGAACGCGGGATCCGCGTCTGCGCGCTATGCCCCGGCTTCACCTACTCGGAGTTCCACGACATCACCGGTACGCGTCCGCAGGTCTCGCGCATGCCGCGCTGGATGTGGATGAGCGCGGAGGAGGTCGCCCGCGAGGGTCTGGACGCGCTCGCTGCCGGCAAGGTCGTGCACGTGCCGGGGCGCGCCAACCGGCTGATCAAGGCAGTGACCCAGCTGCTGCCGGACCGGATGGCGCTCAAGCTGGTGCAGAAGCGCTCACGCGACTTCCGCTCGCTGGACTGAGAGCATGTGAGAGCCATCCGCCTACTGCGGCCGCAAAAGAAAAGCCCCGGGCGCAGGCCCGGGGCTTCGAATGGAGCGGGAAACGAGACTCGAACTCGCGACCCCGACCTTGGCAAGGTCGTGCTCTACCAACTGAGCTATTCCCGCAGAACTCTGATTGTAAGTCCACCCTTGCGGATGGAGGCCTGGGTCGGAATCGAACCGGCGTACACGGCTTTGCAGGCCGCTGCATGACCACTCTGCCACCAGGCCGTGGCGGTGCATCCTAACACCAGCGGCACCTGCCGAAGCCTGCGACGGCGACAACCGGTTCCGCCTAAAAACAAAACCCCGGAGGACCGAAGTCACCACGGGGTTTCGTGGATCTGGAGCGGGAAACGAGACTCGAACTCGCGACCCCGACCTTGGCAAGGTCGTGCTC